>Ga0123331_1002472_pt1 | contig 13424 bp, 10 predicted proteins | sample BioC13SIPDNA_3_FD_89705 | JGI IMG/M metagenome (GOLD analysis project Ga0123331, IMG submission 89705) | Anaerobic biogas reactor microbial communites from Washington, USA - Biogas_R2_B C13 SIP DNA | ecosystem: Engineered > Bioreactor > Anaerobic > Unclassified | place: Washington, USA... | reverse complement strand
TGATGTTCGTGCCCTCAAGCCTTATCTGATAAAATGATATTTAGAGTTGACTCCACTGCAAAAACCTCTTTTGTTGCACAAGGGTTGCATAAATATATAAAGCGAAATGGTGAAGCATGGATGCAACACAAGGCCTTGAGCTGCTAAGACAAGCTGCTGGTGTTGCTCATGCGTAGCGCCCTGTCGGGCACAACTGATGCTCCCTTTGGTCGCTATTAAGGATTGGAGCGGTAATGACTTATTGCAGTAGAATCAGATTTGCTACTTGAAACCAAAGCGAGGTGCCATGGCTATGAGTTCCAGGATGCAAACAGAATTAACCCCGCTTGAATCCTGTTGGGAAGAATTCGTTAGCAATGGCAGTCTGGATAGAGAGGCCCTGCCGGCGGAAATAGCTGATGCCTGGGAGAGATGCGCCCGGCTAGGAGCTAATCCATATGCCGGAAACAGTAAACGACGCCTGGCAGAGCCTGAGGTTAAGGAAATTCTGCAGCACCACAAGGAATTAATTGATGTAGCACGCCCCTTTATGGCCAAATTGCACCGTTTTGTGGCCGGCTCAGGTTTTGTTGTTTTGCTGGCCGATGAACGCGGTTATTTGATGGAGACCATTGGTGATCAGGATACTATAAGAGGGGCTGAGAATATTGATCTTTTGCCTGGAGCCTGCTGGCGGGAAGAAGAAATAGGGAACAATGGAGTAGGTACAGCAGTAGTTTTGAAAAAGCCCGTCCAGGTTTCAGGCAAAGAACATTATTGCCGCAAGCACCATAGCTGGACTTGTTCCGGTGCTCCTATCCTCAATGAAGACAAACAAGTGATAGGAATATTGGAAATGTCCGGGCTGGTGGAAAAAACCCACCTGCATACCCTGGGTATGGTGGTAGCTGCGGTGGAAGCTATCAGCGACCAGCTGCGGATTCAACAGAAAAACCGCGAACTCTTGTTGCTGAGCAACCGCCTGGGCTATATTTATAATACCGTATCGGATGGAATCATGGTAATTGACCGGCAGGGAATCATTACTCAGATAAACCCGGCGGTGGAAAGGATTTTGGGGCAGAATAGCCGGAAGATAATGGGGATACCGGTTAAAGAGCTATTTGAACCTGGACAGCGAGTAGAGGAAATGCTGGACAGCGGCAGGGATTTCTCCTACTCCGAATTAACCCTGGGCATCGGGGAAGCGGTGCAATGTCTGGTATCAGGTAAGGCCATTATGGATGAGCAAGGAAAGGTTAATGGGGGAGTAATCTTCATTAACCCCATAAACCATATAAAAAGCCTGGTGAATCGTTTTAGCGGGGCCCAGGCCAGTCTTCATTTTTCTGATATTATCGGTCAGAGTCAGGAACTGAGTAGAGTTGTGCGTATTGCTTCCCTGGCTGCCAGCAGTGAGAGCAATATTTTGCTGGAAGGAGAAAGCGGTACCGGTAAAGAGGTGTTTGCCCAGGCCATTCACAATGCCAGCTCCCGGCGGGATGCTCCCTTTATTGCTGTTAACTGCGGTGCTATACCCCGTGAACTCTTGGGCAGCGAGCTTTTTGGCTATGTGGATGGTGCCTTTACTGGAGCCAGGCGGGGAGGGAGACCCGGAAAATTCGAACTGGCTTCCGGAGGTACTATTTTCCTGGATGAAATAGGGGAAATGCCTTTGGGGAAGCAGGTTTCCCTGTTGCGGGTTTTGCAGGAACGCACTGTAACCCGTATAGGTGGAGACAAAGTAATCCCCGTGGATGTGAGAGTAATCTGTGCCAGCAACCGCAAGCTGCATGAAGAGGTGGAAAAGGGCAATTTCCGCCGCGACCTCTTTTACCGTTTAAATGTAATCGCTATCACCCTGCCACCTTTGCGCCAGCGCAAAGAGGATATACCTTTGCTTTTCCATCACTTTCTGCAGGACATAAGTCAGAAATTGGGGGTAAAGACGCCTCAGGTAGAAACGGAGGTAATCCATTCCTTGCAAGATTATGACTGGCCCGGAAATGTACGGGAATTACAGAATGTGGTAGAACGTATGGTGAATATTGCCGAGGAATCAAGAATAAGCCGGGAACACCTGCCCCAGGAAATTTCGCATCCCGCCGCCCGGTCCCTGAAGGAATTGGCGAATTGTGAGGATTCCCAGTTGCTTTCCCTCTCAACGGAGAGGCGGAAAAGGAAAGAAATGGAGCAGGAAAGGGAACAAGAAGAAATCATGGCTCTGCTGGTTCTTCATGGCGGAAATGTCAGCCAGGTGGCTAAGAGCCTGGGAGTATCCCGTAACACCATATACCGCAAGATAAAGCAATACAGAATAAAGATATAACGAGGTGAAGTATATCCTCCGCATCTTTAAGCGGCCGGCTTCTACAAAGAAAACAAGCGGTGGGTCTAATCCCCCCGCCTCGTTGCAGCGCTGTGTTGAAACTGCTCCGCAGTTTTTTCTGATGCTTAAATTCCCGTCATCCAGGAGATTCCCCATTTACGGCTCAAAACGTCTCAAGCGCAGGGAATTGCTTACCACTGATACGGAGCTGAAGGCCATGGCTGCCCCTGCTATGACCGGAGATAAAAAGCCCAGAGCCGCAAAAGGTATACCGATGCTGTTATAGAAAAAGGCCCAGAATAGATTCTGCTTGATAATACGCATGGTCTGCCGGGATAATTTAATGGCCGCGGAAATCCCGCGCAGATCACCACTCATTAAAACAATGCCGGCCGTTTCCATAGCCACATCAGTCCCACTGCCAATAGCTATGCCGATATCGGCAGTGGCCAGAGCCGGGGCATCGTTAATCCCATCGCCCACCATAGCTGCTATTTTACCACTTTGCCTTATTTTCTCTACTTCCTCAGCCTTTTTCTCGGGCAGTACTTCGGCCAGCACCGTTTCGATTCCCACTTGCCGGGCGATAGCCTGTGCCGTACGCTGGTTGTCTCCGCTGATCATGTATACTTCAAGCCCCATGTCTTTAAGGGCCTGAATTGCAGCCAGCGCATTTTCTTTAATCGTATCGGCTACTGCCAGCAAGCCGGCCAGTTTCCCATCTATAGCCAGATACATCGCGGTTTTGCCGGCTTCCTCCAGCAGCCTGACCTGCTCCTCGGCACCGGCGGTATCTATAGCCTGGCTGTGCATAAAACTGCGGTTGCCTATGGCTAAGGCCTGATTAGCACTTTTCCCCATGACCCCTTGACCGGGATAATTTTTAAAATCCTCAGGATCGGGCAAATTCCCGTAATGCTCACGGGCCGAAGCATAAATAGCCTCGCCCAGGGGGTGCTCAGAATGTTTCTCGAGGATTCCCGCCCAGCGTAGAACTTCGTCCCCTTCGTAACTGCCCAGGGCAATGATATCGGTAAGAGCAGGCTTCCCCCGGGTTATGGTGCCGGTTTTGTCCAGGACTACTACATCCACTTTATGCAGCAATTCCAGGAATCCGCCGCCTTTAATTAATAGGCCATTTTCCGCGCCTTTTCCTGTTCCCACCATTATAGCAGTGGGAGTGGCCAGCCCCAGGGCACAGGGACAGGCTATTACCAGAACTGCCACTGCTGTGGTAACAGCTATAGTGATATCAGCCTTGATCCAGTATTGCAGAATAAAGGTAAGCAAGGCCACACCCATAACTGCAGGTACAAATATACCGGAAACCTGATCGGCTATCTTCTGCACCGGGGCTTTGGAACCCTGAGCTTCCTCCACAATACGTATAATCTGAGCCAGGGTGGTGTCCTGGCCGGTGCGGGTAACTACAAATTTCAGGCTGCCGTTCTTATTAATACTGGCACCCACCACCGGATCACCCGGCCTTTTCTCCACCGGCAGGCTTTCCCCGGTCAGCATGGATTCATCAACTGCTGAATGGCCTTCCTCCACGATTCCGTCTACAGGAATCCGCTCTCCGGGACGAATAACTACCAGATCGCCGGTTCTAACCTCTTCTATGGGGAGATCCATTTCTTCTCCCTGCCGTACTACTCGGGCGGAACGAGGCTGCAAGCTGCCCAGAACCCGGATGGCCTCGGAAGTTTTATTTTTGGCCCGCTCCTCCAGGTATTTGCCTAATAGTATCAGGGTTATAATGGTTGCTGAAGCCTCAAAATATATATTATGCATCTCGCCCTGGGAGATATTGTACAGGCTATAAAAATAGGCTGCGGTAGTGCCCAAGACCACCAGTACATCCATATTGCTGCCTCCGGAGCGCAGGGCCAGAAATGCGCTCCGGTAAAAACGGTAGCCGATAATAAATTGAACCGGTGTGGCCAGAGCTAGTTGCCAGTAAGGATTATGCAAAAAAGATACTCTGATATCAAAAAGCATCAAGACCATGTTGAGTATTAAAGGAAAGGCCAGAATAGCAGAAGCCCCCAGCAAGAACTTCAACTTTTTGATTTCCGTATTTTTGTCCGGGCTATCGAGCGGATGCTCCCTCTGCTCTATCCAGTGGGTTGGATATCCCAGCTTATCGACCACTTTTTCAACTTCATCAATGCTAATTAACTGGGGGTCATATTTTACCTTAGCCAGGTTGGTAAGGAGGTTAACACTGGCATTTACCACTCCCGGGGTGCTGTTCAGCTTTTTATCAATACGCGCGGAGCAGGCGGCACAGGACATGCCCTCAATAGCCAAAGTGGCGTTGATATAATTGCCGTCCTCCTCGGGCAGCACTTCATAACCAATCTGACGTATGGCTTCTTCCAGGTCAGATAGCTTGATTATCTCTGGATCATAAAAGGTCATGGCCTTATTGCTGAGCAGGTTAACCTGGGCCTGTTTCACTCCCGGCAGGTTGTTCAATTTCTTCTCTACCCGTGCCGAGCAGGCGGCACAGGACATGCCGCCTATTTTAATGGTGCTTTTTATCTCCTCCATGGCCAATATCTCCTTAAAACCTGAATGGTGTCAGACACTTATGTTATTAATGCCAGGCAAACTCACTTTTCATCATTGTTTTTGTAACCCGGAGCCCAGGGAATTAATACAGATAACATGCGAGGATATCCTCATGCAATGCCCCGCGCAAGCAGCAAGGTTTACTTTCCCATTACAATGCCGGTCTATTTAACCAATTCGAAGCCGGCCTCAGCCACAGCTTCTTCGAAATCTTTAAGAGTTAGCTTCCCCGGTTCATAAGCAACTTTAACTGTTTTTGCAGCCAAATCAACATCCGCCTTCTTTACTCCGGAAAGGCTTTGCAATGACTTTTCCACCGCCATTTTACAATGATTACAACTCATTCCTTCTACATTTAAGATTACCTCTTCCAAAAATAACACCTCCCTCCTGAATAGTTTACCAGTAAAAAACTTTTAATATAGTATAATTATTGCCAATACCAGCTTACTAAATTTCACCGTATCATCTAAAACCGGGCGAAGTTCTTGAATAATTCAGGTTGCATTGGTACAATTTAGGTGAGTTAATCATTGTCTTAACCCGGGAAAAAGCTATCGTCTTTTCCCGGGGCTTATCATTCTTATTTTTTGGAGGCAGTATACATGAAGTTTTGCAAATGGACCTTGGGAATCATTGTTATGACGCTGATTTTATCTTGTTGTTGCGTCAATCAAGTTTTTGCTGCGTCATCTGACGCCTACAAAAGCGAAAAGATAAACGGCGTTGGCGTTAAATATGTAACGCTTGATATGAAGGATAAGAATATTCAGCCGCGAGTACTCAATGCGCAGAATCAAATCTGCGCAACGGAATCACTGGCTAGCATGGCCAAGAAAGCGGGAGCTTTTGCGGCAATCAATGGAACCTATTTTGAAGCTTACGGGGGTACTCCAGTCCCCTGGGGTACAATCATTAAGGATGGTAAGGTGTTGCACATAAGCCAAAGTGGGGCTGTTGTGGGGATAACTTCTTCCGGTAAGCTACTGGTTGACCGCTTATCTTTTGAATTTGCAGGATATATCAATGGAGAATACCGGGCTATTCCTTGGAGAATTAATCACCCCAGCACGGAAGCGGAAGCTATAACTATTTTTACTCCTGAATATGCTACAACGGTAAACCTGGCTCCTGGTGCCAAAGGCGTTATAGTAAGCAATGGCCATGTCAGCTCTATTACAACTTCCAGTTTTAATATACCGGAAAATGGATTTGCAATCGTTTACAATGGAGCAAGTTCCTATTTGGTCGATGAGCGCTATAAAGTAGGCGATGAAGTATATTACGAAGTTATAATTAAATCTACCTTTACCAATTCCAGTGATTGGGAAGAAGTCCAATGTGCTATAGGAGCCGGGCCAAGCCTGATTATTAATGGCAATGTTACAGCAAGCGGCGAAGAAGAAGGTTTTTTTGAAGCCAAAATAAATACCAGCAGCAGCCCTCGCTCTTTTATTGGTGCTACGGCTGACGGGAGGATCATTATGGGAAACATGGATGGGGCAACGCTAAAAAAAGCGGCGGCAGCCTGTCAGAGTATGGGACTTGTGAATGCTATGTGCCTTGATGGAGGCTATTCCATAGCGTTATATTACGCCTCAGCCGGGGTTTCCATGGCCGGACGGGATATTAATAACGGCCTGGCTTTTGTAGGAAGGACAACAAATAATATATCAAGTAATATTACCAGTACAGGTAATAGAGCTATAAAGGCGATATCCACCACCGCAAATCTTAGTATAGATGGCGGCTATGTAGACATTGAAGCTTATAATATCAATGGGAACAATTACTACAAATTGCGTGACCTGGCCATGGCCTTAAACAACAGCGGCAAACAATTTGAGGTGGCATGGGACGGAGGCAAGAATGCCATCAATATATATACCCTGAAGCCCTACTCTGCTTTGGGGGGAGAACTGGCGAAGTCAGGAGTTATGGGGAGTAAAGAAGCCGTGGCAACAAACGCAGCGCTATATATAAATGACCAGGCGGCCAGCTTCGTTGCTTACAATATCAATGGGAACAATTACTACAAGTTGCGCGATTTGGGCCAGGCAATCAACTTTGCTGTAATCTGGGACGAATACGCCAATACAATTATTATCGATACCGCTTCTGATTATATACCGTAAAACAAGTACTTCCCAGGATTTTCGGAAGGCCGGTTGTTTAACCAACACAACGATTGAGATATTTTCATATGACGGCTTAACTAATCGGGGACATTCGTATGTCCCCTTTTTTTATTCGGGTATTTACAAGCGTGGCTCTTATCATTGAATGAGAATCTGCTGTATGAGTTGAAGTAGGATAATATAACGAGGTGAAATATGTCCCCCGCTGCTTTAAACGGTTGGGTTTCTATTAACAAAACAGGTAGCAGGTTCTAATCCCCCGCTTCGTTGCAGCGCTGTGTTGAAACTGCTCCGCCGTTTCTTCCGATGCTTAAAAGTTTCTGTTTGATAATCTTCACCTTGTACATATCTTGCCCTGCTTCCCAACACGATTAATCCCTCCTGAATAAAACCATAGTATCTTCAGATTGATTCCAGGAGTTAATTCAAGCACCAGGCATTGGTTGATAATGTAATTACCCCCTAATTGTGCAGTTTTAACCATAAAAATTATTTATTCTTCGGCAGGAATATATAAATCATTATAGAATTAATCAAATATCAACATCGACAAACAAGAACTAACAGGAAACAAAATAAAATTGGACAAAAAACAAATTGAACAAAACTAAAGTAAACTGAAGCAATGCATACTACCAAGCCCATACGTTAATGTTGCTGGCCCTTTATCCTTAAGACTTAATCCGAGATGGATAGATGAAGGGATTTGTTTAATCAATCCCTAGGGAATAGCTGAAAAAACGGCTGTATTTCCCGTATAGGCTGTATTACCCATATATAGAAAAAGATATGATATATCCGGCTATAGAGTTAGCAGTTACTGCTACTATCGTCAGGGTATTATAAATTGAGAGATTGGATTTACCTTAATATATACAAAACCAGCATCAACTCTCAATGCTGGTTTTTTTCTGCCATCTTAAACAGCAATGAAGTGAATTTAATATAGAATGGGCCAACTGAATATAGGCACTATTGAAAGGGGTTACAGGTGGAAACAATTATCAAAGAAAAAATCGCCGAAGTAAAATCACAAAGAGATGCTGGCTGGAAAATCCTTATTTTATTATCTACGCTCATACTCATTTTTATCCTTTCCTTTGCTCTGGGTCGATATCCGGTACCACCGGGACAGTTATTGGAGGTATTGGCCTCACGGGTATTTCCTTTAGAGGCTCACTGGAATGCCACTGTGGAGACGGTAATATTTCAAGTACGCTTACCCCGTATTTTTGCTGCCATATTGGTGGGGGCGGCATTATCTACTGCCGGAGCAGCCTACCAGGGAATGTTTAAAAACCCTCTGGTTTCACCGGATATACTAGGAGCTTCAGCCGGTGCTGGTTTCGGAGCTGCTCTGGCCATATACTTCTCATTTAGTATGCTGGGAATTCAATTGATGGCATTTGTTGGTGGCCTACTGGCAGTTGGCTTAACCTACGGGATTAGCCTGCGGATTCGCCATGATCCTATGCTGGCTTTGGTTCTATCAGGTATTATGATTGGCTCCCTTTTCAGTGCTGCCATCTCCTGTATTAAATATATTGCCGACCCCTATGACAAGCTTCCGGCTATAACCTTCTGGCTTATGGGAAGTTTGGCTTCAATTACTTCACGGGATGTATATATGGTATTAACTCCAATACTCTTCGGTTGTATTCTGCTTTATCTTTTGCGCTGGCGCCTCAATGTTCTGGCTATGGGGGAAGAAGAGGCTCGGGTACTGGGTATCAATACTGGCGTAATGAAAACCATAGTTATTATCTGCTGTACTTTGATGACGGCAGCAGCTGTATCTATAAGCGGCATGATTGGCTGGGTAGGCCTTGTTATACCACATTTGGCACGAATGATTGTCGGCCCCAACTACCGGGTACTGTTGCCGGCTTCTATTTTGTTGGGTGGTGCTTATTTATTGCTGGTTGATGACCTGGCCCGCCTGCTGGCTAGTATGGAGATCCCGTTGGGAATCTTAACGGCACTTATAGGGGTACCGTTCTTTTTATATCTGCTATTGAACAGTAAATGGGGATGGAAATAGATTTGGGGGTATTGAAATGGAATTGGAATTTAGGAACTTGAGCTGTGGATACGGGCAAAGGAGAGTAGTTGACAGTATTTCTCTCAGACTTAAAGTGGGGGAAGTAGTTGGCCTTTTAGGGGCCAATGGTTGTGGAAAAACTACTCTAATAAAAACCATACTGGGTCTTTTACCAGTTCAAGGAGGGGAGATTTTATTAGACGGAAAGAACATCAAGAATTGGACTTCTGCTCAGATTGCCAGGGTAATTGGCTATATTCCGCAGATGCATACCCCGCCCTTTCCTTTTGAGGTGTTGGATGTGGTTTTGATGGGACGGACAGCCCATATCAAGCCATTTTCTTCACCCTCACCCCAAGATGTAAAAATCGCTGAACGGGCTTTGGATATGTTGAATATCTCCTACCTGCGTGACCGCGTTTACACGGAGATAAGCGGCGGGGAAAGGCAGTTGGTTCTGATTGCCCGCGCTCTGGCGCAGGAACCCAGGATACTCATTATGGACGAGCCCACTGCCAGTCTGGATTTTGGTAATCAAATCAAGGTTTTGAGCCATGTTAAGCAGTTGGCAGGAATGAATATAGCGGTTTTAATGTCCTGTCATTTTCCCGAGCATGCTTTCATCTATTCCAACCGGGCGGTGCTATTGAATGAAGGAAAAATACTGCATAGTGGTACTCCGGGTGAAACCATAACTGCGGAAAGATTAAAAACACTATACGGGATAGATGTAGATATCGTAACGGTCAAAAATCGCATGAATCAGGAATTGCGGGTTTGTATCCCTTCCAGGAACTTCACGTTACAACCCATGCAATCAATGGAAAGGAGAAACGAATATGCTTTCGCTTGAAGCAGCCAATGAACTTATCTGGAAGAAATTTAGAGAACTCCCGCTGGAGCATGTAGAAGTAGATGTTTGGGAGGCTGTTGACCGGATAATGGCTGAGGATGTTCTCTCTCCGGGCAATGTTCCAGAATTCTCCCGATCCATGTGTGATGGCTATGCCGTACTGGCTGACAATACTCAGACGGCTGGTAATGAAACCCCGGTATCACTGAGTTTTTTAGGAGAAGTTCCCCCTGGAGAAAAGGCCAATATGGAAGTTAAAGAAGGACAATGTGCCTATGTTTCTACCGGTAGTATGATTCCAGCCGGTGCTGATGCAGTTATCATGGTGGAGCAGACAAAAATTCAAGAGAATAATTCTGTTCTATTATTCAAACCGGTTATTGCCGGAGAGCGTATTATCCTGCAGGGTGATGACTTAAAGACTGGTCAAGTCATCATCAAACAGGGAGAAAAACTAAATCCCCGTCATGTTGCTGCCCTGGTTGCTGCCGGCATCTATCGGGTGAAGGTTTTTGCCCGGCCCCGTTTCGCTATTATTTCTACCGGGGATGAACTGGTGGATATCGGACAGGAACCTGCTGTTGGACAGATAAGAGATAGCAATTCCTACGCCTTGCAAGCTTTCATTACCAGGGCTGGGGGCGAGGTGGTCCGGCGGGTATTGGTCAAAGACGATGGGGAATTATACCGGAAGGAGCTGGAAAATGCGGTAAAATGCGCCGATATGGTCTTGATTTCGGGAGGCTGTTCGGTGGGTATTCGGGATTTTACAGCCCAGGCTATCAATAGTCTGCCTGGCGAAGGGGTTTTTATTCAAGGGGTAAGTATTAGACCTGGCCGGCCTTTAATTGTAGGTGAATGTATGGGAAAACCGGTTTTTGGTTTGCCGGGACATCCTATTGCTCCAGTAATCCTTTTTAAGATAGTAGTGGAAAAACTATGGCATCGTCTGACAGCTTGCGAGGAGACAGATGTGATTACGGCTGTAGTCGATTTTGACATGCGCCCATCCCTCTTCACTCATTTATTGGTGCAACTAGAAAAACGGGAAGGTTTTATCAGGGCTAAAACGGCTGCTCCAGAAAATCCGGCGCAAACCGGCGCTATTTCCCAGGCCCATGGTTATATATGGATAAAGGATTTGGAAAAAGGATTATCCCAGGGACAAATTGCTGATGTTTATGTTTTTTAACGATGCAGTTCTAGAAAGGCGGAAGGAAATGAATATGATCGTTAAGCGGCAGGAATCTATTTTGGAGGAGGTGTTAAATCAGTTAAAAGTATTATTGGGAGAGTCGGTGTACGAGTTGACCATTGAACGGGTGGTTATCGGTGTCTTTTTTACCGGAGTAAAACTGAGCAACGGCCAGGGAGGAATTTGCGCCACCCCGGTTAAGGTGATGCCCGATGCTGTTTGCTGTTCCAGTTCTACCGGGCGCATGCCCCGCGCAGGCATGTTAAAAGGTCGTCGAGCTTTGGAAATAGCAGAGGAAGCCATTCGGGAAGGAGATACGGCATTGAAAAAAGCCCTGTCTATTGCTATTTTAAGTGCCCTATCTGCTACTTCCTGGGTAAATGATCCACCTCAGGATTATGTAATCAAACGAAACACGGACCCTTTGGATATGGTTTTTTCCCGAGATAAAAATGTTGCTGTAGTCGGGGCCCTGGGTCCCCTGCTAAAAAAGTTAAAAACCGGGGAGGTATCCTACCGTGTTCTGGAGATGGATATCTCTACCTTGAAACCCGAAGAAATACCTTATTTTTGCCCCCCGGAAAAGGCGGCGGAGACATTGCCCTGGGCGGATATAATTGTCAGCACCGGAACCACTTTGATTAACGATAGTCTGGAAGAACTCCTTAAGGCCGCACGGTCAGATGCTGAATTCATAGTAGTGGGGCCATCGGCTAGTATATTGCCCGGGCCTTTGTTTGATCGGGGTGTTAGTTCTGTAGGAGGTGTTCTGGTAACTGATGCCGACCAACTCCTGGATATTTTGGGTGAGGCCGGGGCTGGTTATCACTTTTACGGCCGTTGTGCGGATAAGATAACCCTTTATCCCCGAAAAGATAATTAAAGTCTATACATATTATAGACTGGGCTTCCCACCCAAAATCCAAAATAAACTTATTATTGAGGATATTATAATGAAGGCATTTGCATTTGACTATTCTGTTTTTCAAATATTTTGATGAAAGGGAGGAGAAAACATGAAAAAGAAATATATCGGTTTTACTTTGGCAATAGTTACCCTGTTACTCATCGGTTGCATGATTATAGCAGGCTGCGGCAAGGAAAAAGCGGCGGATACAACCCCGACTACCCGGTTGATTGTTGATATGGCAGACCGAGAGGTGACTCTTCCGGTAGAAATTAACCGTATAGCGGCGGTTGGACCGGTACCAGTAATCAACACCTTTATTTTTACTATGGGAGAGGGAGATAAAATAGTCAACGGATTACCTGGATTTGCTAAGAGCGAACGTTGGAAATACCAGACAGTGTTTGCGCCCCATTTAGCCAATATGCCTACTATTCAGGAATCGCGAACAGAACCTAATATAGAGGAATTGGTAAAATTGGAACCGGATGTTGTGTTTACTATGGATGAACAGATGGCTGCATCCATTTATAATGCCAATATGAATGCTGTGTTTTTATCCTGGACTGAACCCGAGGATGTAAAGCAGACCATTGCTTTGGTAGGGAAAGTACTCAACAAAGAAACTCTGGCCAGTGAATATATAAAATACTTTGATGAAACGGTAGCAGGGATAGGTAAAGCAGTATCGGCTATACCCCAAGAAAAAAGACCTCGGGTTTTGTATGCCAATATGCAGAGTATGACCGCACCCCATGAAATATCCGATTGGTGGATTGAAACAGCGGGAGGGCAAAGCGTGGCCAAAGCTGACCGGGGTGGGCAGCAATTAGCCTTTTCTATGGAGCATTTGTTGAAATGGGATCCGGAAGTAATTGTTGTTAGCACTCCGGAGGATTTGAAATTAATCAATGAAGATCCTCGCTTCCAAAAAATTAGCGCAGTAGCCAACAAACGAGTTTATCCCACTCCGATGGGAGCTCATGTTTGGGCTCACCGTACTGCGGAACAACCTTTGGCGATTATGTGGGCAGCCAAAACCTTCTACCCAGAAACCTTTAAAGATCTGAATTTAGAGCAAGAGATTATAGATTATTATAAGAAGTTTTACAGTAAAACCTTGAACGAGGAACAGGTCAAAGAAATCCTTAGCGGAGAACCGAAGATTTAATTTTCTGGGAGTGGAGGTGAAACAAAAAATTAGGGATATTTTCAAATGCTGGAGCGGGAGTTAATCACATTACCAGGGGAACAGAGATTTACTATACTTCGGCATGAAATCAGTTGTTGCCAACAATTTGTTTTCTAAATGCAAGAAAAGAGTGAAGAGGAGGAATAAAGTTGAAAAGAACAAGAAATATTGTGGTATTGCTGACCATATTGGCACTGGTACTTAGCTGTTGCC
>Ga0123331_1002460_pt1 | contig 13461 bp, 12 predicted proteins | sample BioC13SIPDNA_3_FD_89705 | JGI IMG/M metagenome (GOLD analysis project Ga0123331, IMG submission 89705) | Anaerobic biogas reactor microbial communites from Washington, USA - Biogas_R2_B C13 SIP DNA | ecosystem: Engineered > Bioreactor > Anaerobic > Unclassified | place: Washington, USA... | reverse complement strand
TGGTGAAGAAAAGAGCTGAGAAGACAGCCCGGAATATTTCGAAGAACACCACGATTATTATTCCTGCGCATAATATTCCGTCATTTAAACCGGCTAAATCATTTGTGTCGAAAGTCAAGAACCAGGTAAAATAGAAGAAGATGCCAAGCGGAAAGAAGAGGAAAAGACATAAGATGGCCACGCACAAGCGTAAAAAAAGGCTGCGGAAGAACAGGCATAAGAAGAGAAAGTAACAGCTTTTCAGTGAATAACGGACATGTCGGGTTAAACCTAAAGTAAATGCTACTTTAGGTTTAATCTGTTATATAGTGTCGGAATACGGTCTTTAATAAATCAAGAAACTGAGGTTGTGAGTAGCGATTTAATTATTGATGTCTCTCCATCCGAAATTGTTATTGCCTTACTTGAAAATAAGAGACTTGTAGAACTCGGTCGCGAAAAGAGCGGGGCAAAGTTTGCCGTCGGCGATATTTACCTGGGCAAGGTCAAGAAGATCATGCCCAGTTTAAATGCAGCATTTATTGATGTGGGTTATGAAAAGGATGCCTTTCTGCATTACCTGGACCTTGGCCCGCAGTTTTCCACACTCAGTAAGTTTTTGAGGCTGGTCTCTTCCCGAAAGAATAAAATTACCTCCATTTCCAGGATCCAGCCTGAGCCTGACATTAACAAGGACGGAGTGGCAGCAGGTTTGCTGAAGGTGGGGCAGAAAGTTCTAGTTCAGATTGCCAAGTAACCTATTTCTACCAAAGGGCCCCGTCTTACTTCGGAGTTATCGATTGCGGGGCGTAACTTGGTTCTGATGCCATTCAGCGATAAGGTATCGGTTTCCCAGAAAATAAAGTCGAATGAAGAGAAAACCAGGCTGAAGAACCTGGTACAGAGTATACGTCCCAAACGATACGGAGTCATTGTCAGGACCGCTGCCGAGGATAAGAAAGTGGCGGAACTCGACCAGGAAATCAAAAGGCTTCTGGAAAAATGGGAATCCACGTTCATTAAGTTGGGCCGGATGAATCCGCCGGGGTTGGTTTTGGGAGAAATGGACAGGGCAACCGCCCTGATCCGGGACATTTATCATCCCAATTTCAGCAATATCATCGTCAACGATGCTGCCATTGCGGAAGAGATAGCCCTTTACCTGGAATCGATAGATCCGGAAAAACGAAAAATCGTCAAGCTCTACAAAGGGCGCCAGCCGATTTTTGAACATTACAACATTGACAAACAGATCAAAACCTCATTCGGGAAAACGGTCTCATTCAAGAATGGTGCATACCTGATCATAGAACATACCGAGGCTTTCCATGTGATTGATGTGAACAGCGGTAACCGGGCGAAGTCAGGGATGGACCAGGAAGCCAGTGCCCTGGATGTCAACCTGGCTGCCTGTGATGAAATTGCTCGTCAGCTGAGATTGCGTGACATGGGCGGGATCATCGTTATTGATTTCATCGACATGAACCAGGCACCCAACCGGCACAAGGTGTTTGAATATATGAAGGAGGTGATGGCGGTCGACAGGACGAAGCATAATATCCTTCCCCTGAGTAAGTTCTGTCTGATGCAGATCACCCGTCAGCGGGTGAGGCCCGAGGAGCACATAGAAACCGCCGAGGTGTGCCCCATATGCAAGGGCAGCGGGAAGGTGGTTCCCACGGTTCTCCATGCCGATGAAATTAACAACAAGGTTACTTATATCCTGAAGGACCTCAACAAGCTCAAACTCACCCTGAAGGCTCATCCTTTCGTGGTGGCTTACCTAACCAAGGGGTGGCGTTCTCCGCGCAACAAATGGTTCCTTAAATATTTCAAGTGGGTCCGGGTCAGGGTGAATCCGGCGCTCTCACTGCTGGAATATCAGTTTCTGGATGAGAATAAGGAGGAGATTATCCTATAAGAAAAAGGCGGCAAAGCGCCTTTTTCTTATTATTGTCAAAACTTTTCCGGTTTTGTTTGTTTATAGGACTATAACAGATTAAAAACGAAAAATTATAAAGGATGAGACGGTTGATGTTTGTTTTTGGGTTTTTTATTGCCCTGGCGGCTGAATCACAGGTCATTGAACCCATCAAATGGAGTTTTTCCTCCTCTGTCAATGGCGCTGATGCCGAACTTGTTTTTACGGCGGTGATGGAGAAAGGATGGCATTTGTATGATACCGAATTACCCGATGGCGGCCCGATACCGACGGCCTTTGTATATGAAGATTCCACGCTTTTTGAATTTGCAGGGACGCTTACCAAATCACCGGCTCCCGTAGAGATGTACGACAATACTTTTCTGATGAACCTACGGTATTACAGCGACACGGCGGTATTTACGCAAAAGGTAAGGCTTAAGGATCCTTCATCGGCTGAGATCAAAGGTTTTGTAACCTTCATGGGGTGTGATGATGAGCAATGTCTTCCCCCCAATGAGATTCCCTTCTCTTTTGTATTCGGCAAATCAACCGGTCCGGGGGGTGTCGTTTCGGGAGAGCAAGGCACCGGCGTGACGGCGATGGCATCAGGAGGAAGCGGGCAAACACTGTGGCTGTTCATTCTGATCTCCTTACTGGCCGGATTGGCAGCCATTTTAACTCCCTGTGTTTTTCCGATGATCCCCATGACGGTCTCCTTCTTCATGCGCGGCAGTGAAAACCGTGGGAAAGCCATCCGTAACGCGCTTTTTTTCGGTTTATCAATTGTAGCTATTTACACCCTTCTGGGGGCTCTTTTTTCGTTCGGGATTTTCGGGCCTAACGTAGGAACCTTGCTGAGCACCCATTGGATCCCCAATCTTCTTTTTTTCATCCTTTTCTTTGTATTTGCCCTCTCCTTTTTCGGATTGTTTGAGATCGTGCTGCCCAGCAGTCTGGTAAATAAAACCGATGCCAGGGCCGACCAGGGAGGGATGATAGGGGCGTTTTTTATGGCACTCACCACGGTGATTGTTTCTTTTTCCTGTACAGGTCCCTTCATCGGGGCGCTGATCATCGAAGCGGTCCAGAGCGGAGGCATGCGGCCGCTGATCGGCATGTTCTTCTTCGGTCTTGCCTTTGCCACCCCTTTTACCCTGCTGGCCATCTTCCCTTCGGCGATGAGCAAACTTCCCAAATCGGGCGGGTGGATGAATGTGGTGAAGGTGGTATTTGCCTTTATACTCCTGGCATTCGCCATGAAGTTCCTCAGCAACATCGATCAGGTTTATGGTTTCAACATCATCACGCGTGAGTTTTACCTGGCAGTCTGGATTGTTCTTTTCTTCCTTCTGGGGATCTATTTCCTGGGAAAGATCAGATTTTCACACGACAGCGACCTGCCTTACCTGGGTGTTGGCAGGTTTTTCCTGGCCATCATTACCTTTGCCTTTGTGGTTTATCTTTTTACCGGGCTCCTGGGGGCTCCTTTGAAATCGATAGCTGCTCTGCTGCCACCGTCAACGGCCAAGGCAGTTCCCGTGACAGGCCACCTCCAGCAGGGAAGCCCCGACCGGCAACAGTTGTGCGGCCCTGCCAGGTATGGCGATCAACTTCATCTTCCTCACGGGTTGAACGGCTATTTCGACTATGACCAGGGCCTGGCATGCGCCAAAGAACAGGGGAAACCCATGTTTCTGGTATTCAAGGGACATGCCTGCGCCAACTGCAAAAAAATGGAAAATTCCGTCTGGACAGATCCCGAAGTGTTACAAATGCTGGCCGAAGAATATGTGGTGGTCGGACTCTATACCGATGACCGGACAACCCTGCCCGAGTCGGCCTGGAAGAGCGATGCCGGGGGCAAACCCCTTAAAACCATGGGAAAAGTGAACCTGGACCTGCAAATCAGGAAATACAACACCAACAGCATTCCATTCCATGTGATCATAGAGCCTGATGGTACGGAACATCATTTGGCCGTTACTTTTGACACTGCGGAATTTAGGGATTTCATCAGGAAGGGAATTGAGTGATTCCTGACTGACCGTTATATCCGGAGAGAGTTGTTCTGAGCGTCAGGGCGGCCCTTTTCCGTTACAGGAGCAAAGATTTTTGCCCGGTTTCTTTTCAGGTTTCGAAGGTTACCTGCTGAGATGATGCTCCCGGTCACGCAGCTTTTGGGTGATATACCACAGGACGATGCCGGCACTGACCGAAACATTAAAGGAGTGTTTGGTGCCATATTGTGGAATTTCGATGGCGCCGTCACAACGGTTGACCACCTCCTGATGGACTCCTTTCACTTCATTCCCGAAAACGAGGGCGATTTTTTCACCGGCTTCAGGGGCAAACTCCGGAAGGGGAATGCTTTTTTCCACCTGTTCCACGGCATAGATGCGGTATCCTGATTTCCGGAGGGATTCCACGGCTTCCGCCGTATCCTGGTAATATTCCCACGGAACGGTTTTTTCCGCGTCGAGGGCGGTTTTGTGGATCTCCTTATCGGGTGGGGTGGCTGTGATGCCGCAAAGGATGATTTTCTCGATCAGGAGGGCGTCAGCGGTGCGGAATACCGATCCGGTATTGTGACAGCTGCGGATATTGTCCAGAATTACCGTAACCGGGATTTTGGGAGCTGACAGGTATTCAGCCTCAGAAAGGCGGTTGAGTTCCGCCATCGATATTTTTTTTCCTGGTTTATGCGGGTTCATGCCACGTATTAAGCAGTAAGGTTATTCTGCCCTTCTGATTGGAAGGGACATGCAGCGGGCGCCTCCGCCGCCCCGGGCCAGCTCTGAGCCGGCGATGGTCACCACGCAACGGTTGTAATCGCTGGGTGCTTTTATGCCGCTCATCACATCGTTTGCCGTGATGATTTCAAAGCCGTGCTTATTCATTTCTTCGAGGGTATGGACATTCCGGGCATAACCAATCACCTTTCCGGGGGCAAAGGCGAAGAAGTTGGCTCCGCTGTGCCATTGTTCGCGCTCCTGGATCCAGGAATCCCTGCTACCGCCGCAGGCGATGGGTTCGAGGTCCATCCCCAGATTTTTGAGACTTTCAACGATGTTAGCTTCCTGGGTAATTCGTGTCACGCTGCCGTTGTCAATTTCTATGTGGATGGTTTTGTAACGGTTCAGCTCAAAAATAACCGGTTCATAGACCATGCAGGCATCGGAATCGAGGATGGTGAAGATCATGTCGAGGTGGATGAACGATTCCGGGGAAGTGGGCAGTTCCTGCACGATGATATGCTGCTTCTCCCTCGTGGATTCGCAAATCTTTTCCAATACCGTATCGATGCCGTGGGTGCTGGTCCTGAGTCCGGATCCAATCACCAGAACGTCGTTTCGGGCAACCAGTACATCGCCCCCCTCGAGGGTGGCCAGGGGATTTTCCGGCCTGGCAATTCCCCCTCCGGCGATAGCGTTCGTGGCGATGAACAGCGGATGTTTGCTGATGACTGCCTCCATAATGAGCGACTCCCTTTCACGAACCCTGGTGGCCATTTTCCCGGCAATCATGATGTTGTTGAAAACTATGGTCGTGTCGCGTGTGAAAAAAAGATTGTGAAGCGGTCGCAGCAGGTATCGTTCGACGCTCAGGTAGCGGGAGAGGTTATCCTTTACCAGGGGAACCCCTTCGATCAGTTGGGATGTGATAATATCAGGCGGGCATGCAATCAAATCCCCGGCTGCCTGACAGATACCCTCATTGAAGCAGATTTTGCGAACCAGCTGCTCTTTGGTGTCTGGATCATGCAAGATGTCAGTCAGCAGATCTTTGACCTGAAATGTACGGCACACCTTTTTGAGGACGCCTTCCAACTGGCCATACTCTTCCAGCGCCACAGAGAGGTTCAGAATATCACTGTACAGTGCTCTTTCGGCATTTGCAGGGGTCATGTTCTCTACCTCGGGACCGGGGCGGTGAAGGATTACCGCTTCCAGAGGTCCGGTTTCGGAGGTTACCTGAATTTTCAATGCTTCCGTCATGGTCCGGTTTTTGAAATCCCCCAAAGATACAAACTTTGCCAGAGGGATAATGAAGGGTTCAACTTTTCGTTTTACTTTTGCGTAACAAGGAAGCGCGTGAGAAGGAGTTTATTTATACTTACATTTTTCGGGGTCCTGGGGATGTTCCCCAGGAATGCCGTTGCACAAAAGCCAGACAGCACCCGCATGGGGATCGGTTATGTGATCGGTGACGACACTGTTATTCATCGCGATATCAAGGAAGTTTGGGTATACCCCCGTCGTGAGTTTAAAAGTCCCCGTTTCGAAAGGCAGTATACCCGGTTAATTCGACGGGTAAAAAAGGTGTATCCATATGCAAAAAAGGCGAGTGAGCTTCTGTCCATCTATGAGCCGGAATATGAACGGCTACAAACCGACAGGCAAAAACGCAAGCTTATAAATAAGGTTGAAGACCAGCTGATGGCTCAGTATAAGGAAGAGTTTAAAAAGATGACCATCTCTGACGGGAAGGTGCTGATCAAACTGATTGACCGGCAAACCGGCCGGACCGGATATGATATTATCAAGGAATTCAAGGGCGGGTTTACTGCGGCCTTCTGGCAGGGTATCGCCCGTCTTTTCCGGAACAACCTGAAGGATGAATTTGATCCTTATGGTGAGGACCTGCTTATTGAAGAGATTGTCACCCTGGTGGAACTGGGATATCTCTGACAACTGTATGACCCGGTTCCGGCCGGCCATTTCGCGATGAGCTTCAGTTCTGGTGAACGCATTTCCGGTACGTAAACAACGACAGCTTCAATTTTCTGCCTGTGGAATTGAAAATACTTTTATGAAAAGAACATTCATAGCCATACCGGTGGCTGTTTCATCGGAGTTCTACAACTTTCTTTCGCTGTTGAAGGAGCAGTTGAAAGGAGAGGCTATCAACTGGGTGGATCCGTCCAACTTGCACCTGACTGTGAAGTTCCTCGGGGATACTCCTGACCATTTAATAGCCCCGGTTGCGCGTCTGCTCGGGAATACGGTTTCTGGATTTTCACAGGAACAGGGCTGGCTCCGTGGTCTGGATTATTTCTCTTACAAGGGAAATCCTTCGGTGCTCTTTGCCCGATTGGAAGGTCTCTTGCTTCCGGAAAAGATAGCCGCAGTGTTGGACGCCGGATTGGAGGAGTTGGGCTTCCCGATGGAAACCAGAAAATTCAACGCTCACCTTACCCTGGCCAGGATAAAATTTCAGAAGGATAAACGGGGTTTTTCCCGATTGACTGACCGGTATAAAGAGCGAGAAATACAGCCGGTATCCCTTGAAAAGGTGGTCTTCTTCGAAAGCCTGTTATTCCCTGACGGGCCTGTTTATAAACCAATTACTATTGTTCCCCTGACAAGTAAGTAAGAAGCCGTTCCAGCATTCCGGAACTTTAATTTTACTGTAATTCTTTTGAAACAGTCGTGTAACAATTTCCCCTCACCTTTGCGGTTGGTATTACAGGAGTAATTGTTATGATGTTTTTTACGAAATCAGGGAAAGTCCATTCCTGCCAAACCCATCCCTTCTTTAATGTTAACAACCGCAAATCATCCCCTTTAAACCCTTCCACAGGTATAGCGGTAGTATGGCGAACAGGGATTATTTCCGTTATGCTCCTGGTTTTCCTGACTACGTTTCATGAAGCGTGGGCGGGGAACATCAGGGGAGCGGTCAGGGACGGCAAGACCGGCGAAACCCTGGTGGGGGCGCAATTGCTGATTCAGGGAACAACCCGGGGTACCATTACCGATTTTGACGGCAATTTTACCATCTCCGACGTAGGTAAAGGGAGCTATAACCTGGTGGTGGTCTTCATCTCCTATGAGAATCAGATCATCAAGGTGGAAGTTCCTGAAACCGGTGATGTGGAAGTGGTTATTGAACTGTTGCCTGTTTCTATCGATGTGGGGGAGGTGAAGGTGGTGGCCCGGAAGCGGGGCAACACCGAAGTGGCCCTGATGAACACCCTAAAGTCGGGGAGCCTGATCGTCAGCGGGATCACGGCGCAACAGATTTCGAAGAGCCAGGACAAGGATGCGGCCGAAGTGGTACGGCGGGTACCGGGGATCACGATTACCGATGGCCGGTTTGTGGTGGTACGCGGACTGGAGGAGCGGTACAATTCGGTGATGTTGAACAATGCCACGGCACCCAGTTTTGAGGCCGATAAGCGGGCCTTTTCCTTTGATGCCATCCCCAGCGGTCTGATCGACAACATCCTGATCTATAAGAGTCCGGCCCCCGAGTTGCCTGCCGATTTTGCTGGGGCGGCGATCAAAATCCAGACTAAGAATGTGGCCGACGAAAACAGTTTCAGCTTTTCTTACGGTGCCAAATACAACGAAGGAGTCACCTTTAACAGGGATGTTTTGACCAGCGAAGGAAGCAGGACCGACTGGCTGGGGTGGGACGACGGTTCGAGGGCACTCCCTGCCGGTGTGCTTTCTCCACAGGCCTTTGCCGTTCTTTATGACTGGCCCGATGCTGCCACGTATCTCGACCGGACTGGTAAGATCAATTCCATATCGGCACTTTTCCCAAATAATTGGGAGGTGTCGGCAAAAGCTCCCCTTCCCGACCAGAACTTCTCGGTCTCCTTTCTGCGCAGGTTCCTGATCGGAAAAGTTTCGGTGGGGAACATCACCTCCCTGAATTATGGATCGTCCAACAGTTACACCACCAACCGGCGGGTGGAGTACCAGAATTATGACGAAACCCTGGGGAGGTTGATCTGCAATTTTGATTTTACCGACCTGCAGGCCAAATCGGAGTACAAAACCGGCATCATCCAGAACTTTAATATTCTCTACGGAAAAAACCAAAAGTTGGAATTCCGGAATTTCTTGAACCAGATGGGGTTGAAGTCGACTACCCAGCGTGACGGAATCAATTACTATAATGTGGAGACCCTGCGGATGTTCGACCTGAAATATGAAAGCCGGCTGGTTTATTCGGGCCAGTTGGCTGGGGAGCAGACCTTTAACAGGGATCGCACCAGGATCAACTGGCTTCTGGGATTCGGAACTACCAATAAAAATCAGCCCGATAACCGCCGCCTTACGCAGGTGCAAATTACCGATGAAGGCAGTGAGCGGTATAACCAGTATTATCTACGGGTTCAGAATGTTCCCAATCCCTATCTGGCAGGGCGACTTTGGATCAACATGGATGAAAAGATAATCGATGGAAAGCTGGATGTGATCCACCAGTTGAATTTTCCCTTTTCAAAAACACCGTGGCAGTTGAAAGCAGGGGGCTTTTACGAAAAGAAGGAACGATCGCTTGATTCCCGTCTGGTAGGGGTGGTCGCCGTACGGAATGCTCCGGATATTTTTTTTAATCCTGTGAAGGAGATCATGAGTCCTGAAAATTTCTGGTTTGACCAGACGGCTCCCTATACGCAGCACGGGCTTTCATACCGTGACAACACCAGGGCCAAGGACAGCTATGATGCCACCGATATTCTGACGTCGGGATATCTGGCGCTTTCTCTGCCCCTCATTCCCAAAATCACCCTTTATGGAGGGGTTCGTCTTGAAAACTGGACCCGTGAAATTACCAACTTCTTTGAAATGCGGGAAGATGCCGATAAAACACCCATCGCGCGCGACACCCTCGATGTTTTTCCGTCGGTGAACCTGACCTGGAACCTGACCGATTCCCACCTGTTCCGACTCTCCTACGGCAAGACCGTCAACCGGCCCGAATTCAGGGAGATGGCTCCCTTTGACTACCAGGATTTTGAACTGTTCGCCATTGTCTACGGAAATCCGGATCTGAAGAGCGCCTACGCGGCCAATTATGACCTACGGTATGAGTGGTATCCGCGGCAGGGGGAAATGATATCGGTGGCCGGCTTCTATAAAAAGTTCACCGATCCCATTGAGACTTTCCTCCGCCCATCGGGGACCACCTACGACTACTTCCCCTATAACACCGGAGAAGCTTACAGCTCAGGAGTTGAAATAGATATCAGAAAGCGCTTTGAAGGATTGGAACTGGCCCCGGGATTCCTGCGTTTCATGAAAGACCTGACAATTGTCTTCAATACCTCACTGATAAAGAGCGAAATCAATACATCGAAACAAGAGTTCACGCGTGACACCCTCAGGGTGATGGCCGGCCAGTCACCCTATATCATTAACCTGGGCCTGTTTTACAATAATAATGAGAAAGACCTCGATATCAACCTGAGCTATAATGTGGTGGGAAAACGGATCGCATATGTGGGTACCCCCACCAATCCCCATACCTGGGAACTTCCCCGGAATGTGCTGGATTTTACGCTCCAAAAAGGGATTGGAGACCATTTCAGCCTGAAAGCAGGAGTGAAGGATATCCTGAATGAACCGGTCAGGTTTGCCCAATACCATGGCGTGAATGAAAATATTGAGGCGTTTACGAGGGATTACACCCCCAACAGACAGTTTTCTTTCAGCCTTGTGTGGAAACTATAGGAAGATCAGAATATCAGAATACAAAGAATCTTAAATCGTAAGTCTTTAGTCATAAGTGATAAAAGAGCAGAGAGAACAGATAAAGAATATTGAAAAAATCAGTTCTTATCAAATAATCAGAAACAAAAAAACAGAAACATGAAAAAAATTTTACTTGTTACTATTGTGATGATTGCTGTGGTTGTGAATGGCACAGCGCAGAATATCAATCATGCCTTCTTTCAGAAGGTTAGTTATGTAGGTGCTTTTGACGGAGTGAACGACTGGACGGAAGGTTGGGCCAACTGGGATCCGGTGAACACAGATTACGGGACACCGACGGTGACCAAGGGGAACGGGCAGTTTACGCGCGCCGGGGGAGTTCATATTGCCGCCGATGAAACCTGGAGCGGAATTGTCAAGCTCGACGGATGGGTGTTTGTTGATGCCGGCGCCACGCTGACGATTTTACCCGGGACGTTGATCAGGGCGACCAACAAGAGTGTGCTGTCCATAGAACGGGGCGGCAAGATCATGGCTGCGGGCACCAAGGCCCAGCCCATCGTATTCACCTCTTTGCAGGGGGCTGGTTTCAGGGCCAACAGCGACTGGGGCGGCCTGGTGATCAACGGGTACGGGATCAACAATCTTCCGGGTGGCACGGGAGTTGCCGAAGGTGGTATTGGTTCCGAATATGGGGGCAGCAACAATGAAGACAATTCAGGGGTGTTGACCTATATTCGCATTGAGTTTCCGGGATATGAAGTGGCTACGGGGAGCGAGGTAAACGGACTGACTCTGAATTCGGTGGGGAGCGGCACCCGGATTGAATACGTGCAGGTTTCCTATTCGGGTGATGACGGTTTTGAGTGGTTCGGTGGATCGGTAAACGCGAAATACCTGATCAGCTACAAGACTGAAGATGATGATTTTGACACCGACAACGGATTTTCGGGAATGGTGCAGTTCGGGTTGATCCTGCGTGATCCTTCGATTGTGGATACCGACACGGCGAATGCTTTTGAGTCGGATAACAACAGCAGCGGCACGGAGCTGACTCCGGTGACCAAAGCGATCTTCAGCAACATCAGTGCCTTTGGTGCCTCGAAGGACCAGGCGACTTGGGCGGGGAATCCCCAGAATCACAAGGATGGAGCGGCGATGCGTATCCGCCGGGCAAGCCGGTTGTCGATCTATAATTCGTTGTTCCTGGGATGGGGCAAGGGTGTAAGGCTGGAGTCGAGTTTTACCCACAACGCAGCGGTGTCGGATGAGTTGGCTGTGAAAAACAATATTTTGGGAGGCATTTACGGGAAGAAATACGGGGATGCCTCGGTGATGACAGAAGCTGAGGTGGAGAGCTGGTTTCTGGCGGAAGCGCGTAAGAACAGGATGCTGGTCAGCGATGCCGAAGCGAAAATTGCCGACCCGTTCAACCTGGCAGCCCCCAACTTCCAGCCCCAGGCCGGCTCACCAGTCTTCAACGCCTCTTACTGGGTGCTGACCAGCTCAAAGTTAATTTCGATGAAGGAAGGATCGTTGACACTTCGCAGCTATCCTAATCCCTTCATAGGGTCTGCTAACATTGAGGTCAACGTGTCGGGGAAAACCAATGGAACTCTGGTGGTGTACAATATGTCAGGTGCTGAGGTGACCCTGCTCCATTCAGGTGTATTGATGGCTGGTATGCATCATTTTACCTTTGATGCCGAAAACCTTCCAAAGGGATTGTACCTGGTCAGGCTGATCACCCCACAGGAGAACAAAACCCTGAAAATTCTAGCTCAATAAATAGGGCATTGCAGCCCTTCGGGGCCAGGCCGAAAGGGAATACACCCTCTGCAAATCAATATCAGTTCATTGACCATATTAAGTCCATTATTTGATTATTTTTGTTCCCGGGCACACCGGCAACTAAGAATCCCGGTGAGTTCACCGATCTAAATTGTGTCTGTTGTTTATGAGAAAACTGTTAGTGCTTGTAGGATTTGTTATCTGTTTTGCCTTAACCGGCTTGAGCCAGGAGGTGACTGAAGTCGACGGGATCTGTTATTCCGGGGGGAAACCCTATACCGGGAAAACAGTGACCCATTACGACAACGAAACGGTGAAGATGGAGTCTTCTTTTAAAAAGGGGAAAAAGGACGGTTTGTTCAGAGTATGGTTCGAGAACGGGCAGCTGAATGAAATAAGGCACTACCGGAAGAATGAGATGGATGGCGTGTGGACGACCTGGAATGAAAAGGGTGTAAAAGTGGGGGAGGCAGGCTACCGGAAAGGCAAGAAACATGGAGAGTGGCTGGTGTGGAGCGATGAAGGAATCCTGATTTACGAAATGCATTACAAGAAAGGTGAAAAAACAGGAATCTGGAAGAATTATAACGATCGGGGGGAAGTGGTCAATACAAGAGCCTATTGATGATTGGTTTCTAATTGAAAAACAGATAGTTAATTCCGGTCGGGATAATTGTTAACCGTAGTATCAAAACTCGTAAGGAGAATAAATGACAAGGGGAGTCCTCCTGGTAACAGGATGCTCCCCTTGTTGTTTTTTAACTATTTTGTAACAAGTTTGCGACCATCATGTAACAGTTAAAGATGATTTTTGTAGTATAAAAAACTGAAAAGTCATGAAGAAACTGATCATTTTGTTACAGTTGCTGTTATTTGCTACGGTAGTTTTTGCCGGCAACGACAAAGGGGTTGAAATCAAAAAGGAGCCTGTTCCTGTCTCTGTTGAATCTTCAGCAATGGTAATTACCGGGAAGGTCACAGACCAGACGACCGGTGAAGCCCTGACGGGAGTCAAGGTGGCCCTGGAGGGAAGCGACATGAAGGCCTACACTGATTTCGACGGCGTTTTCAGGTTTGAGAATGTTAAACCGGGAGAATATGATCTTACCGCCACTTTTATTTCCTATAACCGGAATGAAGTGCATAAATTCAATCCCGGCAGGGATGGGACACATCTGGAAATTAAAATGCAGACTGCCTATTAAAAGAGTTCTGTTTTTTCCCATGAGAATGAAGCTGCTAACCACCATGAACATGTAAACAATTAAATTCAGACAAGCTTAGAAAATCACCGCGTACAACTATGCGGTGATTTTTTTT
>Ga0123331_1002458_pt1 | contig 13476 bp, 12 predicted proteins | sample BioC13SIPDNA_3_FD_89705 | JGI IMG/M metagenome (GOLD analysis project Ga0123331, IMG submission 89705) | Anaerobic biogas reactor microbial communites from Washington, USA - Biogas_R2_B C13 SIP DNA | ecosystem: Engineered > Bioreactor > Anaerobic > Unclassified | place: Washington, USA... | reverse complement strand
TTGGAACATGGTGCGCGCCACCGCTGAGCAAATCCTGGTCGCGGAAATCGTTTCACGGCACAAAGGCAACATTGACGGCATCTACTTCGCCCTGCGCGACCTCGAGGCCGGCGGGCGGACCTGGGAAGCCGCCATCAATGAGCTGGCGGGCCGCGTCCATTCCTATTACACCACGCCGCTGGGCGTTTTGATGCGCAAGAACCTGTTCGGCGAAAACGCCGTGTTCCTCACAACCGACGCTCACGACTGGATTCGCCGCCAGGAGGCCTCCTCCGGGATGCTTGGAAACGAGGCATGAGCGCGAACGTCCCGAAAGCGCGGTGCAACGTTGCGGATTTGAAAGCCGGGCAGCGGATCGACGACCAGATCTTCCGCATCGCGCAAAAGGAGCTGCGCACCACGTCCAACGGCAGCCTCTATATCCATGCGGTGCTGGCGGACGCGACCGGGCAAATCCTGGGGCGCATGTGGAACGCCTCGCAGGAAATCTTCGATTCCATCCCGCACGGCGGGTTCCTGGCCTTCCGCGGACGCGTGGAGAGCTTCAAAGGCGCTCCGCAGTTCATCATCGACGGCCTGCGCTGCGTGGAAGCCGGCAGCTTTGACCCGAGCGAGTTCCTTCCGGCCTCAGAGCGCGACGTGGAGGCCATGTGGGAGGAACTCAAAACCGCGCTGCGGCAGGTTCAGAACCGGGACTTGCTGGCGCTGGTGGCCAAATTCGTGAACGATCCCGCCTTCCAGACCGGCTTCAAGCGCGCCCCGGCCGCGATGTCTTTTCACCATGCCTGGCTAGGCGGCCTGCTGGAGCACACGGTAAACCTGCTGCGCCTGGCGCGCGTCGTATGCCCGCTTTACCCTCAGGTCTGCCAGGACCTGGTGCTGGTCGGGGTTTTCCTGCACGACGTCGGCAAAATCCGCGAGCTGGCATACGAGACGAATTTCGAATACACGAGCGAGGGGCAGCTCATCGGGCACATAACGCAGGCCGTGCTGTGGGTGCATGAAAAGTGCGCCGAGATCGCGCGCGAGACCGGACAGCCGTTCCCGCACGACCTGGAGATGGCCCTCCAGCACATCATCCTGTCCCATCACGGCAAGTACGAATTCGGCAGCCCGCGCCTGCCGGCAACCGCCGAAGCCATCATGATTCATTATCTCGATAACCTGGATGCCAAGCTGAACATGGTCTTCGAAGCCATCGACGACGACACGGACGCCGACAGCGAATGGACAGGCTTCGTGCGGGCGCTCGAGACCAAAATCTTCAAGCCGGACATTTTGGGAACGCGCAAAAAGACGTAGGCCATCTCGGATTCCCCCACCAGGGCGGCACGAAGGGATCGATATCGTAGCCGGGAGTGCTGTGGCAGCCCGCTGCCGGCCGTGTTCGTCTGCGCCGCCGACGCGCCCGCCTCGCCGCAGAGCAGTGCGAAGCTTACAATTACGACCCGGCGCCTCCGGCGAGCGGGCCGCTGATCGCGGATGGAAATGGCCAGCGTACCCGAACAGATTCAGATGGCGAATTATCGCAGCGAGATCGGGCGGAAGTCGGTTCATTTTCTTTCGGCGCTCACGCCGCTGGTCTACCTATTCATCGACAAGCGCTTGGCGCTGTCGATCCTGGTTCCGATTGCGTGCGCGGCACTTCTGATCGACGTGTTGCGGCAGGCCCATCCGGGGCTGCGAGCGTTCTACAACCGGCACTGGGGGCATTTGATGCGCGGGGACGAAACCGGCCGGCTGTGTGGCGCATCGCACGTGATGATCGCGAGCGTGCTGTGCGTCGTCGTTTTTCCAAAGCCGATTGCGATTACGGCTTTGCTGTTCATGTCCGTTTCGGATGCCCTGGCATCGCTCGTGGGCATGCGCTTCAATGGGCCACGCTGGTTCCGCGCCAGCCTGGCCGGCAGTTCAGCGTTCTTGATATCCGCCGCGGCAATTGGGCTGCTTCTGCTGCGCGAGCATCCGCTCGCGGCGCTGGTTGGCGCGGCGGTCGCCACGGTTATAGAGGCACTGCCGCTGAGCATCGGCAAGGCCCGCATTGACGACAACCTCACGGTCCCCCTGGGCGCAGGTCTCGTGATGTGGGCCCTCTGCGGCTGGTGCTGATCGCCCTCCACTGTAGCTATCTATCTCAAGTGTCTCCACGTTATGGGACGATAATTTCCGCTCGCTAAGCGGCCAATTGCTTCAAAGATCACCGTTGTCAGAAATTAGCGCAGGCCGCGGTCCGGGCCCTTGACGGCTCGAAATTACTTCCGTCATGACTGCCCATATCGTACAATCGAGCTGCTGTTCCGGGGGTTCGAAAGGCCGTTATTGGTTCATCCGTTCGGAGGAAGGCAAAGATGTTGCGAACAATCTCTTGGGGTTCTGCACTGTTGTGCAGTTGCGTGTTGTCCTTCAGCGCGGTGGGGGCGGAGCGCGGTGGGAATTACCTGATCGTCTCCGCACCCGACTATGTAAACACGCCCGCACTGAATGCGTTCATTAACCACCGCGAGTCGCGCGGCTTTAACGTCATGGTTTATTCCCCGCCGAGCGGCACGACCAAAGAAACCATAAAGGCCTATATTCAGAGTCTATGGGGGACGGCTGATCAGCCGGCCTATCTGCTGATCGTAGGCGACACCGACGGCACCTCGACTTCAACCAACAGCACCATCCCACACTGGACAGGTACCGGCAGCAAATCCGCTCCCACCGACCTGCCGTACGCCTGCATGGACTCCGACCCGGTGAGCTGGTATCCGGATATGTTCCTTGGACGCTTCTCCGTCCGTAACGCCAGCATGCTTCAGGCCGTAGTCGATAAGACGATCACCGTCGAAAGCGGCGGCTTCAGCGATCCTGGATACGTGCGCCGGGCAGCCCTGCTGGCCAACGACGACTCCACTACGCAGTCCATAGAATTGCACGACTGGATCATCAGCACCTATCTCGAGCCGGCCGGGTTCACGCCGCACCGCATTTACGCCGCCTACGGCGGCAGCACGGCCGACGTCAGCGCCGCCGTAAATGCCGGCGTGTTGTTCACCGTCTATTTCGGGCACAGCGGGTCCAGCGGCTGGTGGTCGCCGGCCTTCTATCAATCCGAGGTTCAGGCCCTGACGAACAACGGCCTCTATGGTCTGACCATGGGTTGGTCCTGCAGCTCCGCCTATTACCCCACCTCGGAGTGCTACGGCGAGACCTGGTTGCGCGTCGCGAACCGTGGTTCGGCCGCCTACCTATCCTCTGCAACATCCGTGTGGTGGGGCTCGGCCTCCTCCTGGGAATCGTCGCGGCGCATGGAACGCTACTTCTTCCAGTCCTTCTTCGCCGACAACATCTGGGAAGTCGGTCCGGCCTGGCACGCGGCCCTGGGACGTATTTACAACGACTCCCAATTCGGCCCGGCACATGATCACACGCACAACATCTTCGAGATGATGGTCCTATTGGGCGACCCAGCCCTGCGGCTGCCGTTCCGCGCGCTGGATATGGCTCTGAGGGAGGGCGTACCCGAGTTCATCCACCCCGATGAGCCAAGCATGTTTACAGTGACCATCGCCTCGGCCGCCGAGCAATACATAGCCGACACGGCCCTGCTGCACTACTCATTCAACGGTGAAGACTTCCAGACGGCGCCGCTGGTTCATCTGGGCGGAAGCGAGTTCCTGGCCAGCCTGCCCGCGCCCGGTTGTGGCAGCAAGCCGCGCTTTTTCTTCAGCGCGCAGGGCGATCAGGGTTCGACCGTGTACCTGCCGGAACAGGCGCCGCAGTCGTGCTTCACCGCGGAGGTTGCCGTAATCACAACTTTGCTTGACGATGACTTCGAGGCCGATGCCGGCTGGACCGTGTGGAGCGACCCCGCCATGGTGAGCGGAATGTGGCAGCGGGGCATCCCGGCGAGTCCGGTGTCGGAAGGTGCGCCCAGGGCCGATTTTGACGGCTCGGGCAAGTGTTTCCTTACGGACAATCGCAGCGGCAACTACGACGTGGATCTGGGACCGACCATCCTGACGTCGCCGGTCATCAACCTGGCCGGCCTGCCCGACCCGTATGTGCGTTATAGCCGCTGGATGTACTGCGATGACGTGTTGCCGTCGGACCGGGACTTCCTCGTGGTGGAATGCTCGTCTGACGGCGGTGCAAACTGGACCACGGTCGAGCGTGCCTGGGACGACGGGGCATGGGTCGAGCGCCAGTTCCGTGTGCGCGACTTTGTGACTCCGACCGCCCAGTTCCAGCTACGGTTCTCCATCGAGGACAACCCGAACAATTCCGTGACCGAAGCCGCCGTAGACGCGGTCTGGGTGTACGACCGCGCCTGCGGGAACGTGCCCCCGGTTTTGGGTGATCTAAATTGCGACGGCGCTGTCAATGTTTTCGACATCGATCCGTTCGTGCTGGCGCTGACGGACCCCGCGGGGTACGCACTGGCGTTCCCGGCCTGCGACGTAATGAACGGTGACACCAACCAGGATGGCGACGTCAACGTCTTCGATATCGATCCGTTTGTGGCGCTCCTGACCTCGGCCCTTTGATGGCCTGAGACCGCGCACTGCGAAATCGGCGGCATAATTCAGCACGGAACCGTTGCGGCCCGGCCTTTTGCCGGGCCGCCCCTTAAATCGCGAAGCGTTGCAGCAGCTTGGCGACCAGCTCGACCGGCAAACCGACCACGTTAGGAAAGCTGCCCTCAATGCGCTCGATCAGCCGGTCGCCGCAGTCCTGTATGCCATACGCCCCGGCCTTGCCGCGCCACTCTCCGCTTTGCAGGTAGCTTTCGATCTCGGCCGCGTCGTCCCGCATCCAGACCGCCGTTACGTCAGCTCCAAACAGCCGGCGCGGCCACGCGTTCATGCGCACCAGTGAAACGCCCGTAATCACGTCGCAGCGCCGGCCGGCTTGCAGGAGGAGCATGCGCCGTGCGACATCCAGGTCGCGCGGTTTGCCGAGCAGGTGCTGCCCGCAAGTTACGATCGTGTCCGCTCCGAGGACGAGCCGGCCGGGGTTGGCTTCGGCCACCGCCCGGGCTTTAAAGTAGGCTAGGGCTTCCGCCCAGCCGCGCGGACTCACCGTCTCGGGCTTTGCGGCCGGCTCAGCCAGCGGGCAGGCGCGAATTTCGAACGCAGGCACGATCGTTCGCAAAAGTTCACGCCGCCGTGGACTGGCGGACGCCAGGATGAGAGCTGGCTTGGGCATTAATCGACCTTGCCTGCGTTGACCTCGCTCGGCAGGCGCCATTAGATAAACCAGGATGCCGAAGGTCAAAGCCACCCGCAGGTTTCGCTCAGGCTCTCGCGCGCCAGGCAGGCGGCGCGCTGCCACCGCTCACCGCTTCGGGGCGCATACCTCGATCGCCGGCGGCATGCATCACGCCCTCGAAATCGGGCTGCGATTGGGCTGCGATACCGTCCAGGTATTCGTCAAAAACCAGCGCCAATGGCGGGCGGCACCGCTACGAGCCGATGACTTGCGCTGCTGGAACGCCCTTCTGAATACGCCCGGCTTTGGCCCGGTCATCGCCCACGCGACGTACCTGATCAACCTGGCATCGGCCGACAAAATCATCCGGACGCGCAGCTTGGCCGCCTTTGAACAAGAACTTCAACGCTGCCAGACACTTCGCATACCGTACCTCGTGGTGCACCCGGGCGCGGCGACGGATGGCGACCGCCGCGCGGCGATCGCGCGAGTAGCAGCCGCGCTCGATGACCTGGCCGGACGGGGGATCGCACCGCAGGTCACGCCATTGCTCGAAAACACCGCCGGGCAGGGGATGGCCCTGGGCTGGCGGCTCGAAGAGCTGGGCGAGATCATCGGGCGTCTGCGCCGGTCGCGGGCCGGCGTCTGCTTGGATACCTGCCACCTCTTTGCCGCCGGCTACGACCTTCGCCGGCCGCAGAAATACGAGGAAATGATCGCATCGGCCGACCGCTCGTTCGGGCTAGAGCGCATTCGCTGCTGGCATCTTAATGACAGCCGGACGACCGTGGGTTCGCGGGTGGACCGGCACGAGCATATTGGCCGCGGGCGTATTGGAGCGGCGGGGTTCCGCACGCTGCTCTCGGATTCGCGCTTTTGCACGATGCCAATGATCATCGAGACTCCGAAGGGGCAGGATGGTGCTGGGCGGGACTGGGATTGGCTGAACTTGCGCCGGTTGCGGCGATTGGCGGCACGGAAGGCGTAAGTCTGCCGGCAGCTTTGTGGGTCGTGGCAGCCGCTGCCGCCTGCAGCGCCAACAGTGCAACGATGTTGCGGGAGCAATGGACGCATTCCCGTCATTGACACGGCCTGGGAGCACGTTATTATTGGAGCTTGGGCGTGGAGCCGATTGCAGCGGCGCGGCAGCATTGCTGACCGCGGGGAGGCCAGATATGGCGTCGCCTTCCAGCCCAAAGCCCACAACTCCGGCCGGCGCGACAGCCGGTCCAGTCTCGCCTGACTCATTCGACTCGGCACAGCGAACTATCGCGAGCCTGGAGCAGGAACTGATCGCCTGCCAGCATTTGGTGGCGCTTGGGAACATAGCAGCGGGCATTGCGCATGAAGTCAACAACCTGATGACTCCCCTGCTGGCGCGGGCGGACTTCGCCCTTGCCAGCGGCTCTACGGCGGAGATGCGCAAGGCATTGGAGCGGACGAAGGTTCAAGTCGAGCGCGCCGTTAGTATTACCAAACGAATGATGGATTGGGCCCACAACCGCGAATGTCCGCTCGAATCCTGCAACGTTCTAGAGGCGGTGAATGAGGCTTTGGCGACCGTTGTCCGGCCGCTCGAGAAGGACGGCATCGCCCTGACCGTGGATGTTCCTCCGGATTTGTACGTGCGTGCCCGGCGCGACCTGCTGATCCAGGTAGTATTGAATCTCATACTGAATGCGCGTAACGCTATGGTGCACACACCGGCCAGTTTAAAGGTCACCGCCTCGCGCAATGGCACGGATGTGGTTCTCGAATTCTGCGACGGCGGGCGCGGGCTGACGCAGGAACAAATCGACCGCGTTTTGAATCCGTTTTTGGCCGGCTCTGAGTGCCGCGGCCGCGAGTGGCAAGGCATTGGCTTGGGCCTGAATGTCTGCCGGATCATCGTTCACAAGTGCGGCGCCCGCATTGCGGTTCGTGCCAATGAAACCCGCGGCTGCACTGTGGCGCTGCGCTGGCCCGCGGACGCGCCCTCAGGCAGTGCAGGCGGGGCTTAAAGCGGTCAGCTCCTGGCCAGGACGTGTGCGGCGCGAGCCGGGCGCCGCCAGCACCAGAATCACTATCACGGTCGCGCCGCTCACGAGCAACCCTTCGCGCAGACCCGGCGGAAAGTAGGAAAATTCGATTTTCACGCGCTGGCCGGCCGGCACGCGCAGCGACATCAGACCGTCGCGCGGCTCGATCGCGACCTGCCGGTTAGCTATGCGCGCCTGCCAGCCGGGCTGCGCCAGCCGCGAAACGATCAGCCGCTTTTCCTGCGTCTCCCCCGCCTCCGTACGGTTCGGCCTGCGGCGTTCCTCCCCCAGCCACGAGTCTACCACTACTTCGAACCGGTGATTCGAATGCACCTGGCTGCTAATCGCGACCGGCACCGCCGCATCTTCCAGAAGCGCCAATCCGGCGGCCGACGGGTTGCGGTAGAGGCGCCAACTAGCAGCGTCCACCTCCTCAAGAGTGCAGCCGGCAGGTTCATCCGCTGGGTCGCGCATAAGAATCCAGCCCACGTTGTAAGCGCGCATCCACCGCGAATCCTGGAGCAACGCCTGAGCCTTGTCGCTCTCGCCCCAGGGCCTGAACGCGAAGCGCGGCTGCAGCGAACGCGGCTGCAACGGCCCGTAGTCCGTCAAGGATTGAATGCCCACCAGGCTGTTAACGTTGGCGGCCAGAATGTTAAGCGGCTCGCCATAGATGTCGGCCGTATGTGCTACCACCCAAAGCCGCCGGCCCGACTCGCGCACGCGTTCCACCCAGGGCGCTTCGCTCTGCGTTAGAAGGTTTGCGGGCTCGTTCTTGCCCCAAGGAATGTCAATGGTCCAGCCGATAACCGCCAGATCAAGCGTCGTTACAATGACCGGCAACCACAGCCAACGCGGTTTATGCCAACGGCGGACTGCCACGCCCAGGGCGGCGAAGCTCGCCATAGCGACCGCCAGCGGTACGAAAACGCCCGGACTCCACGGGCGCAGCGCGCGCAGTCCCGCCGCGCGCCAGTCTGACGGCAAGAACGGCATAACCGCGGCCGCGGCGATGAGGGGTATGCCCACTAGCGCGGCGCCCTTGATGAGCGGCCGGGTGCTCCAGGTCTGCAATGCAGCGCGCAGGCGGACGCGCCGCGGATTGTGTGCGGCGCCGAGGTCGTGCAAGCTGATGGCGGCCAAAGCGGCGATGGACATGTTGAACAGCAGCAGCGCCCGAGCGGGCACACGAAACAGGCTGCTGCCGGGAATCTGATAGAGCAGCGGGCACAATGGGCCGAACTGGCCCAGCGCTACCAGCACACCAAAGATGAGCAGGACCATCCACGGCCGCCGTTGCCGATCCGCGCGCCAGCCCACCCGCAAAGCGACCGCCACCAATATGAGCGGCACGATTCCGGCGTACGCGAACTGCTCGCATTGGTGCGATGGCCCCCAATACGACTGATCGAAGAAGTTCGGCGTGCGCTGCCCGAAGAACATCGGCGCCACCCACCCGATCGCTGACCACGGGTACCAGCTATTCTCGACAAAATCCCGATACGTGCGGTCAACGCGCGTACACTGCTCCAGCCACATCACCGTCGGCACGAGTTGGACCGCGAACAGGCCGCCCGCAAGCACCCAGATTCCAAGCCATCGGCCAAACACCAGGACCGCGGCGCGCAGCTTAACCGTGAACTTGGGCGCTGCTGCCCAGCCGGTCGCGAATATGAAGACCAAGCTTCCCAAAGCGGTGATCGCGGCAATCTGCACGTGCCCGGCGTAGAGTTGAAGCGCTGCCACGATGCTGGCCGTAGTCAGCCGAAACCCGCCCCCGTTTTGCAGATAGCGCTGAATTCGCCAGAACACCCACGGCGCCCAGGCTGCGGCATGCTGCAACGAAAAGTGCGCCCGGTGCGCCAGCATGAAGCCGGAAAACGCGAACAGCAGCCCGCCGAACAGCGCCGCCGGTCGCGCCAGCCGCCCCGAACGCAACAGCCGGTACATACCCCAGATCGCCAGGCTGTAGTGCGCCCACAGGCTCACCGCGTAGGCCGGCAGCGGCGCCAGCAGCGCGAACAGCCACGTGCCGGGGTACCACAGCGCTGATTGCGGATCGGCCGCGAAGGGCCGGTCCAGCCCGGTCCACGGATTGATCCAGGGCCATTGCCCCGCGCGCACCGTGTCGTGGAAAAAGCTCCGCGACGGAAAGTAATAAAGCAGGTCATCCTCGCGCGCCCCGAGGCCGCCCAGCCGCCAGAGCGGAGCCAGCATGACGCCCGGCAGAAAAACAATCGCCAGCGCGACCAGCGCTCTCTGCTTTCGCATGGTCAGTGAATCTTACCCTTGGCACGCCGTTGATGTCTCAGCATACTACGCCCAAACTCGCGGCTCGGCCCGCCGGCCGCATTTGCCGAAGCGCGACGCGCAAGAACTGACATGCACGTGCTGCCACCGTATCGCCGTATTCTCCTGCTGACCGAGGGCCAGCTTGGGGCATTTACGTCCAAAACCGCCGCCGCCTTGCTGCGCTACCGCGCGACGGACGTCGTGGGCGTGCTTGATTCGCACGCGGCTGGAACCGACGTGCGAACGGTCTTTCCGTGGTCGCCCCCGGTGCCGATCGTGGCGGACATCGCCGCCGCCCGCGCCCTGGCGCCCGATGCCCTCTTCGTAGGAATTGCTCCGCCGGGCGGCGCGCTGCCCGGTCCCATGCGGCAGCACATCGCCGATGCGCTGGCCGCCGGGATGGACGTCGTCAGCGGCCTGCACCAATTCCTGGCGGACGATGCGCAGTTGGCGGCCTTGGCACAGCAGAACGAAGCCCGCATTTTCGACCTGCGCCGTCCCCCGGCCGAACGGACTATCGCAACCGGGCGCGCCCTGTCGACCAGTTGCCGCCGCGTTCTGACCGTCGGCACGGACGGGAATGTCGGAAAAATGGTTGCCGCCCTGGAACTGACGGCCGCCGCACGGCAGCGCGGCCTGCGGGCCGAATTCCTCGCGACCGGGCAAACCGGTACGATGATCGCGGGCCGCGGCGTTGCCATTGATGCAGTTGTTTCGGACTTCGCGCCGGGCGCAGTCGAGGAGCTGGTGCTGAGCGCTGCCGATTCAGACATTTGCATCATTGAGGGACAGGGCAGCATCGCTCATCCGGGATTCTCGGCCGTCACTCTCGCCTTGCTTCATGGCGCCTGCCCGGATGCCATGATCCTCGTACACCATGCCCGCCGCACGCACTACAGCGCCGCGCCACACATGCGGATTCCGAGACTGGCTGAACTGCGGGCCATCTACGAAAGCGCGGCGTCATTGCTGCATCCATCGCGCGTTGTCGGCGTGGCGCTGAATCCGCTGGGCTGTGATCCGAAATTGGTCCGCGAGGAAACTCGCCTGTTGGCGCAAGAGCTGCGAATTCCAGTCTGCGACGCAATTTGCGGCTGCACGGCCCTGCTGGATGCCGTTTTGGCGAACACCATACCTCTCTGCTGACGGTTTTTAGTCACTCCTCGTGAGCTAAAGGCAAGTCGGCTCGACCGGCGATCATCCCTGAACGAGCTTGCATCCGCTGAGCGTCGCCGGATAATGCGTGCTCGTGTGCGGTTTGAAACGAACTTTGTGGAGGTAGAACATGAAACGATTCGCGATGGCAGGTTTCTTCACATGCATCCTGTTCGTGACAGGATGCGGCGACATCACAGGGAAGTGGACTCTCGACTGCATTGAGCCGGAATCAGAACGGCAGAACTTCGACTTGAAGTGCCTGGTGCTGAGAGACGACAACACGTTCCTCCTCAAGGCCTGCGAAGACGCGAAGCCGGCCGCGGTGTGCGGGACGTATTGCTATGACAAAGACACCAATACTCTGACATTCACGCCCGAGGGCGGCGCCCCCGCGCGGACCTATATCGCGGAAGTCGGGCTTCTCGGTTTCGGCAAGATGAAGGTGTGCCCGACGGGCGAGAAGGCGTGGACGGCTTATCTCAAGCGTTGCAAGTGCGAACCCTGCGATAAGTGCAAGCCATGCCCCGGCAAGTGCAAGCCCTGTCCCGACAAGTGCAAGCACCACGCTAAGTGCGACAAGCCGTGTCCTAAACCATGTGAAAAGCCCGCCGAGAAGAAGCCCGAATGCCCGATCCACAGGGCGGAGCCAGTTCAAAAGAACTAAAGAACCACGCGCGAACTTGCGGGCCGGGAAACCTGCAACGCGGCCCGCGATAACGTGATAGGGTGATAAGGTGATAAAGGACGATCCGCAGGATCGCTTTATCACCTTATCACTTTATCACTGTATCACGTTATCACCCTGTTTATCGCCCTGTTGGCGCAGTGCGCCGCCGTGTAGCCTCCCCCGCGCATAAGAAGAGCCTCGCCGCCTGCACGACGAGGCTCGCAAATAGCTCTCTTCCTCGCTTCCGCTCTGACTCGGATCGCCCGATTTAACGCTTCGAGAACTGGAAGCGACGACGGGCCTTGCGGCGCCCGTACTTTTTGCGCTCAACACGCCGCGAGTCGCGCGTCAGGTATTGAGCGTCGCGCAGCGTAGGCTCGACCGAGGCATCGGCCGCTACCAGCGCACGCGCAACACCCAGCTTGACCGCGCCCGCTTGCCCGGTATGCCCGCCGCCCTGGACGTGTACCAGCACGTCCCACATTCCAAGTTTGCCGCTGGCCTCCAGCGGGGCTCTGACGGCCGCTCGGTCCTGCGGCTCGGTGAAATAGTTGTCCAGCTCGCGTTTGTTGATCACGATCTTGCCGCTCCCGGCGACCAGCCGCACACGTGCGACCGATGATTTCCGCCGGCCGGTGCCACGGTAAACGCCGCCGGGCGGCGGGGTGGGCACGGGCGTTTCAGCCGGAGCGGCAGTAGGGACGGCGTCCAACGGCGCGCCTTCGGCCGGCTTTGGCTCGTCCGGGGTAGCCGGAGCCGCCGGCTGGGAGGTCAGTTGATCGGGCGGAAGGGGTATATCACTCACGTGCGTTCCTCAAGTTCAACCGTCTATAACGGCATTGGTTCGGGGTTTTGGGCCTGGTGCGGGTGGGTCGGGCCGACGTGCAGCTTGAGCTTGTCGAGCATGTGCACGCCGAGCTTGGATTTCGGCAGCATGCGGCGAACGGCCTCACGCAGCACGCGTTCCGGGTGGCGGGCCAGCATTTGCTCCATGCTGACTACCCGGCGCCCGCTGGAATAACGGGTGTATCGCTGGTACACCTCGGTCTGGCGCTTGCGGCCGGAGACGCGGACCTTGCCGGCGTTGAGGACGATCACATAGTCGCCGGTATCCACATGGGGCGTATAGGTCGGCTTGGTTTTGCCCATCAGAATCGGCGCGATCTTGGCGGCCATCCGCCCGAGAATCGCGTCCTCGGCGTCCACCAGCAGCCATTTCTGCTCGACTTCGTTGTTCTTGGCCATGAAGCTTTTCATAGTCGGACTCTCTATGCAGTTTCCGGATTAGAAACCGTGCATTTTAGCAGACGCCCGCCCCCTGTCAAACCAATTTTGGGCGAAATTCCGGTATATTGCCCGCTTAGTAGCTCGTCGGCAGCATATGTGCTCCGAGCCGCCTGCCCCGTGGGAGATACGGTTGGCGCGCACCGGTGTCCCGTAAGCCCCGCCTGGGTGGCCGGTTGACCTACGGGTTAGGCGTACTTGAGGTCACAAGCAAGTGCAGGTCATCGCCTTTTTCGGTGATCTCGTACTTGAGGATGGCCCTATGATTCTTTGGATACAAGGCCTTCTTCCTGATCACAAGCGTCCGGACAAGATTCTCAAAATACCCCATGGTCTTAGTATCATTCCCTGCTGCTTCGCCCAGATCGCGAACTGCCTGGCGAAGCAATTCTTCGTGCTGCTCTTCGGCTTGCAGGGCGAGATTCCAGGCCAGGATGGCTATGCCAATGGCTTTCCTTACGTCCTCATCGGTCCGTGCGCTACTGATAAGGGGCTCGGCGAAGTCCGTGAGCACATCTGACATTCTCTCTTGTGGCGGCACAACATCCCGGGGCCGCAGCGGTCTGACGCGATGCTCGCCTTCCCCGGTTCTTCGCAGTTTCCTCAATGCGCTGCTCATATCACCTCCTTGGCATGGCCGATCCCCAATCGAGATTCGACGCCTGATCATCCATTCTCAGGAGCACCCTATAGCAGCGAACCCCCGATTTGCAGGTAGTGCTCCCACAACTGGCCGCTGAGGTGCCATCGCTGTAGGGGCTGAGCCGATACCACTCGGCCCATTCGCCGCTGACAAGGAACCGGGCGGACGACAATACTGTCATCCGCCCGGTTGGCCAATCATCAATAATCAATTGTCAATTA
>Ga0123331_1002447_pt1 | contig 13504 bp, 10 predicted proteins | sample BioC13SIPDNA_3_FD_89705 | JGI IMG/M metagenome (GOLD analysis project Ga0123331, IMG submission 89705) | Anaerobic biogas reactor microbial communites from Washington, USA - Biogas_R2_B C13 SIP DNA | ecosystem: Engineered > Bioreactor > Anaerobic > Unclassified | place: Washington, USA... | reverse complement strand
TCGCGCTTGTTGTCGTCGCGCTTCGCGTTGTCCCGGGCACGCCCCTCGTCGACGCCCTGGCCGTCGGCCTTCGGCGACTGTTCGCCCTGGTCGCCGCCGCGGCGACCGCGACGCTGACGACCGCGACGCGGAGCATCCTCGTCCGAGGCACCCTGCTTGTCGGCGACCGGAGTTTCGGGGGACGCGGTCCGATCCGCCTGTGCCGGGGCGTTCTCGGCGGCGGGCTTCTCGGCAGCGGGCTTGTCTGCGGCGGGCGCATCGGCCTGCCCACCGCGACCGCGACGGCCGCGTGCCGGGCTCTCGGCGGGCTTGTCCGCAGCGGCGCCGGTGGCGTCGTCCGCGGCCGGCGCAGCCTTGGCGCCTCCCCCCTGCTTCTCCTTGATGGCGGCGATCAGGTCGCCCTTGCGCATCCCGGAGGTTCCCTTGATGCCGAGCTCGGCGGCGAGGGCACGCAGTTCGACGAGCACCATGCCCGACAGCCCGGTACCGCGGCGTCCGCCACGGGACGAGGTCTGTGCAGAATCGCCGGCCTGAGCTCCCCCGGTTGTCGCGGTGGTGTCGGCATCAGGTGCAGCGATCAGGTCCGTATCTGTCACGGAGATCCTTTCCTTCCCTCGACCGCTCCATGCAGAGTCGAGGGTTCGTTCCACAGATCAGTTCTTGCACTGAGCTGGGATTGCCGTACGAGTTCACGGAATCGAACGATCGGCATGTCCGTCACCCCGTCGACGACGGATCGGTGCGGCTTGCCCATTCCCTCGGAACGGGAGCGGGTGAGGACCGGGCCAGGATCGATCGCCCCGATGGAGCTGGAGTGAGTGCCCTGGAGAATCCGGCGACCGAAGCACACGACGTGCGGACACCCACAGAATAGCGACGAACCGTACGCGGGGCAAGAATGGATGTGACTGACGGTTCGTGTGTGATCGACCACTCGGCCGACCGGCGCGCAGCGCCCTGCACCGCGACCGTCGACGAGGGTCGGGTGCAGGGCGTCAGGGTGTGTGCGGCAGGAGTGTGGGCAGGGGTCTCAGTCGACCCGTACCCCGTCTGAGATCTCCGGTTCGAGGACGGTCAGCCCGTCGGCTTCCGCCGCCTCCCGCAGTTCGGCGGGGAACGGTTCGGTGGTCAGGGCCAGCACGGTCGGCCCGGCACCCGACACCGTGGCCGGGATCCCACCGGCACGCAACGTCGCGATCCACTTGGTGGTCAGCGGGAGCGCCGGCGCGCGCTGCGCCTGGTGGAGCAGGTCCTCCGTCGCCGCCATGAGCAGGTCCGGACGGCGGGTCAACGCGACGACGGCCAGCGCCGCCCGGCTGACGTTGAACGCCGCGGAACGATGCGGAACCAGTTCGGGTAGCAACCCCCGGGTGTGCGCCGTCGACGATCGCACCGACGGCACCAGCACCACCACCCGGATGTCCGGATGGACCGGCAGCGACACCGCCCGGAACACGCGGTGCTCGGTGTCGGCGGCGGCCTCGCTCCACGAGACCACCACTCCCCCGAGAACACTGGCGGACGCATTGTCGGGATGGCCTTCGAACTCGGATGCCAGCTGCACCAGCTGGTCGTCACCGAGCACGCGGTCGGGTGCGATCTTCCGGACCAGACCGTTCGCCGCAGCGAGCCCACCCACCGCAGCGGATGCCGACGATCCGAGCCCGCGCGAGTGCGGAATCACGTTGCGACACACCACGTCGAGTCCGTCGGCCCACACACCGGCCGCTTCGAGCCCGCGCTCGACCGCACGCACCACGAGGTGCGAGGGACCCCACGGCACCTCCTGGGCACCCTCACCCTCGACCCGCACATTGAGGCCGGAATCGGTTGTGGTGACGGTGATCTCGTCAAACAGACCGAGCGCCAGACCCAGCGAATCGAACCCCGGTCCGAGGTTCGCGCTCGAGGCCGGCACCCGAGCGGTGACCGTGACTCCCACGGGCAACGTCTGCGTCATGTCCTGACTCCCAACGGAGGATGTGGGCGGGGAAGCCACTAGGCCAGCTCGAGTGCCGACGCCACCGCGACCGGGTCCACCGGGATCGGCTCCACGACGGGCACGTCGCGAAGCGCCGTGTCGGGATCCTTGAGTCCGTTTCCGGTCACGGTGCACACGATCTTCAGGCCCGGCTCGAGCCAGCCCTCCTTGCGCGCCGCGAGCAGACCCGCGATGGACGCTGCCGACGCGGGCTCGACGAAGATCGACTCCGACTTCGCCAGCAGGTGGTACGCCTCGAGGATCTCCTCGTCGGTGGCGGCACGGAAGGCACCGTTCGACTCGTCCTTCGCCGCGACCGCGCCGTTCCACGAGGCGGGCGCACCGATCCGGATGGCGGTGGCGATCGTCTCGGGGTTGTTGACGGGATGCCCGAGCACGAGCGGTGCCGCGCCTGCCGCCTGCACCCCGAGCATCCGGGGGCGACGGGTGGAGAGACCGTCGGCGAAGTACTCCGAGTAGCCCTTCCAGTAGGCCGTGATGTTGCCCGCGTTACCGACGGGAAGCACGTGCACGTCGGGGGCGTCGCCGAGCGCGTCGACGATCTCGAAGGCCGCGGTCTTCTGGCCCTCGATGCGCACCGGGTTCACCGAGTTCACGAGTCCGATCGTCGGGAACTCCGAGGTGGTCTTACGCGCCAACTCGAGGCAGTCGTCGAAATTGCCCTCGACCTGCACGATCTTCGCGCCGTGCATGACGGCCTGCGCGAGCTTGCCCATCGCGATCTTGCCCTGCGGAACCAGGACCGCGCAGCCGATGCCCGCCTTCGCGGCGTACGCGGCGGCCGACGCGGATGTGTTGCCCGTCGACGCACACAGCACGGCCTGCTTGCCCGAGGCGAGCGCCTCGGTGACCGCCATGGTCATTCCGCGGTCCTTGAACGAACCGGTGGGGTTGAGCCCCTCGACCTTGACGTGCACCTCACAACCGGTGATCTCGGAGAGTCGCTCGGCCGGCAGGAGCGGCGTGCCACCCTCGCGCAGCGTCACCGTCTTCCAACCGTCACCGATCGGCAGGCGCGCACGGTACGCCTCGATCAGGCCCGGCCACGGGGTGTGCACGGGGGTGGTGTTCTTCTCGACCGCACTCATTCGGCGGATCCCTCCAGTCTCAGGACGCTGGTCACAGCGGTCACGGATTCGAGTTTGTCGAGCGCTGCGACGGTGTCGGACAGCGCCCGGTCGGTGGCTCGGTGGGTGAGCACGACGAGTCGGGCACCGTCACCGGCGCCCTCCTGGCGTACCGCGGAGATGCTCACCCCGCGGGTCGCGAATTCCGCGGCGACCGCGGACAGCACACCGGCGCGGTCCGCAACCTGCAGGTTGACGTAGTACCGGGTGACGATGTCGCTCATCGGAGCGATCTCGAGCTGCGCGTACTTCGATTCGCGCGGGCCACGCCCACCCTGCACACGGTTGCGCGCCGCCATCACGACGTCGCCCATCACCGCCGAGGCCGTCGGGGCACCGCCGGCGCCCTGACCGTAGAACATGAGCCGGCCGGCGGCCTGCGCCTCGACGACCACCGCGTTGAAAGCACCACCGACGGATGCGAGCGGATGCTCGCGCGGCACCAGCGCCGGGTACACGCGCGCCGACACACGATCGCGACCACCGGGCTCCGGGATGCGTTCGCAGATCGCGAGCAACTTGATCGTGCAGTTGAGGGCGCGCGCCGACGTCAGGTCGGCCGCGGTGATCGTGGAGATGCCCTCGCGGTACACGTCCGACGCACTGACCGGGGTGTGGAACGCGATCGACGCGAGGATCGCCGCCTTGGACGCCGCATCGAATCCCTCGACGTCCGCGGTCGGATCCGCCTCGGCATAGCCGAGCCTGCTCGCCTCGGCGAGGGTCTCCGCGTAGTCGGCGCCGGTCTCGTCCATCGCCGACAGGATGAAGTTGGTGGTGCCGTTGACGATGCCGATCACCCGATCGACGCGGTCACCGGCGAGGGACTGCGTCAGCGGACGGATCACCGGGATGGCACCGGCGACGGCCGCCTCGAAATACAGGTCGACGTTCTGGGCCTCGGCGGCCTGCGCGAGTTCACCCGTGTACTCGGCCAGGAGCGCCTTGTTGGCGGTGACCACCGACTTCCCGGAATCCAGCGCCGACCGCACCAGCACACGTGGCCGGTCGATGCCACCGATCAGTTCGACGACGACGTCGACGTCGTCGCGGGCGACGAGCGCGTCGGGGTCCGCGGTCAGCAGGTCGTCGGGGATACCGCGGTCGACAGTGGTGTCGCGCACGGCGACACCGCGCAACACGAGCGGCGCACCGATCCGTTCCTGCAGGTCGGCCGCGTCCTCGCGGATGATGCGCACGACCTCGGCACCGACGGTGCCGTGGCCGAGGACCGCCACGCCGATCGGGCGCTGCCCGGACACTCCGGCCACCGTTGTGCTGGTCACTCCGTAACCTCCAAGCTCAGCAGATCTTCGACGGTTTCCCGACGCAGCAGGACGCGCGAGGCGCCGTCCTTGACGGCCACGACGGCAGGACGTGGAAGCAGGTTGTACCTGCTCGACATCGAATAGCAGTATGCACCGGTCGCCGCCACCGCCAGTAGGTCACCGGCCGCGACGTCGTCGGGCATCCACGTGTCGCGGATGACGATGTCGCCGCTTTCGCAGTGCTTCCCCACGACCCGAGCGACCACGGGGTCGCCCTCGCCGGCGCGCGACACCAGCCGCGATTCGTATTCGGCCTGGTACAGCGAGGTGCGGATGTTGTCGCTCATCCCGCCGTCGACGCTGATGTAGCGGCGGCTGTGGCCGGCGGCGACAGCAACGTCCTTGACGGTGCCGACCTCGTACAGCGTGATCGTGCCCGGGCCGGCGATCGCGCGTCCCGGTTCCACCGCGAGGGTCGGCGTGGGCAGCCCCACCAGCGACGATTCGGTACGGACGATGTCGGTGAGTTTCGCGGCGAGATCCGCGACGGGCGGCGGGTCGTCGCTCGGCACGTAGGAGATCCCGAGGCCACCGCCGAGGTCGACGATGTGCAGCTGGGACGTCTTGTCGACGCCGAACTCGGCGACGATGTCGCGGAGCAGACCGATGACACGGTGCGCGGCGAGTTCGAACCCGTCGACGTCGAAGATCTGCGATCCGATGTGACTGTGCAGACCCACCAGACGCAGATTGTCGGTGGCGAACACCCGGCGTACGGCGTTCATCGCCGCGCCCCCGGCCAGTGACAGACCGAACTTCTGATCCTCGTGTGCGGTGGAGATGAACTCGTGGGTGTGGGCTTCGACACCGACGGTGACGCGGATCAGCACATCCTGCACGATCCCGAGTTCACCGGCGATCGCGTCGAGCCGGTCGATCTCGGCGAGGGAATCGAGCACGATGTGCCCGACACCCGCGGAGACGGCCGTCCGCAACTCGACGAGCGACTTGTTGTTGCCGTGCATCGCGATCTTCTCGGCGGGGAAACCGGCGTGCAGCGCCACGGCGAGTTCCCCACCGGACGCGACGTCGAGCGACAGCCCCTCCTGGTGAACCCACCGTGCGATCTCCGTGCACAGGAACGCCTTGGACGCGTAGTGCACGCGCGCGTCGGGTCCGAATGCCGCCGCGATCTCCCGGCAACGCGACCGGAAATCGTCCTCGTCCACGACGAACAGCGGGGTTCCGTACTGCTCGGCGAGGTCGGTGACGGCGACACCGGCGATGCTCACCACGCCGTCGTCGCCGCGCACGGTGCCGCGCGGCCACACGTTGGTGTGCAGGGTGTTCAGTTCGGCGGGCGTGGGTCGTTCGGGCAGCCCGGGTGCGTGCGGGATCTCTGCGTGCCGGGGTCCGGCCGGGTGCGCGTTCACATCCGCTCCGGGGCGCCGACACCGAGCAGACCGAGTCCGTTGCCGAGCACCCGGCGGGTCGCCGCGCACAGCGCGAGACGGGCCGTGTGCAGCGGGCCCGGTTCCTCGTCGCCCTGCGGCAGGATGCGGCACGCATCGTAGAAGCGGTGGTAGGTGCCGGCGAGTTCCTCGAGGTACCGCGCGACCCGGTGCGGTTCACGCAGTTCGGCGGCCTTCGCCACGACCCGCGGGTATTCGCCGAGGGTGCGGATCAACTCGCCCTCGCGGTCGTGGGTGAGCAACGCGAGATCGGCACCGTCGCCGCTGAGACCGAGCTCGGCGGCGTTGCGGGCGATCGACGACAGCCGCGCGTGGGCGTACTGCACGTAGTACACCGGGTTCTCGTTGGACGCCGACGCCCACAACGCGAGGTCGATGTCGATGCCCTGGTCCACCGACGAGCGCACGAGGGAGTAGCGGGCGGCGTCCACGCCGATGGCCTCGACCAGATCGTCGAGGGTGATCACCGTGCCGGCGCGCTTGCTCATCTTCACGGCCTGGCCGTCGCGGACGAGGTTGACCATCTGACCGATCATGACCTCGACGGTGTCGGGGTCGTCGCCGAACGCGGCAGCCGCGGCCTTCAGCCGCGCGATGTAGCCGTGGTGGTCGGCACCGAGCATGTAGATGCACAGGTCGAAGCCACGCGAACGCTTGTCCTGGAAGTAGGCGATGTCGCCCGCGATGTAGGCGGCGTTGCCGTCGGACTTGATGACGACGCGGTCCTTGTCGTCGCCGTAGTCGGTGCTCTTGAGCCACCAGGCGCCGTCGTCGAAGTACAGGTTCCCCGACGTTTTCAGGGTCTCGACGGCCTTGTCGACCGCTCCGGATTCGAACAGCGAGTTCTCGTGGAAGTACACGTCGAAGTCGACGCCGAACTCGTGCAGGGTGCGTTTGATGTGCGCGAACATCAGGTCCACGCCGATCGACCGGAACACCTCGTGGCGTTCGTCCTCGGGCAGGTCGAGGGCGTCGGGGCGCTGCGCGACGACGGAGTTCGCGATCTCGACGATGTAGTCGCCGGCGTAGCCGTCCTCCGGGGCGGGCAGTCCCTGCGCGGACGCGATCAGCGACCGGGTGAACCGATCGATCTGCCCGCCGTGGTCGTTGAAGTAGTACTCGCGGGTGATGTCACCGCCCTGCGCCTCGAGGACACGTCCCAGCGCGTCGCCGACCGCCGCCCAGCGGGTTCCCCCCAGGTGGATGGGTCCGGTGGGGTTCGCGGAGACGAATTCGAGGTTGATGCGGCGACCGGCGAGCGCATCACCGGAGCCGTATGCGTCGCCCTCGGCGAGGACCTTCGAGACGATGGCGCCCTGCGCGTCGGCAGCCAACCGGATGTTGAGGAATCCCGGGCCCGCGACCTCGGCGGAGTCGATGCCGTCGGCCGCGGTCAACGCCTCGGCGAGCCAGGTCGCGAGGTCCCGCGGAACCACCCCGACCTTCTTCGCGACCTGCATCGCGACGTTGGTCGCGTAGTCGCCGTGCTCCGGGTTGCGCGGACGTTCGACGGTGAGGGTCTCGGGGAGGACGGACGCGTCGAGACCACGCTCGGCGAGCACCCTCGCGGCGGTTCCGTGGAGCAGTTCGGCAAGATCGGCAGGAGTCACGGGTGTCCATCCTATTGGCTGCCGGGAAACGGCGCGGACGCTGCCCCATACGCGGCGCCCGTACAGTTGTCGGTGCGTACCGACCGGCGGTGCGCCGCACACCCCGACCGGCTGCGTGCGGCCACGTCCGATGTCGGGTTCGCGCACCGTCCGTCCCACCGTCGAAAGAGCACCCACCGATGCCCAGCGGTTCGAACAACGGTCGTTCCGGAAAGAACACCGGCGCGAAATCGTCGAAGGCCATCAAGGCCGCCAAGAAGAGCGGCACCGCCCGCGGCCTGCCGAAACAACGGCAGGTGCCGTGGCCCCTCATCGGTGGTGCCGTCGCAGTCCTCGCACTGATCGCCGTGATCGCCGTCAACATCGTGCCGAAATACCAGGACCAGCAGGAACTCGCGGCTTGGACACCGTCGGAGTCGAACCGGGATCCGTCGCTGGCCATCGACGGTGTCGTCACGATCGACTACCCGGCCGGTCAGCACGTCACCGAGACCCAGCGGGTCGCCTACGATCAGAGCCCGCCGTTCGGGGGGCCGCACGACTCGATCTGGGCCACCTGCACGGGCACGGTGTACGAGCAGGCCGTCCGCACCGAGAACATGGTGCACTCCCTCGAGCACGGCGCCGTGTGGATCGCGTACAACCCCGATCTCGTCGACGACGCCGCCCGCGACACACTCGCCGCGAAGGTCGACGGCCGCACCTACATGATGATGTCGCCGTACCCCGGTCTCGACACTCCGATCTCGCTGCAGTCGTGGGGGCACCAGTTGAAGGTGGACAACGCCGACGACAAGCGGATCGACCACTTCATCGAGTCGCTGCGCCTGAACCAGTACACCTACCCCGAGGTCGGGGCGAGCTGCTCGACGATCCCGGCGTCGTTCGATCCGGCGAACCCCCCGCCGTTCGATCCGAGCGCGCCCGGCGCCGGTGCGGTGCCGATGGACGGCGGTACGGTCGACGGCAGCGAGCAGTTCCCTGCCGACATGCAGGCCCCCGCGGGGAGCTGACCGTGAACACCTCCCCGGATTCCGCTTCCCCCGCATCGGACGATCGCGGACGGAACCGTTCGGCGTGGATCGCGCTCGTCGCGGTCGCGGCCCTCGCCGTCGGGTTTCTCCTCGGGTTCCTCGCGCGGATGCCGCTCGAGGACACGCAGCCGGCGACTCCCGCCGCCGGGTCCGTGGACGTCGGCTTCGCGCAGGACATGTCGGTCCACCACGATCAGGCCATCGAGATGGCCGCGATCGCTCTCACCGGATCCGACGACGTGCGGGTGCGCAACCTCGCGTACGACATCCTCACCACCCAGCAGAACCAGCTCGGTCAGATGCAGGGGTGGTTGACGCTGTGGGGTCGACCACCGCTCCCGGCCGGCGACTACATGCAGTGGATGGCCGAGGACACAGGTCACGGCCACGGTTCCACGGGGGCGGACGGATCGGGCCACGACGCCGCCGGCATGCAGCGGATGCCGGGGATGGCCTCGTCCGACGACCTCGCGAACCTCCGCGCGGCGACGGGCACCGACCTCGACGTGCTGTTCCTGCAGTTGATGCTGCGGCACCACGAGGGTGGGCTCCCGATGATGGAGTACGGCGCGCAGCACGCGAGCATCGCCGCTGTCCGCAATCTCGCGCAGACCATGGTCGACACCCAGGTCGGCGAGTCGCAGTTGATGACGTCGATGCTCGCCGACCGCGGAGCCGTACCGTTGCCCCTGAACTGACCACAGCCGCCTGGTCGGGTTCGAAAACCATGCCTGACCAGGCGATGTGGCGTTGGGGCGAACATGCGCTAGGCTAACTCCCGCACGCCGGTCCCCCACCGGCGAGTGGATCGCCCTCGTAGCTCAGGGGATAGAGCGCTTGCCTCCGGAGCAAGAAGTCGCAGGTTCGAATCCTGCCGAGGGCACAGAGTCGGTGCAGGTCAGGGGCGCAACAACCCCTGACTCACCTCCCCCGAGCAGATCACGTGCAGATTCAACCGGGTTCGAGACCTCACGAGAGGTCAACCGATGAGCACTCACACCCCCGCGGCGCCCTCCGAGCGGCTGCGATTCTTCGACGTCCTCGACTGCCTCGACGACCTGCTCGAGGATGCCGAGCAGCAACGTCTCGCTCTCATCGAGCAGCTCCGCGGCCGCGACGCGGAACCTGCCGCGGAAGATCTCGCGCGCGCAAGTCTCGACGAAGACTACTTCGAATGAGCAAGGAACACATGACGAACCCGTCCGCTTCGGAAGAGAGCTTCCGCAAGCTCGAGAGCAACCCCGACTTCCTCGACCTGTACCTCGACCTCGTCGCGCTGTACCTGGACGCAGCATTCGACGATCCCGCCGCCGCCGAGGTGGAGCACTGGACGCTCAGTTGCCTACCGGCGACGAACGGTGGCGCGCGGGCGTTCACGCTCAACATCGGACCGATGGAGGTCCTGTACGCGGCGGCGCCTCCTGAAACCGAGGACGAGCTCGCGCGGATGTGGGCTCGCGTCTACGTGTCCACCTCCGCCCTCGAGGACTGCACGCAGCTCCCTGTGGCTGGGCTGTCGGAGAAGTACCCGGCCCTGACCTTCGAACCGTGCCGGCTCGCGTCGGCCGACGGAGACGCGACCGTCATCGGATTGTGGATCCTCGACGACGAATCGATCGAACAGTTCACGACTCTGCTGGACGACCTCCGGCCCATCCGCGCTCTCGCGGACCGTTTGGAAGCAAGAGGCAAGGGGCCGTACGAGCAGTACCACAACCGCTGGTTCGCGCAGGCCGTCCTCGAACGACTCCAGGAAGTGGCCGACGCCGCCCTCGACAACGAGAACTGACACGCCACGGCGACAACTCCACTCCACCCGAAACTCGAGGGTGACGGCACGCAGGATCCTGTCGAGACAGTCTGCATCAGGCAGGTTTGGTCCGCGTGGTGAATGCAGCCGGCCGGTCACAGTTCTCCGTCGCGCGGCGCCGCGTCTTCGTTGTCGATGCCATCTACGTCCCCATCCCGCACACGGCCCGACCCGCCTCGGTTACACGGTTGTATTGCGGGCGCATCGGCGTGCCGCCACAGCCTTACGGGCGGCCTTCAACTGCTCGGCAACCACCTCGGGATCGTCCTCGTCGACGAGAGGCACGGACGGGGCACGTACTGGCAGCTCTCGACGAGGCTGATCTCCACCACGTCTGAGAACAGGTTTCCAGCTCTGTCCAGCACGCATCTCTCAGAGATTCGTCGCCTTGTCGTGCGACGTCGCACTGATGCCATCCGGGCCCATGCACATTCCCCCACTCCGACACCATCTGCGCGACCAATGTCGCGACATACCACCTGCCGGTTCCACTCGAGCAAATTGGCGGGAGCTGTCTCTCTGCTCTGCAAGTGCCGGCCCGGAGGATAATCGATGTTGACCAAGGATCAACAGGTACAGGAGATCGTCGAAGGCCTCGGTCTCGGCCTACTTGATCTCGGTGTGCAGCGCATCGCTCCTCGGGTTTTCGGTACTGAAACGAGAACGTCGAGATCGGAAGAGCGGGACGGCACCAGTTCACGCGCTCGACGACCTGTCCACGCTCCCCGCCCGGCCTGTGCGCGTGGTGGGCAGCTCCCAAGGTGTTCCTACACCCCGAACCCGCCGCCATCGTCGTGGTCGGTGAGCGACGGATGGATCGAGCCCCAGGCCGACGAACGTGGCCGGCAGGATCACCTGAGACCGGTCGTGGATCTGCCCGGCGGCGTCGGTCGCCGGCAGCGTGGGCGTCGCAGCTGTCCACAACCACCGATCCGGATCGTCCTCGGGCCGCTCCTGGTTCCAGAGCACCCAACAACTGAACCGCCCTGGACGAGGTGGAGGCTCCTGATCTAGCAAGGAGAATGCTGGTATGCCTGCACCGAAGAAGTACGACACCGAGACCCGGGAGCGTGCCGTCCGGATGTACCGAGACCGGATCCGCGAGTCCGGAGAGCCCAAGCTCGGAGCCCGCCGCCACGTCGGCGAACTCCTCGACATCAAACCGGCGACGCTACGGAACTGGATCGAGGCGGCCGACAGTGCGGACGCGCCGACGGTGTCCGTTTCGGGTGAAGCCGTCGACGCCAGCGAGGTACGGCGACTCCGCAAGGAGGTTGCCGAATTACGCCGGGCCAACGAGATTTTGAAGACCACGAGTGCGTTTTTCGCGGCGGCGGAGGTCGACCGCCGACTTCGGTGATCGTCGACTACATCGACGCTCACAAGGATCGCTTCGCCGGTCGACCCGATCTGTCGCGTACTCACCGAGCACGGCGTCACGATCGCCCCGTCCACCTACTACAAGGCCAAGCAGCGCGGATATGTCTCCGAGGCGGACCTGGCTGACGCCTACGCTGCGAACGCCGTCCACACGGTCTACGTGGACAACAGAAGCGTCCACGGTGTCCGCAAACTCTGGCGAGCGATGAAACGCGCTGGTCACGGGATGGGGCGCGATCAAGTGGCCCGCCTGATGGCGATCGTCGGAATCGTGGGAGCGGTCCGCGGACGGCATCACACGATCACGACCAAGCGGGACGATCGCGCACCGCGGCACCCGGATCTGGTCGAGCGGAAGTGGGATCTACCGCAGCGTCCGGACCAGTGGTGGGTCGCCGACTTCACCTATTGTTGGACGCTCTCCGGGTTCGTCTACACCGCGTTCCTGGTCGACGTCTACTCGCGCCGGATCTTGGGTTGGCGGGTCATGACATCGAAGACCACGCCGCTGGTGTCCGGCGTTCCCGAGCAGGCGTTGTTCACCCGTCGAAGGATCGATTCCTGTTTTACTGCAACAGGTTTGGTACATCACTCCGATGCGGGCAGTCAGTACACGTCGCTGGCGTTCACCGAGGCTTTGATCGAATCGGGGATCGCCGGCTCCATCGGAACCGTCGGCGACGCCCTCGACAACGCGTTGATGGAATCGACGATCGGGCTCTACAAGACCGAGCTGATCGACCGCCGTTCGTCGTGGACGGGGTCGGGCCGAGGTCGAGCGGGAAACCGTCGAGTGGGTCCGATGGTTCAACGCCGACCGACTGCACTCCTCGATCGGCTACCAGACGCCGATCGACTACGAGACGCGCTACCGTGAGCAGCGCACCACTGCCACCTCGTCACTCGAGGTGCCATGAACGAAGTCTCCACCGGATCCAGGGCGGTTCATTTCCGACGATCGCCGGCCACGGATACCACCCACAACTCGCCGCCGCGTGACTCACCCTCGCACTCAGGCCGGGTTCGTGCTCACCGAGACGCACCGCGCGCACCTCCTTCCCACCAGCCTCAGCGCAGACACCACCGCGATCACCACAGTCCCCGACACGAGCAACGGCCGTGATACGACCCAACCGAAAAGTGGAGCAGCCGAGGACGTACCATCTGCGCGACCCACCCCCTGCCGGACCCACTCGAGTAGATCTATCGGGGAGCTTCTTCGAGATTCGCCCTCGGCCGTTGAGGTGGTCGGTGGTACGGAACTCCAAGGACGCCCTGCGGGCGACTGCCCCTGACCGATCGGAGACCCTACGGGTCCCGGTGTTTGCCTTCGGCCCCTTCCCCAACGCAGCCCGGTCACCATCTCCCGATAGACCATCTCGGCCCGCACCCCTGGCCGCTCGTCCACGTGGACGGCGGCGGGTACTGGACCCGGTCGTTCGTGTCGACCCTCACGATCGGGTGCTCCACCGCCAGCAGTGGAGACGAAGATACTGGCGCCCAGTCGGTTTCACGCACGGGAATGGCACCCCTGCGCGCAGCGTCCTCTGCGCTGACGTCGGACCCGGGAGAGTAGCGACGAATTGCTCGGCGCGCCGCGGTGACCGGACCGGCCCGCGCACACGTCGCAGCAGGAAACACCTCGAGCCCCTCGACCGGACTGGTCGGGAGGCTGCGCAAGGTCAGGACGTCAGCAGAAACCCCGGTGGGGTGAGAAGGAGGGGGTCGGCGGGAACAGCCGAACCGGGAGGGGCGCCCCCTGGGGGCGTGTGGATAGACTCCACCGTACGGTGCATGACAG
>Ga0123331_1002435_pt1 | contig 13583 bp, 10 predicted proteins | sample BioC13SIPDNA_3_FD_89705 | JGI IMG/M metagenome (GOLD analysis project Ga0123331, IMG submission 89705) | Anaerobic biogas reactor microbial communites from Washington, USA - Biogas_R2_B C13 SIP DNA | ecosystem: Engineered > Bioreactor > Anaerobic > Unclassified | place: Washington, USA... | reverse complement strand
TCCTGTCGTTGAAGATGATAAAAGCAATCATGTTTCCAACAGAAAAGAGTTTCCACTATTCCTGCGCCCTTACGCCCAATGTCAATGATTACAAGGGGTTCAGTGGTTTTATACAGGGCATAGTGGAGTGAGGCACCTGCTCCTATTTCCACTCAAGAGGAGACTGAAGAATGTTGGCATTTTCTCCTCTCCTCCCAGGAAATGCCTTCTCCAAAAACTGATAAACATGTAGCAAAAAACTATTACGAAGAAGTAAGGATAGTCATTCCCGGATGATTTTTTTGCTTTTTTTTATTTTCTATGTAAATTTGATACTTAATTATTAAATTCCAGACCAATGAAAAAGCTGTCCCCATTCGTTCTTTTATGTGTCGTGGTGTTAAAACTTACAGCTCAGGATATCACCATCTCCTTTCAGCCCAAAGAAGCCGTAAACACAATTGACAGTATCTGGGTAACCAATCAGAGAACAAATGAAAAGGTAAAACTCCTTGGGCATGAAACTCTCACCTTGACAAAAGTTACAGGAATTACTGATTTATCTTTTACCTCTGAGAAGGGTTATTTATACCCGAATCCCTGTCATGGGGAAGCACAGGTAAGTTTTTCCACATCCTTGAACCAGGAGGTAGTACTGGGGGTATATAACATTTCCGGACAACTGTTAAGCTTAGAAAGGAAATATTTGACACTGGGTCAACATAAGTTCCATATTACGTTACCGGGAACCGGTCTTTTTATCTTTTCTGTTTTTAAAGATGATGGCCTCCTGAGTTTCAAGGTTGCTTCTATGGATTCTGAGGTTCACAACTGCAATATTGAGTATTCAGGTGGTGATATCTTAAAATCAATCAAAAGGGCCACCGCCGATATAACATTAGGTTATGCTGAAGGGGACAATATACTGTATTCAATTTTTTCGAATAAAAATAACACAATCATAACTGATTTTCCAACAGTCTCTAAGATTTATTCAGTCGAATTTCATGAATGTATAGACCCGGATAATAAAAGTTATAGAATAGGAAAAATCGGTAACCAGTGGTGGATGGCCGAAAACCTGAATGTTGGAACGATGGTTCACGAAGCCTACGGAAATCCCACGGACAATGGAATCATTGAAAAGTGGTGTTATAACAACGAACCGGACAGTTGTAGCAAGTACGGTGGTTTGTACCGGTGGGACGAGATGATGCAGTATACGACACAACAAGGAACCCGGGGCATCTGTCCACCGGGCTGGCATATCCCCACGGATGAGGAATGGAAGGTGCTGGAAGGGGCGGTAGACAGCCAGTATGGAATTGGAAACACTACCTGGGATAATATCGGTTGGCGTGGAAGTGATGCTGGGACGAACCTGAAGAGCAGAAGCGGCTGGATGCAAGATTACAACGGCAAAGATCTGCTCGGCTTCTCAGGTCAGCCTGGTGGCAAACGCATAGGTGCTTTGAGTTTAAGCGTCCAAATTCGCGAACTCGGCATCTGGTGGACATCGACGGAGTACAATGATGGCTATGCGTGGGCCCGTGCCGTCACTACCGACATACTGGGAGTAAACCGGTACCGTTGGCAAAAGGGCGACGGTTATAGTGTCCGTTGTCTGCGGAATGAGTAGGCTATTTGGTTATTTGACTATTTGACCTTTTATACCCCGCTCAGCGGGTAAAGTGCCCTTCCCCAGTTCTACAAGGATGCTGAATGGATGGGCACTTTTTCATACAATCCCAAAATAGCAGATCAAATACCCCTTCCCCCCAATGATGAAAACCACTTTCAGTTCCACCAAAGTCATCTTTACGAAGTCCACCATATAAAATTCCCCTTCAATAGTGTCAGGGAAATATGCTTACCAGGGCTACCACCCTGAATAGGCAATGCAGCCTTTTCACCTTGCCAGTCTGATCCACTACCAGTATGCTCGTTGGACTGACAATCTTGAAGAGTTCAAGAAGGTATTGTCGGTTTTTCGGTCATATACAGCATTATTATTTGTGTGATGAGATGGGGCAGGATTCAGGTTTCCCCCCTCCGAGACTGCCTTTTCATTATCGCGGAACACAGGGATGATGCAATCGTTCTTCAAGTGAAGTAGTGAAACACTTTCTGTGTTGGCTTCATTGAAACGTTTTTGTTTCTCTACCTTGGGCTGGAGAGGAGTAGTTTTAATCACCTCTGCTTCCAGCACTTTCACCTGTTCCCTGATGTCGGGAACACTGGCTGGTTGGTTAACCATTCTAAGTGTCATTTTCATTGTGGCTGTTGCCTGGTGTTTTAAATCAAGCTCCAGGACAATGGTGAATTCATAATCCAGGCCTTCACGGGTTAATCCCTTCAACCCAATCATTTCAGGGAGAATCTTTCCGTTCTTTTCAGAAAACACATAATCCTGTTTACTCAGGATAGTGGCAATTATATGGCAATTACTTGGCAGGATCTTCTGAACAAAGGCATTATGGCATGGGATAACCTTTGCCCGGTTGGTAAAGGAATTCCCCATCATGGCCCTATGAATATCCAAAATCACCCTATTCAGGTAAATCTTGTTCTCCCAGGAATATGGATGGGGCTGCCATTCTGGAAATGTTGTCAATTTTGGCTCAAATCTCCAAAGCCCAAACCAGGAATGGAGGATGATTCCTTGGATTCCTCAATGCTGGAAATATCTGCCACATCGATGACGAAGTCTTCTATCCATACCTCAAGGACATTCCCGACAATTTCATTTTCAAACTGGAAACCCCAGACAATGCCTTCATAAACCTCGTTGTCTTTTGTGGTTATCCTGACCTTCAGACCAGCGAATTGTGTGTAATCCATGTGAGTTGTTATATGATTGATTCTTAATTAGTTCTTTATAAAATAACGGAAGAGGTCAGCCTACACGAATTAAAACGGCCAAACATCCAGTAGTCATCTCTCCTTAGAATAACATAAATGTAGAAAAGAATATTTAATGCGATAAATTTAAAATGTGATCCTGATTTGCATGTTTGAGAAGAGATGGGCCAATGTGGGTGACGGGTATACGGCTTCAATCACATGAACATAAAAAGTTTTCAAACGTTATCACTACCACTTGTCAGTGTATTTGGCAGAATTGCATACTCTGCAAGGTTGCAAATTCGGCATCAGGAGAGGATGGAATCGAATCAAGAATAATGCTGAAAAGTCAACCCGTCCTATCTGTTCTGTTTAGAGAGAGTCTTCAAAAGGTGTATAAAAGGGTGAGCATAAATTAAAAATCCACTGAAATCAATTATTTCCAGTGGATTTTGTGACCCAGCTGGGATTCGAACCCAGGACCCCATCCTTAAAAGGGATGTGCTCTACCTGCTGAGCTACTGAGTCATCCTTATGATTCCTTTGTTTCTCAAAGGCGGGTGCAAAAGTAGCTTTTTTTTCATTCCTCACAAATCTTTGTCAGCCAAAAGCACAAAATTTAACCAGGGGAAAAGAAACCAGGTTACCTGTTGTTTTTCTCTGCCATCTGCAACCTCTTCCGGGGTTTTCCTCCGGAGCTGTTTTTTTTCTATTTTTAACCCCATCAAAAGAAGGCATTCATGAAAATCCTGGTCACCGGCACTGCCGGCTTTATCGGCTTTCACCTGGTCAAAAGGCTTACGACCCGTGGTGACGAAGTGGTCGGCCTTGATAACATCAATGACTATTATAATACGGAACTGAAGTACGGACGGTTACAGGAGAGTGGAATTTCCCGTGCAGACGCCGATTCAGGCCGGCTAACCCAAAGCGCCACCCTTTCCGGGTACCGGTTTCTGAAAGCTTCCCTGGAAGACGCTCCCACCATCGGCAGGCTCTTTGCAGGCGAAAACTTTGATGCCGTTTGCAACCTGGCGGCACAGGCGGGGGTGCGCTACAGCCTGATCAACCCCCAGGCTTATGTGGACAGCAACATCACCGGATTCATCAACATCCTGGAAGCCTGCCGCCGCTATCCCGTCAGGCACCTCGTCTATGCCAGTTCATCCAGTGTTTATGGCAGCAACACCAAAATGCCGCTTTCCATATCCGACAGGACCGACCATCCGGTAAGCCTTTATGCCGCATCCAAGAAAAGTAACGAACTAATGGCCCATGCCTATAGCCATCTGTTTCAAATCCCCGCCACAGGGCTCCGGTTCTTCACCGTGTATGGCCCCTGGGGACGTCCTGATATGGCCGCCTTCCTCTTCACCAGGGCCATCCTCGATGGCAAACCCGTTAAAGTTTTTAATAACGGGGATATGTACCGCGATTTTACCTATATCGATGACATCATCGAAGGAGTTGTCAGGGTCATCGACCGCGCGCCTGCGGAACAAAATCCCCCGGCAGCCATCTACAACATTGGAAATTCCAACCCCGTGAAACTGACCGAATATATCGTGGCCATTGAAAACGCCCTCGGGAAAAAAGCCATCAGGGAATACCTGCCCATGCAACCCGGTGATGTTTACAAAACATTTGCCGACGTCACTGACCTGGAGGAAAAAATAAATTATCACCCCTCAACACCGGTGACCGAAGGAGTTAGAAAATTCGTGGAGTGGTATCTCCAGACGGGAGTGAAATATAAAGTTTAAAGTTTTCCCGTTGCGGGGAAAACTTTAAACAAAAAATTGGCTGACCTGTAAGCCGGGTTCTGTACCCGGAACCGTTGCCGGCACCGGATCTCTGTCATTTATCTCGCCGTACCATTACTGGCACGGTCATGCAGCCTACCCCTCCCGGCATCCTTCCGCCTGCGGGCATCAGGAAACAAGACGGGCAGTCTTGCCTTGCGACCGGGATATATTTGGCCTTGCAACCCATGAGACGTACGGCTCCCGGAATTGCTCCCGCGACCGGTGCGCTCTTACCACACCTTTTCACCCTTACCCCGGCGGCGAACCTCCAGGGCGGTCATTTTCTGTTACGTGGCTTCAGGCTTTCACCCGACTTCCCGTTAGGAAGCATGGCGCCCTTTGTTGCCCGGACTTTCCTTACCGTCCGCCGGATGGCAGAGCGGCACGACAGAGCGGTCAGCCGCTGCAAAGATAGGTCAATTTTCCCGGATTTCCCTATATCAGCGTGATGCGCTCCTGCAGACCGCTTTTACCATGTCGGGAAATGAAAAACTCTTCAACAGGAGGGCCAAACACCCTTGCTATATCAGCCTTTGCGGAGGATCACCATGGTGGCGCCATAGCCATATTCCCGGAATGAAGCATCCTGCATGTCGTATTTTCTGTACCGGCTCTCCAGTTCTCGCCGGAGTTCATTTTTAAGGGTTCCCTGCCCTACCCCGTGAATAAAAACAATGCGACGCGTACCGTTGCTGATAGCGGTTTCCATTTCCGATCTGAACCGTTCCATCTGAAGATCGAGCATCTCCTTGTTCGACAATCCCGTTGCTGATTCCACCAACTCCAGAATGTGCAGGTCCACTTCCTTCAATTCACGGGGCTCTTTCCTTTTTGGCTCAGGTCGCGAAATATCGCCGCTTTCCTTCAGAACCTCCGGAGCGCTGAAATCATGCTGGCGGAGTTTTTCCAGTTCCCCGGAAAGATCTTTTTCCTTTATTCCGACCAGCATCGCACGCTTTTCAAAATATGCATTTCCGGCAAAGGAGGTTTCCTTGTAAAACCTGACAGGATTGATCCGGATGGATTTTATCAGAGCCGGCATCAACGCAGTTCCACTGTTTTCATACGGGAGCAGCTGAATCCCGAAATCGGGGAAGTTGCTGAAATCCTCGTGTCCGAATCCTTTCAACGGAATCCGGGAATATGGGGCCAGCCTTCCCGATTTTACCGACTGATAAGTACCCTCCGCCAGAAGCGAGAAATGATACAGCAGAGTGTATATAGAGTCGTTAACCAGCCATGCCTTTATCTCACCCGAAAGAGGCAATGTGGGAACTTCCGGAACGAAAGCCAGAAAAAAGGATGGTTCCGCAGTTGCGGGATGACCTGCCGATGAGGCAAACAACGGCTGGGATTCCCTTTTGGGCTTCGGAAGCTCCTCTTTCACCTTTTTTTTCGCCTTCACCATAGGTCTTTCCGGAATTTCGCCAAACCGTTCATCCTTTATCAGTTCCGTGATCAGACAAGGAACTTCAAACCCTTCTTCATCTTCCACGTTTACCACCTTTGGGGTGACAAATCCGGTGATTTTACCACCCCCCACCGCATTCAGAAACTTCACCCTGTCGCCGACTTTCAGCATGATCTTAATTTTCAGACAAAATTACGACAATTTATCATGCCATCGGAAAGCCGGGAGGAATGAATTACCGCACATGAAAATAACAGCTCTTCCGTCAGCAGGTTTGTATGAACGGTGAATCCGGGGAAAACAGAAACTATGGACAAAATCGCTATTTTTGAAGATTCAATCCATTGAATTTGGTGATTCCGGATATCCATATCAGCGATTATACTTACGATCTTCCCGAAGAGCGGATCGCGGTTTACCCCCTTTCCGAAAGAGAGCAGTCCAGGCTCCTGTTGTGGAAGGAGGGACAAATTTCAGAAACTCTCTTTTCCCATGTCGACAGGGTGATTCCCGCGAACAGCCTTCTGGTTTTCAACAATACCCGTGTGATCCATGCCCGGCTGATCTTCCGCACCCCTTCGGGGGCCAGGATTGAGATCTTTTGCCTGGAACCCCGTCAACCTGCCGGCTACCAGCTTTCTTTTCAGTCCACCGAAAGTGTGGAATGGAAATGCCTGGTGGGCAATGCACGGAAGTGGAAACGGGGATCCCTGGTCCTTCCCGTTGCCGTCGGAGAAGTCACGGTAACCTTCCGGGCGGAAATGACTGGAAGGGTGGGCAACGCCTTCCTCGTACGCTTTTCATGGGAGCCCCCGGTCACCTTTGCCACTCTCATCGAAGCCGCGGGAAGTATGCCCATCCCTCCCTACCTGAACCGCGATGCAGAAACCATCGATGACGACCGTTACCAGACCACCTATGCCCGCATCGACGGTTCGGTGGCCGCACCCACAGCGGGACTCCATTTCACCCCACGGGTGATGGAAAATCTGAAAAATAAGGGTACTTCCTTTGCAGAACTCACCCTCCATATCGGTGCAGGAACTTTCCAGCCTGTGAAGTCGGAACGCGTGGCCGACCACGACATGCATACCGAAACGGTCTACGTGACCCGCGATTTCCTGGAAAAACTGCACCACCATGCAGGAAGAGTCATTGCCGTGGGCACCACATCGGTACGCTCCCTGGAAAGCCTCTACTGGCTGGGGGCTGCTCTGGCAAACCCCGACTCCGGCATCCTGACAGCAATGGTGCAAAATCCCGCACTGGATGATAAAGCAGGTTCGCGCCATTTACCCTCCTTTCACGTGGGCCAATGGCAACCATACCTCACAGGTTCTGCTCTCATCCCTGAAGAAGCGACTGCCCGCCTGCTGACCCTGATGCAAGAGAAAGGCCTCGGTCAACTCTCCTTTACCACGGCCATTATCATCCTTCCGGGCTATCCTTTCAGGCTGGTCAACGGCATGTTCACCAACTTTCACCAGCCCCGCAGCACCCTCCTCCTCCTGATCGCCGCCTTCTTGGGGCACGACTGGAAAAAGGTCTACGATTACGCCCTCCAGCAGGGCTTCCGGTTCCTCAGCTACGGCGACGCCAACCTCTTCCTGAAATTCTGATAAACTACCGCATCTTTATATGATATGAGAGGTAATCTGCTTTCTGATGAATCCAAAACCTGATAATCGTAACGAATAACTTGATTCTTAAAATAACAACCATGAAGAAACTGATTGTCATCCTTATTGTCTCCTCCCTCTCCCTATCCCTGGCGTCTGGACAACTCGCCTGCGGAGAGCCCCTAAAAATCAACGACGGCTGGAAATTCATCAAGGGAGACCCCAAAGAGGCGTCATCCCCCGATTATGACGACTCCCGCTGGCAAACACTGGACCTTCCGCACGACTGGAGCGTCGAAGGGCCTTACAGCCCCTCCCTGGCCAGCGCCACCGGATACCTGCCGGGCGGAATTGCCTGGTACCGCAAAAAAATCGAAATTCCGGCCCGAAATAAGGAGATGAAATTCTTCCTGTACTTCGAAGGTATTTACCGCAACGGCGAGGTTTTTGTTAACGGCACTTCCCTGGGAATGCGTCCCAATGGTTATATCTCCGCATTTCATGACATCACTGCCCTGGTACGGGCAGGAAAGACCAATACCTTCGCCGTGCGCGTCGACCATTCCGAATCGGCCGACTCCCGCTGGTATACCGGCTCGGGAATCTACCGCGACGTATGGCTCGTCACTGCCAGTCCCATCCATATCGCTCCATGGGGGGTGTATTATACCACCCATGAACTGAACCCCCGGCAGACTGCGGTGACCATACAGACTGCCCTGAACAACTCCACTCCCCTTGCGGTGACGGTGACAGTCGTCCAGGAACTGGAGGACAAGGATGGGACCATAGTTTCGAAACACTCCACGAAAATTACGCTCCCCGGAAGCGGCAACAAAACAGTGACCCAGGAAATGAAAACCACACGGCCGCACCTCTGGTCGGTGGAAAATCCCTATCTCTACACCCTGAAGACCACGGTATACCAGGGAGATGAAGTGACGGACCAGTCAGCTCTCAAAGCAGGAATCCGCACCCTCCGCTTTGATCCTAACAAAGGCTTCTTCCTGAACGGGAAAAACCTCAAGGTAAAGGGCGTGTGCCTTCATCACGATGCCGGCATGCTGGGGTCAGCAGTGCCCCGCGAAGTATGGGCCCAACGGCTGGAAACCCTCCGCTTACTGGGATGCAATGCCATCCGTACCAGTCACAATCCCCAGGCCCCCCTCCTTTACGACCTGTGCGATGAAAAGGGATTCCTGGTCCTTAACGAAGCCTTCGACGAATGGGAATTCCCAAAGAAGAAGTGGATTGAAGGCTGGAATGTGGGAACCCCCGGATTCCAGGGAGCCGCGGCATTTTTTGAAGAATGGGGGGAACGTGACCTGCGCGACATGATCCTCCGCGACCGTAATCACCCCTCCGTCTTCATGTGGAGTATCGGCAACGAAGTCGACTACCCCAACGATCCTTACTCCCACCCCATCCTGAACCAGGAAGGCATCCAGCAGCAACACACTGCGGGATTCCTTCCCAGCCAGCCCCATGCCGACCGGCTGGGAGGAATCGCCAAAAAACTGGCGGCAGTTGTCAGGGACCATGATCCGTCAAGACCGGTTACCGCAGGTCTCGCTGGTCCGATCATGTCGAATGAGACCGATTATCCCGACGCCCTCGACGTTGTGGGATATAACTATACCGAAAACCGGTATGCCAGTGACCATGAACGCTACCCCTCCCGGGTGCTCTACGGCAGCGAAAACGGCCACTCCATGGAGGCATGGAAGGCCGTCCGCGACAACGACTATATCTTCGGCCAGTTCCTCTGGACCGGCATCGACTATCTGGGGGAGGCTCACCAATGGCCTTCACGGGGATTCACCTCAGGGCTCCTCGACCTGGCTGGATACAAAAAACCCAGGGCTTACTTCAGGGAAAGCCTATGGTCGGAACAACCGATGATTTACAGCGGCACATTCCGGAAGACAAGATCACAACGCTACTCCACCTTCGACGCCCCTCCCCTGTGGAATTACCATGAAGGAGATTCAGTGACAGTCATAAGTTATACCAACTGTGAGAAAGCCCGACTTTTTCTGAACGGCAAGGAAGTGGGAAATGAGAAATCCCGTGATGACAATAGTGGAATCATCTCATGGAATGTCGCCTTTTCCCCCGGGAAGCTGGAAACGGTGGGCTATGACGGTGGCATTGAAACTGCACGCCACACCCTGGAAACCAGCGGCCCTCCCCATGCCATCAAGGCGGTCCCCATACAAAATTCCATTAGTACCGACAAAGGAACCGCCCTTGTCAACATCTCCATCGTTGACCAAAACGGGATACCTGTCTTCCTCTCCGACAATGAGATCACCTGCACCACCCGGGGAGCTGTCAAACTTCTCGGCCTCGAAGCCTCCGATCCCGCCGACATGGGCAATTACAACGACAACCGGCAACGGGTCTTCCAGGGGCAAATGGTGGCTTATATCCAGGCCACGGGGGACAAGGGGACCGCCACGATCCGCTTCACCTCCCCCTGGCTCGAACCTGCGGAAGTCACCCTGATCCTGGAATGAACCAGTGATTGCCCGGGCAAAAGATGGAAGAATGGTTGCTGATCACCCCGGCATGGAAGAGCATGAAAAAACAGATTGCTTTTTATACGATCCCGGTATCACCCTGGAGGGTTACAAATGCTGTTTTATCAGGCAAAAGGCTGCCCCCCTTGGTCAGCCACGAAACGCCAAAGGATACCAGGGCCAGGGTTTCGGCCCAGAAGACAAAGCGGGTATGAGGGAACTGTTTCTGCAAAAACAGGAAATAGACAAACATCCCCAGGGCTGCCAGAAGAAGGATGGTCCCGCAGACTATGTAAATCACATTGCGTTGGATCTTCCGGGGCGTGGGATCTTTTTCCCCCCGGGTAAACAGAAAAAGGGAGAAAAGGGCCAGTACGGCGAAGAAGGCTCCGGCTGCCCCGAAATGGATCTGTCCGGCCCAGTCCTGAGGACCTGTCTTGGTAGCGGGGAACCATGCGATCACAAAAGCACATATTCCTGCCACATCAGCCGCCAGATTGTCCCATCGGTCATATCCCCGGTAGAAAAGAAGGAAAAGTCCGACCGCACACATGGCCCCGACAAATACATCGCGCATCCCCGAATAATAATACATGCTGATGTCGAAAAGGGGGACCTCCTCCCCAAAGAGAAAATGGCTTCCGCCCATCAGCACAAAGGGCAGCAAAATCCCTATCCAGCCGACGGTTCTCCTCAAAGCCAGGTAAGAGTAGATCTGTCTATTCGCGCGGCTAAAGCTGATCATAATACCGGCATTATCCTTCTTAAAGTTATTCCCTGTTAGAATAGAAACGCTCCAGGATTGACCCGTCATTGACTTCCTTTAACAGGGAACTGATGGTCTCCCTGGGCACATCGAAAACATCGAGTACGATAAGCCCGTCAAGGCAATTGTTGAATTTCGGATCTACGTTGAAGCTGACAATCTTTGCATTCAGTTTGATATATTTCTTTAGCAGGACCGGCAGTCCCGAATTCATGGCATCCACATCGCCGATGGTTTTATCCAGCTTGTTGATATCGCGCTTGGTGCTCTCCATCAACACATTGATATCGGTATTTCCGCTTCGGAATTTATAACTGTTGCGGGGTTTGATGTATTGTGCCAGATGCCAGTCGTAATGGTTCTCCATAATAAACCTGATGATCAGGTCTTTCGATATACGGGAATAATTGTTACTGATGCTTACCGGACCAATCAGGTAGCGATTTTCAGGACTCATCATGAGAAAACACAAAATTCCTTTCCACAAGAGAAAGAGGGGCATCGGTTTCCGCTGATATTCCTTGACTACAAAGGAACGTCCCAGTTCCAAACTTTGACTCAACAGCGAAGAGATATTATCGTCTATCCTGAACAGCGTATTGAGGTAAAAGCCCCTTTTGCCGTATTGTTCCATAATTTCCCTGCCCATCCCGACCCGGTACGCCCCGACAATCTTTTCCTCCAGTTCATCCCAGATGAAAAGCTGGTGATAATAAAGGTCAAACTCATCAATATCAATGCTTTGGTTGGTCCCTTCACCCACCTCCCGGAATGTCACTTCCCGGAGCCTCCCGATTTCAGTCAATATCTGCGGAATTTCCCGGCTGGGAGCCGCAAAAACATTGTATTCCCTGTGTTTGAAAAGAAGATACCGGTGCCTGATATCCTGAAGCTCCTTTAGAAGGAGTTCTCTGGGTACCGGGTCAACAACCGGGCTCACCCTGGCCGGAGGAATCAGGGAATAATTGAAAAATCGTTTGACCTCAATGGGGGTTGACATGCCATAGGTCTTCGCTCTTAAATACCTGCCGTACTGATAGATATCCGTAAAAGCCTCTTGGTCAACCGGCTTAATGGGATTCCCCACCCTGATCCTGACATTTTTATACCGTTTGTGGAAAAGTTCCGAGGGCAGCCTGGCTTCCTGCAAGGCGGGATGGATCCTGCCCATAATCCTGAAAAGACGGCTGTTACCGCTCTGGAACAATACCGGGACGACAGGAACATTCATTTTTTTGATGAATTTGATGACCGGGAATCTCCATATCCTGTCGGTAACAAGGTTGGAAGCGTCATACGTGCTGGTCTCACCGGCAGGGAATATGCAGAGAATTCCCCCGTTCTTCAGGTGCGCCATTGATTCTTTCAGGCCGGCAAAGGCACTCTCTTCGGTATCGGCATCCAGTTCAAAAGGATTGGTATCAACGAAAAATCCGGAAACCGGTTCTATCTTCTTCAGCAGGTGGTTAGCCAGAATTTTAATGTCACTCCTGATTTGGGATACATAATGGATCATCAACAATCCGTCAAGGCCGCCCAGCGGATGGTTGGCCACCACAATGGCGGCCCCCGTCGAAGGAATCCTGCGCAATTCCTGATCATCAAGGTCAACCTTAAGTTCGAGCACCGCGATAACTTCATCAATAAACTGAAGCCCCTGCGATTTCTCAATCCGCCCGTACAACTTGTTGAGTTTCCGGAACCTGAGAACATGCATCAGAAAACGGGCAAAATACTCTCCTCCGAAATAGGTCAGTCCAGGTTTGGCTTTCAACAGGTCTTTTGGCTTAACCAGAACCATCAGCGGTATTATTTTAGCTAAAAAACAGCAAATTAAGTATCAATGAGCATATTCCATGCCTCTTCTCAACGGGTCGGCAAGTGAAAATGATAGTGCTGTTCAAAAATAGTATTTATTTGTAACTTTCCGGTGGAAAAATGAGCGAAGAATCAGACCTGGAGAAATGGCTTCCTGTCGGCAGAAAGGAAATGGAAATGCGTGGCTGGGATGCCCCCGATGTGATCCTCGTGTCGGGAGATGCCTACGTGGACCATCCTTCCTTTGGCACGGCCGTCATCGGAAGGATTCTGGAAGCCGAAGGAGTGCATGTGGTGGTCCTTCCCCAGCCCAACTGGCAGGATGACCTGCGCGATTTCAAAAAACTGGGTGTTCCTCGCCTCTTTTTTGCCGTTACGGGAGGATGCATGGATTCCATGGTCAATCATTATACGGCGGCAAAACGCCGCCGCTCCGATGATGCCTATACGGCAGGCGGAAAAGCCGGTTTCAGACCCGATTATGCCACCACCGTCTACTCCCGCATCCTGAAAAAACTTTACCCGGAAGTCCCGCTGATCATCGGCGGCATCGAAGCTTCCCTGCGAAGGGTCACCCATTACGACTACTGGTCCGACACGCTGATGCCTTCCATTCTGACGGATTCGGGAGCTGACATTCTCTTCTATGGAATGGGTGAAAAATCACTCGTCGAATTTGTCAGGCTCCTGCAACGGGGTGTAGAAATTCACAAACTGACCACCATTCCCCAAACCGCCTTCCTGCGGAAAAAAGAGCAGCCTTATGCCACCAATCCCAGGTGGGAAGAGCTGGTCCTGGCATCCCACGAAGAATGCATC
>Ga0123331_1002369_pt1 | contig 13845 bp, 10 predicted proteins | sample BioC13SIPDNA_3_FD_89705 | JGI IMG/M metagenome (GOLD analysis project Ga0123331, IMG submission 89705) | Anaerobic biogas reactor microbial communites from Washington, USA - Biogas_R2_B C13 SIP DNA | ecosystem: Engineered > Bioreactor > Anaerobic > Unclassified | place: Washington, USA... | reverse complement strand
TATTTTCCTGTTTTTGTCCCCCCGGTTTCAACCCGCCTGTGCGGGTGATCATTCTGCGGCGTGGTACCCGCCAGACGCAGTAACCATGCTGTGGAGGAATACTTACAAGCACGGACGCGTTCCCATTCCTATGAAAGCCGAGTGGAACTGCCATGATTCGGTGTGCACACGAAATTCGCTCCCATAGCGTTTGATAATAAGGATTTAAGGTGATAGCATCGCTCATCCCGACATGAGGTTTTTCACTCAGGCGAGCGGTCAGCAGTAATGCGAACCGGCAGGAAGGATGGCCGAGTTTCTGTAGCAGATGTGCCGGTTCCAACGTCTCGGGGAGGAAATTCGAGATGCGTGTCTTCGAAGACAACAGTTTCAGCATTGGCAACACCCCGCTGATTCACCTGCAGCGCCTGGGCCAGGGGCTGCATGCCAGCATATTCGGGAAAGTGGAAGGCCGCAATCCCGCCTATTCCGTCAAGTGTCGCATCGGCGCGAGCATGGTCTGGGACGCCGAGCAGCGCGGACTCCTGAAACCCGGCGGGACGATTGTCGAGCCGACCTCGGGCAACACGGGCATCGCGCTGGCGTATGTGTCGGCGGCGCGTGGTTACAAGCTCGTGTTGACCATGCCCGAAACCATGAGCGTGGAGCGGCGCCAGATGCTCAAGGCGTTTGGGGCAACGGTGGTCCTGACACCGGGCGAACAGGGAATGCCCGGCGCGATTCGCGAAGCCGAAACGATTATCGCAGACAACCCCGGCTTTCATATGCCCCAGCAGTTCCGCAACCCGGCCAACCCGGACATTCACTTCAAGACTACCGGCCCGGAAATCTGGACTGATCTGGATGGACAGGTCGATGTCCTGGTGGCGGGCGTGGGAACCGGCGGCACGATTACCGGGGTCGCGCGGTACTTCAAAAAGGCCGAAGGCAAGGCGGTCGAGATCGTCGCGGTGGAGCCGGCGTCGTCCGCGGTGCTTTCCGGCGGCGAGCCCGGCCCCCACAAGATACAGGGCATAGGGGCGGGATTTGTCCCCGAAGTCCTGGACATGAGTCTGGTAGACCGGGTCGAGACGGTAACCAACGAGGAAGCATTCGAAACCGCGCGAAGGCTGGCCCGTGAAGAAGGCCTGATCAGCGGCATCAGCTGCGGCGCGGCGGCGGCAGTCGCTTTGCGGCTTGGCGGACGTAAAGAGTATCGAGGTAAGAACATCGTGGTCATCCTTCCCGATTCGGGAGAGCGGTATCTGTCCACCCCGCTGTTTGAGGGGTGAGCTCCGGTTTGGGAAGGACAAGGTGAGGGAGAGGAATTCAAGATGTCGGACAGCAGCCAGCACGGACTAGGCACGCGTGCCCTTCACGCGGGGCAGGAGCCGGACCCCACTACGGGCTCGCGCGCAGTGCCCATTTACCAGACGACCTCCTACGTTTTTGACAGCGCCGAGCATGCCGCGCGCCTGTTTGGCCTCGAGGAATTCGGCAACATCTACACGCGGATCATGAATCCCACGGTTGATGTCTTTGAGAAACGCATGGCGGCGCTTGAAGGCGGCGTCGGTGCGCTCGGCCTTGCGTCCGGCAGTTCCGCGATCACCCTGGCCGCGCTCAACATCGCGAAATCCGGCCAGAATCTCGTGTCCTCGTCGACGCTGTATGGCGGCACCTACAACCTCTTTGCGCACACGTTCAAGGACCTGGGCATCGAGGCCCGGTTTGTCGATGCGCGCGACGCGTCGAACTTCGCCGAGGCCATCGACGATAACACGCGCTTCCTGTTCTGCGAGGCCATCGGCAACCCGGCGTGCGATGTGCCGGACATCGAAGCGATTGCGAACGTCGCGCATCAGCACGGCATTCCGCTGATCGTGGACAGCACGGCCGCGTCGCCCATTCTGTTCCGGCCGATCGAGCACGGGGCCGATATCGTTGTGCATTCCGCCACGAAAGTGATCGGCGGTCACGGCACCTCCATCGGGGGCGTGATCGTGGACGGCGGCACCTTCGACTGGAACAACGGGAAGTTCCCGGAACTGACGGAACCCTGTGAGAGCTATCACGGCCTGAAGTTCTATGAGGCCATGAAACCGCTGGGCAATATCTCCTACATCATCAAGGCCCGCGTCACCCTGTTACGCGACATGGGCCCCTGCCTCTCCCCCTTCAACGCCTTCATGCTGCTGCAGGGGCTGGAGACGATACACCTGCGTGTTCCGAGACATTCCGACAACGCCCTGAAAGTAGCCCGCCACCTCGAGGCGCATCCGTCGGTCGAATGGGTGAGTTACCCCGGGTTGAAGAGCCATCCCGACCATAAGCGCGCCCGGGAATACATGCCGGGCGGCCAGGGCGCCATCCTGACGTTCGGCGTCAAGGCGGGCTATGAGGGCGCCAAGAAATTCATCAACGCCGTCAAGCTCGCCTCGCATCTGGCGAATATTCTGGACGCGAAGACCCTCGTCATTCACCCGGCTTCGACGACGCACCAGCAGCTTTCCCCGGAGGAGCAGAAGGAAGCCGGGGTGACGCCCAACATGATCCGGGTGTCGGTCGGGATCGAAGATGTCGAGGATATCATTGCCGACCTGGACCAGGCGCTGGAACACGCCGGCAAGTAGTGGTATACTTAGCGGGCGCGGTGCCTCTTTCCAGGGACCGCGCCCGTTTTTTGTGAGAATCTGCGGCGAACGCCGAGGGAGCAGGGATGGCAGGCGAAGGCTCGGTTGGCATAGTCACCCCCCGGGAATTCCGGTTTGCTGACCCGCCTGGCCAGCTGGAGCTGGATTGCGGCCGCAAGCTGGGCCCCATCACCATCGCGTACGAGACCTACGGCACCCTCAATGCCGAGCGGTCCAACGCCATCCTCATCCTGCATGCCTTGACGGGCGACGCCCACGCGGCCGGGTTCCATGCCCCCACCGACCCCAAGCCCGGCTGGTGGGACAATATGATCGGTCCGGGAAAAGGTTTTGATACCGACAAGTACTTCGTGATTTGCTCCAACTGCCTTGGCGGCTGCCGCGGCACGACCGGACCGTACTCCATCAATCCCGAGACCGGCACGCCCTATGGTCTCTCGTTTCCCATTGTCACCATTGGCGACATGGTCCGTGCGCAACGGCAGTTGATCGACCACCTGGGGATCGAGCGCCTCCTGTCCGTGGCGGGCGGTTCGATGGGCGGCATGCAGGTCCTGGAATGGCTTACCCGGTACCCGGACGTCGTGCGTTCGGGCATCTGCATCGCTTCCGGCCCGCATAACGGCGCGCAGGCGATCGCCTTCGATGCCGTGGGCCGGCACGCGGTCCAGGCGGACCCCGCATTTCAGAACGGCAATTACTACGGCGAAGACGGGCCCGTGCAGGGGCTCTCGATTGCCCGCATGCTCGGACACATCACCTACCTGTCCGACGAAACCATGCGCGCCAAGTTCGGGCGGACCCTCCGCGGTAAGTCCGAGTACAGTTACGACTTCGGCAGCGAATTCTCCGTCGAGACCTATCTCGACTACCAGGGCGAGAAATTCGTCAACCGGTTCGACGCGAACAGCTATCTCTACTTCACCAAGGCCTGCGACTATTTTGACCTGGTCGCCGCGTATGGTTCTCTGGATCAGGCGTTCGAACGGATCCAGTCACGCGTCATGGTGCTCTCTTTCTCCTCGGACTGGCTCTATCCCCCGTACCAGTCCCGGGAAATGGTGGATTCGCTCATGCGAAACCGGAAGGAGGTGACCTACTGCAACATCCATTCGAATTACGGGCACGACGCCTTCCTCCTCGAAGTGGATGCCATGAAAGGCCTCATTGCCGGCTTTCTGGAACACACCCTCGACCCGGAGCTCAAGACCAGAGAGGCCGCGCCGGCCGTGCCCATCGCCGCGGAATCCACCGACCCCGCGCCGCTCTCCCGCAACAGCATCTACGAAGGGCCCCGCGTTGATTACGATCTCATTGTCGACCTGGTCGACGCCGGAAGCCGGGTGCTGGACATCGGGTGCGGCGATGGCGAACTGCTTCACCGGCTGGTCCGCCTGAAAGAGGTGGACGGCATGGGGCTCGAAGTGGATGAGAACAACATTATCCGCTGCGTCAACCGCGGCATCTCCGTGGTTCAGGCGGACATCGACAAAGGGCTGAGCGCGATTCCCGACGAGAGTTACGATTACGTCATCCTCAGCATGACCTTGCAGGTCATCAAGAAGCCCGAACTGGCCATCCGCGAGATGCTCCGCGTGGGCAAGAAATGCATTATCAGCTTTCCGAACTTCGGATTCTGGAAGGTCCGGGCCATGCTCTCGTTCCAGGGGAAGGCGCCGGTCACCCGGAACCTCCCCTACTCCTGGTACTCCACCCCCAATCGCAACGTATTGTCGGTCAAAGACTTCCGGCAGTTCTGCGAGTTGCAGGACGTGCGGATCGAACGGGAAATCCCCCTCTCCACCGCCGGTGGCGGACTCATGGTCCGTCAATGGCCCAACCTGTTCGCTGAAGAAGCGGTCTACGTCGTTACTGCTAAAACCTGACCCGCTCCCCCCCGCTGCCGGGGAGCGCAACATGTTTTCTGTCTGCCTGGCGGGCCCAGACGCGGCATCTTCAGGAATCCGTGAGACCTTTGCCCTACTCTCCGGGGAAAAGCGGCTCGAGGAAACTGCGCAGACTCTGGACGTAGCGCTCCCCGGTTTCGGCATAGCCGTCGTTGTGGCTGCCGCCGATCTCGAGAAAGGTCTTGGGTTCGGGAGCCTGCTCGAACAGGGCCCTGCCGTGATGATAGGGCACGACATCGTCGTCCGGGCTGTGGACGACGAGCACTGGGGCCGTCAACCGCGCGATTTTGCTTGCGGTATCGAAGCGGTGGCGCAGCAGAAGGCTGACGGGCAAGAAGGGGAACGCCTCTTTCCCCAAGCTTACCGCCGACGTAAATGTACTTTCGAGAATGACGGCCCCCGGTGTGACGTCCGCGGCAAGATCCGCCGCAACGGCGCCGCCCAGACTGCGTCCGAAAAGGACGATGCGTTCCGGCGGAATCCCCTGCTCTTCGACAAGCCAGCGCCAACAGGCCCGGATGTCCTGATAACACCGTTTTTCCGAGGGTTTGCCGGTGCTGTTGCCGTAGCCGCCGTAGTCGTAGATGAGCACGTCAAATCCCAGGCCGCGCCAGATGGCGATGCCTCCCATGCGGCCGCTGATGTTGCCGCCGTTGCCGTGAGAGTACAGGAGCACGCCGCGCGACTGGGGCGCCGGGATAAACCAGCCGTGGGTGGTCTGGCCATCCACGGCAAGAAACACGTCCTGGTAATCCCATCCCGCCTCGGCGGGATTCCACGACATGGCGCGCATCGCGGGAAAGACGATGGCGCGCTGCGCGCCGCCGGCCAGCAGGGCCGCGCCCGCCAGAATCAGCGCTCCGAGCACGACAATCCAGACCATCCGCTTCCTCCCGTTCATTCAAAGCCGCCTTTCCGAAGTGCTGACCGCCCCCGCGTATGGAGGTGGTTTTTCTCTCGCATCCCGCCGGATGGATATTGTATGATTACATTTCCGGAATCAAGGTACACCCAGGAGGGGGAACGACCAATGACCGAATACAACATTCTGCTTGACGCGAAAAAGATGCCCGATGCGTGGTACAACGTCACGCCCGATCTGCCCGCACCGATGCAACCGCCGCTTCACCCGGTAACCCACCAGCCCTTGAAGGCGGACGATCTCTCGGCGATCTTCGCGATGTCGCTCATCGAACAGGAGATGTCCACTCAGCCGGCGATCTCGATTCCCGGCGAGGTGATGGACATCTACAAGCTGTACCGTCCGACGCCCCTGCGCCGCGCGTACCGCCTCGAGAAAATGCTCGATACTCCGGCTCGCATCTTCTACAAGAACGAAAGCGTTACGCCGTCCGGCAGCCACAAGATCAATACGTCCATCGCCCAGGCCTACTTCAACAAGAAAGACGGGGTCAACGAACTCACCACCGAGACGGGCGCGGGCCAGTGGGGCACCGCCCTCTCGATCGCGTGTTCGATGCTCGACATGAAATGCACCGTGTACATGGTGCGGGTCAGTTTCGAACAGAAACCCTACCGCCGCGTGCTGATGCAGACGTACGGCGCCGACGTGGTCTCGAGCCCGAGCGACACGACCGACAGCGGCCGGGCGTTTCAGGCGAAGTTCCCGGACACCACGGGCAGTTTGGGCATGGCCATCTCCGAGGCCGTGGAAGTCGCGGCGAAGAGCGGCGGCCGGGCCAAGTACAGCCTGGGGAGCGTGCTGAACCATGTGCTGCTCCACCAGACCGTCATTGGCCTGGAGGCGAAAGCCCAGCTTGAGCAGGTGGGCGAGGAACCCGATGTCGTGATCGGTTGCTGCGGCGGCGGTTCGAATTTTGCCGGCATCTCGTTTCCCTTTGTGCCCATGAAGAATGAGGGCAAAAACATCGATTTCATCGCGGTCGAGCCGACGGCCTGCCCGACCCTTACCCGGGGCCTGTACGCGTACGATTACGGCGATACCGCGCACCTGACACCGTTGCTGCTTCAGTACACGCTGGGCCACCAGTTTGTACCGCCGGGAATTCATGCCGGCGGGCTCCGCTACCATGGCGTCGCCCAGCAGGTGGCCCTCCTGGTCAAGGAAGGCTTCATGCGGGCGGTTGCCTGCCATCAGAACCCGGTGTTTGATGCCCTCCAGATGTTCGCCAAGGCGGAGGGAATCCTCGCCGCGCCGGAATCCGGACACGCCATTCGCGTCGCCATCGACGAAGCCCTCAAATGCAAGGAATCCGGTGAGTCGAAAGCCATTCTGTTCAATCTGAGCGGACACGGCCACTTCGACATGAGCGCCTACGAGGCCTATACGAACAGGAAACTGGAAGATTACGATCTTGACCAGAGCATCATTGATGCGGCGGAATCCGTAATCCCCAAGATCTGACCTTCCATCAGGACGGAATCCAGGGAGAGTTCCTTGAAACGGGGGACTCTCCCTTTCCATTTTGCGCCGGACGAGTACGGCCCGGACCGTGCCCGGGCAGCGTCTGAGGCCGGGAAAAGCTATAATCGTATAGGCAACGGTTTGTTCTGAATGAGACGACGAGCACTCAGGAGAGACACCATGATCAAATCGTCCAGTACCAGCGTTGGCGCGGCCCTGCTCCTTGCGCTCCTGCCCGCCCTTGTCACCGGCTGCCCGAAGCCGCTGTTCTCAGACAACGTCGTGCGGACCAGCGACCTCGTGTATGGAGCGGGCTACGTGGAAGACGATACGGCCGAGCTCGGCTACCGTCTGAAGGACCTCTATTTCGATTTGATAGAGCCTACCGACGTGCCGGCCACCAACCGGCCCGCCGTGCTGATGATCCATGGCGGCAGTTTTCTCACCGGCACAAAGACCGATGAAAACCTTGTGCGGGCCGCCAATGGACTTGCCACGAAAGGCTACGTCTGTTTCCTGATCGATTACCGCCTGGACGGCGACAAGCCCCCGACGGAGAAATCGTGGCAGCCGGATACCGAAGGGACAAAAGACCTGAACATTCCGTCCCTGGCCGCCGTGCGCGCGGCGTTTGTGGACGCCAAAACGGCCATGCGCCACATCCGCGCCAACAGCGCCACATACGGCATTGATCCCGGCCGTATCGCCATCTGGGGCGAATCCGCGGGCGCCTTCGCGGCCCTGGCCGCCGGGCTTACAGACGCGAGGGAGTTTCGGGATGACGGCAACAACCTGCCGGCGCCCCCGGAGAACAATCCGGGCGTGGATCCCAAACCCGCGGTTATCATCGATTGCTGGGGGAGCTCGGTGTTCACCAACGACGCCTTTGACGCGGACGATCCGCCGATCATGATATTTCACGGCAAGAGCGATTCCACGATCTCGTACCTCTTCGCGCTCAATCTCAAGGCCAAGTGCGATGAGGTGGGCATTCCGTGCCGCTCGTATCTGATTCCCGACGGAGAGCATGGTTGCTGGGACTGCACCTACCAGGGGCGGACGCTGACCGCGGTGACGCTGGACTTCCTGGCCGAGTTCATGCCCTGACCGGCGCGGGCGGGCCGGCGTGTTCCGGGTTACTGTTGCCCGTAATAGGCGTCCGGCCCGTGTTTGCGCTCGTAGTGCCGCTTGAGCAACCAGGACGGGAGTGCCGTGACGTCCCGGTTCAGGGAAAATGTGTGGAACGCCATGCGCGCTATCTCTTCCAGCGTGGCGGCGCTCGTGACCGCGTCCTCGACCTCTTTTCCCCACGCAAAGGGCCCGTGTTGCGCCACAAGCACGCCGGGGAACGCCTGAGGCGTCAGGTCGCGGAACCGGCGCACAATCACGCGGCCGGTGTTTCTCTCGTACTCCCCCGTCACCTCGTCCTCGGTCAGCATGCCGGTGATGGGCACGTCGCCCGGACAATAATCGGCGTGGGTCGTTCCCAGGCACGGTATCGGGCAGCCGGCCTGCGCCCATACGGTGGCGTAATGGGAGTGGGTGTGCACGATGCCGCCAATCTCAGGAAAGGCGGCGTAGAGCTCCAGATGGGTCGCCGTGTCCGACGACGGTCGCAATGAACCCTCGGCGACGACTCCGTCCCTGTCGACCACCACCATGTCGTCCGGCCGCATGACGCCGTAATCCACGCCGCTGGGTTTGATAACCATCCGCGCGCTGGCGCGGTCGAAGCCGCTGGCATTGCCCCACGTGGCGAACACAAGCCCGCGGGCAACCAGATCCCGGTTGGCCAGCCATACCCGTTCTTTCAGGTCGTCAAGCATCGGGCCCTTCCCCTAACATTCCTGTGCGTGTCTTGTAGAATCATCACGGTATCGGGCCTTACGGCCGCGGTCAAGTATATCGATTATGGCGCATTCGGAGGAGTTGCCCCGTTGGGCTGGAGGTCCGGAGAATCGTCGCGGAATCGATGGAGGCGCGTTTCGATGGACTCCAAATCGTTCAGCTCCATCAGTTCGGTGCGGAGTCTCGCCACGTGCGGCAGGTTTCTGAGGTATCCGCTGTAGTGCTTGCGGAACTCGACGACCCCTTTCCGCTCCCCTTTCACCTCAACGGTGCGGCGCAGATGTCTGATGCACAACGCGACACGCTCTGGAACCGACGGCGGTTCGGGGACCACGCCGGTTGCCAGGTAGTGTTTCGCGTGCGCGAAAATCCAGGGGTTCTGAATGGCGCCCCGCCCGATCATGACGCCGTCGCAGCCGGTCTCGAACATGCGTTTGACGTCCTCGGGCCCGGTCACATCGCCGTTGCCGATAACGGGCATGCTGACGGCATTCTTGAGGCGCTCGAGCCAGCCCCAGTCAGCCTGCCCGCTATGCCCCTGTTTCCGGGTGCGGCAATGGACGGTCAGGGCCTGCACGCCCAGGTCTTCGAGCATGCGGGCGACGTCGAGGATGATGATGTTGGCGGCGTCCCATCCCAGCCGCGTTTTGACTGTCACGGGCAGGCGGGTGCCGGCAAGAACGCCGCGCACAACGGTTTCGAACTTGCCGATGTCCTGAAGCAGCCCGGCGCCGGCCCCGCGCAACGCGACCTTCTTCACCCAGCAGCCGCAGTTGATGTCGATGAAATCGGGACGCGCCTGTTCGGCCACGGCCGCGGCGCCTTCCATCGAGGATTCCGCGCTGCCGAAGATCTGCACCGCGATGGGGCGTTCTTCGTCGCGGATGCGGATCTTGTCGAGGGTCTTGCCAACTTCGCGTATGAGCGCCTCGGAACTCGCGAACTCCGTATACAGGAGGTCCGCCCCCATCTCCTTGCAGATGGTCCGGAAGGAATAGTCCGTGACATCCTCCATGGGGGCCAGTGCGAGGGGCTTGTCGAGTTCTATCGTGCCGATGCGCATGGTGTCCGTTTCTCTTGCCGAACAGGCATCCTCCGGATTGGGATTATACCTTGCGGTAGAGCTCTCCCCCGCCCTCTTTGAAGGCCGCCGCCTGCTGTTCCAGACCCTGTTGACGGTTCGCTTCGTCGCGCACCTGCTGCGAGAGGGCCATGGCGCAGAATTTCGGCCCGCACATCGAGCAGAAATGCGCCAGTTTCTCGCCGTGCCGCGGAAGGGTCTCATCGTGAAACTCGCGGGCGCGGTCGGGATCGAGCGAGAGGCTGAACTGGTCCTCCCAGCGGAATTCAAAGCGGGCTTTGCTCAAGGCATTGTCGCGAATCTGCGCGGCCGGATGGCCTTTCGCCAGGTCGGCCGCGTGAGCGGCTATCCGGTAGGCCACGACGCCTTCCCGCACGTCGTTGCGGTCGGGCAACCCCAGATGCTCTTTGGGAGTCACGTAACACAACATGGCGGTGCCGTACCACCCGATCATGGCCGCGCCGATGGCGGAGGCCATGTGGTCGTAGCCGGGAGAGATGTCGGTAATGACCGGGCCGAGGGTGTAGAAGGGCGCTTCGCCGCACCACTCGAGCTGTTTGTCCATGTTCTCTTTAATCATGTGCATGGGCACATGTCCGGGGCCCTCATTCATGACCTGAACGTCGAATGCCCAGGCGCGCCGGGTCAGGCCGCCCTGCGCCTTCAATTCCGCGAACTGGGCCTCGTCGTTGGCGTCGGCGAGGCTGCCGGGACGCAGGCCGTCCCCGATCGAAAACGCGACATCGAAGGCAGCCATGACCTCGCAGAGCTCGTCCCAGTGGGTATAGAGGAAATTCTCTTTGTGGTGGGCAAGGCACCACCGGGCCATGATCGAGCCGCCCCGGCTTACGATGCCCGTGGTCCGGCGGGCCGTCAGGTGGATAAACGGAAGCAGCACGCCCGCGTGAATGGTCATGTAGTCGACGCCCTGTTCCGCCTGGGCGACCACCGTATCGCGAAACACCTCCCACGTCAGGTCTTCCGGGGCTCCCCCCACGCGTTCGAGCGCCTCGTACACGGGCACCGTGCCTACCGGCACGGGGGAGTTGCGGATGATCCATTCACGGGTGTCATGGATGGGCTCGGCCGTGGACAGGTCCATCACCGTGTCAGCGCCCCACCGGATGGCCCACAGCATCTTTTCGACTTCTTCCTGAATAGACGACGAAAGCGCCGAATTGCCCAGGTTGGCGTTGATCTTGACCTTGAAGTTGCGGCCAATGACCATGGGCTCCAGTTCGAGGTGATTGAGGTTTGCGGGGATGATGGCCCGGCCCCGGGCGACCTCGTCGCGCACGAATTCGGGTGTGATTTCCTCCGGCATCCGCGCTCCCCAGGCCTGTCCCGCATGGCGCCGTTTCAGGTCGTCGGGGGCTTCCTGCCACCGTGCGTTTTCGCGTATCGCGACGTATTCCATTTCCGGGGTAATCTCCCCCCGTCTCGCGTAGTGCATCTGCGTCGCGCGCGTTCCCGGTTTCGCCCGGTACCGGTTGCGAGCGGGAAGCAAAGCGGGGCCCGGGTGCCTGTGCCCGGCCGTTTCCACGTTCGGCCGGGAGCGAATCCAGGCTTCACGAACGGGTGGAAGCCCGGCGGATAGATCAATCGCCGCTTCCGGGTCCGTATAGGGCCCCGACGTGTCGTAAACCGTCACCGGCGGGTTTTCCAGGGGCCGGCCGTCCGCGCCGAACGTGGGGGTCTGGGCGATCTCCCGCATGCCCACGCGGATCGACGGCGTGGAGCCCGGCACATAGACCTTGCGCGAGCTCGGAAATGGGGCTCGATACTGGGGGTCGAGCGTTGCATCCAGGAGCCGGCTGCCGGCGTCCGGTTTGACCGTCATATGCGTCCTCCGCCAGACCAGTCCCCCGCGTTTTCGGGGATGCTGTCCGTGCGTTCAGGGTGTCGACTATCGGGATGCCGCCGCGAAAACACCGCGTCAGGCATAAACCGGTATAGTACCATCCCCGGCCAGCCAGATGGAACTTCCGGGTCCAGCGTGGCGCCGGGAAAACACCGTTCCTGGGATCGGGAATGCGAGGGAACGCCAGCCCGCGGCCGGGCCGTCAGCCGTCATTCCACCCCGAGAAAACCGGTCACCATGCGGCGGGCGCGCAAGGCCGAAAGCACGCAATCGTTCAACCCGATGCCGCGGTAGGCATTGCCCGCGAAGACCAGGCCGGGATGCCGCGCTTCCGCCGCCTCGATTTCGCGGAGAATCGCCCCGTGGCCGAGAAGGTATTGGGGAATCCCCCGCCGCCAGCGGAAGATTCGGAGGAATTCGGGTTCGGCGTCTATGCCCAGAATCGGATGCAGCTCACGGCGGATCAGGTCCAGCAGTTCCCCGTCGCTGAGCCCGACGGCTTCAGGGTCCGTATACCCGCCCACCATCGTACGCAGGAGCGTGTGGCCCGGGGGCGCCTGCTGGGGAAACATGCTGGAGGTCCAGAGGCATCCCAACACCCGGAGGTTCTCGTGGCGCGGCGCCAGAAAGCCAAAGCCGTTGATGTCCCCATGCACGGCGGCGTTGGGATAACCGGTGCAGACGACCGCGATATGGGCGTAGCGGATGGATTCCAGCGCTCTGCCCGCCGCCTCGTCGAGCTCGCGGCAACATTCCGCGGCCGCGTAGGCCGGAGCGGCAACAACCACCGCGCGCGCGTGGTGGGTCCGGGCCCGGCTGGTTTCGACCGCATAGTGGCCTTCCGGTGTCCTGGACAGGCGCAGGACGCGTTCGCCCGTTTGGACGGCGTCTTTCAGCGCGTTCGCCGCCTCCTCGGGAAGGCGTCCGATGCCTTCTTTGAAACTGGTCAGTTTGCCCGAGGGGCCCAGGGGGCTGACGGCCTTCTTCCGAAGACGTTTGCCGATCAGCGCGCGCGTGAGACCGCCGTATTCGCGTTCCATGGCCGCCATGCGCGGAAAACAGTGTTCGAGCGACAGCACCCGCGCGTCGCCTCCAAAGACGCCGCTCACCATCGGCCCGACAAGGGTGTTGGCGGCCTCCGTACCGATGCGCCGTGCCGCGAATTCCCAGATGGTCTCGCCGGTATGGTCGCGTTTCCCGGCAATGAACGGCTCGCACATCAGCCTAAGCCGGCCCTTTACGGAGAGCATCGGGCTGAAAAAGAAGCGGGGCGGCCCCACCGCTTCGTTGAGGCGTCCGCCGGTGTAGATAAACCGGCGCTTGGCGGATTCGTTGGCGCGGATCAGCTCGCCGGACAGGCCGAGCGCGTCGATCCATTCCAGGGTGGCGGGTTCGCGGTCGAGGAACCCGTTGGGGCCGAAATCGCACGCGTAGCCCTGGACCGTTTCGCTGCGGGTGGTGCCTCCGGCTACGGTATCCGCCTCGAGGAGGGTCACGTTTTCACGCCCGAGGTCGCGGGCCAGGTAATACGCAGCGCATAACCCGGTCACCCCGCCCCCAACGACAATGGCCTGCTTCACGGGATTCATCATACCGTGCGCGAGAAGCGCGCCGGCTGCGCTCCCGTGCCCTTGAGGTAGGCGTCGAAGACCATGGCGATATTGCGAACGAAAACCTGGCCGAGCGGGAGAACCGTCAGCCCGGCATCGTCCCGGGTCACAAACCCCTCGCCCTCAAACGCCTTCAACGCGTCGATCTCTTCGGCAAAATAGTCCTCGAACACGACGCCGTAGCGCTCCAGCAGTTTCGCAAAACTCACATGGAAGTTGCACATCAGCTCGCGAATGGTCCACCGGCGGATCGTGTCGTCGGGCGAGAGCACGCAACCCAGCGCGGTGGCGAACCGGCCCTCCTTCAGCGCGTTGTAGTAGTGCGAGAGTTTCTTGTCATTCTGCGCGTAGCCGCCGCCGACTTCGCCGATGGCGGAGATGCCGCAGGCGACCATGTCCGACGACGGGACGACGGTATAGCCCATGAAATTCCGGTGAAGGCGGCGCTCGTCCATGGCGTGGGTCAGTTCATCGTGCGGCAGGGCGAAATGATCCATGCCGATCGCGCGGTACCCCGCC
>Ga0123331_1002327_pt1 | contig 13998 bp, 10 predicted proteins | sample BioC13SIPDNA_3_FD_89705 | JGI IMG/M metagenome (GOLD analysis project Ga0123331, IMG submission 89705) | Anaerobic biogas reactor microbial communites from Washington, USA - Biogas_R2_B C13 SIP DNA | ecosystem: Engineered > Bioreactor > Anaerobic > Unclassified | place: Washington, USA... | reverse complement strand
ATCTATTAACTTTACCGATACCCAACAGATTGCACCCTGGGCCTTGCCCAGCGTAACCGCTGCGGTAAGCAAATCCTACCTGAGCGGTTACCCCGATAACAGCTTCCGACCCCAGGGCAATACGACCCGCGCCGAAGCAGCGGCGATCATTGCCAAACTACTCTAGTCCACTATCAATAGACTGAATAACCACTGTAGGGGCGAACCAGGTGTTCGCCCCTTAGTTTTTTTTGCTCTCTGAGATTAAATGTCCAGACAATGAGTGATTCAGGTGCAAAAGTAACAAAAATACCAACAAAGATATCTCGGGTCAATCTCTGTTTTAGTTAGAGTTAAACATATAATTTACAAAAAAGGTTTAATTAGATATTTGTGGTATTTTTATATATAAGAAGTCTAAACAACCATGATTTCGTTGGGAGGTGTTGTTTACTAATAGTCATATTGACTAAATATCGAATGGAGGGGGTTATTTGAGAGTACGTATAGCGTTTGTACCTAAACAGATTGGACAAGCGTCCATGGTCATACCTTTGGACTTTCGCAGGCACTTTATTTCATTAATGAAAACATTCTTGCAAGATTCTCCTATCTATTCCCACTTTACATCTAGGCAACCAGGTTACAGCCCATATGTTTTTTCCACTGGCTTCAACAAGATAATAGCTATTGATGTTGATGAAGGGAAAATGAACATTCAGCCACCTATTTATATGACTATTTCTTCCGGCTTTTACGAAGTAATAACAGAAATAATTAATGCAGCCATCAAAATGCGCGATAAACCTGTGATACTGGGTTTGAAAATTCAGCGCGTAGAAATGCTGCCGATGAAGAGAACTCGTGCTCCAGAGGCAGAATTCCGTATATGCGGGCATGCGGTGTTTCGCGGCACTGAAGAATACCTGGATGGGTCTGATGTGCAATTACTTGAAGAGTCGATTAATCAGCATATGATTAATAAGTTTTTGTTCTTCCATGACTTACCGCTAACCATGCAAGAAGAATACAGTTTAAGTCCTGTCCGTGTTTTGGATAATTCTAATTATAGAAAGGGAGTTTGCCATCACTACGGAGGCCCTTTGACAACCTTACAAGGACGAATGCATTTACAGGCTGATCCAAAGAGTATGCAATTTTTATATGACTTTGGTATCGGGGTCCGCTCAGGACAGGGTTTTGGCTTGCTGGAGGTGGTGAGACAAATATGAAAGATGTAGAAATCTACCCATCTTCCTGGTACTACAACGCCTGTGTGCACGGGTTTTTAGAGGTCCTGGCCTGGGGACTGGGGGACAAAGGCAGAGATATAGTCGAAGAACAGTTCTTGCAAGATGATGGAAGTGTACGTATTCCAGGTGAACTGATGGAAGCTGTATTCAGTACCATAGATGTACCAGCCCCGGCAGGATACACATTCAGAGAAGTACCCGATGATGTAAAGGATTTAAAGAGAATTGCCTGGTGGTGGGTGGAAAAATCTAATAAAACAGAAGATAAAAATCCAAACAATATGATCCAATCAACTAGATTGAGTATGTTTGGGTCTAATAAAACTTTTTATCCAAATTTGTTGCCTCATAACGAAAAAACACCTACCAATAAGTTTCTAAACAATTGGTTTACTTTAACTACAGAAGGTAATTTAAAGTGTAGTTTTTGTGATGGACCTTGTGAGCCTGTCCAAGGCCAAAAAGAAAAAGTCGCATTTTTTAGCAGTGCTATTTCGAAGCACTTAGGTAGCAACTTAGATGGCTTCCCCAATATATATTGGGATTCACAATCAAATATGATAATGTGCTCGTTATGTCGCTCTTATTTATTGTTTTTCCATATTATACACAGCAGGCGTCATTATGTAAGCTCCGACTCAATAAGCCTAAATTGGTACCTTAACAATCTTTTACAAGAAAAAAGTAAAATTACACGCTCATCCCAGAGGGCTCTCCTTGACGCTCTTCGTTATGACACGCAAATGCGTAGAGCTTTAGGAAGTTGGGGTTTACAAAACATGGAGTTGGTCTCGCTAGAATGGGATGATGCAAAAGTACAGCCCATATCAGAACGTTTAGCTAACTTACTTTTATTACCTAGGATTGCCAATTTACTGGGTTTAATATCAAACTCTTTAGTCTGGGACATCGTTATTCAGGAGCGTTACAGCTATTTGTTGAATTTAGCATACAAACAACTGCACTTTTTTCTAAGTGGTGGCGAAAACAAAAATAAAGACCCAGAAATCGTAGTTGGAGCAGGGAAAAAAATGGCTCAGGTGACTACCTTACTTGAATTGTTTTATGCAATTCGACAAGCCGAACAGAAGGAAAAAGGAGGGAAGGGTTTGGCTAGCATTGATTTCAGACAGATCCGTAAAGAAGCTGAAGAATCACCAATATCGATTACTGATAATGCTGGTAAAGGATTGGTATTTCGCTTGCTGGAGCTTACTAGACTTAATAAAAGAACGGAGGTATACCATCTTTTACTGAGAACCTACGTTGCTAAAGGCTTAGTATTTCCAACTAGTTTGGCAAATTTATTTACATTGAATGACCAGGAATTATTTAAAACAGGTATCTATGCTTATATAGCTGGGTTAAGTAAGGAAAACCAATCTCAGCTATTAACAGAAGGGGGAGTCAATGATGAAGATTAAAGGTATTACTGCTACAGTGATATTTGAGAGTTCCGCTGTTAACCGTGATGATAAGCTGAGTGATAGTATAACTTCGATAAAGAAATTGAGCCGTTGGGATGGGACCTACTCGTTTATGAGCAGAGCATTTATACGGCATCATTTATTTAATACATTAGTACAACTCTATGATTGGCCAGCCGCCCCATTAACCACTGCAAAAACAGTAATTCAGTTTTCCTTTCCGGAAGCTAACATTATTTCTTATCAGGAGATGGACCTGTTTGGTTTTATGAACACTAACCCCATTAGTGTTGTACGAAAAGCCCCCTTGGGTATAACCAAGGCAATTTCGTTAGAACCTTGGCAAGCTGACATGGCCTTCTATGCCAATCATGATCTGGTACGTAGAGGGCAGCAACAAGGACTGAAAGTGAATCCAAACCCATTCCAAAAAGAAGAGCATTACACTTTTTATCAAGTAAGCTTTACTTTAGACTTGGCTCGATTAGGTGAGCATGATTTATATTTCGATAAAATGCCTCAAGGACTCGGGAAATGGATTAATAAACTGGAAATTATTGAGCGCGACAGTATACCTGCGGAGTTGAAGATTCGGAAAGAATTCGACCAATTTACATGGTATAGTGTAAACTCACCAGAACAGGGTTATGTGGGAGTTCAAGAGGCACGGAATTTAGTGAAGGTGCGTTTTCAGACGAGCCAAATTGAAAAAAGAAAGCGCATTGAGCAGGTGATAAATGTTCTGAAAAATGGTTTGATTATTCATTCCAGTACTGAAAATTATGGGATGGTACCTGTTTTCTTTTTGCTCGGTACCTTGAAAATTCCAGTACCAGTTTTTAATTCTGCTGTGACGCTAAAGGATGGGAATATAGAAACTAGCAATATCATTAATGCTTTGCAGAATGATTATGTTGTAGATGCATGGTATGATAGCCAAATGCCTTTAGAGGATGAATTGGCAAGTGCAAGCAAACTGCATAAATGGGCTGGGGTAAATACAATCATTGAAAAGTTAATGTAATGGCGGTGATCAAAATTGAAAGAAATTAGAGCACTCAGAATATCATTCACCGCCCCGTCAGCGCACTTTCGTATCATTCATAGTAGAGATCCACGCAGGACTTTTCCTCTACCTCCGTATTCTACAGTAATTGGGATACTTGCCAATATTATGGGTTGTCGGGAAAAGATTGAGGATATGTTACAGCACCCATTCGCTCTAGGGATTCTATGTTCTTACGGTTACATTACTAGGGAATATACTTGGTTAAGGAATTTAAGCTCGAAGTCACATAAAACACGCTATGCTAGAGCAGACAGGCGTGAGTGGGAAGGTATGATTGATCACCCAGGTGGGCAAAGTCCTGTTGTAGTGGAAGTTCTTAATGACGTAGCATTAACAGTTTATATACACCATCCCCAGGAAGATATATTTAACACCTTACTAACAAACATGGAACAGTCAGAAAACTGGTTAAACCATATACATTTAGGACGTTCCGAAGATTGGGCTATACCGCAAGAGACAAAAATGGTCGAACTAAAAGTGAGCAACAGGCCGTACGACTTATCAAGATCTGAAGGTTATTATCAGTGGATGCCTGATCCTAAGTATTGCTTTTCTCAAGAAAGCATTATAGATGATTATACTCAGCTATATATGAAAATGCAGGGGAGCGTATGCTTGGTGACTTCTATCTATTCTTTGAGAGAAATATCTAATCATAATGATACCGGGAAAGCAACTGTAATCCGCAATTTTTCCCATATTCCAGCCCGAATAGTCAATAGTCCAGTGCCGTTTTTAGAAGACTTAAGCTTACCTCAACTGTTCTGCGATCCAGAACTACATGTCCCCGTTTATCTAACATTAATTGATCCAGATATTTTGGGGAAGGAGTGAATAAAATGGACTTATCATTCCTGGCCAAAAGCAATGGAACTACCTTGCAAGATCATATAGCAGATGTGCTACAAGCAGTTGTAGCAATTCAGAAAATTTATAAACAGGAATATCCTGAGGAGTGGTGGACAGCACTTAGATATGCAGCTCTACTTCATGATCTCGGTAAAATTGATCCTGGTTTTCAGGAAAAAGTAGAGGAGAGAAAAATAACTCAATCACTTCCCCACAGTATTCTATCCATTTTTTTAATTCGACCGGACAATTTACCTTTTACTGGGGATAAGCAGGAAATCCGGCAAATTATATTATCTGCAGTAGCATTTCATCATTGGCGTGAGTATTTCCCAGATTTACTTTTAGGCGGGCGAGCGGTAGAGATCAGTGAGCAAGCAGAAGGATATATGCGGGATCAGCATTTTTGGGCGCGAAGGACTAATAGTCTGCAAAGAACATTAAGCAAAATAGCTGTTCAATATGGTTTGAATCCAGAGGTAATCGGAGCGAATAAAGAGTTAATAGAGTACCTCAGTTATCATAACTTGGGTAATGCCGGAATTCTTCTACCTCCTTATACACTGAGTTTTTTACCTTCCAGACTCCGTCGAAAGGCTGAGCAGCGTAGCCAAGATGAAAAACTACGCGTATTCCTGAGTGGTAACCTGATGCGAGCAGATCATTTTGCTTCTCTGGTTGAAGACAATCTGGGCAAGTTTGATCTTAGTGATGTTGAGATTAGCCGATTCCCTGATTATACTAACCTCGTAACGGCACTGAAAACAAAATTAAACACCGAAGATCTATGGCAAGCAGAATTTTTTGAACGCAATCCGGATTTAAGGGACGAAAACTTAATCTTAGTTGCCCCTACTGGAGTTGGAAAGACTGAATTTGCATATCTCTGGGGAGTGGGTCAGAAAAACATATTTGCCTTGCCTATGAGAGCAGCCGTGAATGGGGTGTGGAACCGAACCCGAGAACTATGGAGCCAGATGCCGGACAGTTCGAATGAAGATGTGGCATTATTACATGGAGATGCTTCTTTGGAACTTTATCAGCATACAGATTTGGATTTAGAAGGAGAGATTCGGCCGGCAATAGATATGGCTCGACAACTCTCACAACCTTATATCGTCTGTACGGCTGACCAGATAGCGCCTGCAGCTTTACGATATCCTGGCTATGAACGTATCTTTGCTACCTTGATGAATTCGTGCCTGGTCATTGATGAAGTACAAGCGTACGACCCAAGAGCAGCAGCGATTATTACCCACCTTATAAAGCAAAACCACTATTTTGGTGGCAAGACTTTGCTAATGACTGCTACACTTCCCGCTTTTATTCGAGATGGCGTATGTGAAGGTTTAGAGATAGAACCCCAAGGGAACCGATTTATTCGCTTATTAGACTCCCCGGATTTTAGTGATAGGGCTCAATCTAGCCGGCATCGTATTGCCTTTAGAACACATGATGGAGATTATGCAACGTGCATTGATGAGATGATAACTGCGGCAAGACAGGGCAAAAAAGTGTTGGTTGTTTCAAATACCGTAAAGACGGCTGTAAGTATTTATAAAAAGATTGGTGAAAAACTGGAAGACAAAGACAAGTTTGAGCTCGTACTTCTTCACTCTCGCTTTACTGACCAACATCGTCAGGAAAAAACCGAACAAGTATATAGTCTTATGCCAAACAAACGAAAATGCAGTAATCGTCCATGCATAATAGTTAGTACTCAGATTGTGGAAGCCTCTCTAGATCTGGATGCTGACCTATTATTTTCTGATGCTGCTCCAGCAGATAGTTTAATACAGAGAATGGGAAGGGTATATCGCCGTTATGCTCGTATGGCTGGAAACTATGCACCCGAAGAACCGAACGTAATTATTATGATCAATAATGCTCTGCCTAAAAAGGGCGAAATACTAGCTCCTGGAGTAGGCATTATCAGTTCACCAGAGAGTAAGGCAGTATATGACCTTGATCTGACTATGCTGACCCTTTTACTTCTAATGGCTATTGGTCACAATGACATCAATTGTTTTGAGCTGGAATCCGTTAGCGAATTGTTAACTCAAACAGAATGGAAAGACTGTTTTCCTGCCGCGAATGAGAAGAAATCAAAATCTACGGACAGTAATGATAATAATCTTGTGAAAAGGATGAAGGCCTTTAATCAATTACTCAAGGATAGGCATATTAGTTCTGTATTGGATGAAGCTACGAAAATGGCATGGGTCGAACAGTGTTATCAGATATTGGTGGAATCATATGAAAATCGCTTCCCCCTATATATGGGTAGCTATGTGAGTATTTACTATGATACCTTGGATTTACTTGATCACGGCTATTGTACTGACCGTAAGAGGGATGCAGAACAGCTATTCCGCAATGTACGCAATATTACGGTTATACCGCGTAGTATGGAGCAAAATTTTGTCTCTTGCTTACGAAAATGGGTAGAGGATAGTAAAGGAGACATTAGCTATCTACAACTGGCTACCGATATCCTTCCGCAGTTTACTGTTTCCTGTCCGTTCTGGCATGTAAAAAATGAAACAGCAAAACCGATAGATTTTGGTGAGTTGCTAAACGGTTTTCCGCTTGAATCCAAGCAGGTGGAAAAAATCAAGCGCTGGTTAAGTGGAGTGTATTGGATTGAACTGAACTATTCTGCTCGAGAAGGCCTGATTGAAGGAGAATAACATGCTCAGTGACACGAAATATGATTCCATTACCGGTACTCTGGTTGCTTATTATTTCATATGCCACCGCAAGTTATGGCTACATGCAAAGGGATTAGATTTAGAGAACGTTTCGGAAAACGTAGATGTAATAAAAGGAAAGATACTGCACGAGAGTAGTTTCACGCGTGAAACCCATAAGGAATACGATTTTGATCGCGCCAAAATAGACTTTCTTAAATACGGTGATGAAGTCATTGTTCACGAAATAAAAAAGAGCAAAAAATTTGAAGAAGCTCATATATGGCAGTTAAAGTATTATATCTATACGTTACAACTTAGGGGTATTCAATGTACTGCAGGGGTGATCCATTACCCCAATAGCATGCGTAAAGTAGATGTTGAATTTACTGAAAAGGATTCTCAAGCGCTCGGTGTAGCACTCCAGGAGATACGCAATATATTGGATCGATCTAAGCCTCCTTCTTGTTTGAAAAAAAGGTTTTGCTCCAAATGTGCCTATTTCGATTTTTGTTTTGCTTGAGGGAGGGCTGATATATGAGCAGAACTTATTATCTTTTTACTTCAGGGCGACTTCGCCGAAAGGATAATACCCTTGCTTTTGAAAGTGGAGAGGGACGCCGGATGATCCCCGTAGAAGATGTCGACCATATATATTGTTTTTCGGAATTAGATCTAAATAGTAAACTCCTAGATTTTTTGGGACAGAGCCAAATTATATTACACTTTTTTGATTATTATGGCAACTATACTGGCAGCTTTATTCCCCGGGAAGCACAACTGTCAGGTTATCTAATAGTCAAGCAGGTAGAGCACTATGCAAATGAAGAAAAACGTTTGACGTTAGCAAGGACTTTTGTGGAAGGAGCTATGCATAACATCCGGCGTAACCTTGAAAAAAGAGCTATAAATCCTACTTGTGAGCAAATTGATGTTTACCGACAAGTATTAAAGGATGCCACTACCATACAGGAAGTGATGAGCATCGAGGCTCATGTGCGGAAATTATATTACACCCAGTGGGAAGAAATTACAGGATGGGAGTTTGGTTCAAGAAGCAAAAGGCCGCCAGCCAATGCCCTTAATGCTCTCATATCTTTCGGCAACGCGATGACCTATACAGCTGTTCTTAAGGAAATACGTAAGACGGCACTAAATCCGACCATAAGCTATTTACACGAACCATCTGAGAGGCGATATTCGCTGTCCCTGGATATAGCAGAAATTTTTAAGCCTGTCTTTGTGGACAGGCTGATTTTCAAGCTTATTAATCTAAACATGATTACTGAACAACATTTTGACCGAAATATTAATTTTGCCTACCTTACCCCTCAAGGCAGAAAGATATTTGTGGCTGAATTTGAACAGCTTATGGAAAAAACCATACTTCATCGTAATCTTAAACGAAATATTCGTTATAAAAATTTGGTAAGGCTAGACCTCTATAAGCTTATAAAACACCTTCTGGATGAAAGTCAGTATACCCCAATGAAAGTGTGGTGGTAATATCAGGGTAATAGTAATCTATGATATAAGCACCGAAGATAAGGAGGGGAAAAGGCGCTTAGTAAAAACAATGAAAACTTGTCGGAAGTACCTTACGCATGTTCAGAAATCAGTGTTCGAAGGTGACCTAACTGAAGGCAAAACAGTGTTATTACGCAAAGAACTTGAGGGAACAGTTGACATGGAACATGATTTTGTCATTATGTATACTTTACCTGACGGAAAAATTTTGAATAGGGATATCATCACAAATACTCCCGACCCGACAGACAATTTTATATGATATGCAGAGCCGGAGGTTTGACGCAAAAATTCGTAATGCATATGCTTCAAACTATGGTTAAACCTGCCTTGCATTTGCAGTATTCATCGACCATAGAGGAATCTGAACGCGAAGAAGTCCGTGAAATGCAGAAGCTCAACCGAAAGTATTCATCGACCATAGAGGAATCTGAACGACTCTTTGCTTTACTGGAAGAATTGGACGCTGAAGGTATTCATCGACCATAGAGGAATCTGAACCCGCAACTGTACCAGTTAAAGTCATTGCCGCCAACGTATTCATCGACCATAGAGGAATCTGAACGGATGACTCGATCGTTCTGTTTTATGACGAAGTGATGTATTCATCGACCATAGAGGAATCTGAACCGGTTTGGGCAGCGGTGGAACCGATCCGGGGGAGAGTATTCATCGACCATAGAGGAATCTGAACGCTACTATGCTTTCCGTGCCCGGTATGCCTTGATGGGTATTCATCGACCATAGAGGAATCTGAACTACTGAACAATCGAGATGTTCGGGCAAAAACTCAAGGTATTCATCGACCATAGAGGAATCTGAACCCAGAATTAATCACAATATTAAAAAAGCATAAGCAAGTATTCATCGACCATAGAGGAATCTGAACAGAACTGACCGTGACCCTTGAGCATGAAGTCGAGGCGTATTCATCGACCATAGAGGAATCTGAACGAGACTCCGCCAGAGGAGTTACCAGGGGGTGAGGAAGTATTCATCGACCATAGAGGAATCTGAACCCGTAACCTACGACGAAGAGGGCGTTGCGGAGTTTCGTATTCATCGACCATAGAGGAATCTGAACAGTTCCAAAACGGGGTGGGTCGGATCGCTTTGGCAACGTATTCATCGACCATAGAGGAATCTGAACAAGCTATTCTGACTGACCTAGCCGGGATGTTCGGCGTATTCATCGACCATAGAGGAATCTGAACCCGTAGAAATGAAAACTCAATCCACTTACACCGAGTATTCATCGACCATAGAGGAATCTGAACCAAAGACAAAACCCGTTACTAATGCGGGGCGGAAACGTATTCATCGACCATAGAGGAATCTGAACCCCCGGTGGCTTTGGAAAGTGAAAGAACTGTAGTCGTATTCATCGACCATAGAGGAATCTGAACCTTTTAGGCAAGCGGGCGTGGTCAAAATCGACGAATGTATTCATCGACCATAGAGGAATCTGAACGGTACAGGGTGCCGTTGCTCCCGATCCGACTGATGGTATTCATCGACCATAGAGGAATCTGAACACATTTCCCCCAGCCTGTCATAAATCTCATCTCGCCGTATTCATCGACCATAGAGGAATCTGAACAGCACCGGTGATGTTTTTACATGCGAACGGTTTCGTATTCATCGACCATAGAGGAATCTGAACTTAGCATTTTCCTGCACAATCAAAGTGTCAGGGAAGTATTCATCGACCATAGAGGAATCTGAACGAAATTACTAGATGGGATTATTAAGCACAAATATTTGTATTCATCGACCATAGAGGAATCTGAACGGATTTGGCGATAAACGACGCGGTGAATATCGACAAGTATTCATCGACCATAGAGGAATCTGAACATGTTATCCCTCCCTTATCCCCTTTTTACTTTTTAGTATTCATCGACCATAGAGGAATCTGAACAGGGTCTGCGTTCCTATGGTGTCGTGTCTAAGGTTAGTATTCATCGACCATAGAGGAATCTGAACTGGGCAGTGTTTGGGATGAGACCGATTTGGTTAAGAGGTATTCATCGACCATAGAGGAATCTGAACATCATGAACAAACGTCTAACACACGTGCAGAACGCAGTATTCATCGACCATAGAGGAATCTGAACTTGGATGAACCTCCCCCAAGAAAACATATCTCAGGGTATTCATCGACCATAGAGGAATCTGAACGCATGATCGAGTCGGTCACGCTCGAGAAGATTCATAGTATTCATCGACCATAGAGGAATCTGAACTACATATGATACCCGTTTCAATCATCTTCTAGCCAGGTATTCATCGACCATAGAGGAATCTGAACTTAGGTTATTTACTTTTCCTGATTGGCCAGTGATAAGTATTCATCGACCATAGAGGAATCTGAACGAGGTACAGGAAACCCCCGTTACTACTGAGCCGGAAAGTATTCATCGACCATAGAGGAATCTGAACGCCCTTTGAGGAAGAGGGTAAGGCTGGGTACCGGGGTATTCATCGACCATAGAGGAATCTGAACCGGATACCAAGAGGACGCCCAAGTACGGAGACTTGGGTATTCATCGACCATAGAGGAATCTGAACTCTAAGGTGGCCATGCTCAGAGACTTGGTCGACAAAGTATTCATCGACCATAGAGGAATCTGAACTCACTGACAAAGGCGGTACAGCTTCAGGTAGCGAGTATTCATCGACCATAGAGGAATCTGAACGTTTCAAAGGGTACCCAGGCTGCCCACCGGTAAGTGGTATTCATCGACCATAGAGGAATCTGAACTTAATCACGCGGATTGCTTCATGCAAACCGTCTGGTATTCATCGACCATAGAGGAATCTGAACGCGAATCAAGACTCCCGGGGCTCGGCAATCAAAAGCGTATTCATCGACCATAGAGGAATCTGAACTCTAAGGTGGCCATGCTCAGAGACCTGGCCGACAAAGTATTCATCGACCATAGAGGAATCTGAACTTACACGCCAGAACATATAAACGAAATAGGTAAATTGGTATTCATCGACCATAGAGGAATCTGAACCCCGTCAAATAAACCCGCCTTGGTGTACCCAGTTAGAGTATTCATCGACCATAGAGGAATCTGAACTTAGGGGATGACCAAAGCGCAATAAGCCGCATCTATTGTATTCATCGACCATAGAGGAATCTGAACGGCTTATAGATGAGGAAGTCTCCCGGGGAGCTGAGCGTATTCATCGACCATAGAGGAATCTGAACATATGAGAGGAGGACAACCCTATGATCAAGACTCGTATTCATCGACCATAGAGGAATCTGAACGGAACATACAGTCAAGTTTAGCTATGCCTCTGAGGGTATTCATCGACCATAGAGGAATCTGAACCCCGCATATAATGAGACATACTTTTGCTACCTTAACGTATTCATCGACCATAGAGGAATCTGAACTTTATTGGGGCCTATCTTCTTTTTACGTCCCTTGAGCGTATTCATCGACCATAGAGGAATCTGAACTCAGTACTAAAGCCAATAATACTCGCGATGCGCTAACGTATTCATCGACCATAGAGGAATCTGAACATAACACTGTTGATGAAAAGGTTCTGGCCGCGCTGGCGTATTCATCGACCATAGAGGAATCTGAACTCTACGCCACCCCGGTGCATATTCCGGGTGCGGTGAAGTATTCATCGACCATAGAGGAATCTGAACAGTCTGAGACGCTGGAAATTGAAGCCCGACCTGCAGTGTATTCATCGACCATAGAGGAATCTGAACCCTACATTGTAGCACATCGACCAGGGGCACCGCAGTATTCATCGACCATAGAGGAATCTGAACGTGTGCTAGATGCTATCTGCTGGGCCCTGGGCGGTGAGTATTCATCGACCATAGAGGAATCTGAACATGACAGATACATACAAGTACCAGGCAGACAGGGGGTATTCATCGACCATAGAGGAATCTGAACCCAAGAAGGACCAGGCGCGGATAGTATTCTCAGAAGTATTCATCGACCATAGAGGAATCTGAACCCGAGTGTGCCGTATGGTGATTACAAAACTGCTGGCGTATTCATCGACCATAGAGGAATCTGAACCCAATGCGGAGATGGCCAAGACCCAGACTATGATGTATTCATCGACCATAGAGGAATCTGAACAGGTATCTACCTCATTCCCTAAAAAAGTTCACTACCGTATTCATCGACCATAGAGGAATCTGAACATGTTCCGTCACCTAAAAAATAGTAAAATCATTGACGTATTCATCGACCATAGAGGAATCTGAACAAAACACTAAGAAAAAACAGAAGGACTTGGTAGATCGTATTCATCGACCATAGAGGAATCTGAACGCGTCAAAGAAAGTATCAACGATCCAGTCGGATAACGTATTCATCGACCATAGAGGAATCTGAACAGACCCAGAGTATATTGACGATGGCGTTTTAGACATCAGGTATTCATCGACCATAGAGGAATCTGAACATACCCATGGTTGCTAGCGCTTATTCCCGATCAGAAGTATTCATCGACCATAGAGGAATCTGAACGTTGTCAGGTTTACTCATTACATATGTTAGTAGTCCAGTATTCATCGACCATAGAGGAATCTGAACATGTCAGCGAATTGCTTGGCAAGGTAATAACCAATAGTATTCATCGACCATAGAGGAATCTGAACTATCTAAAATAAGTTGAACAAACATAACATATAGGGTACTCATCGACCATAGAGGAATCTGAACTTTGTAAAAGATGAATCTAAATGGATGGTATTTAAGTACTCATCGACCATAGAGGAATCTGAACCATGTTAAAGATCAATGTTGTGTTATTAAATATAATTGTACTCATCGACCATAGAGGAATCTGAACTTGGCCGACACAGTATAATCCCGCGAAAAAACCGGAGGTACTCATCGACCATAGAGGAATCTGAACATAGCGTTAAAAACCCCGGAGGTCGACGACAAACAAGTACTCATCGACCATAGAGGAATCTGAACTGAGTGCAGCAAATGCCCGTGGAGGAAGGATGGTGGGTACTCATCGACCATAGAGGAATCTGAACTCCCTTCAATGTCCATAGCATCCCGAGAACAGAAGTGGTACTCATCGACCATAGAGGAATCTGAACGGGATGCCGACGGACTACTCATGAGGGCTAAACTGTGTACTCATCGACCATAGAGGAATCTGAACCATTCTCCTTTAGCTCGTATATTTCAGCT
>Ga0123331_1002312_pt1 | contig 14061 bp, 9 predicted proteins | sample BioC13SIPDNA_3_FD_89705 | JGI IMG/M metagenome (GOLD analysis project Ga0123331, IMG submission 89705) | Anaerobic biogas reactor microbial communites from Washington, USA - Biogas_R2_B C13 SIP DNA | ecosystem: Engineered > Bioreactor > Anaerobic > Unclassified | place: Washington, USA... | reverse complement strand
CGCCGCGCGCTGCCGCGATTGTCCACCTTGAACACCAGATACCCCAGGCTACTCAGGTATTGCGCCCGCATATCCACCGTGACCGCCCAGTTGCACGTCACACGCTGCGCGTGCGGCCCGCCGTAGACGTTGACGATGACCGGATACGGCCCCGGCCCTAATTCTGCCGGTGGGAAGTACAGCGCGCCGTACAGCGTGTCGCCGTTGCAGTTCTGGAACGCGACGATCTCGGGCGCGGGTAGTCCCAACGCCGAGACGCGCGGATCAGGCGTGTCATAGAGGACGCGCAGCAGCGCGCCATCCGCGAGATCGCGCAGCGTGACCGTGGGCGGCGTTTCCGGCGCGCTGTGGACGTCGATGAAGCGCCGTTGGGCGTGATCCAGCGTGACGGCGTGCATCCCCGGTTCGTGGGTGAGCCGGCGCGGCGCTCCGCCGTCCAGCGGGACGACGTAGAGGTGCTGCTCGGTGGGGTGCTCTAACGTCGCGGTGAAGTAGACCAGCCCGCGTTCCTCATCGATGCCGGCGAGCGTGTCCACCATCCACGCACCGTCCGTCAGTTGGCGGAGCCTCTGGCCGTCGTTGCCATACAGGTAGAGGTGGCGAAATCCCGTGCGCTCCGAGGCCCACACGAAACGCCCGTCCTTGAGCGGCGTGAGCATATCGTGCAGGTTGATCCACACCTCGCTGTTCTCGGTGAGGAGCGTTTGCCCTTCACCGGTTTGCGGATCGAAGCGCAGTAGCCGTAGTTCGGTCTGTTCGCGGTTCTCGATTTGCGCGATGAGGCGACCGTCAGGCTGCCAGAGGACGCAGGCCAGATAGATGTCGTGCGTTTCGCGCCCCGTCTCGCCCAAATCCATCCACACCGGCGTCCCACCATCCACAGAGACGACACCCAGCCGTACTTTCGCGTTGGCCTGCCCGGCGAAGGGGTAGCGGTGATCTTCCTGCGCGCCCTCGCCGGTCTGATCCTCCCCCTGGTGGACGATGCGGTACACGGGAATGTGCGTCTCGTCCACTTCGGCGAACGCCAGCCAGCGGCCATCCGGCGACCACCAGAATCCCTGGTTGCGGCCCATCTCTTCCTGCGCGATGTACTCGGCGAGGCCGTGCGTGCGTCCAGCGTCGCGCGCGCCCTCGGTCACTTGCACCGGATCGCCGCCCTCGGCGGAGACGACGTAGAGTTCGGCATCTTTCACGTAGGCGACGGTGTTGCCGTCCGGCGAAAGCTGCGGGTCGAGCGCCGGGCCGCCCTCGTTGCCGACGATTTGGCGGAGTGAGGTGGTGTCCTTTTCGTCATCCTGTACGTAGATGCCGCCTTTGAGCGGCACGAGCACGCGGAAACCTTGCTTGGCGAGCGCATAGCGCGTCACGCCCACGGCGAGGGAGCGGGCGCGCTCGCGGCGCAGCTTCTCTTCCAGCGACAGCGTCTGCTCCTGATCGCCCGCGCCCGGCGGCATGACGAGCTGCCAGACGGCGCCGGTTTCCACGTCACAGGCATAGAGCTGCTGGGTGAGTGTCCCTTCCGCGCTGTGCAAATAGATGATCCGCTTATCGTCGGCGCTGAAGGCGAACGTGTTGGGGATCGCCATGCCCGGCAGGGGATAACGGGCGACATCTTCTGGCGTTAGGCGAGTGGCGGTTGATTTCATCAAACGTATCCTCTCTGTAAGTGTTGTTGTAGCGCGGGCGAGACGCCCGTGCTACAATTTCGTCCTCATTCAAGATGCAGCCGCCCGGCGTTGAATCGGGCGGCTGTGCGTTATCGACAAGGCTCCAAAGGCCTGGCTCCGGCTAGGCCAGGGCCGTCAACTTCTGCTCCAAATCGGCTGCGCTGGCGACGGATGTGATCGGCGTGAAGATGACACCAGGATAGTAGATGTCGTACCATACTTGATCCAGGCCGGTGCCGATCTTTTCCGGGCTGACGCAAATCACCCGGCGCACTTCCAGATCGCCGACGCCGGCGTCGTCTGGCGAGAAGCCGACGGTCCAGTGGCGTTTGTACGCCAATTTAAACACAATCTGGGCCATTTCCAGTGAGATGCTTTCCGGGAGCAGGATGTAGGTGCGCGCGTATTGCTCTCTCGGCGCGCCGCGTCCGGGCGGTTCGACGGGCGGGGTGGGTGGCTTGATTGGTGGCGTGGGTGGTTTCACAGGCGGCGTGGGCGGCTCTATCGGCTTGATCGGCGGGACCGGCTCGGTTGGCCCACCGACCTGTTCGAGGGAAAAAGAATCCATAAACCAGTTGTTCTCGAAGCCCCACTTCGCCTTACACTCCACCCAGACGCGAACTTCACCGCTGGCGGGTGCCTCGAACTCCACCCACACGTCGTTGTACTTGCCGAAGACAAAGTTCTGGTTATTCATATTGAACCACTCGCTCCAGTTCACATCGCCGTCCTCTGAGCGAGGCCAGGGCGTGTTCGGCGTACTCCACCCGGCGCGGGACTCGGCGGCCCATATATCCCCTGGGCGCACTTTCTTCCCGCCTGCATGGCCGGTCACGATGTCGGGATAGACTTTGGCGTTGAAGCGATAGGTCGCGCCCGGCGTGAGACCAGAAACGGCTTGCGTCGCGGCATAGTAGACAGGGGCACTGGCCTTGAAGATCTTCCAGCAGTAGTTGCCGCTCAAAAAGAAGAGGGGCTGCTCGTGCGCGGGAGCGTCCTTGATGTTCCATACGACCGATTCCGGCCGGTAGGCCACGCCTCCTCCGCCCTTGAAGACTTGCTTGTCGATCCAGTAGAGGTACCAATGGTTGGGCACCACGATTTCAGGGATGTTATCCTGATGGTAATGGCCTTCATCGAAATTGGGATTCTTCAACAGGTTCATTGTTTTTACCCTCCCTATCGTTCAAGTTAACTTACCAGCCCTGGCAGGCTGTTTCAACTATAAGGGTAGCACACAACGTGTGAATTTGCAACTGTCTATTGACAGACCTCGGAAGAGATACCTGATAATGTTGGAAGGATTATACGCCCACAACGCTCTTCAGCAAAGCTGTGAATGTCTCCAACTCCTCGCAGTGCAGAAAGACGTTGCGCTGCCGGCGGCTGATGTCTGTGTTGGTGAGATAGCGGCGCAGGTGTTTGCGGAAACGGCGGTGGCCCTGGACTTCACCGTGGAAGTCCACCATGCGGCGCAGGTGTTTCATAATGACCGGCACACGTTCTGTCCAGGGGATGTCGGGCAGGTCGCGGCCGTGCCCCTCGCGGCGCTGGAAAATCCACGGGTTGCCGATGGCAGCGCGCCCGATCATCACGCCGTCGCAGCCGGTGTGTGCCTGGATGCGGGGGATGTCGGCGGCGCATTTCACGTCGCCGCTGGCGATGACGGGGATGTGTACCGCCTGTTTGACCTCGGCGATGGCGTTCCAGTCGGCGAGACCGGTATATTGCTGGTCGGCGGTGCGCCCGTGGACAGCGATCATCGCTGCGCCGTTGTCCTCCAAGATGCGGGCGACTTCCATGTAGTTGCGCGAACCGGCGTCCCACCCCAGGCGAATCTTGCCGGTGACCGGGACGCGCACGGTGTTGACGAGCCGCGTCACAATACGCCCAATCTGCGCCGGGTCCTTGAGCAGCGCCGCGCCGTGGCCGCCTTTGACGATCTTCGGTTCGGCGCAGCCCATGTTGAAGTCCAGCACGTCGATGCCCAACGCTTCGACGGTGCGTGCGGCCTTCGCCAGCATATCGGCGTCGCTGCCGAAGAGCTGGCACGCCAGGGGGTGTTCGTCGGGATGGAATCGCAGCATTTCATTCGAGCGTTGCGAGCCGTAGAGGATGGCACTCGCTGAGAGCAGGCCCGTGTAGACCAGCGCCGCACCGAACTCCAGGCACAGGCGGCGGAACGGCTGGTCGTTGTAGCCTGACAGCGGCGCGAGGATCAGCGGCCCGTGGATGGGCAGGTCGCGGATGGAAAATGTGAGGGTATCGTTCATCGTTTGTCTGTCAGCAGATTTGGCTTTTTAGGCAGATTTTAATCTGCTAAATATGCTTAATCTACTGATTGATTTTTCTTCTTGTGCCGCATATCCTTGATCGCAAACGGCAGGTAGAAGAGCAGGATAAAGAACACAGCGAGCGCGACGATAATGGGTATGTAGCCGGGCCAGGGCGGCAGCACGTCCAGGAGGCTGGCTGTATCTAGTTTTCGAGCGAGGTAGAGATAGTTGCTGCCGATCAAGTCGTTGATTACCCAGATGTGCAGCGCATAGAGATAGCTGCCCACGAGCACGCGCCGCACCGACGCCCACGTGGGGCGGAAGCCTTCGACGATGGTCATATAGAGCGCAGCGGTGACGAGAGTGCCGTGTGAGAGGATGACCTGGAAGAAGCGGAAGTGCGGGAAGCCGTAGATGCCCGCGTCCGGCGTGATCAGCGCCTGTAACGCGCCGATAATGCCGAGCAGGTAGGCGAACTCGTAGATGGCACGGTTTTTGGTGAACAGCATGTAGGCACTTAGCCAGACCAAAGCACTGCACAGGTGCAGCGGCAGCATCGTCTGGATTGTCCATTCGCCGATGCTCCAGTTCCATAGGTGCCAGGCGATTTCGTTGATGATGAGGAAAATCGCCAGCCCGTAGCGGATATTGCGCCGCGCCGTCTCGCTGGCGTGGTCACGGACGTAGAACAGCGCCACGTTGGCGAGCGCCACGAGCGCCAGTGCGATGAGATGCGCCGTCCCGAAAAGCTCGAACGGCGCGCCGGCCCAGTCTTTGCCAAAGAAGTTTCCCATAGTTTGTCCTTAGTCGTGTAGTCGGATTGTCGGGTAGTGCGAAATTGTGGCCATTGTACCATAATTGGACAAACTTCTTGAATCGGTGTAGAATTCTTCGGCTAATGGCCGTGTCAGGGAATCCCCGTTGATATTGTGGACTTAACGATTACCGGGCTAACGCAAACAGGTGCGCAGCACCGACTTCGACGAACAATCACTATCTGCATTTTACCGATGGTGGGCAGAAAGCGACACAAGGAGGAACTATGAATCAGGAATCACTACGGATTACCGTCATTGGCGCCGGGCATGGCGGCCAGGCGATGGCGGCGGAGATGGCGTCGCGCGGATTTGCTGTGACTTTGTACAATCGCACTTACGAGCGCATCGAGGTGGTCGATCTGCGCAAGGGCATCGAGCTGCAGCAGGAAGATGGGAGCATCGTCTTCGCTCCGCTGCGCGCAGTCACCGCCGATATAGGTGAGGCGTTGGCCGAAGCCAGGCTGGTGATGGTCGTCGTTCCGGCCTCAGGGCACCGCGATATTGCGCTGGCGTCTGCACCCTATCTGCGCGACCACCACATCGTCGTGTTGCATCCTGGACGTACCGGCGGGGCATTGGAGTTCAAACAGGCGCTCATCGAGGGTGGCTGTAACTGTAATCCCATCATCTGCGAGGCGGAGACTTTCCTCTTTGCGGCGCGCAGCAATGGCCCAGCGGAAGCGCGCATCTTCCGCACCAAGTTCTCGGTGCCGGTTTCGGCGCTCCCGGCGACGCGCACAAAGGAAGCGCTGGCAACGCTCTCGACGGTCTATCCGCAGTTCATCCCGGCCAAAAATGTGCTCTACACCGGGTTGAACAACATGGGGGCAATCTTCCACCCCGCGCTGACGTTGCTCAATGCCGGGTGGATCGAGGCGCGGCAGGGCGATTTCCAGTTTTACATGGACGGGGTTACGCCGGCCACAGCGCGGGTGTTGTCGGCACTGGATCGAGAGCGGGTGACGGTGGCGGCGGCGGTGGGCATTCGCGCGCAGACGGCAGAGGAATGGCTCGAACGCGCTTACGGCGCATTGGGCGGCAATCTCTACGAAGCGATGCACGCCAATCCCGGATACGGGGGCATCAAAGCGCCCAACATTATCCAGCATCGTTACATCTTCGAGGATGTGCCGTGTAGCCTGGTGCCGATTGCTCTCGTCGGCCACCAGTACGGCGTCGACACGACCGCCATCCACGCGATTGTGAAGCTGGCGAACATCGTCCACGCGACGGATTACTGGCGCAAGGGGCGCACGTTGGAACGTCTCGGGATCCAGGAGATGTCCGTCTCGGAATTGCATCGTTACGTGGAGACAGGGGAGCGGTAGGAAGAATCAGCGAATGGGTGAATGGGTGAATGGAAGAATTGACCAATCAACAAATCTCAAATTACCGATTACAGAGAGGTGAATGATGAAGACAGTTGTAGCCGGAGCGTTGGGGGAGTGCGTGCACGTAGCCGGGGTGATGAATTTCCTGCGGCTGGCGGAAGCGGCGGGTTGGCGGACGGTCTTCCTCGGCCCGGCGGTGTCGGTGGAGGGAATGCTGGAAGCGGCGCGGCGCGAAAAAGCGGACCTCGTCGGCGTTTCGTACCGGCTGACGCCGGAGACCGGTGAGCGGCTGCTGGGCGACTTTGCGGAGGCGGCGGACGATCTGCGCAGCGCGGGCGTGCGTTTTGCCTTCGGGGGGACGCCGCCGGTGGCCGAACGGGCGCAAGCGCTCGGTTTCTTCGAGCAGGTCTTCGATGGAAGCGAGCCACCGGATGCGGTGGTGGCTTACCTCAAAGGACAGGCTCACGCGCATGCGACAGCCGCCGATTTCCCGCAGACGACCGTGGAGCGCATCGGCTGGAAAGCGCCATATCCCATTTTGCGCCACCACTTCGGTCTGCCGACCATGGAGGCGACATTGGACGGCATCGCCGCTATCGCCGAAGCGCACGCGCTGGATGTGATCTCGTTGGGCATCGACCAGGACGCGCAGGAGCACTTCTTCCACCCGGAGCGCCAGGACGCGCGGCGCAAGGGGGCCGGCGGTGTGCCCGTGCGCAGCGCCGACGACTACCGCGCGCTCTACGAAGCCAGCCGGCGCGGCAACTACCCGCTGCTGCGCACCTATTCCGGCACCGACGACTTCATCCGCTTGGCGGAAGTCTACGTGGAGACGATCAACATTGCCTGGTGTGCCATCCCACTCTTCTGGTTCAACCAGATGGACGGGCGCGGGCCGTGGGACCTGGAAGGCTCGATCCGCGAGCACCAGCAGGTGATGGCATGGTACGGCGCGCGCGGCATCCCCGTGGAACTAAACGAGCCGCACCATTGGGGGATGCGCGACGCGCCGGACGTGGTTTCGGTCGTCGCAGCGTACCTTTCGGCGCACAACGCGCGGGCGTTCGGCGTGTGCGACTACATCGCGCAGTTGATGTTCAACAGCCCGCCGGGTCTCTCGGACGTGATGGATCTGGCGAAGATGCTGGCGATTTTGGAGCTGATCGCGCCGCTGGCCGGGCCGGACTTCTGCATCTGGAAGCAGACGCGCACGGGCCTGTTGAGCTATCCCCTCGACGACGACGCGGCGCGCGCGCACCTGGCGGCGAGCGTCTACGTGCAGATGGCGCTCAAGCCGCACATCGTGCACATCGTCGGGCATACGGAGGCACATCACGCCGCCACCGCCGCCGACATCATCGCCGCGAGCACGATGGCGCGGCGGGCCATCGACAACGCGTTGCGCGGTCAGCCGGATATGACGGCAGACCCGGCGGTGCAGGCGCGCAAAGATGAGTTGGTGCGTGAGGCGTGGGAAATGCTGGCGCGAATCGGCGCACTGGCGGAGGGTGGCGTCGCCGACCCGCTGACCGATCCGGCGACGCTGGCGCGGGCGGTGACGAGCGGTATCCTCGATGCGCCGCATCTTAAGAATAATCCTTTTGCGCGCGGGGCCGTCGTCACCCGCATCGACAAGCGCGGGGCGTGCGTGGCGGTGGAATAGGGCCCATTAACTGAGCCAATAGGATTAGTGGTCTGTCCTTTATATCAACTCCGCCATGCGATCTATCAAGTAATACTCACGGGTTTTCGTCTAGCCTATGCTAAAGGTCTAGATCAATCCACGCCGGATCATGGTCACTACCATCTCCTCCATGTTTGGTGCGCCGGTCGATTGTTGGGTTGGCGAATCGTCCAGCAAGTGCTTGACTCACCCAAATTTGGTCAAATAGGTGATATTCGGGCAAGGCTGGACCTGGTGGGTTGAATCTATGTGTCCAGGCTGGTGTTTGTGGTCCGGGACCTTGTCCAGGGGTTTCAGCTTTCGGAGGACGAGTCTCCGCTGGATTCTCCAGAGTATTGACGAGCGGTCGTTTATCCACTATAAGCATAGGCAATAGGAATTGAGAATCTGGAGGATCATTCATATCCCCAGTGAGTACAAATCGACTATCTGACCGTTCCATGCGGCTAATGATTCGAGAAACTGTCTCGGCTTGCCGTCTACGCCGATTGTTGGCATCAATTGCTCCTTGAATCGGATCTTGTCCAAATGGTACATAATGACTCTTCAGATGGGTGTTGTAAATCGTAAACAGTTTATCTCTGTTGTAATCAAGGATTTCCACTTGAAGCAAGTCACGACTAAAAACCCGTTGGTCTGGCTCATCTGGATGAACAGCCGTTTGATGCGACACGATTATCCCGATTGGTAATTTTGACAGAATTGCGACGTCGATGAACCGCTGGTCATTTCCCTCGACTAAGGCAATGTAAGGGTAGAGATTTCGTAAATGGTCTCGGTTGAATTGTTTGAGGATTTCGATGTGCTCAACTTCCTGAACTGCAAGTACATCGGCCTTGATCACATCGACGATACGTCTGGCAATCTCGGAAGTCTCATCTGGCTCCTTCTCTTTTACCAGTCGCCCCATAAACGTTCGCACGCTTAGTTCGTCTTGGTCGAATGTCAGTGTAATCCCACCTGGATTCTCGTCAGGTATTTGACCAATTTCGGCCTGAAAATTGAAACGAGAAAAGAGATTGTTCAGGTTAAATGTTCCAACTCTTGCGATCATAGTCTGCCTCCTTTGCCATATCTGAATCGTAAAGCGCTGGTCAAAAGCTACCCCCGTAGCCTGTAGAACGTATCGTAGGCGGTGCGGATGGCCGCGCCATATTGGACAGCCTGGCCGGGGCCGTTGTACAAGCGCGCGAAGGTGACGAAGTCCAGAGCTTGTAGCGCAGCGATGCGTTTGGATTCGGCGGTGCGGCCACGGATGAAGGCGAAGAAGCCAAGGATCTGGTCACGCTCGCTGGCGGAGAAGGCGTCGAACATTTGCTGGACGGTGTCGTAGCCGAGGGTGGGATGGTTGAAGCCTATGATCTGCGCGCCACCCATGCTGATGGAGAGCTTGGCCGCCGTGTCGTTCAGACCGCGGGCGAACTCAAAGACGCGCCACTCTTCATCCTGGCTGGTGTGGACTGTGCGCCACGCTTCGTGGGCGGCGGGACGCCACATATGGTTCAGCCACCGTTGGACGGCGTTGAACTGGAAATGCTGCTCGAAGACGCTGAGGTTATCCTTGCCCCAACGGTCGTAGAAGACGTGGTTCTCGAAGCGGATGATCATGCGCCCGTTGGCGTCGAAGGCGCGCCCGCCGGATTCCACCGTCAGCACGGCGACGGCGGTGGCGGGATCGATCTCCAGGTGCGCGGCCAGCGCCTTGAGCAGGCCGCCCATCCGGTTCCACAGGCTGGCGACCTGGCGTTCGGTGTACGTGGGATTGGGGCCAAGCCGGATTTTTTCAGCTTCTGGCGGCTCCAGGGGGACTTCGGGGAAGGGCTGAGGCTTTTCGCCAGGTTGCTCCTCTACCGGCTCCACTCCGACCTGCACGTAACTGCTGTAGAGATAGCCGGAGCGCACGGTATCGGCCACGTACAGCCACCCGTCCTGGCTTCGCCAGATATGTACCTGCGTGCCCGGTGGCAGGATTCCGAGGATTTTGCTCTCGGTGCTCGCGCTGGCTCGTAAGTTGACGGTATCGGTCGTCTTCCCAATTTGCGGGAAGAGAACGGATTCCACCGGCACGTAACCGGCCATCCCCAGTGCGATGACCTCGAACCAGCCCCCCTCTTCACCGAAGACGAGCAGTTGCGTGTCTTCGTACAGCGCCGTGACAATGGGGAGGGTTTCGCCCGGCGTGTTGCGCACGGCGAGATCCGTCGCAGTTTTGCCGGCGCGTGGCAGTTGTGTGTAACTGCGGTAGACGTAGCCCTCTTGCCCACCCGCGCGGACGTGCAACCAGTTGATGCCCACCTCGCCCAGAATATCGAACACTGTACCTTCGGGCAGCGTCGCGAGAATCGGATAATCCAGTCCTGTGCCCGCCCGCAGATTGAGATCGGTTGTCGTCTTGCCCATCCATCCAGACATGTGGCCCTCCTTTCGTTGCTGGCCAGTGCTTGTATATGGAGTAGGGAGTAAGGATTAGGGAGTATGAATGAGATACTTATATTGTAATGGAAAATGCTATGAATGGAAATATTTTCTGTGGGGCAGTTTCGACAATTATCGAAATCCCGTATAAAATGAGAGTACAAACGACTATAAGACTAAAGACTACGCGACTGTTTCACGAGGAGGGCATCTTTGACCGAGAACGCAGACGAATCTCAACTACAAAAATCCCAGGCCGACCGGAAGCAGGCTATGCTGCGTTGGGTGATGATCGGTTTTTCCATCGGCATCGCTATTGTGATCTATGCCACACGCGACATGGTGCAAAAATACGCCGAGTATGGCTATCTGGGCGTCCTTATCATCAGCGTTTTGGGCAATGCGACGCTTATTTTCCCCGCGCCGAGTTTCACCGTGGTGGCCTTTGGCGCGGTGCTCAATCCCTACCTTGTGGGCATATTGGCAGGCTGTGGCGCAGCCGTGGGCGAGATGACGGGCTACACGTTGGGGCGGGGGATGAGTCCTAACCTGGACGAGGGCACAACTGTGGCGGGCCTGGGAGAGAAACAGATGCAGTGGTTACGCTGGTTGCGGCCCAAATTTCAGCGCTGGGGCGCTATCGTGATCTTTGTTTTGGCGGCGATCCCCAATCCCATTTTTGATATGGGGGGCATTTTGGCCGGTATAGCAAGGATGCGCTGGTGGAAGTTCCTGATCGCTGCCGCTCTGGGGAAGACGGTTCGTTTTACATTGTTAAGCATGGTGTTTGGAATAGCCGTTGACTGACCGTTAGTTATGAAACTATGAAGGACCTGTCAGGTTTTCCCACACCTGACAGGTCTGATCCACAGCAGATACTTCCCCTTCACCCGTTAGCGCGTGTTGATCACGGTGAACGACAGAGGCGGCAGCCGCAAGGTCAGCGTGTTGCCGTCCATCTGGCTGGCCGCGATCTGGCGCGAGACGACCGTATCAGGATGTTCGTAGGTGTTCACCGCCTTGACGTCCGTCCCCGCGACCTGGTACGCGCTCGTGACCTGGCGCGGGGCCTCGCTCTGCCAGATGATGTCGGTAGATATGGTCTCGGTCTGGCTGCGGTTCACCACGAAGAGCGCGCTCTGCTGCGTTTCGGCGTCGAAACTGGCGGACACGTCAAGCGCCGGGACTTCGCCGTGCTTCTGGGTGTCCACCAGCGGCGCTTTGACGAGCACGTCCAGCGCGTCGCCGCGGGCCATATTGCTGACCAGCTTGAAGACGTAGAACGAGGGCTGTTTGAGCAGTGCGTCGCGGCGGGTGTGCAGCCAGGAGATCACGTTGACGATCTGCGCTACACAAGCGACCTTGAGCACGTGGCTCTTGCGCAGGAAGACGTTGAGCCACTGCGCCACCACCAGTGCATCCTCCAGAGTGTAGATGTCCTCCGCCAGATGCGGCGCTTCGGTCCACTGGCCTCCCAGAGCGCTGCCGATTGAATGCCAGACTTGCCACTCATCCCACGACAGATAGACATCGTGCGTGCTGCGCCGCTTGGCTTTGACGTAGCGTAACGTGCCTTCCATTGTGTCGACAAAATGCTCGAAGCGGACGGCGCTGGCCAGATAGCTGGCCGTGTCGCCCGCTTTGTTGTTGATGTAGTAGTGCATCGAGTGATAGTTCATGTGCTCCCAGGCGATTTCCAGCACGATGCGATCCCAGTCCGGGTAGGTGGGCATACTGTCGCCCGACGATCCGCACAGCACGGTCTCGATGGTGGGGTCGAGCCATTTCATCATTTTGGCGGCTTCGAGCGCCTTGTTGCCGTAGGCGACGGCGTCCAGATGCCCGATCTGCCAGGGGCCGTCCATTTCGTTGCCGACGCACCAATAGCGCACGTTGTGGGGCTTGGCGTATCCGTGTTTGATGCGCAAATCCGACCAATACGTGCCGCCCGGCGTGTTGCAGTAATCCACGAGATTGGCCGCGGACTGGATGTCGCCCGTGCCCATGTTGACGCCCAGCATAGGCGCGGCGTCGATGGCGGCGCAGAATTCCACAAACTCGTTGGTGCCAAATTGATTGGTCTCCAGCGATTGCCAGGCCAGATCGCGCCGGTGCGGGCGCTGGTCCTTGGGGCCGACGCCGTCGAGCCAGTTGTAGCCGCTCAGGAAGTTGCCCCCCGGATAGCGGATCACGGTGTAGGCCTGCTCGCGCAGCGCGGCGATCACATCCTTGCGCAGGCCGCGCTCGTCTGCGTGGGGCGACGCCGGATCGTAGACACCTTCGTAAATACAGCGCCCCATGTGCTCTGTGAACCCGCCAAACAGCAGCGGGGAAATGGGTGCTATCGTGCGATGGATATCCAGCAATATTTGGGCTTTTTGATTGGACATATCGGCTCCTTTATATAGGGATTGGGAATTGGGGATTAGGGATTGAAGAATATGGCCCTTACTCCTTCATCCTCACTTACTCATTATTATAACCCTAGTTGTTATCTGTTCTAGTTTCAAGATTTAGGACACGGATTTCCACGGAGTACACGGATTCTTCTCGGTTATATCCGTAAAATCCGTGTCATCCGTGTACCATTGCAGTTTGGATGGGCAAGTGGCAACTTGGGTTTGTTTTCGGCCCGATGATGGTCCGCCTCCGTTTACTCCCCGGCATAGAAAATGCGATAGATCCTGCCTTCCCCATCATCCGATACGAACAGGCTGCCATCGGCCCCGGTCTGCACGTCGACGGGCCGGCCCCAGCGGGTGCCATTTGGCCGCAGCCAGCCCGTGGCGAAGTCGTACACCGGGCCGGGCACGCCGTTCTCCATCGGGATACCCACGACTTTGTATCCCGTAGGCGTACTGCGGTTCCAGGAGCCGTGGAACGCGACGAACAGATGTCCGCGATAGGACTCTGGGAACTGCTGGCCGGTATAGAACGTCAATCCCAACGGCGCGGAGTGCGCTTGCATCTCGACGGCGGGTACGGCGACGCCATTGCATGCGTCAGGATTACCAAAATCCGGGTCGATGATCCGTCCGGCATGGCAGCGCGGCCAGCCCGCATCGTCACCTTGCCGGACCAGGTGAATCGTTTCGGGCGGCAAGTCGTCGCCCATCCGGTCGCGCCCGTTGTTGGTGGCCCACAATTCGTCGGTCCCTGGACGGAAGACGATGCCGACGGCGTTGCGCATGCCTCGAACATAGACTTCCTCGCCGCCGTCAGCGTTGTAGCGCATGATTGTCGCGCGTCGCTCATCCGCCTCATTGCAGACGTTGCAGGAAGACCCCACCGAGACGAAGAGATAGTGCCAATCCGGACTGAAGAGCACCGTGCGCGTGTTGTGTCCGCCCTCGGGCAGCCCATCGACGATGACCTCCTGTGTTTGAAAAACGCTATCGCCGTCCGGCTCAGTCAGGCGCAGGACGCGCGTCGTCTCGCCGACGTAGAGCGAGCCGTCCCGGTAGAACGCGATGCTGCTGGGCGCGCGCAGGCCATCGGCGACCACCTCGATAGTGTCGGCCACGCCGTCTTGGTCACGGTCGGGCAGGCGTAGGATGCGTCCCGCGCCGCGCTCGGCCACGTAGAGTTGCTCGTCCGGCCCCACCGTCATCATCCGTGGATTCGACAGTCCCTGCGCGAACACCGAGATGCCAAATCCCGGCGGTAGGGTGATCGTCTCCGCCGGTGGGACGACGCGCGTGGGGATTGCCGTCGCGGTGGGGGTCGGCGACGCGGTTGCAGTCGGTGCGGGTGTTACGGTGGCGTCGGGTTCGGGTGTGAAAGTCCTCGTCTCCGTAGGTTCCGGGGTAGGGGTGGCAGCAACCGTCAGGGCGGGCGCTGATGTGGTCGTTGCGGGCAGTGTGGCGG
>Ga0123331_1002291_pt1 | contig 14149 bp, 13 predicted proteins | sample BioC13SIPDNA_3_FD_89705 | JGI IMG/M metagenome (GOLD analysis project Ga0123331, IMG submission 89705) | Anaerobic biogas reactor microbial communites from Washington, USA - Biogas_R2_B C13 SIP DNA | ecosystem: Engineered > Bioreactor > Anaerobic > Unclassified | place: Washington, USA... | reverse complement strand
GCCGCCCTCTATCTGGCCATCGCCTACCTGATCGGCATGGCGATCTTTCTCGTCGTGCTGGACTACCCCAGCATCACCAACCCGGCCCAAAAGGTGGCCCTGCTCGTCGAGAGGCAGATGGTCACCTTCTCGACGAACCTGCTCATGTACGTGTTCTTTGGCGTTCTCCTGATCGTCCTGGCGCTGGCGTTGCACGACCGGCTTAAGGCCGGCGCGCCGGCGATCATGCAGGTGGCCACCGTGATCGGGATCATCTGGGCTGGCTCGCTGATTGCCAGCGGCATGGTCGCCAATGCCGGGATCGCCCCAGTCGTCGCGCTCTATGACCAAGACCCAACCCAGGCCGCGTTGACCTGGCAAGGAATAGAGACCGTGGCAAACGGGCTGGGCAACGGCAATGGGGAGATCCTGGGCGGCTTTTGGGCGCTGCTGGTCAGCCTGGCCGCGCTGCGGGCTGGCGGGCTGCCCAAGTGGCTGAACATCCTCGGCGTGCTGGTTGGCGTGGTCGGCATCCTCTCGCTGATCCCAGGGTTGACCGACCTGGTGGGCATCTTTGGCTTGGGCCAGATCATCTGGTTCGTCGGGCTGGGGATCGTGCTGCTGCGCGGCGATGCGGGCCGTTTGGCCTAGCAGGGGAAGGGGACCTGATCATGCGCACCTATCGCAAGACGAGCCCTGGGTGCTGGCGCCTAGGGCTCCGGCGTGTGCGGCGGCTCCGCCAGCAGCCCCTTGAGCCGCTGCCAGAGCGACGGGGAGCCCGTTGGGGTGGGCGTGGTCGTGGGCACGGCGGTGGGCGTCGGCGTGGCGGTCACATCGGGGATGGCCATATAGACCTTCTCGCCGGGACGGCTCCACTTGAGCTCCTGGCGAGCCATCTTTTCGACGTAGGTGTCGGTCTGCACATAGTCGAGGTGCTCCTTGAGCGCGGCGCCCTCGGCCGCCAGCGTGGCGACCTCGGCCCCGGCCTCCTCGGCGCGGGCGCGGGCCTGGGAGCCCTGGATCGCCACCTCGAAGAGCGCCACCAGATAGGCGACGAGCAGCGTCAGCCCGACCACCAGGGCGAGCTGGGACCACTTGACGGGCAGAGCACGCGACTTTTTGGCCATGATTCCCCTTGGGGCCCGGCGGCCCGCGCTAGCTGGCGGGCGCGATGCCCAGTCGGTAGATGGGCCGATCCACGCCGCCGTAATCGTACTTGTAGCGCTCGTTGCCGCGCATGAAATCAAAGATGCGGTAGCCGCGCTGGATGGCGTCCTCGATCATGTAGCTCAGCAGCACCAGCCCCGGGCTCAGCGACATGAACAGCCCCGGCTCGTACCCCGAGTTGTAGAGCAGCATCTGGCCGTCGTGCAGCAAGCTGAAATAGGTGGCCACGGGCTGCTCGTCGAAATAGATAAAGCTCAATTGCAGCGCCTGGTCCTGTTGCAGCGCGCCGGCGATCGTGCGGAAGAACTGCCGGGTCTCGGCGTTCCAAAAGGCCTCCTTGGCCGGGTCGCTGCGCTCGTGCAGCCGGAAAAAGAGCTCCAGGTCCGCCTCCAGCTCGTCCGCGCCGCCGCTCACGCGCCAGCGGACGCTGGCCTCCCGCTCGGCCTTGCGGATCTTGCGCCGGATCTCGTGGCGCTGCTTCTTGTCCAGCGAGTCCAGGTAAGCCTCCCAGCTAGCGGGCAGCGCGATGATCGGGCAGACCTCTTCCTGGACCGTCTCGGCGCGCCAGCCGCTGGCCTGGGCCAGCCTGGGCAGCGCCTCCAGCGTCGGCGAGCCGCTGGGCAGGCAGTGCAGGTCCAGCAGCTCCCAATCGCCCTGTCCCTTCAGAAAATCCCACAAGGCCGCATAGACGGCGCCAGCTTGCTCCCGATCCACGATCAGGTCCAAATAGTCCGAGACCTCGGTGCCGCCGAGGGGGTGCAGGATGCGCCGGGCGGCGCCCTCGGGCAGCGGCTCGGGCCGCTCGATGCTCAGGCGCGGCAGCAACTCCCCCACGGCCACGCGCATCTCGTGGAGGAAAAGCGGGGCGATGCCCACCAGCCGCTCGCCCTCCCGCACGGTGATCAGGCGCAGCGTTTTGCCCTGCTGATACGCCGTCCACCAGGCCTTTTGCCAGAAGGGGCGCAGAAACGGCGCGGGCGTGACGCTGCGCGATAGCAGCGCTTCCCATTCGTCGCGCAGGCGGTCGAATACGGCGGGGTCGGTATCACATTGGACCTGCATTTGCTCCCTTTCGTCCGGTGCTGCCTGACGCTCCCACTATAGACCAAGGTCCGGGAAATGTCAAATAGCACTGTGGTTAGTTGAAGAATAGCTTACCAGGGCAGCTTGTCGGCGAACTGCTCCAGCGTCATGTCGTAATAGACCCAAGTGCGCTTGAGCCGGAACAGCCCGTCATCGTCCGCCCGCTGATAATAGCCGCTGGCCAGCGTCAGGGCGGCGCGGTAGCCCTGGGCCTGCAGCAGGGCGATGGTGGCGCTGTTGTAGGCGCCCATGGGGTAGCAAAAGGCCACCACGGGCATCCCCAGGTGCTCCTCCAGGAGCGCCTTGGAATCCCGCACCTCGGCCTCCGCCTCCGCCGCCGGGATGCTGCGCAGGTCGGGGTGAGTCATGCTGTGCGAGCCGAAATCATAGCCCGCCTCGCGCAGCGCCCGCATCTGCTCCCAGTCCATGTAGGCGGAATACTCGATATACCCCGGCAGCACCAAGAGCGAGGCGATGAACCCCCGCTTGGCCAGCAGCGGCCAGGCTATCTCGACCACGTCACGATAGCCGTCGTCCATGCTGATGACCACCGGCCGCGGCGGCAGCGGCTCCTGCGCCTCGAAATAGTCGACCAGTTGCGCCAGGCTGATGGTGTGGTAGCCGCGCTCCGCCAGGTAATCGAGCTGCTGCTCCAGGCTGGCCGGCGCCACGGACCAATCGCGCTGCCCCTGCGAGGCGTCGGCGGCGAGGTCGCGCAGGCGGTGGTACATCAAGATGGGGATCGGCGCGCCGCGGTCGCCCGTCTCAAAGGTGGCGGTAAAGGTGAGGGTGGGGCCCAGCCCCCCCGCCGCGCGCAGCGTCGCCGTCATGGCATAGGCCGTCTGGGTGATCAGCGCCGCCGGCTCAAAGCTCGGGTGCGCCGCATCCAGCCAGACGACCTGGCCCTCCAGCGCCGGGGAAAAGGCGAACTCGACCTCCACGGCTTGCGGGTCCACCTCCCGCTCCAGCGCCAGCGCCATCCGCGCCGTCAAGGGCACGGCCAGGTCGCCGTGGATCGGATAGCTGGCGACCACCGCGGGCAGGGGAGTGGGCGGCAAAGTCGCCGTTGGCGGCGGCAAAGTCGCCGTGGCCGTCGGCGGCGGCAGGGTCGCCGTGGCGGTGGGCGTGTCGCTGGGCGCCGCGGTCCAGGTCGGCGACGCGGTGAGCGAGGGCGTGGCCGTGCCGGTGGGCGCCGCGGTCCAGGTCGGCGACGCCGTGGCGGAGAGCGGGGCCGCCGGAGGCGCCTCGGGCTGGCAGGCGCTCGCCAAGAGGGCGAGCAACGCCGCTAGCAGGCAGAGCGCCAAGGATTGGCGGGCCAGGGATTGGCGGGCCAATCTTGGGCGCGCCACCCAGTGGGTTTTCGGCGAGGGTCCGGCCATGGCTCGTTCCGTTTCCTGCGGCTCTATGGGATGATGACGCGCACCTCGTGCGGCGTCGTCCAGTTGCCCGAGACGTCCACCACGGTCAGGCGGAGCTTGTAAACCCCCGCCGGGAATCCGGTGGCGTTCCAGGTATCCAGCACACCGTTGGCCACCGGCTGGCGATGGATGTCGCTCAGGCTGTGCCACTGTTGAGGCTCCTCGCCCAGGCCGTATTCCACCTTGTAGAATTGGAACTGGGCGATATTGGCCGTGCCGCGCACCTGGACGGCGCCGGAGACGCGCATCCCCGCCACGGGGTAGGTGATGCAACTCCCGGGGTTGGCGCACGAGACGGCGGGCAGCGCGGTCGCGGTGGGCGGGGCCGGCGGCTCGGTGGGGCGCTCCGTGGGCCGCGGCGTGGAGGTCGCCAGCGGCTCCGTGGGCGTGGCCGTGGGCACCTCGCGGGTGGGCGGCTCCTCGAACAGGAACGAGGTCGGCGTGGGCGTGGCGGTCGGCGGCGCCAAGTCGATGTTGGGCGCCAGGTAGAACTTGAAGCCTGAGACGGCGACGATGATGCCCACGAGGAGCGCCGCCGTGGAAAAGGCCCGCGATTCGCGGGACATGGCCAGCTCGCGCTCCAGCTTGAAGATGGATTGTTTCTTTTCGCGTCGCGCGATCCAGATGGCGCGGATGCACAAGAGGAGCCCCAGGGCGGCGGCGCCATAGATCCACAGGGCGTAGCGGTCGATCCACGCCGTCATGCGCGGAAGGATGGCATCGAGGGTCATGGGGCCCTCCAGGTCGTCAGGGGCGCGCGGATGCTGAGGGCGTGCGGCAGGGAGGCCGCTCTATCCCACCGGGGCAGCGAGGTTGGCATGGGCACTTAGCGATCCTCGGCTTGCTCGTTGCCCACCTGTTGGTACACCTGGGTGGTCGAGATGTTGGCGTGGCCCAAGAGCTCTTGCACGTTCTTGAGGTCGGCGCCGCTGCCCAGCATGTGGGCGGCGAAGGAGTGGCGCAGGGTGTGCGGCGTGATGGTCTCGTCCAGCCCCGCCTCGCGCACATAGCCCTTGATGATCAGCCAGAGGCCCTGGCGGGTCAGCTTTTCGCCGCGCGGGTTCAAAAACAAGGTCTTTTCCGCCGGGTCCTTGAGCAGCACGCGGCGGCCTTTCTCCAGGTAGGTCTCCAGGGCCTGGATGGCGCGGTCGGGCATGGGCATGATGCGCTCCTTGCCGCCCTTGCCGAAGCAGCGCACGCTGCCCGTGGCCAGGTCGACATCGCCGACCTCCACCGCCACGATCTCGCTGACGCGCATCCCCGTGGCGTAGAGCAGCTCCAGGATCGCCCGGTCGCGGAAGGACCGCGGCGATTCCTCGAGGGCCGGCATCTCGAGCAGTTGCTCCACCTCGCCCTTGGAGACGGGGCGGGGGAGGTACTTTTTCACATGGGGCGAATCCAGCGTGGCCGTGGGATCATCGGCTACGACCTTGGTGGAGACGAGATAGTGGAACAAGGACTTGATGGCGGCCACCTTGCGGGCGGTGGTGGAGGCGGCGTATTCGAGGTCGCCCTTCATGTGCATGATGAATGCAATGACATGTTGTTTGGTGACCTGGCCCCATTCCGAGACGCCGGTTGCATGATTGGCCAGATAGTCCACGAACTGGCCCAGATCATTCTGGTAGGCCACTTTGGTATTCTCAGAATACCCTTTTTCGGCTTCGAGAAATGCCAAAAAGTCCTCAATCTGCTGGTGCATGGCTCTCTTCCTCGCCTCGAACTTGTAAGCAGGTGAGAGCTATTGTACCACCGCTTTGCATAAAGACAAAACCAGGGGCCGCCCCTAGCTGGCGGCGCGCGCCCCTTTCTCCGTCAGTGCCCAGATGCGGCCGCCAGCGCCGATCGCACAGGTCCCCGCCATGGTGCAGCCGTGGCAGTGACCCGCGCACCCGCCGCCCACCTGCCGCAGATAGCCCATCCGCTCCAGGTCGGCCAGCATCCCCTCCAGCAGCGCCTCGCTGATATCCAACTGGCGCGCCAGCGCGGCGTAGGTCTGCGCGCCGCCCTGGCGGAGCAGGTCGAGCAACTCGAATAGCATCACAGCCTCCGTCGGCTACAAGAGCCCCGCGATCTGATAGGCGGCGGTGCCGCCCAGCAAGGAAAGGACCAGCAGCAGGACGACGCCCGCCAGCGTCCAGCCCCAGGAGCGGGTCTCCTGGCGCATGGCGGCCACCGTCGCCACGCAGGGGACAAAGAGCATCTGCACCACCAGGAAGGCCCAGGCCGCGCGCGCGCCGATGGCCGCTTGCAGGACGCTGCCCAGGCTGCCCGCCGAGTCGCCCGCGCCAAAGAGCACGCCCAACGTCGCCAGCGAGTTCTCTTTGGCGGCAAAGCTGCTCAAGAGCGCCAGCATCATCCGCCAGTCGAGCCCCATCAGCCGCCCCACCGGCTCCAGCCCGCGCCCGATGGCCGCCAGCAGGCTGGTCTGGATCTCGCCGGTGGGCACCGCGCCCAACAGCCAGATCAGGACCGAGACCAGCAGGATCATGGTGCCGGCCTTGTGCAGAAACTCGCCCACCCGCTGCCAGACCTGGATGGCGATGGTGCGGGGGTTCGGCAGGTGGTAGAGGGGCATCTCCATGATAAAAGCCACCTGCTCGCCCCGCAGCAGCGTCTTGCTTAGGACGACGCCCAACACCGCCAGCGCGACGAGGTTGATGGCCACCAGCCCCCAGGTGACCGCCAGCGCCCCGCGCCCGAAAAAGAGCGGCGCCAAAAAGGTGACCACCGCCATCCGCCCGGTGCAGGGGACCAGCGGCGAGATGAGGACGGTGAGGAGCCGGGCGCGCGGCGACTCGATGACCCGCGCCCCCACCACGGACGAGACGTTGCAGCCAAAGCCCAAAAAGAGCGGCAGGAAGCTCTTGCCGTGCATGCCCATGAGGTGCATGAAGCGGTCCATCACATAGGCAGCGCGGGCCATATAGCCGACATCCTCCAGGAGGCCCAGCGTGGCGAAAAAGATGGCGAGGATGGGCAGAAAAGTGATCACCGTTCCCGCGCCGCCCAGCACGCCATCCACCAGCAGCGCCGTCAGCCAGCGCGGCCCGCCCGCCAGCGCGCTCGTGATGAGCTGGCCCAGGCCCCCCACCACGGTCACTTGCAGCCACTCTTGCAGCGGCGCGCCCACGGTGTAGGTGAGCCAAAAGACCACCCCCAGGATGCCCGCCAAGACGAGCAGCCCCCAGAAAGGATGCGTGGCGATCCGGTCCAGTTGCGAGGTGAGGGTGATCTGCCCGGCGCGCGGGCGCACCACCGCCGCCCGCACCATCCGCGCCACCCATTCGTAGCGCCCGCCGGCCACGGCGATGACGGCATCCTCGTGCTCTAGCAGGATGCGCGAGACGGCGGCCCACTCCTCCGCGGGGATCCGCTGGGACATCAAGGCGCTGATCTCACCGTCGCCCTCCAACAGCTTGAGCGCGACCCATTGGGCAGGGTACCCCTCCGGCGCGCGCGCGCCAATGAGCGCCAAAAGCTGATCCAACACCTCCTGGTGGTCGCGGCGGATCTCGGGGCGCTGGGGCTGCTGGGGAGTGCGCCCGTGGGCCACCTCATCCACCGCCCGCACCAGCTCCTGGATGCCCAGGCCCTTGGTGGCGGTCATGGGGACGACGGGGATGCCCATGGCGGCCTCCAGCACGCGCGGCTCGATGCGCATCCCCTCCTGCTCGGCCACGTCCACCATGTTGAGCCCCACCACCAGCGGCGCCTCCAGCCCCAGCAACTCGGCCACCAGGTAGAGGTTGCGCTCCAGCACCGGCGCGCTCAGGATCACCGCCACCACGTCGGGCCGCTCCCGGATGATATACTCGCGGGCGATGACCTCTTCCAGCGAGTTGGCGGTGAGGCTGTAGGTGCCGGGCAGGTCCACCAGGCGGTAGGTGACGCCGTTATAGGCAAAAGTGCCCGTGCGCTGCTCGACGGTCTTGCCCGGCCAGTTGCCGACGTGCTGGTTCAGCCCGGTGAGGGTGTTAAAGACGCTGGACTTGCCCACGTTGGGCTGCCCGGCCAGGGCCACCGTGATGACGCGCTGCTCGTCCATGGGTCAGTCTCCCGAGTAGGCCGGGGCCGCGCTCGGCGATGACGACGCGACCTGGGGGATGGCCGGGCTGACCAGGATGTGCATCGCCTCGCCGCGGCCCAGGGCCACGCGCGAATCGCGGATCATGACGATGAGGGGCCCCCGGCCATAGTTCTGCACCATCTCGACCTCCGCCCCCAGGGTAAAGCCCAAGGTCGCCAGGCGGCTGATAAAGCCCCGCCCGCCTCGTAGGGCGCGGATGTAGCCCAACTCGCCCGGGCGCAACTGGGCCAGCGCGAGGGTGATACCGGGGCGATCGATCATTGCCTTGCCTCCGTCCAGAGCGAAATTCGTCATCTAGGAGCCTTGCCCTTCCGGCGCGCCCACCATGATCTGCGCGGCGGCCGCCAGGGCCAGGGCCACGTGCCGATCACCGACGCGCACGGCGAGGCTGCCCAGCGCGGGCTCCGCGGCGACCACCTCCAGCTCGGCCCCCGGGACCAGTCCCGCCTGGCCCAGCGCGCGCAGCAGCGCCGCGTCCTCGTTCACCACCGCCAACACCCGGCCCCGCTCGCCGGTGGCCAGGCTGCTGAGCGCCCGCGCCCCCTCGAGTCGCTGGGGCTGGCCGGGGATGGGGTTGCCGTGGGGGCAGGTGCTGGGCTGCTCCAGGTACTGCGCCAGGTGGCGCTCCAAGAGGTCCGAGGTGGCGTGCTCCAGCCGCCCGGCCTCCGCGTGGACCGCGTCCCAGGGCAGCCCCAACACGTCGGTGAGCAGGCGCTCCCAGAGCCGGTGCCGCCGGACCATCACCTCGGCGCGCTGGCGGCCCGCCTCCGTCAACGTGACCCCCTCGTAGGGCCGGTAGGTCACCATCTCGGCGCGCGCCAGCTTGCGCACCATCTCGTTGGCCGAGATCGGCGAGATGCCCAGTTGCTCCGCCAGCAGCGCCAGGGGCACGGGCTCGGCCTGGCGGCTGAGGCGATAGATGACGGCCAGGTACTCTTCGGTGGCGGGGGTGGCGGCTTGCTCGGTCATGGCGAACTCTCCTGAAAGCAGCACACGGATTGCACGGGATTGGGGGATCAGGCCCAAAGAATCCGTATCATCCTTGCGATCCGTGTCCCAAACTGGTCTCCTTGCCGGGACCGTGTTGGCTCGGTAGTCCTATGGCGTACAACCTGTAATGCCATAATAAAATATTTAGGTATACCTTAATTATAGCGCAATTGCGCGCTGTGTCAAGTGGGAGGCGTGGCTTTGACATCCGCGCCCGATGCGGACTATAATGCCTCGCAACTCGATCCGGGGGAGGGGACCACCATGAAGCTATTGCGCAAGGCGCCGACGGGCATGTTGGCCTTCACGCTGATCTGGATCGGCCAGTTTGCCTCGCTGTTGGGCAGCGGCATGACCGGCTTTGGCCTCTCCATCTGGGCCTGGCAGGCCACGGGGCAGGCCACGGCCCTCGCGCTGGCCGCCTTCTTTTTCACCGGCCCCACCATGCTGCTCAGCCCGCTGGCCGGCGCGCTGGTGGACCGCTCCAACCGCAAGCTGGTGATGATGCTCAGCGACATCGCGGCGGGGCTGACGACCCTGGCGCTGCTGATCCTCTATGCCACGGGCCACCTGCAGATCTGGCACATCTATGTCACCAACGTCATCCAGGGCGCCTTCCGGGCCTTCCAGTGGCCGGCCTATTCCGCGGCCATGAGCACCATGCTGCGCAAGGAGGACTTGGGCCGGGCCAATGGCATGCTCTACATGGCCGAGGCGGCCAGCGGCATCCTGGCCCCCGTGGCCGCGGCGGCCCTGATCGGCGTCATCGGCATCGGCGGCATCTTTATCGTCGACATCGCCACCCTGGCTTTCGCCATCCTGATGCTGCTGCTGGTGCACGTCCCGCAGCCCGTCGAGACGGAGGCTGGCCGCGCTGGGCGCGGCACCCTCTGGCAGGAATCGGGCTATGGCTTTCGCTACATCCTGGCGCGGCCCAGCTTGTTGGGACTGCAATTGACCTTTTTCTTCTTCAACCTGCTGCTGTCTTTCAGCGGGGTCCTGCAAGCGCCCATGATCCTTTCGCGCACCGGCAACGACACGGTGACCCTCGGCGGGGTCCAATCGGTGGCGGGGGTCGGGATGCTCTTGGGCGGGGTGGTCATGAGCGCCTGGGGCGGGCCCAAACGCCGGGTGCTGGGCGTGCTGGGCGGGATGTTCTTTTCCGCGCTGCTGGGCGGCGCGCTGATGGGCCTGGGGCGGTCGGCCCTGGTCTGGTCCATCGCCGGTTTTGGCTCCATGTTCTTCCTGCCCATCTGCAATGGGTCCAGCCAGGCCATCTGGCAGAGCAAGGTGGCGCCGGACGTGCAGGGGCGGGTCTTTGCCACGCGCCTGCTCATCGCCCAGATCACCGCGCCGGTGGCCATGCTGGCGGCGGGGCCGCTGGCCGACCGCGTCTTTGAGCCGGCGATGATGCCCGGCGGGTCGCTGGCGGGGCTCTTTGGCGGCTGGGTGGGCACCGGGCCGGGCGCGGGCATGGCGCTGACCTTTGTCGTCACGGGCTTCCTGGGCGCGTTGGTGAGCATCGCGAGCTACCTGGTGCCGCACGTCCGCAACGCCGAGGACCTGCTGCCCGATCACGACGCGGCAACGGCCTCGTAGCGCAATCCTCCGGATTGCGTCCTGGTCGGTCCGCGGGGCGCAGCCGTAGCGCAATCCGGAGGATTGCGCCCTGATCTGCCCGTAGAGGCACACAATCCGGAGGATTGTGCTGCCGTTCGCGCCACAACGACCGATGATCGACCAAGTCGTTACTACATAGACCCCTAAGGAGGGTGATATGTCCAACACGTTAGTGATCAACGCCGATCAGGGCCAGGTCACCATCGACCGCAACATCTATGGCCACTTTGCCGAGCACCTCGGCCACTGCATCTATGGCGGCATCTGGGTGGGGGAGGACTCGACCATCCCCAACACCCGCGGCATCCGCAACGACGTGGTCCAGGCGCTGCGCGAGATGAAAATCCCGGTGCTGCGCTGGCCCGGCGGCTGCTTTGCCGACGAGTACCACTGGATGGACGGCATCGGCCCCCGCGCCCAGCGCCCCACCATCGTCAACACCCACTGGGGCATGGTCACCGAGAACAACGCCTTTGGCACCCACGAGTTCATGGACCTCTGCGGCCAGCTCGGCTGCGAGCCCTATATCTGCGGCAACGTGGGCAGCGGCACCGTGCTCGAGATGCAGCAGTGGGTGGAGTATCTGACCTTTGACGGCATCTCGCCCATGGCCGACCGGCGGCGGGCCAACGGCCGCGCGGAGCCCTGGCGCGTCAAGTATTGGGGCGTGGGCAACGAGAACTGGGGCTGCGGCGGCAACATGCGCCCCGAATACTATGCCGACGTCTATCGCCGCTTCCAGACGTATGTGCGTCACCTTTCCGGCAACAAGGTCTACAAGATCGCTTGCGGGGCGAACAGCCGGAACTATTACTGGACCGAGGTGCTGATGCGCGAGGCGGCCCGGCACATGGACGGGCTGAGCCTGCACTATTACACCCGCCTCGGCTGGAAGCCCGACCGCGGCCAGGCCACCCAGTTCACCGAGAAAGAGTGGTTCGGCATCCTGCGCGAAGGGCTGGCCATGGACGAGCTGGTGCGCAAGCATGCGACCATCATGGACGCCTACGACCCGGAGAAACGCATCGGGATGATGGTGGACGAGTGGGGCACCTGGTACGAGGTGGAGCCGGGGACCAACCCGGGCTTTCTCTATCAGCAGAACGCGCTGCGCGACGCGCTGGTGGCGGGGTCGACGCTGAACATATTCAATAACCACGCTGACCGCGTGCGCATGGCCAACATCGCCCAGACCGTCAACGTGCTGCAAGCGGTGATCCTCACCGACGGGCCCAAGATGCTGCTGACGCCGACCTATCACGTCTTCGAGATGTTCAAGGTCCACCAGGACGCCAAGTTGCTGCCGGTGACGCTGCAGAGCGAGACCTACGCCTATGGCGAGGAGTCCATCCCTGCGCTGAACGCCTCGGCCTCCCGCGATGCCGAGGGGACGCTGCATCTCTCGCTGTGCAACCTGGACCCCCACCGCCCGCTGGAGGTGGATGTCACGGTGCACGGCCTGGCGGCGACTCAGGTGAGCGGGCGCATCCTCACCGACGCCGAGATGGCGGCGCACAACACCTTTGACGAGCCGAACCGCGTCCGCCCGGCGCGCTTTGACGGCGCGACGCTGCGCCCCGGCGGGATGACCGTGCGCCTCCCGGCCAAATCGGTGGTGGTGCTCTCGGCGAAATAGGATTTGGGACGCAGAGTTCGCGGATTCCCGCAGATCAGAACAAAAAAGGACGCAGAGGCTCAATGGCCTCTGCGTCCTCTGCGTCTCGGCGGTGCGCCGATCCTACGGCGTGAAATCGGTGCCCTCGCTCACCCGCAGGATAAAGGCGGCGATGAGCTTGGAGAAGTTCTCCAGGTCAGAGATGGAAAGGGTCTCCACGGCGGTGTGCATGTAGCGCAGCGGGATGCTCACCAGGCCGGTGGCGACGCCCGCCCGGGTCAACTGGATGGCGTTGGCGTCGGTGCCGGTGCCGCGAGGGGCGGCCTCCATCTGGTAGGGGATGCCCTCTTCCTTGGCGGCCTGGATCAGCAGGTCCACCACCACGGGGTTAAAGTTCGGCCCGCGGGCGATGACCGGCCCGGCGCCCAGCTTGATCTCGCCCAGCTTGCGCTTGTCCATGTCCGGGCTATCGGTGGCGTGGCAGACGTCCACGGCGATGCCGACCTTGGGATCGACGCCAAAGGCGCTGGTGGTGGCGCCGCGCAGCCCCACCTCTTCCTGCACGGTGGAGACGGAATGGACGGCGGCCTTGAGCGGCTTGCCGGCCAGCAGGCGCAACACCTCGCCCACGGCAAAGCTGCCCGCCTTGTCGTCAAAGGCCCGCGCCACATAGATGTCGCCGCGCAGTTGCTCCAGGCCGTAGGTGTAGGTGATCGGGTCGCCGATCTCCACCAGGGCGGCGGCCTCGTCCTTGTCCTTGGCCCCGATGTCGATCCACATCTCGTGCAGCTCGTAGGCCTTTTTCCGCTCGTCCGGCGTCATCACGTGGATCGCCTTCTTGCCGGTGATGCCCAGCACGGGCCCGTTTTTGGTGTGGATCAGCACGCGGCGGCCGGGGATGATGTTCACGTCAAAGCCGCCGATGGTGTTGAACGAGATGTAGCCCTGGTCGTTGATGTAGCCGACCTGGAAGCCCAGCTCGTCCACGTGCCCGCAGAGGATGACGCGCGGCGCGCCGGCGGGGTTCTTGACGGCGATGCAGTTGCCGTGCAGGTCGGTGCGGACGCTGTCGGCGTAGGGGGCCATGTACTCGCGCCAGAGCTTTTGGGCGGGCTGCTCATAGCCCGACGGGCTGGGCGCGGCGATCAGGGAACGCAGAAACTCGAGCGATTCTGGTCTCATGTCATGCTCCTCAAGGTGTTATTTCGCGACGCAACGGGTATATTCTCTGCAAAATCGGGATTATGGCAAATCATCGGGCCGCGAGCGCGCCAGCTCGTCCAGGAAGCGGCGGTCGGCCTCGCTCAGCTCCAGCTTGTCCAGCAGGTCGGGGCGGCGCTCCCACGTGCGGCGGAGCGCTTCCTGCCGGCGCCAGCGCGTCACCTGGCCGTGGTTGCCGGAGAGGAGCACCTCCGGCACGGCGTGGCCGCGGAAAACCGGCGGCCGGGTGTAATGGGGGTATTCCAGCAGCCCGCTGGCGAACGAGTCGTTCTGCGCGCCTTGCGGATCGCCCAGCACGCCGGGAAGCAGCCGCGCCACCGCCTCGACGATGACCATGGCGGGGAGCTCGCCGCCGTTGAGCACGTAATCGCCGATCGAGATCTCGTCGGTGGCGAGGCGCTCGCGCACCCGCTCGTCCACCCCCTCGTACCGCCCGCAGATGAGCAGCAGCCGCGGCTGGGCGGCCAGCTCTTGGGCTAGCGCCTGGGTGAAGGTGCGCCCTTGCGGCGTCAGCAGGATGCGCGGGACGTCAGGGAGCGGCGCGCCCTCCGGCGACTCCAGCGCCGCCTCCGCCGCCCGAAAGATCGGGTCGGGCTTCATCACCATGCCCCCGCCGCCGCCATAGGGCGCGTCGTCGGTGATGTGGTGCTTGTCGGTGGTATAGTCGCGGATATTGTGCAGCCGCACCTCCACGTCGCCCGCATCGATGGCGCGCTTGAGGATGCTCTCCGCCAGAAACCCGTCAAATAGCCCCGGGAACAGGGTCAGGATATCGAAGCGCATGGGAACCTCCAGGCCGCATTGTACCACAACCTCGGCCCGCGCCCAAGGTTGCGAAACCATCAGGGCGATTGCATTAAAAGTGAGGTAGAATAGCGGCTATCCTGTACAGGGGGGTAGCCGAGGTGGACAAGCCGGGCGCAACGATCAGGGAGCACTTTGGGAGCCTACGCGATCCGCGTCTGG
>Ga0123331_1002270_pt1 | contig 14198 bp, 8 predicted proteins | sample BioC13SIPDNA_3_FD_89705 | JGI IMG/M metagenome (GOLD analysis project Ga0123331, IMG submission 89705) | Anaerobic biogas reactor microbial communites from Washington, USA - Biogas_R2_B C13 SIP DNA | ecosystem: Engineered > Bioreactor > Anaerobic > Unclassified | place: Washington, USA... | reverse complement strand
GTCGTGGAGAGAACAGTCTAGCAAGGAGGATATCATGGGCCGTCACAAGTACCTCGTTCTGGATTCGCGGATCGTCGATCGGGTGGAACGCCTGCGCCTGGCGCCGGGCCAGGTCGAGAAGGACCGCCACAACCCCCTCTTTTTGGAGGACAAACCCTGGGAGACGCGCTTTGACAACCTCTATGCCAACGTGATCTGGGACGAGGAGGAGGGGCTCTTCAAGTGCTGGTATAGCCCGTTCATCGTCTCCGACCCGGAGGACAAGGTGCCGCACGAGGAGCGCTCCACCACCCGGTACACCAGCTTCACGAGCCCCTTCCGTGAGATGGCGGTCTGCTATGCCACGTCCAGGGACGGCATCGTGTGGGACAAGCCGGAGCTGGGCCAGTTCGAGTTCAAGGGCTCCACCGCGAACAACATGGTCTTGCGCCTGGGCTATGGCGCCCCCGAAGACGTGCACGGCGCCGGCATTGCCAAGGACCCGCGGGACCCGGACCCGGGCAGGCGCTACAAGATGTTCTTCAAGCATGGCGCCCACATGGCGGTCGCCTTCTCCCCCGACGGGCTGCATTGGGGCGGCCCCATCGACTGCCCCGAGATCCAATCCAGGGCCGACACGCACAACAACGCTTTTTGGGCCCCGGAGCTCGACAAATACGTCGGCATCTCGCGCGCCGCCGATCCCGTCCTGCGCGTGCGCCAGGTCTGCCGGACCGAGAGCCCCGATTTCATCCACTGGACGCGCGCCGAGGTGGTGCTGCAGGGCCTGGATCGGGCGCATCAGGTATACGCCATGATCACCTTTCCCTATGCGGGGACCTACCTGGGGCTGGCCATGATCTTTAACTCTTGGACCGACCTGGTCCATTGCGAGCTGGTCTGGAGCCCGGACACGGTGACCTGGCATCGGGTCTGCCCGGGCACGCCGCTGATCCCCCGCGGGCCGGACGAGAGCCACGACTGGGGCTGCATCTATGCGGCGGCCTATCCGATCTGGCGGCAAGACGAGATCTGGCTCTATTATGGCGGCAACAACGGTCGCCACACCAACTGGCGCGACGGGTCTTTTTGCCTGGCCCACCTCCGCCCCGATGGCTTTGCGGGCTACGAGCCCGAGCAGGCGGGCGAGGCCGGCGCGCTGTGGACCCAGCCGGTCGCGTGCGGCAGCGCGAGCCTGCGCGTCAGCGCCGATGCGCGCGGCGGCTCGCTGCGCGTGGCGCTGCTCGACCCCGCGGGCCGCGAGCTGGCCAGCAGCGAGCCCATCGCCGACAACGTCACCGATAGCCCGGTGCGCTGGCAGGCGGGCAACCCCCTGGCGGGCCTGGTCGGCCAGCCGGTCCGCCTGCGCTTCGAGCTGCGCGACGCCAAGCTCTACAGCTTTTCCTTCGGCGGCTGAGCGGCTTCGGGCTGCGAGGAGGGATCATGCGTTTTGACCTGGATCTCGGCCTGCGGCGCGTGGCCGACGCGATCGATGAGCGGCAGGCGGCGCGCGCCGAGCGTCGCCAGCGGGCCGTCTGGGACTATGCGCCGGTGGACCAGACGCCGGTGATCATGCAGGATGTGGTCGTCCCCGACTGGCCCTTGTTCCCGTACCAGGAAATCTATGACCACCCGGACAAGATGCTGTGGAACCAGCTCAAGGACCTCTGGGCCAGCGCCACGCTGGACGATGACAACCTTTTCGCCGTGCGGGCCCACTATGGGACCGGGACCATGGCCTCGATCATGGGCGCGGAGGTCGTCGTCAACGCGGATGCGCCGCCCTGGACCCAGCCGCTGCGCACCCGCGCGGCGATCCGCCGCGTCATCGACCGCGGGATGCCCGAGCTGACCGCCGGGCTGGGCCGGCGCGTGCTAGAGACGGAGCAGCTCTTTTTGGGGCGCCTGGCGCGCTACGAGCCGCTGCGGCGGCACGTGCACATGTTCCTGGCCGACTCGCAGGGCCCGTTCGACACGGCGCACCTGCTGTGGGGCAGCGAGATCTATTACGCCATGGTCGACGAGCCCGAGCTGGTGCACCAGCTCCTGAGCCTGATCACCGAGGCCACCATCGCCTTCACCTGGGCGCAAAAGCGGCTCATCGGCGAGGCGAGGGACTGGGGCTACCACTTTTTCTACCGCATGAAGGGGGGAATCCGCATCGTGGACGACGTGGCCATCAACCTGTCGCCCAAGATGTACGCCGAGTTCGTGCTGCCCTATTTCCAGCGGCTCACCTCCGAATTCGGCGGGGGGTACGTCCACTATTGCGGGCACCTGTTGCACCATCAGGCGCTGCGCCTGGGCCTGCCCGGCCTCACCGGGCTCGAGATGGGCTTCGATAACCCCGGGCGGGAGCCCAGCTACACCTTCGCCCGGGTCCAGTCCGGCGCGGCGGAGCGCCGGGTCGCGCTGATGTGGCACGGCTACGAGCTATCGCCCGCCGTGGCCGCCGCGCCGACCGGGGTGGCCTACGTGGCGCGGCACCAGCCGGGCCTCCCGCTGGAGGAGGCGCGCGCCGAGCTCGGCCAGTTCCGCGTCGCCCTGGCGCGCGGGCGGGAGAGCGGGGCATAGTCAGAGTCCGGCGGCGCGCCGCCGTGAGGTCGGGGGCCGTGACCTAATGCCCCCGCGCGGAGCTCGGCGTCGAGTCGGGGGCTGGGTAAGGCTCGGGGGTCAGCGTGGCGCCGGGCTGCGGATAAGGGTCGGGGGTCGCCGTGGGCTCCGGCAGGGGCGCCCACGGGAGCGGGCCAGCCCGGCCATAGTTCGCGCCCAAGATGACCAGGTCCAAGATGTTGAGGCAGCGGTCGGCGTTCAGGTCCAGCCGCGGGTCCTGCGGGGGGCACTGGCCATAGGCGGCGCCCAGGGCCACCAGGTCCAAGAGCTGGATCACGCCGTCGCCGTTCACGTCGCCGCCCAGGAGCGTGACCTCCGCCAGGGTGAGGCGCTGGCCCGGCGAGATGGTCAGCGCCCCTTCCGCCGAGAGAAAGCCCGCGGCCGAGGCCCGCGCCACCTGGGAGCCGGTCGGCGCGTCGGCGAGCGAGAAGCGGCCATCGCCCCCCGTGGCGGCGGACTGCCCGCCCACCTGCACGACCACCCCCGCGTAATCCGTGCGCTGCTGCAACCGGACGCGGCCAGCGACCACGGCGGGCGCGGGCGCGGCCCCGGCCGGCGCGGGCCCTCCGGCGCTCCCGCCCACAACGACCGCGACGGCGGCCAAGGCGATGGCGATGCGAATCAGCGGCGAACCGCCCATGGCGTCCTCCTCTGGAAATGGGACACGGATTCCACGGATTATACGGATTGGGACCTGAGGCCAGGAATCCGTGCCATCCGCCCGGCATTTCATGCCGCCCGGCAGTCCCTGCCGCCTAATCCGTGTCCCGCTCTCCTGGCATTTTCATCCGCAGCGTTCGCGCCCTGGAAAGGCGCGAACACGACGCCGCTCGCTGGGAGCCGCGCCACCGCGGGGATACCCCGCCTCAGGCGGCGCGATGTGGGCTTGAAGCATACCCCTGATCAGGGGAGAGGCCAAACGGGGCTTGCCGCAGATCGGCGATCGAGTCGTCGAACAAGCCCCGCACGGCGATGAATCGTCGTGCTACTCGGCAGCGCCTGATGGAATCAGGCTTGGGCATTCCATGCCGCGGAAGCTCGAGAGGCCCGGTTTCATCGGGCGCAGCCCTGTAGCGCGGCGTCGGCATTCCATGCCGCATTGATCGCCGAGCGCTAAAGGCGGCATTCCATGCCGCGCCCGGCTCAGGTTGGCAAGCCCGCTGCGGCATGGAATGCCGTAAGCGGGCTAGAGGACACAAGACTTGCGCTCGCGGCCCTCCGAAGCCTGCTTCTAGCAAGCTTGTCAATGTTAGCCGCAACGCGATTCCATCGCGCCTTGAGCCTGCGGCGCGGGGCGCGCTACGACTTGGCACAAGCCCTGCCCGCCGCCCTGCCGATCTTGACATATCCCCTTTCGTAGCCTATACTCGAGGTTGTAGGTTGCCCCTGGTGATGGCAGGCACGCTCGGCCAGCGCTGCTGGCAAGGAGGCCTCGCATGGCACCCAAGCGGCTTATCCTCATCCCCTTCACCGTGGCGCTCATCACCCTGCTCGCGGCCGGGCTCCCGCACGCCCACGCGGGCTCGCCCAACCCCCTCGCCCCGACGCCGGTCCCGGTCTACCTCACCGCCGACGCCGACGCCCACACCGACTCGATCGCGCCAGGCGCCAACTATGCCCACAGCCTCCTGCTCTACAGCACGCGCACCAAGGCGCCCCGGGTCCGCCGCACCTATCTGCACTTTGACCTCTCGGGCGTGCCCCCGAACGCCGAGATCCTCCACGCCGAGGTGCAGCTCTACCTGGTGCAGTGGATCGGCAGCGGCCCCTTCCTCGTCGAGGCGCGCGAGGTGGGCCGCGCCTGGGACGAGCACAAGATCACCTGGAACGACCAGCCGACGCCGGGCGCGCTCCTGGACGCCCCCGCCATCCCCGCCGCCGCCGGCTACACGAGCTGGGAGATCACCGCCGAGGCGCAGGACTGGCTGCGCAACCCCCACGCCAACTATGGCCTGGTGATCGCGCCCCAGGACACGACCACCCATGACCTGATGTTTCACAGCCGCGAGCAGGACCTCTACCGCCCGCGGCTGATGCTGCAATACCGCATCCCCACCCTGACGCCCACCGTCACCCACACCCACACCGCCACGCTCACGCCCACGCCGTCCCTCACGCCCACCCGGACGGCGACCGTGGCGACGGCGACGGCGACCAGCACCCGCACCCCCACCCGGACGACGACCCTGACGCCCACCGTCACTAACACTTATGTCAACACTCGCACGCCGACGGCGACCCCGACGCCCACCAAGACCGCGACGGCGACCAGCACCCGCACCCCGACCACCGCCCACACGCCGACCCGGACCGCGACGCCCAGCGCCACGCCCACGGGAGACCTCCCGCCCGACCTCGTGATCACGGACGTCTGGCCCGAGGGCGCGCAGGTCTGCTACCAGGCCAGGAACATCGGCCTCGGCGCCGCGCCGGCGGGCAGCCTCGTCGCGGTGGACGTGGACGGCGGCCGCAGGGCGCTGGACCCGCTGCCGCGCGACCTGGCCCCTGGCGAGCGGCTGACCCGTTGCCTGGACGTCGGCTACCAGTGCACCCCGCCGCAGGACATCGTCAAGGCCTGCGCCGACCAGGCGGGCGCGCTGGCCGAGTCGAGCGAGGCGAACAACTGCCGCGAGGAGGCCTGGCCCTGCGACGCCACGGCGCCGCGCCTGACCTCCGGGCCCACGGTCAAGCAACTGACCTCCACCTCGGCGGTGATCGTCTGGGGGACCGACGAGGAGAGCGACAGCCGCGTCCTTTATGGCGCGATGGCGGGGACGTACCCGCTCACGGTCACCGCGCCGGCCCTGGTCAAGGCCCATCAGGTTGCCCTGACCTCCCTGCAACCTTCCACCGTCTACCACTACCGGGTGCGCTCCGTCGACGCGGGCGGCCACGCGGCCTCCTCCAAGGACGCCACCTTCGAGACGGCCCCCGAGCCCGACGGCCAGGCCCCCACCCTCTCGCTGGGGCAGATGGGCGTGCTCAAGGGGCAGGCGATGCTGCGCGCCGACGCGGCGGACAACCAGGGCGTCAGCAAGGTCGAGTTCTATGTCGACGGCGCCTTGAAGTGGACCGACTATGCCGAGCCCTATGACATGCCGCTGGACACCACCAAGATGCTGGATGGCGACCACGCCTACCGCGCCCGCGCCTACGACCGGGCCGGCAACGCCACCGACGCCCTCGGCACCATGACCATCGGCAACGACCCGGACATCTATGCTCCCGTGGTGACCATCGTCGGCCCGGCGGAGGGCGAGGTGATCCGCTGCACGGCGCCCATCTCGATCACCGCCTCGGACCCCCGCTTCCCGATGACCCATACCGCCACCGGCATCCGCAGCATCTCGGTCTACATCGACCCCTCGGACGATCCCCTGGCCCTGATGGCGCCAGCGTACAGCGCCGGCCCCCGGCCCACGCCCCCCTTCCCCATGACCAAGACCTACGAGCGCGATTGGAACACGGAGGACCTGGACTGGGGCGAGCACGTCATCATGGTGCGGGTGCATGACGGGGCCTGGAACATGACCGAGGTGCGGCGCACCGTCTCCGTCGAGTCGTGCGTGGTGCACCGGGGCGAGATTCGCCTCACCCACGAGAACCTGCGCGAGCACGACACCTACTACTCCTATGACCTCGTCCTGGAGAACACCAGCCCCGCCTCGGCCTACAACCTGGCCATCGTCGAGGAGCACGAGGGCTTTCAGCCCCTGGCCGACGACCCCTACGTCTTTGTGCGGCTGGACGACTGGGCGGCGGACGACGACCTCTATCGCGTCGGCAGGGCGACCTTTTACCTCGGGGAGCTCCATCCTGGCGAGCGCCTGCGCTATGGGTTCCGCTTCGTCCCCTTCCTGACCCAGGAGTCGCTCTATGGGACGCCCATCGAGCGCACGCTGGCCCGCTCCTCGACGCTCGAATACTATACCACGCCCGCCGGGTGGCTCTCCTACGAGGAGGACGTCTCCGCGCCGATCGTGCTGCCCACCTGGGCGGAGCCGGAGGACGCCCTCGCCGACTCGAGTTATCTGCTGGTGACCAACCCGCGGAGGCTGCTGGCCGCCAGCGCGCCGGCGACGGGCGCGCCGAACTCGGTGCTGCAGGCCATGGCCGAGCTCGCCATCCTGCGCGGGGGCGTGCTCGGCTACCTGCGCGAGGCCACCGCCCAGCAGTTGCTGGACCTGGTGGAGCCCGGCGGCGACTGGGCCGACCAGTTGCACCCCCGCTTTGCCGAGGCGCTGCGCGGCTATCTCCTCATCGTCGGCGAGACCGAGATCGTCCCCGCCTGGTCGGTGGATATCCACGACATGGAGGGCGAGGGCTGCGAGATCACCGGCGTCGATTTCTCCGACCTGCCGTACCGCGACACCATCGGCAGCGACGACGCCCCCGACCTGATGGTGGGCCGGATCATCGGCGACGAGGCCGCCGACCTGCTGGCGGCCCTCGAGTCGAGCATCGACGTGGCCGACAGCGGCGGCTGGGACCGCTCCCACGCCCTGGTCACCAGCGGCGCCGAGGGGAGCTGGGAGGATTTCGTCGGCGGCGCCTCCGCCACCCAGCGCCTGCTCCACGACCAGATGTCGCCCCATGGCGGGGCGGCCTATGCGCTGCACTGGAGCCGCTGGGTGCACAAGGAAGGGATAGAGTCGGAGGGCTACGACCTGCCCATGCGCAGCGACGACGGCTTTCTCGCCGCCGACACCGACGGCGATGCCGTCGACGAGCTGGTGGTGGTGGACCACTCCAGCGGCGTCGCCTCCGTCTATGAGCACGGCGACCTGGACACCGAGGATTCGGCCCCGGACGCTTCCTTCACCTGCCTCCTGAGCGACCGCGACGGCCTGGCCGCGGGCGACCTGGACGATGACGGCATCGACGAGGTGCTCGTCGCCAACGACGCCTGGGACACCCTTTCCATCTTTAACGACACCCGCCACACCGAGGGGGACGACTATCCCATCTTTGAGCTGGACTTTGACCAGGGGGACGCGCTGGCGACGGGCGACGTGTGGAGCGGGACGCGCGACGAGGTGGTGGTGGCGACCACGGACGCGCTCGGCGCCATCGTGGCCTATAGCTATGACACCGGCGGGACCCACCCCATCCTCACGGAGCGGATCCGCCTCACCAGCATCCCCTTCGGCGCGGGCGACCTGCTGGCCGTCGGCAACGTCTCGGGCTCGTGGGGGAGCGCCGAAGAGATCATCATCGCCGACGTCGGCACCTTTTTCGACCGGATCCGCATCTATGACATCAGCGGCGCCGAGATCGGCGTGCTCACCCCGGGGATCGACTTTGGCCCGATGGATGGCCTGGCCGCCGGCGACGTGGACAACGACGGCATGGACGAGATCGTGCTTCTGATGTCCGACCTGATCGACGGCAAGCGGCGGCTGTACGTCTATGACGACGATGGCTGGTACTGGGACCCCGCCGACGGCTGGAAGATCGCGCGCGGCGGCGCTGACAAGATCTGGTCGCGCTTTATCACCTTTGGCGGCACGCGCACCACCTCGATCATCTCGGGAAGCGACGGGTTTGCCGTGGGCGACGTGCACGGCGACGGCTATGACGAGGCGCTGGCGCTCGACTCGCTGGGCGACCGGCTGCGGGTCTACGATGCCGCTTACCCGGAGGGCTGGCGCGATCGCTACATCCCCGAGGTGCAGCGGCTGGCCGCCCAGACGGACATCATGGTCCTGCGGGGGCACGGCAGCCCACTCTCCGTCTCCCCCTTTGGCGTGGACCAGGTCCACCTGGTGGATTTCCCGCAGCACCCCCTGGTCCTGGGGCTGAGCTGCCTCTCCGGCAACTATGAGGGCGATTGGTCCTGGATCAACGAGGGGACGTTCGAGGCCAACAACGACGGCGACGACGGCTTTGCCGAGGCCTTTTTCGATCAGGGCGCGGCCGTCTATATCGGCTCGACGCACGTCTCCTTCGGCAGCAACAACGAGGCCGCCGCGCGGGGGTTCCTCAACGGCTGGGCGAACGACGAGACCGCCGGTCACGCCTACAGCGAGTACCTGCGCGGCCGCGCCGGCACCGAGGACGACGACTGGATCTATTGGATCACCGAGTACAACTATTACGGCGACCCCAAGTTTGGGCGGGCGGCGGATGCGGCAGTGGCCGCCGGCGCAGCGGCAGAGGCGGAAAGCGCGCCCGCCGCGCCCCCGCCGACGACGCTGGAGGTCCCCATCCCCCAGTACACCGTCGAGCGGCGCGACGGCTGGGACCGGGTCACCATCCCCGGCGGCGACGTGCTGCTGGACGAGGGCCAGCCGCAGGCGCCCTATTACACCGTCCTGGTGGACGTCCCGGCGGGCTATCGCGTGCAGGACGTGACCCTGCTGGAGCGCTCGCAGATGAGCGCCGTGGACGGGCTGCTTCTGCCCATCACCGCGCTGCTCACCGACACGCTGGCGGCGGGCGCTCCCGCGCCGCGCAGCGGCGGCCTTGCCGGCGCGGCTCAGCTCCGCGACGTCCCCGCCGGGGGCGAGTGGTATCCGGCCGCCGATTTCGCCTGGTCGGTGGTGGAGGGAAGCGGCGGCGCGAGCGAGCTGCGCATCATGACGCACCCCTTCATCTATAACCAGCTCACCGCCGCAGCCCGCTTTTACCAGCTCTACCGCTTTGCCATCACCTACGCCGAGGCGCCCGTCGCCATCACCGACCTCTCCACCGACCGGCTGGCCTACCCCCTGGGCGGCCAGGTGGGCGTGGCGCTGGAGCTGGCCAACGCCGGCCAGCCGCGCGACGTGGTGCTGGACGTCACTCTCCAGCGCTACGGCTCCGGCGAGACGGTCGCCGGGCTGCTGTTGCGCAGCCTCCCCGGCCTGGCGGGGAGCGCCTCCTTCGCCGCCGTCTGGGAGAGCGACGGGGCCGCAGGTGGAGACTATACGGTGGTGGCGACGCTGCGCGACGCCGGCGGGGCCTTGCTGGCCCGGCGCACCACCCGCTTCTCCCTGGGCGGGGCGGCGATCCGGGTCGGCGCGTTCCTCGTGGAGCCAACGCGCTTCCGGGCCGGCGACCGGGTGTTGGCGAGGCTGGAATTGGCCGTGGAGGGCAGCGCGCCGTTCTCCGGCGCCGCGCTGATCGAGGTGCGCGACGCCGCGGGCGAGGTCGTGGCCAGCTTGCGCACGCCGCTCCATGGCCTGCTGCCCGGCGACCTGCCCGTCGTCTATGGGGAGTGGGAGAGCGCTGGCCACCCGGCGGGCGTCTACACCTTTGTGGCGCGGGTGTACCACGATAGCACCGCCACCGCGCCCTGCTACGCCGAGGCCAGCAGCGTGCAACGCGTGCACCTTCCCGCGCTGATCAAGTGGTAGCGCCGACAGCCTGGGGCTGGCTCAGGCCGGCCTGAGGTTGCGCGCCACGGCGCGCGCTATCGGTTGTTTCGGGGGATTGACTGAGGGCCGTTATCTTGGCGATGCGATTGGATAGAGGGGTCGAATGGAAAGGATGAAAGCACATGACCAAGCTGACTGCACACCCCAATCGGCATTCGTTGATTGTATTCCTGGCTCTGACTTGCCTATTCTCGTGGGCGCTATGGACACCCTGGCGACAACTCCAGGCCTCTGCTGCTGTCCCCCCTGCAGCGCCCGCCGCCGCTGATTCGGGGACCATCGCTTACGTGAAGGGCTCGACCAACAACATCCACCTCATATCGCCTGACGGCGCCGGCGACCGGGTGCTGTGGACGCATCCCGAGCTCTTCATGGGTCCGGCGTACGAGCTCGCCTGGCGACCGGACGGCCGCGAGCTCGCTTTCACCAGCGGGCACGAGCAGGCGTGCTCGTGGTACGATAGTGACATCTATGTGATCGGATACAATGGCGCCGGCTACCGGCGCATCACCAATTCGCCTGCCTGCGCGGAGCTGGCCGGCCTGCCCAAGGGCTCGGTGACGGTCAACGTCAACAACTATACCAGCTCCCTGATCTGGGTCTATGTGCAGGGCGCGCCGGGCGTCGAGAGCGTCCTCGGCGGCTTCTTCGGCACGGTGACCATCGACGACGTCGCTGATTTCGGGCCGGGCGTTTACCAGGCCTCAATCGGCATCGGCGGGCTGGATCGTATCACGTCGTACCCGCCCTACGCGGACGTCCAGCCCGGTCAGACGGTGGCCGGCGGAAACCTTACCGTCATGCAGTATTCCGGCTTCCGCGGATTTGGCGCCGGCAAGGTGTCCTGGAAGGCCGACGGCTCGGCGCTGGCCTATAACTTGCGCACGGGCTCTGCCATCAAGCAGATCTCCACCCACCCGTCCTACGGCGCCGTCGGCCTGGATCTTCCGGTGGTCGAGAGGGCCTCGCCCGGCCTGATTGCCTGGGGCCCGACTCACGCCACGAAGGATCAGTATCTCTATCTCTCGGGCATGCACGTGCTCAAGGACAACGTTGGCGGCATTTACCTGAACACCGTGGGCGACACGTCCGGCGGCACGCATCTGGTGCTCATCCCCGACTATAGCGGCCAGATCGCGAACGACATCGAGTGGCTGCCTGACGGGTCTGGTTTCCTCTTTACCCTCCAGTTTACGCAGTTTCCACCTGACGCGCCGGGGATGTACTCCGACGTTTTCGAGTACGACTTGGCCTCGCACGCGATCACTCGGTTGACCTTCCTCCGCGACGACAGCGACGCCGGCGGCGCGCAAGGGCTGAGCGTCTCGCCCGACGGCCAGCAGATCGTCTTTGAGCGCGCCTTCTCTGATCCACTCAATCCGTCGCCCAGCCTGTGGATCATGAACCGCGACGGCACGAACATGCACAAGCTCGCCGACGATGCCGGTCGGCCGGCCTGGGGTCGGACCCCGGCGCTCCTCACGCCTCGCGCCCACCTGCCGTTGGTGGCGCGGTGAAATGGGAGCCGTAGGGCCCGCCTTTCATGGCTTACTCGATTCGTCCAGGAAGGCCGCCGCCTGCGGAAGGAGGACATGGGGCGTGTGACCCGCTTCCGCTGGGCGGTGGCCAGTGGAGGTCTCCACCGGCTTGAGCAGCTCGCGCGGAGGCGCTACCCGGTCCACCGGGCAGCGCCCCTCGCAGTCGTACTCCAGCCAGCACCACCGCAGCCACGCGGAGAATAGGCGCAATTCCAGCTCGCAGTATTGCACAGTTCGAGGGGATAGGCCGCGAGAGCGCCGGTCCAGGAGGAAATCGGCCACCGCTCCACCGATGTCCTGCTCCGTCGAGAGATCCCGCAAGGTGAGGGAGCCCAACGAGGTCGTCTGTCCTAAATATGAAAGCGCCATGATGTTTCTCCTCATCCTACTACAGGTAGTAGGTAAGGAGCGCATCAGGCGCTGCTGGTAGCGTATGGCTGGGGGACGTGGATTCGAACCACGGTTGACTGATTCAGAGTCAGCTGTCCTACCGCTGAACGATCCCCCAGTGCGGCCCTATTATAGCCCAAAACCACTTTGTGTCAAACCCGGCGCCCGCGCCAGCGTCAGCGCCCAGACCGACCGCGCCCCCGCCGCCTTCAGCGCCGCCGCGCACGCCGCCAGCGTGGCCCCCGTCGTGAACACGTCGTCCACCAGCAGCACCGCCTCGCCGGCCAGCGCGGGGCCGCAGCCAAAGGCCCCCTCCACGTTCGCCCGGCGCTCCGCCGCGTTCAGCGTCACCTGCGGCCGCGTGTGGCGCTCCCTCCGCAGCGTCCGGTCGTCCAGCCGCAGCCCCGCCAGCCGGGCCAGCTCCCGCGCCAGCAACTGCGACTGGTTATACCCCCGCTCGCGCAGCCGCCGCGGATGCAACGGCACCGGCACCACCACCTCCCCCGGCAGCCGCGCCGCCAGCCAGCCAGCGTACAGCATCTCGCCCAAAAGCGGCGCCAGCGCCCGCGCGCCCTCATACTTGAAGCCGTGGATCGCCTCCCGCAGCGGCCCCTCCGAATACGCCGCCGAGGCCGCGCCGTCCACCGCCCCAAACGCGCCCGCCCGCCGCTCGGGCGGCAGAAAGCGGACCTGCGCCAGGCATCCCGCGCAAAGCCACTCCCCCGCGCGGCGGCACGCCACGCACCGGGGCGGGTAGAGCAGGTCCAGCCCGGCTTCGGCCAGCCGCCGCCACGCGATCGCCATCGCCCGCTACCGGATGTTGATCCCAAAGGCGCTGGCGATCTTGGGCACCGCCGGCCCCAGGATCACCACCAACAGCGCGGGAAAGATCAACAGCACCAGGGGGATCGTCATCTTGACCGGGGCCATCTGCGCCTTCTCCTCCGCCCGCTGGCGGCGCTTGATCCGCATCTGCTCCGATTGCACCCGCAGCACCCGCGCCATGCTCACGCCGAGCTGGTCGGCCTGCACCACCGCCGCCACAAAGTTGGTCAGGTCCGCCACCTCCACGCGATCGGCCATCTCTTTCAGCGCCTCGCGCCGCAGCTTGCCCATCCGCATCTCGGCCAGCGTCCGCCCAAATTCGCGGCTCAGCTCATTATCCCACTTTTCCGTCACCCGCGAAAGCGCGGCGTCGAACCCCAGCCCCGCCTCCACGCTGATGGTCAACAGGTCCAGCGCGTCCGGCAGCGCCTTGACCACATCGGCCTTGCGCTTTTTGATCTTGCCGCCCAGCCACATGATCGGCAACTGGTAGCCCAGCACGCCCAGAAGCACGGTGAACATCAGCTTTTGGCTGCCCGGCAGGTCCGCCGTCCGCGTCAGCATAAAGGTCGCCGCCGCCATCATCACCGCGGCGATGCCCCGCACGCCCAGGAACTCGCTGGGCCCCCAGCCGTTGGGGTTGCCCGCAAGCTCCAGGTTGTGGCGCACGTTGGCCATGCTCTTGGCCGGGGCAAAGCGCGTCACCAGCCGCGCCATCCCACGGATCATCGGCAGCAAGACGCGCTCGGCGAAGGGCTGCTCCAACTCGATCTCTTCCAGCGTCTTGGGCCGCCCCACGTACTGGTCCAGCCGCTCCTGCACCTGCTCCTTGGGCCGCCGGCTGGCGGCGATGCCGACGAACAGCAACAACACGCCCAGCGCCACCACCACCGGCAACAGCATCTCGAGTCCGCCCATCATCTGCCTACCCTCTCTAGCCCCTGGCCCTACACTTCGATGTTCACGATCTTGCGAATGATCAGAAACCCGATCACCAGCATGATCGTCGAGACGCTCAGCATCACCCAGCCGCACATGGTGGTCCACAGCGTGGACATGTACTCCGGGTTGATCACCGAGATGATCACCGCCATGCACACCGGCAGCGCCGTGATGATGTACGACGAGGCCCGCTGCATCGCCGTCAGGGTCTGAATCTCGCCCTTGATCCGCACCCGCTCGCGGATGATGGTGCCGATCTTGTCCAGGATCTCGGCCAGGTTGCCGCCCACCTCGTGCTGCACGTTGATGGCCGTGATCATCAGGTCCAGGTCGTCGCTGTCGATCCGCCGCAGCAGGTTGGAAAAGGCCTGCTCGTTCGAGATGCCCAGCCCGATCTCGCGCACCACCCTGGCGAATTCCCCCGCGATGGGCGGGGCCAATTGCTTGGACATGGTGTCCATGGATTGCAGCAGGCTATACCCCGACCGCAACGAGTTGGCCAGGAGCATCACCGCGTCGGAAAGCTGGCCGTTGAACTCTTTGAGGCGGCGGC
>Ga0123331_1002266_pt1 | contig 14215 bp, 10 predicted proteins | sample BioC13SIPDNA_3_FD_89705 | JGI IMG/M metagenome (GOLD analysis project Ga0123331, IMG submission 89705) | Anaerobic biogas reactor microbial communites from Washington, USA - Biogas_R2_B C13 SIP DNA | ecosystem: Engineered > Bioreactor > Anaerobic > Unclassified | place: Washington, USA... | reverse complement strand
CAGCCGTTTGTCACGCTCCCCCGTCAGTTGTACAATGGTCGATAAACCTCGGCACCCCAGCCGGATGGGAGCGACACCATGGCGATCAGCCCCGAAATCCAGCGCATCGTTCGCAACGCCCTGGCCGAGGACGTCGGTGCGGGCGACGTCACCAGCGTGCCCATCATCACGCCTACGACGCGACTGGAGGGGGATTTCCTCGTCAAGGCGCGCGGCGTGGTGGCGGGCCTCGAGGTCGTGGGCGAGGTATTCGCCCAGGTCGACCCGGCCATCACCTATGCGCCCCTGGTGGAGGACGGCACCCTCGCCGACCCCGGCGACGTGGTGGCGCGCGTGGCGGGCTGTGGACCCGGGATCCTCATCGCCGAGCGCACGGCGCTGAACTTTTTGCAGCGCATGTCGGGGATCGCTACCCTTACCAAGCGCTACGTCGATGCCGTGGCCGGAACCCGCGCCCGCATCCTCGATACGCGCAAGACGGTGCCGGGGCTGCGCGTGCTCGACAAGATGGCCGTCAAGCTGGGCGGCGGCGCCAACCACCGCATCGGCCTGTACGACATGGTCCTCATCAAGGACAATCACATCGAGGCCGCCGGCGGCATCACCGCCGCCGTCAAGCGCGTGCGCGAGCAGGGGGGCGACCTGGCCATCGAGGTGGAGGTCGAGTCGCTGGAGCAACTCGACGAGGCGCTCGCTCTGGGCGTCGACCGCATCATGCTCGACAACATGAGCCCCGAAACCATGCGTGAGGCGGTGCGCCGCACCGCCGACCGCGCCGAGTTGGAGGCGTCCGGCGGGATCAACCTCGATTCCGTGGCCGCCGTGGCCGCCACCGGCGTCGACCTGATCTCCGTAGGGGCCCTCACCCACTCGGTGTCGGCGCTCGACATCAGCCTCGACATCACGCTGGTTCGCTGAACCGCTCAAAGGATACGATGACGCCTGAACATCGCTATGGTGAGATGACCGACGCGCAGGTGGCCGAGGCGATCGAGGCTGCCAGGCGGACCCTGGGCCGGGACCTGACCATCCTGGGCCACCACTACCAGCGCGACGAGGTGATCCGCCACGCCGACTATTGCGGCGACTCGCTGGATCTGTCGCGGCGCGCCGCGGCGGCGCACGAGGCGCGCTACATCGTCTTTTGCGGCGTCCACTTTATGGCCGAGACGGCCGCCATCCTGTGCGCCCCCGGCCAGACGGTGGTGCAGCCCGTCATCGAGGCGCTATGCCCCATGGCGGCCCTGGCCAACGCTGCCGACACCGCCGAGGCCTATGGCGCCCTCACGGCCATGTGGGGCGACGACGTGACGCCCATCACCTACCAGAACTCGGCGGCGGCCGTCAAGGCGTTCGTCGGCCAGCACGGCGGCGCCGTGTGCACCTCGTCCAACGCCGAGCGCCTCTTCCGCTGGGGGTTCGGCCGGACGGGCCACCTCCTGTTCCTGCCCGACGAGCACCTGGGCACCAACACGGCTCTGGCCATGGGGATTCCGCGCGACGAGATCGGGGTGTGGGACTATGCCGATCCCCCCGACCCCGCCTCCCTGGCGCACTGCCGCGTCGTCGTCTGGAACGGGTATTGCTACGTCCACACCACCATGACGGCCGAGGACGTGTTGCGCGCCCGCAGAGAGTACCCCGGCGCACTCGTGGTGGTGCACCCTGAATGCCCCCACGAGGTGGTGGCGCTGGCGGACCGCGCCGGCTCGACTACCGGCATCATCGAAGCCGTCGAGGCGGCGCCTGCTGGCTCGACCATCGTGGTGGGCACCGAGTGGCACCTGGTGAATCGCCTGGCGCAGGAGCACCCCGACAAGCGCGTCTTGCCCCTGCGGCGGGTGGGCTGCAAGACCATGGGCATGACCACCGCCCGCGACCTGCTCAGCGCATTGGACGCCATCATCGCGGGCACGCCCGACAACATCGTGACGGTGGACGACGACACCGCCCATTGGGCCCGCGTGGCGCTGGAACGCATGCTAGAGGCGTGAAATCGGCAGTCGGCTATCGGCGCTCGGCCAGTTCGGGCGGCCGGTAGCCAAGAGCCAATAGCTAACAGCCCCTGCCCGACCGCTGAACGCCGATAGCCGACCGCTGATCGCAGAAAGCTGAGAGCCAAATGTCCGATACCCCCGAGTTGATCCAATGCGACGTGCTCATTATCGGGTGCGGGGTGGCCGGCGCCACGGCGGCGCTGCGGTTGGCCGCTGCTGACCCGAACCTGCGCATCGTCGTCCTCACCAAGGCCGAGGATCCGCTGGAATCCAACACCTACTATGCCCAGGGCGGCATCATCTACGAGGGGGAGGACGACTCGCTGGCGCAGCTGGCCGAGGACCTGGTTCGCGCCGGCGACGGCATGAACAACCGCCGCGCGGTCGAGATCCTGGCCCACGAGGGGCCGCGCCTAGTGCGCGAACTGCTCATCGAGCGCTACCAGGTGCCGTTCACCCTGGACGGCGACGCGATCCCGGAGCGCACCCGCGAGGCCGCCCACTCGACGAGCCGCATCCTGCACGTGAACGACGCCACCGGCCGCGGCATCCAGGAGAAACTCGTGGCGGCGCTGCGCGCCTGCCCCACCATCGAGCTGCTCACCGGCATGTATGCCGTGGACCTCCTCACGCCGGCGCACCACTCCCTGGACCGCCTGGCGATCTATGAGCCGCTTTCCTGCGTCGGCGCCTACGCGCTGGACTCCGCCAATGGCGTGGTGCACACCATCCTCGCGCGGGTGACGATTCTGGCCAGCGGCGGTCTCGGGCAGATATTCCTGCACACCACCAACCCCGAGGGGGCCACGGGGGACGGGTTGGCTATGGCCTATCGGGCGGGGGCGCGTATCCTGAACGCCGAGTACGTCCAGTTCCACCCCACCACCTTTTACCATCGCGGCCAGGCGCGCTTTCTCATCAGCGAGGCGCTGCGGGGCGAGGGGGCGCGCCTGCTCAACGCCGACGGCGAGCCTTTCATGCACAACTATGCCCCCGAGTGGAAAGAGCTGGCGCCGCGCGACGTGGTGGCCCGCAGCATCCATCGCGAGATGCTGCGCACCGGCGCCTCCTACGTCTATCTCGACATCGCCTCAGTCATGCCGGCGGACAAGATCCGCGAGCGCTTTCCCACCATCTGCCAGAGCTGTGCCGAGTACGGCGCCGATCCGGCAAAGGAGCCGATCCCCGTGGTGCCCGCCGCGCACTATTTCTGCGGCGGCGTCTGGGTGGACGAATGGGGGCGCACCGATCTCCAGCGGCTCTATGCCATCGGCGAGGTGTCGTGCACCGGCGTGCACGGCGCCAACCGCCTGGGCAGCGCCTCGCTGCTCGAGGGGCTGGTGTGGGGCTATCGCGCGGCGGGGCACATCCTCGACAACCTCGATGCCTGGCGCCTCGTGCCCGCCGACACCATCCCCGGCTGGCAGTCGACCCCCTCCAGCCATGCGGCGGACCCCGCGCTGGTGGAGCACGATATGGCCACCATCAAGCATTCCATGTGGTACTATGTGGGGCTGGTGCGCAGTCGCCGGCGCCTCGAGCGCGCCCTGCGCGACCTGAACAACCTGCGCCAGGACATCGACGCCTTTTACCACGCCGTGCGCCTCGACCCCGCCATCATCGAGCTGCGCAACGCCGCCCAAGCGGCCATCGTCGTCGCCCGCGCCGCCTGGGAGAACCGCGAAAGCCACGGCTGCCACTATCGCGAGGACTGACCCGGCTCGCCCCTCACCTGTATCCTCTCCCCGAGTACGGGGAGAGGACCGACCCGCCGCGGCGATCCAGCTCCCTCTGCCAGTACTCGGGGAGAGGGTCGGTGCGGCGGGTCTGCTCCCTCTCCCTGTACTCGGGGAGAGGGTGGGGGTGAGGGGCCGGTCACTCTCGATCGATGAGTTGGCTCTTGCGACGTTCCATGCGGCGCTCGCAGATCTCTCTGATCATCTCAAGGACGACATCCAAGCGCACTGAGACGTCCTCGTTCGTCACGCGCGCGACCTCGTATCCCGCTTGCGAAAGCCACTCCGTCCGACGGGTGTCGTAGGCCGCCCGCTCGCCGTGCGTGTCGCCATCCACCTCGACCACCAACCTGGCCGCCGAGCAGCAAAAGTCGGCACAGAACGGGCCGATGGGATGCTGGCGGCGGAACTTGAACCCATTGAGCCTGCGGTCACGGAGGTGTTGCCAGAGGCGTGCTTCAGCGGGTGTGGTGGCCTGTCGGAGCGCACGGGCTCGCCGGGTCGAGTCGTCTGGCATCGGGCTACCTCCTGGTGACAATCGCCCCTCACCCCCACCCTCTCCCCGAGTACAGTGAGAGGGAGCAGGTTTGGCGACCCGCGGGTGACCCCTCGCGGTGGGCGGCTAGCGCGATATGAGCGGGAGATGGAGCGCAAAGCCCGATTGGGGTGGTGGTGGCGGGGGCTGGTACCAGCGGGCATAGCGCAAGTCGTGGGAGATCGCCTCTGCTGGGTGGAGGGCGATGTCACCGGTGCCCTCGTCCAGTGGCTCCAGCACGGGGGCGTCCTCGGGGCTCAGGGTGACGGTCATGGTATAATCGCCCGGCTCGAGCCCCTCGAAGCAGTAGTAGCCGTCGATGGGCTGGGCGGTCAGCGGCTCGGACCAGTCGGCATGCTGGAGGTGCACCTGGTAGCCCTCGACCGTATCCTCCTCGGGCTCGTGTTCGCCGTTCTCGTTGGTATCGATGTAGGCGAGGCCATAAATGGCGGCCACCTGCCGGGGGATGGAGCAGGCGGGGTTGAGGAATTCCGCGCCAAGAGGGCGCGCGCACGCCACGGGCAGGTAGGTGGGAGGATTCGGGGCGCGCTCCGGCGATCGCTCGGCGTGCGCTGGCCCCGACAGTGACAGGAGCGCGGCGACCGAGGCAATGAGAACCCCGACCGTCGTCAGCCGTACCCTCGCGCCCCCCAACCCCATGAAGCCCTCCGGCGAACGTGCGTGTAGAAGCGATGTGCCGTGGTCAAGAATAGCACAGGAACGTAAGCAACACGTTGCGCGGGGGTAACGAGCAGGTTTCTATCCTGTCGCCCTCCTAACGTTGCGCGGTGACCTCGTCGACGCTTCCGTCCAGGGCAAAGCCGGTCAGGAGGCGATTCACTTCGGTGCTGCGCTCCACCTGCAGCGCGTGACCGGCCTCTGGCACTACCACGAGCGTCGCGTCCGGCAGCGCCTCGGACAGTCTCTCGACGTCGCGGGGCGACGTCACGCGATCCTCTTCCGCGGCCATCACCAGCGCCGGCGCCTGCACGCGGGTCAGTCCCGCCGGCAGGTCGCTGTCCTGGGGGGAGCGCGCCATGGCGAGCAGCGCGTCCATCGTGCCGACGATGCGCCCGGGCGCCCGCAACTCGTCCAGGAGGGACGCCGTGGCGAGCGATGGATCGTGGAAGCAGCGGCGCTGGAGCGTCCCCCACAGGGGGCCGCCGGACCCACTCGCCCACGCCGCCACCCGGCCAATGTAGGGGAGCCGCGCCGCGCGGCGCCATGGCGCGACCCGGGCCTCGTCCTCCACCGGCGCCAGCAGGGCCAGTCGCCGGACGAACTGGGGCTGATCGACGGCCACCTGTAGCGCCACCATCGATCCCCAGCCGTGACCCACGATGGTGGCGTCGCGCACGCCTTGCTGGTTCAGCAGCCGGGCCACCACATCAGCGTGGGCGCGCACCGAGTAGGTGGGCGTGGTGTCCCTCGCCGAGTGCCCGAACCCCTTCAGGTCGACGGCCAGCACCCGCGTGCCCGCCTTGAGGAGCGCGGGGATGGTGGGCCCCCAGGTCGCCGATCCAGCCACGTCATAGTCGTGCAGGAGCACCACCCAGGGCGCGCCCTCGGAGCCCGCCAACTGGTAGTGGATCGGCTGGCCGTCGATCCAGGCCCAACTCCCCGCCGCCCCGGCCTCCAGGTCGGCGTATTCCCAGGAGCTGCTCACGGCCAGCCCATAGAAGCCGAACAGGATCAGCCCGCAGAGGCCGACCAACAGCAGCGCCAGCGCCAGGTTGCCCAGAAATCGCACCACCGACATGCCATCCACTCCCATTCACGTCGAGCCGGGCGCATTGTAGTGTCCGCGCCCCTACGTGTCAACGCGTGGGGGAGGACGGCTTCTGTGCGTTCTTGCACCGAACCCCGGATCGTACTATGGTACGGCCAGCGCCGCACCACACACCGTAGGAGCCTACCATGCGACACATCCCCTTGGAGCGCGACATCCGCCAGGCCCTCGACGCCGTGCGGATGGTCGACACGCACGAGCACCTGGACGCCGAAGAGGATTTCTGTTCCGCCCCCGCCGATCTGGGCCGGCTGTTCGTTCACTATGCCAACTCGGACCTCGTCTCGGCCGGCTGCCCTCCCGAGGACATCCAGCGCCTGCAGTGCGACGCGAGCCTGGGGCCCCGGGAAAAGTGGCGCCTCATCGCCCCATACTGGGATTACATCCGCGATACGGGATACGGGCGCTGCCTGGAGATCGCACTCCGCGACCTCTATGGCATCGACGGCCTGTGCGAGCAGAACGCCGAGCGTATCTCCGAGTGCATGGCCGCCGCCCGCCAGCCGGGGTACTATCGCGAGGTGTTCGACCGCGCCGGCATCGCCGTGGCGCTGTGGAACCGCCTCGAGCGCTACGGCCCCATCCCCCGCATGTGGACGCCCGAGTATGACCGCGGCCTCTTTGTTCAGGATATTCTCTCACCCTTCCTGGAGTTCAGGGAGCCCGGCTGGAGCACGGGGTGGGGTAGACCCATCCTCTGCCTCGACGACTATCTCGGCGTGATCGAGGAGCGCTTTGCGGCGCACGCGCGGCAGGCCAGCGCCATCAAGTTTGGCGTGGCCTACTCGCGGCCGCTGCGCTTCGAGGACCGCGCCCGCAGCGAGGTCGAGCCCCTCTTCAACCGGCTGTTGAACGCGGGCTGGGAGCGCAACGGCGCCATGCCGACCATGGCGGAGCTGCGCGCTATCCAGGACTATCTCGTCCACTTTTCGCTGCAGCAGTGCGCGCGCTATGACCTGGTGGCCAAGTTCCACACCGGATTGCAGGAGGGGAACGGCAACACCATCACGAACTCGCGGGCGTCGCTGCTGGCCAACCTCTTTGCCCGCTACCCGACGGTGCGGTTCGACATCTACCACATCAGCTACCCGTACCACGACGAGCTGGCGGCGCTGGCCAAGAACTTTTCCAACGTGGCGATCGATTTCTGCTGGATGTGGATCATCAGCCCGGCGGCGGGGCGGCGGGCGTTGAGCGACTATCTCGACGCCGTGCCGGCGAACAAGATCCACGGCTTTGGCGGGGATTTCATCTTTATCGAGGGGACCTATGGCCACGCCGTAATGGCCAGGGAGAACATCGCCCGCGTCCTCGCCGACAAGGTGGCCGACGGCGACATGACGTGCGATCGTGCCATCCAGGTGGGCACCTGGCTGCTGCGCGACAACCCCATCAACTGGTTCGGGCTGCGCGAGAAGGTGCCGATGGAGGTGTTGGGAGCGTAGGAGGCGTGCGCTCCGAGTGACAGGTTGCAGGTGACAGGTTACAGGCGGGGGGAGTTGTGGGTTGTGTGTTGCGGGTTTGGCGCGCGCAACTGCTCTCTCCCCCTGTACTCGGGGAGAACCCCAGTACCCTGGGGCGAGGGTTGGGGGTGAGGGGGGAGGGTCGACCGCTCAGTGCCCGGCGCCCTCTCGCCCCGCCTCATAGATCGGGCCGTATACCTCGCGGTCAAAGGGCACGCACCCCGTGCGCCCGTGGTCGCGCATGATCTGGGTGCAGCGGCTGCAGGCGATGCACGTCTTGCGCGGGTTCATCTGCCCGATGGCAAGCAGGTCGCGCGCGAAATCCGGGTAGGCGAACGCCTCGCGCCCCACCCCGACGAGGTCGGCCCAGCCACGCGCGATCACCGCCGCGGCGACGTTCCCCAGGTGGTGGCGCAGCCACGAGTACCCCGTGCCCACCACCACCATCCCCGGATGGCGCTCCTTCACGGCCCGCGCCAGGTGCACCAGCCGCGTCACCCCCACGAGGGGATGCTCCTCCGGCGTGTAGCCGCCCGTCACGTTAGTGTCAAAGGGGCGGTTGATGTGCGGCGTATAGTAGGGGTTGCCGGCCGTCACGTTGAGCACCGTCACCCCCGCCTCCTGCAGCAGCCCGATGAGTCGCAGCGGCTCGCTCATATCCGGCGTCGCGGGGTCTTGGTGATCCACGCCCCAGCCCCAGGGGTGAGGGTGACCGTCGTAGACGTTCAGCCTCACCGCCACCTGGATCCCCGGCACCTCGGCGCGCACTCGCCGCACCACGTCCAGCAAGAAGCGGGTGCGATTCTCGAACGCGCCGCCGTAGCGGCCGGGGCGCGTGTGGGCCGCTAGCAGTTCCGAGATCAAGTAGCGGTGGCAGCTCTTGATGTCCACGGCGTCGAACCCGCATTCCCGCGCCAGGTGCGCCGCCGCCACATAGCACCCCTGCAGGCGGTTCAACTCTTCGTCGGCGATGAGGGGATAGTTGGGCGGCAGGTTGAACACCTTGTCCAGCAGGCCGTCGTGGTGGGCGATGATGGGCGCCGGCGCCTCGCCTGGGCGACTGTAGCGCCCCGAATGGGTGAGTTGCAGCACCGTGAACGGATCATAGTCTGGGCCGTTGACCTCCCGCCCCGCCGCCAGCGCCTCCTCGCGCATGCGGGCGAACGCCGGGGCAGCCTCGGACGTGAGGTACAGCTGCCGCGGGTTGGCGCGCCCCTCGTTGACCACCGCCGTCGCCTCGAACCACAGCAGCCCCGCCCCGCCGCGCGCGAACCGCAGATAGCGGCGCACCGTGAGGTCATCGGGCCGGCCGTCGGCCGTGCCGTCGCACCCCTCCATGGGATGGATGGCCAGCGCGTTGGGCGTCGCCTTGCCGCCGATGGGCACGCGCCGCGCCAGGGGGCTCAGATCGTCGGTGACGGGCAAGTCGAGCCCTAGCTCGTCGATGCGGTTGGCGAGGGCGTCCAGCGTCCGGAAGCGAAAACGCTCGTGGGGCATGGTGATCTCCTGATGGTCGGCTGCGCAGCGCCGCAACCTTAGCATGGCGGCATCGGGCTGTCAAAGTGGGGGAGGGAACGCGGATGTACGCGGATCGAACGGATCTGCGCGGATCAAATGGGATATCACCGCAGAGAGACCGTAGAGATCGCAGAGGTGAGGAGTATGTACTTGCCATCTGCAGTATCTATGGTTTCTGCGGTGGGTACCCGGTTGATCCACCGAAATCCGTTCGATCCGCGTGCATCCGCGCTCGCTATCGCCCCCGTTGACAACGAGCCCCGGGCGTGCCATCCTTGCGGCATCGATGCATAGGAGCACGCCATGGATCCCTGGCTCGATCACGACGCCCTCGGCCGCCTCACGGCGATGGTGGTGCCGGCGTACTTTGCCGCCGCGCCCTCCGACGACCTCGTGCGGCATCTCCTCTGGATGACGCTCGGCGACTGCCGCCACTACCTGCCCCTGGACCACGTCTGGGTGGTGGTGGACGGCGACCATCGCACCCATCGGCTGGCGGACGAGATCCGGCGACGCCTGGGGGAGGGGGGCGACACCTTTCGCCTCATGCTGCTGCGCGAGAACCAGGGCAAGCTGGCCGCCATGCGCCATGGGTTGCGTGCCCTCCTGTCGGCGCTGCCCGACGTGCGCTTTGCCGTGGTGCGCGACGGCGACGGCGACCACGCCCTCTCCGACCTGCCGCACCTCGTGCGGGCCGCCGCGCGGCTCGCCGAGGCGTACGGGCACACGAACCTCATCGTGGCGGGGGCGCGCGGCAGCCGCCACCGGCCCATGGGCTGGGCCCGCGGCGAGTTAGAGACGCTCCTCGATCGCGTGACCCTCGACGCCCTGGCCTATCGCCTTGCCCGGGAGGGGCGGGCACTGAACCTCGCCCACTGTTCCGGCGAGGGGGTGCCCGACCTGAGCACCGGCTACAAGGTGTACGGCCGCGATGTGGCGCGACGCCTCTTTGTCGAGTCGGAACCGAACCTGGCGGGCCTGTCGAGCGAGGACTATTGGCACTATGGCCCCGAGACGGTGACCATCGTAGAGGCGATCCTGGAGGGCGCCGAGTTCGCCGAGGTGCGCCGCCTGACCTGGGACGGCCAGCCCACCTCCTCGTTCAACGAGTTTCGCCACGTGCGCCTCTACGGCGAGCTGCTGGCATGGGTGTTCGCTCGCCTCGAGATCCCGGCTGAGGTGGCGGCGCGCCTGTTCGACAACGCCGCGCGCCCGCTCCTCCTGGGCACCATGGCCGCCGGGGCCGAAACCCTGGCCGAGCTGCGCGCCGGGGTGTTGGGCCGGGACGCCGGCGCCGCGCCTCAGCCTCCCCCTGCGCTTCCCTTCATCTAGTCGCATCATCCGGCATGTCGCTTTCGTCCCGACGTGCTCCGGCGACGGTATGCCACTATGTTTCATCTTCGTTCTGGGACCATTATTAGCATATTGTTTACGCGATAGGTATTGACGTTCATTTGGTTCAGGTCTATGATGCCGGCGAACTGGCTGTACCACCGCGGGGCGCGTGCAACCTGGTGGGCAACGCGGGTCCTATGGCGGGCTCCAGTCACAGCAGTTCCGCAACGATGCAGCACCACACTCTCGAGAGGAACTACGCTCTATGGATCACTCATCCTACGATGCATCGCGCTGGTGGCATCAGGCTCGGCCCAAAGTTGGTCTCGTGATCGTGCTGTGTGGCGTGAGCCTCGCCCTGGCATTCGGAGTCGCCCACGCCGCCGAAGGCGAGGGCTCCATCGCGGGGCGGATCACCTACGTTGGCGGCGTGCCGGGCGATCACCCCATACAGGTCTGTATATTCGCCGCCCCCGAGCCGACGTGTGTGTTGGCCGAAGACGGCGCTTATGTCGTCGATAACCTGGCCGACGACGAGTACACCGTCAAGGCACTGGTCAACGTCTACACCGACGATACGGACAGCTGGGACGGCGCCCCGGAGGCATGGTACGATCCGGACGCTGATGGTGAGCCCGATACGATCACCATCGCCGGCGGCGCCGTGACAGGGATCGACATCAGTATCGGTGGCCCCTGGATTCCCCTCGATGGCCCCACGATGGTTGGAGGTGAGGCTCTCGCGCTGGTGGTGGATGCCGATGACCCCGACGTGGTCTATGCGTCCGTCAAGGGCACCAGCAGCAACGGCAGCGGCCGCTTGTTCAAGAGCAGCGACGCCGGTGTGTCGTGGACCGTCGTCTATACGTCGCCAATGCCCATCGTCGACCTGGCCGCGCGCGGCGACAAGGTGTGCGCGACAGGCTTTGACGGGGGAAGGTATGCCTTGTTCTGCAGCGGCGACTCTGGCGCGGTCTGGACCGAGTTGAACCCGATCGAGCCGGTCGACGTGGTGCACATGATCGATCTGGCCATCAGCTCCGAGATATCGAGTACGCTCCTGGTGGCTGGGCGCGTGATGGACTCGGATGTGGCCTATGAGGTTTCGGTAGTATACGGAAGCACGGATGACGGCGATTCCTGGGCACGCCTGCTCGAGCGGCCGAACCCCGAAGGGATGCATGGCGCCTTCTTTTCGATTGCGGAGGATCCCTCCACCCCCAACCGTTTCTTTGTGGGGGGCACAGAGGCCGTGCCTGATGACTCGGGTGAGATCATGGCATCGATCTATCGCATCACGGACGGGGGGTGGGTCACGGCCACGCAGGTCTACTCTTCCACGACGCGCTCGCCCGCCATCTCACTGGCGGTCGATCCGGGCGATGGCGATATCATCCTGGCTGCTACGCCCCCCTGGTTTGGGCTAGCGGGCGTGCTGCGCTCCGATGACGGCGGTGATACCTGGGCTGAAGCCCTCGATAAGGCCGGAGCGTTCGTGGCGGTCCCAACCGCCAGCAAGGCGTACGCCGTAAGGGATGATGGCAAGGTGTATGCCAGCGCCGATGGCGGTGCCTCCTGGAACGATGGCGTATGGGTCGGCAACTACTGCTACGGCTTTGCCGCCGGCACGAACCTGTACGCGGGTGGGTGTGTCGAGGGCGTGCTCCGCAGCACTGATGACGGCGCCACGTGGTCGCCTAGCAACAGCGGCATCACCTCCCTGGTCAGCCCCAGGTCACTGGCTGTGGACCCCTTCGATCCCGACCGGATGTACGCGGCGGCGGATTGCGCCGGCGGCTGGCGTAGCGAGGATAGCGGGGCATCGTGGGAGGAGGACATCGGCGGCTGCATCGGCGCGTACGTCTTTGACCCACGGCGGCCCGGTCTTCTCTATCGCGGCGAGTATAGCTCGCTGCACGGCGCCCTGGAGCGCAGCGCCGATGGCGGAGAGCACTGGGAGGTCGTCTACACGGCGACGATGGACTATGAGGGCGACCCGCCGTCCGAGGGGATCATCTTTGCCGTCGCCCCTGCGCCCTCTCGCCCCACCACGGTCTATGCCGGCGGCGCCGACAACCCGAACATGGGGGGGCGCCACGCCACTATCGTGCGCAGCACGGAGGACGGCGTACTCGGCTCGTGGACCGAGGTGTTCAGTATGACCCACGAGTCATGGGTGAACGCCATCGCGGTGCACCCGACGAACCCGCTGGTCGCCTATGCCGGCGGCGCCTTTGACTGCGGCGATCAAGGATGCCAGGGCTTCATTCAGCGCACTGCCGACGGCGGCGCGACATGGAGCCAGGTGTTCACCGACCCGACGGAAGTCATGACGATCGCCATCGATGCGTCCGATCCTGCTGTCCTCTACGCGGGCCTTTCGTCATACTGGGTCTATCGCAGCACGGACGGCGGGGAGACCTGGGCCGACGTGCGGCGCCCGCCCTGGGAGGAGGGGGGCCGCGTCAGCGGCGATCAGGTGGTTGCCGACCCGCGCGCCCCGGGGCGCGTGTACCTGGCCGGCTGGGGCACGGTGCTCGAGTCGCCCGATCAGGGCGACACCTGGATCGATGAGCCCGGCGCCTTTGCTGCCGCCCCACCGCAGGGCCCGGTGTCATTGACGGTGGTGCATCACGACGGCCTGCAGACGTTATACTTTGGCGGCGAGGGGTTGTGGTCCTTCACGAGAGAGGCGCCCTGGTCGGAATCAAGCCTCTTCCTGCCCGTCCTTCGGGCTGTATGGCCCTGACGCCTCACGCACCACCACCGAGTTGCCAGCTGCAGCGCACCGAGGGCCGCGCGGCCCTCGGTGCGCTGGTGAGAACGACCATCTTGCGTTGACGGACATGTGGGCGGCGGTATATGATGGCGCCCGGATTGCCTCATCCCGCCGCTCGCGCCGCTTGCGAGACCGACGCATCGCCACACACAAGGAGGTTCCCCCCGGCCCAGCCCACGTGCCCGCCATGCCGCGATCAGCCACCCGCGAAAGGAGCACGACACCATGTACCGCCCCTCCGGCGACGACTCGACCTCGCGACGCCAGGCCATGCCCAAGGTATGCCTGGCGGCTTTGCTGCTCGGTCTCGGCCTCGCGCTATGCATCGGGACGTCCCACGCCGCCGCCGACACCGGCGCCATCTGGGGCAGGGTGACCTACGTCGGTGGCGTGCCCGGCGAGCATCCCATCTTGGTGTGCTGGTTTCCTGGGCCTCCCGGCGCGAACTGTGTCACACCCAATGACGGGGCGTATGTGCTAGACGGCTTGGTTGATGGCGACTATACAATCGAGGCGCTGGTCAACGTCTACCGTGATGATGCCAGCAGCTGGGACGACGCCGTCGAAGCCTGGTACGATCCCGACGCTGACGGCCAACCTGACGCCGTGACCGTACGTGGCGGCCCCGTCTCTGGGATCGACATCAGCGTCGGCGGCCCCTGGATCCCCCTCAACGGGCCGCAGATAGACGGGGGCCGGGTGGACGCCTTGGGGGTGGATGCCGACGACCCGGACGTGGTTTATGCGGGCGTCCGGGAACCCGCGGGTAGCGCCAACTACGGCAGGGTGTTCAAGAGCGCCGATGGGGGCACGACCTGGACGCTGGTGTACACCCCTTCGGTGCCGCTGTACGACCTGGCAGCGCGCGGCGGCAAGGTCTGCCTGAGCGGCGCCCGCGGCGACGAGACCGTGTTGATGTGCAGCGATGACGCCGGGGGAGCCTGGAGGGAGCTCGGCGCCATCGAGCCGGGCACCCTCGTGCAGGCTCTCGACATCACCATTAGCGCCGAGGTCTCCAGCACGCTTCTGCTGGCGGGGCGCGTGGTCACCATTACCGACGGCT
>Ga0123331_1002262_pt1 | contig 14266 bp, 10 predicted proteins | sample BioC13SIPDNA_3_FD_89705 | JGI IMG/M metagenome (GOLD analysis project Ga0123331, IMG submission 89705) | Anaerobic biogas reactor microbial communites from Washington, USA - Biogas_R2_B C13 SIP DNA | ecosystem: Engineered > Bioreactor > Anaerobic > Unclassified | place: Washington, USA... | reverse complement strand
CGAGGCCAGCACGCCCTTGCCGATGAAGTTCGTGCTGACCAGTTCACCCTTCTCACCCAGACGGACCACGAAGACTTTGCCTTCGTAGCTGGCCACGTAAGCGAATTCGCCGGCCACCAGCGGGGTCGCCCAGACGGCGCCTTCCAGACGGACGTCCCACAACTTGCGGCCGGTTTCCACGTCGGCGCAGGAGAGAATCGCCGGGTTGCGCACCCGCAGAACTCGATGCCCGAACGCAACGGGGCTGGAGTTGCCGCCTCGCAGTTTCTGCTCGTACCACAGCAGTTGGACGCTGTGATCGGCCGGATTGTACTGGAGGGCGTGCAGGCCGTTGGCAGGCAGGTAGATGCGGTCGCCGCGGGTCGTCACGCTGGCAACCGTGTGAACGGACGTTTCGTACCGGAACAACTCCTTGCCGGTTTGGGGATCATGCCCGGTCAGGGCCGATCGCCCGTGAAGCAGGACGACGTCGTCCTTGGGTGTTTTGCCGCGGAGCACGGTCGGCGACGACCAGATCGCGTCGCGATCGCGAGGGATCCGCCACCGCGTCAGGCCGTTTCGTTTGTCGATCCCGGCAACGAACGATTCGCCCTGGTTCTCGCATTGCACGACGACTACTTCGCCGACGACGAGAGGCGACGACGCCATGCCCACGTCGTTTCGCGTCGAAGGGTAGTCGCTGGCCAGGCCGCGGAACCATTTCAGATTTCCATCCAGGTCGAAACAGGCCAGATCGTTGGACGAGAAGAAGGCAAAGACGAGTTGCCCATCCGAGGCCGGCGTGTTGTTGGCCACCGATCCCATGGGGTTAATCTGCGTGTGCCCCGTAGCCCACAACTGCCGGTGCCAGATCGTGGTGCCGTCGGCGGCACTGAGGGCCAACACATGGAGCCGGTCCTCTCGGGGGCCGCTCGAGGCGGTGACGAAGACTCGGTCTCCCACAACGATCGGCGAAGAAGGACCACGACCGGGCAGGTCCACCTTCCAGGCCACGTTCTTCCCGTCGGCGAATTCCGTGGGCAGGGCCGATTCGTCGGAGCAACTTGTGTTGTCGGTTCCACGGAACTGAAGCCAGTCGGCACCTGCGCAGAGGGCAACGACCGCCAGCGGCAAAGCAATCCAGATTCTCCTTGTGTCTGTCTTCATCAGTCGTCACTCGCGGTGTATGGAGCCGATATGCCAAGAGGGTGAGCGAAACGGCAAACTGGGGAGAGGATCTATTCCGCCGAGACGATTCCGCTGCCGATTGCGTCGCAAACACGCAGTTGGAAAGCAAATGTCTCCGTCCAGCTTTGGGTCTGCGCGTTCTGGCAGAGCTTGACCATGATCCGGTTGCTCCCCCGCCGGATCACGGCGTCGGCCTGGTATTGGTCGAACTGCGAGCCGGCATGGTACACGTTGTGCTCGTCGACCAGCACGCCGTTCACCCAGGTTTTGATCGCGTTCATGGTGGAGGAGCGGATCTGAACCGTCTTCTCGCTCGGGGAGTGGAAGTCGCTGACTGCATAGGCGACCACGTCGCGTTCCTGCAGTTTCTCCGAAATCCTGGTCAACGTCTCTTCGAGTGCTTTGTAAAGGTCGACTTTTCCGGCCGGGTCTTCGGATCGATACTTCAACCAGGCGACTTTGCCGTGCTTCCCCTGGTATTCGGCCGAGGCGTCGAACGCTGTCTCGGGCGGATAGACCTTGTTGAATCCGGCCTCGTCGGTGTTGTCGAAAGGCCCGATCACCTGCCAATCGACGATCAGCCCGTCGTGCGTGACGAGATCGACTTCGCGGCCAAGGTCCTTCAAGAGCTTCACGATCGTGCCGATCTGATCCCGGTCGCGAGCGGCGTCAAACGCCTGTTGAAGCAGCTTCGCGGCCTCATCCGTTTGTTTTGCGGCAACAGCCTTTTCACCCTGCTCGATCAGCCGGGCAACGGCGTCGCGCCGGAGTTCGACACTGGGGTCGTCGAGCAACTGGGGAACGATTCGCCCCTCTGCTGCCGGATCGACCTTGAGCAGCCATTCGTAGGCCAGGCGGCGTGCTCTGGGGTCCTGGTCAGTGTTCAGGACGAACTGCTCGAAGGCCTGTTTCGGCAGCGTGCCGCCGTTGCGGAGGGTGCGTTCGCAGACGGCGTCGACGGCCGTGCGAATCCAGTTGGCCGCCAGCGGGTTGGCACCCTTGAGCCCGGCCAGAAGCTGCGGCACGCGGCTGACATCGACCTGAGCCGCTTGTTGCCATGCCACCGTTGCCGCTTCATTTCCGGCGCCTTCGGGGCCCACGGCCCGGAGGGTGTCGAGGGCATCCGCCAGGTCGGCGCCGGCGGCACGCCCCATGGCCAGCACGATGAAGAGCAACCCCATCGAAGTCGATCGTGTCCACGTACTCATCCGAGCCGATCCTTATTTCAGCAGGACTATCGTCAGGAATCGCCTATTATACGCCCTCGGCAACTCGGGCGGAACGGCCCGAGTGACGGCACAGGTGGGGGATGGTGACGTGTGGGCAAATGTGCCACAATCAGCGAGGTTCGGCCGAAGAATGCGATGCACTCTGGAAGCTCAGATAACTGTCGAGAGCTCGCTGTGGCAAAGAAGAAGCGGACACAAACAGCCGTTGGCATACCGGATGAGCGTTACGGTGACGTATTGGCCTCGATGGTCGACCTGTTGCAGTCGGCGCGACGCGTGTCTGCCAGGGCGGTGAACTCCGTCATGACCGCGACCTATTGGGAAATTGGCCGGCGGATTGTGGAATTGGAGCGGGAGGGCAAAGGGCGTGCAGACTACGGAGAGCTGTTGATCAAGCAACTCGCTATCGATCTCACGAGGCGTTTTGGCCGTGGCTTCTCCTGGCGAAATCTCTATCTGATGCAGGGTTTCTTTCGGGCATATCCGGACATATTGCAGACACCGTCTGCAATATCTGAAACCGCGTCTGGACTTTCACCCAAGGAGATTTTGCAGACACTGTCTGCAAAATTCCATCCCCTTGAGAATAAACATCTTGTGGCGATCCAGACACAGAAGCAACTAGCACGGAAGCACACCCTCTGAATCTCTTGCCCAAAGGCATCGGGAGCCCATCAAGATGACCGTTACGGAACATCCGCTTCGTTACGATTTCGTCAGCCCCCAGCAGATCGTTTTCGGTTGGGGACGCCGTAGGGAATTGATGCAGTTGGCCCCGCGGCTCGGACGTCGAGCCTTCGTGGTTTGCGGTTCGCGTACGCTGGAATCGGCGGGCTTGCTGGGGGAGATCGGTGAGTTGCTTGCCTCGGGCGGAGTGGAGGCGATTCGGCTCGATACGCTCACCCACGAACCGGAAGTGGACGACGTGGATCGCACGTCGGCTGAACTGCGCAAGGCCGGGGCCGGGCAAGGCGATTTCGTCCTGGCAGTCGGCGGCGGTGCGGCCATCGACCTGGCCAAGGCGGTCGCCGTCATGGCCACCAACACGGAAAGCCCGACGATCAAGGACTATCTTGAGGGGGTCGGCAAGGGACTCACGCTTGTTGCGGAGCCGCTTCCGGTATTGGCCATGCCGACGACGGCCGGCACGGGCTGCGAGGCCACCAAGAATGCGGTGATCTCCTGCTACAATCCGGCCTTCAAGAAGAGCATTCGCGACGAGCGGATCGTACCTCGCATTGCGCTGGTCGATCCCGAACTGACCGTTTCTGCCCCGCCGTCTGTGACGGCCGCAAGCGGCATGGACGCGATCACGCAGCTTTTCGAGAGCTACATTTCGCGCAAAGCCCAGCCGATTCCGCGGGCCCTGGCCGTGGAGGGGCTGCGGTGTGCCCTGCCGGCGATCGGCGAGGCCGTCCGCGACGGCCGTTCGCAATCGGCCCGCGAGGCCATGTCCCACGCCGCCATGCTTTCGGGCATGTGCCTGGCCAATGCGGGACTCGGCATGGCTCACGGAGTTGCGCCGGCGCTCGGCGTTCATTGCCGGGTGCCGCACGGCGCCGCCTGTGCCTTGATGCTCCCGGTCGCCCTGCGAGTGAACCGCGAGGCACGGCTGCACGATCTCGCTCGCCTGGCGCACGCACTCGGCATCAAAGGACCGTCAAGCGCGCCCGAGGACGCCGTCGATGCTTTGATTGCCCACGTCGAGTCGATTTGCGACGACGTGGGAGTTCCCAGGCGTCTCAGTGATCTCGGCGTCACCGCCGACAAGATCCCCGCTCTCGTGGCCAGTTCTCGCGGGAGCAGCATGAGCGGAAATCCACGGGAACTCTCGGATGAGGATTTGACGGGGATATTGGAAGGGATGTTGTAGCGGATTCTTGCCACAACTGTTAAGCGTGCCCCCCAGGACAAGGTATTCGCATCTGATTGGCATTCGGCCACAGATTGCGGAGACCACGCTGGTGGCATACGATAGGGAAAGCAGACCTGACTTTCAATGAGGAGTGGAATCTTGTATGTCCGAATTCGATACCGTTTACTCGGCTGCTTCACAACTCCCGGTTGCTGATCGACTTCGTTTGATCGATGCTCTCGCGGCGATGGTTCCAGATGATCATCCTCCCACGCTTCCCGAGGTCTGGCTGAGCGAGATCGAGCGGCGATGCGCGGAGGTCGATACTGGCGCGGTGACCACAGAGCCGTGGGAGGACGTTCGTAGCCGCCTGTTCGAGAATCACGGGTTGAGTGATGCGGATTGACTTCCACCCGGAAGCGACCAGCGAACTCGAGGAATCGGTCGATTGGTATAAGGAACACAGCCGATCCGCCGAGCATGGGTTCATTCTTGCCGTCGAATCAGCAATCCTGAAGATCAAGAGGGATCCTGAGCGTTTTCCTCGCCTTGACGCTCGCTGCCAATCTTGTAATGTCGAGACATATCCCTTTCAGATCGTCTTTCGTAATGACGGTGGACGGATTCTCATCATTGCGATAGCTCATGCCAAGCGTCGCCCGAAATACTGGCGAGACCGTTTGTGATCGAGTCAAGCAGAGTTGTGGTTCCAGTATGATTCTCTCGGCCGGCCTCACTCCTGCCTGGCAGCAGATCCTCGTGTTCGATTCGTTTCGGTACGGCGAAGTGAACCGGGCCGCCGAGGTGCATTGGTGCGCCTCTGGGAAGGTTTTCAACGCGGGAATCGGCGTACACCACTTGGGGGCGAAGAGTCTCACGCTGGCCACGGCCGGTGGGCCGCCGCTGGTGCAAATTCGAGCGGAAATGGAATCGCTCGGCGTGCCGCTGGAAGTGGTGGAGACGGCGTCAGCAACCCGCGTCTGCACGACGATCCTCGATCGCAGCACCGGCACGATGACCGAACTGGTTGAGAACGGGCGACCTATGTCGGGCGTGGAACTCGACCTGTTTGAAGCCCGATTCGCGGAAGCGGCAAAAAGGGCAGAAGCCTTGATTCTCATCGGAACGCTGCCGCAGGGCGCGCCGGAGGGCTATTATCGCCGCTTGCTTGAACACGCATCGTGCCCCTCGGTACTCGACTTCCGCGGTGAGGGGCTCCTCAACGCCTTGGATCTGGAACCGACCGTCGTCAAACCAAATCGAGAGGAACTTGCCCAGACCGTCGGCCGGGCGCTCGATACGGACGAGTCGCTGCTGGAGGCCATGCGAAGCCTCAATGACCGCGGGGCTCAGTGGGTCGTCGTCACGAGTGGTCCGGGGGCCGTGTGGCTCACGAGCCGCGAGGAGACCTATCGGTTCGTCCCGCCGCCGGTTCCAGCGTCCGAGATTGTTAATCCGATCGGTTGCGGCGATTCGATGGCAGCCGCCCTGGCCTGGGCGATTCGTGACGGGATCTCCGTGCCGGAGGCGGTCCGCCTGGGAATCGGCGCGTCGGTCGACAACCTCTGCCAGTTGTTGCCGTGCCGTCTCAATCCGCACCGCGTGCGGCATATCGCGGAGATGGTCCAGTCATCCACTCAGTCCTAGCAGCCCATTGGAGGGCAACGTGGCTTGCCGCCTCTGGCGGTAGTTATTGCCTCCCGAGAGGGCGCGACTAGACAAAACATCCCCCCTTTCGGACCACTTGCCCCGTTACAACCGGCAGTTTCTCGGAACCTACTGTGACCAGCGGGGTTAGGTAACTACCATAGAATAATAGGGAAGTGGTCTCGCTTGCCCTGTTTCTGGACCCGCGCTAGCACTTATTCTCTCACTGGAATGGGAGTATCTCCGTGACTGTTCGGCATTGTTCTTCGGACAGGTTCCGCTTGATCTCGGTTGCGTGGCCCGTTTTGGCGGTCGTCGCGCTGATCGCGATTGGACTGGTAGGGTTGTCGGCTGCCTATGCCGCAGACGCCCCGGAAGCGGTCCAAGTAGTCAAATCGGAGGGTGTGGATGCGCCGCAGGCGGCGACTGCCGAGAATCCGCCGGCACCGCCCGGGGCCACCGAGACGGCCGCGGCCGCCGAGCCTGCCGAGTCATCGGCGCCGGCTGCGACATCCAAGGAGGAGGAATCGGCGTCGCCAGCGCCCGCGGAATCAGCCGCTGCCGATGAGAAGCCGGGTGAACCGGACGCGAGTGCCCCATCGGCGTCGGAAGACAGCCCTGCGAAGGAGGCACCCGAAGCAGTCCCATCAGCGGGCGGCGAGGAGAAACCCTCCACGCCATCGGCCGACAACGGCGCCGCGCAGGCCGAAGCGGCGGCTCCGCCTGCCTCCGAGGCGGCCGTCACTGAATCCAAGCCTTCGCCGGGCAGTTCCCCGGAGGGCCCGAAGCAGGAGACTCCACCACCATCTGCCGCCGAGGAAGCCCCCGCCGCGATGGCTGGGCAGGAAGGCGTCAAAGAAGACAAAGAAGCGGCCCCCTTGCCGCCCAAGCCGGCCGACGCAGACGTACTTCAATCGGTTTTGCCGCCGCCCGCAGACGGTCCGCCGGCCGCAGAGCCTGCGGCGAGCCAGATGGTCGACCAGACGCCCAGCGGTGAAGCAGTGACGGCTTCACCTATCGCGCCCCAGGAAGAGACGGCCAAAGAGGAGGTGCCCGCGAAACCGGAGTTGGACCTGCCGCCGGACGTGGAGGACGCCATGGACAAGTTCATGGCTGAGGACGACGGCCCAGTGACCCTGCGGTTCACGTTCCGCTATCAGCCGTGGGAGCAGGTCATTCAATGGTTTGCGGACCAGTGCGATCTTTCGCTGATTATGGACGACCCTCCAAAAGGCACGTTCAACTACACCGACAGCCGCGGTTATACGCCTGCCGAAGCAATCGACCTGCTCAACGGCGTGCTGTTGACGAAAGGTTACACGCTCCTTCGGCGCGATCGCATGCTGATGGTCATTAACCTGGAAGACGGCATTCCGGACAACCTGGTGACAACCGTTCCGTTGGAGGAATTGGATAGCCGCGGCGAGTTCGAATTGGTCGGCGTGCTGTTTCAATTGGAGAAGTTTGAACCCCAGGAAGCCGCCGACGAAATCAAGAACCTGATCGGCCCACAAGGGTCGGTGAAGGTGCTGCCCAAGACCCGGAGTCTCCATGTGACCGACACGGCGGGCCGGCTGCGAACGATCCGCAGCGTGATCCAGCGAGTGGAAGACCCGAAGGGGCTGGCCTCGGGGAGACTGGAGAGCTACGAATTCAAGAACATCCTTCCCGACGAGGGCCTGGTCGTTTTGCGACAGTTGTTGGATATCCCGCTGGATGCCAACGCCACGGAGGACGACACCTTCCGGTTCGCCATGGATCCGATGGGGACGCGGCTTCTCTTCTCGGGTTCGGCCGACAAGATCGCCAAGGCCAGGGAGATCCTGGAGAAGATCGACGAATCGACGGGCGCCGCTACGGATTCATCGACGCTGGAGACCCCACAACTGGAGGTCTACCCGATCGCCGTAGCCGATCCAGAGACGGTGCTCAAGGTGATGCAGACCCTGCTGGAAGGAACACCCGGTACTCGCTTGTCGGTCGATCCCACGACCGGCAGTCTGGTGGCTCTGTGTCGCCCAAGTGATCACGCGACGATTCGGGCGACGATCGATCAGATGCAGGCGGACGTCCGCCGCATCGAGGTGATTTATCTCCAGCGACTTGATGCAACGGTGGCCGCCGCCGCGATCACGAAGATGTTCGGCGAGCCGACGACGGATGCGAAGGGCCAGAAGAAGAACACGACCGCTCCTGAAGTTGTCCCCGATCCGGGCGGTCGCCAGTTGGTCGTTCACGGCACCGAGAACCAGATCGCCCAGATTCGCGTTCTGCTGGGCAAGATGGGCGAAACCGAATTTGCCGACGGCCCGGTAGCAACGGGGAGCCGGATTCGCATTCTGCAGATCACGGGCAACGCCGCGGAGACGGCCTTGGAGAACCTGCGGTTGATCTGGCCGACGATCAGCGACAATCCGATCAAGGAAGTGACGACGCCCTCGGCCATCATGCCCACATTAAGGTCGCGTGAGACGATTCCGTCTCGCGTGCCCGCCAGAGGCAACGAACCACTGGCGGAGCCCCGGCAGGATTGGGGGCGCACGCCGCCGCAAGGCGGGATTCCGGAATTCCGTCGACCTCCGCAGGAATCACAGCCACCCGCGTCGTCCGTGCCTCCCGCCGCAGAGGCACCGGAAGATCGGCAGACGTCGCATTCGACGAGCGGGGTCTTTCGTTTCGCGGCCCAAACCGAGGAAACCGAGAAGCCAGAGGCGGCCGAAAAGGCGGATTCGGCCGAGAAGTCGCCGTCGGATCAGCCGGCGGCAGTCCCGGAAGAGAATGCTTCGCCGACTGTTTCCGAGCCGGAGCAGACGCCCGACGCGCCCAGACCAAAATCGCCGATTGTCATTTCCCGCAGCCCCAGCGGTTTGATGATCGCCTCGGACGACGTGGCGGCCCTCGACGAGTTCGAGCGGCTGTTCAATTCAATGACGGGCGGGTCCGAATCGGATCGAACGGAGTTGACCGTTTTCTACCTGAAGTACGCCAAGGCGGCGGTGGTGGCAGAAACGCTGACCAAGATCATCGGGAGCGGCACCACCGGCAGTTCGTCGACCGCCAGCCAGGACTCCGTTTTGGGACAGCTCGTGGCCGGTTCGTTGGGCAGCACGATGGGATCGTTGCTCAACCTGGGGGCCTCGACCCTGAGCCCGACGGGGATGCTGCGGATCACCCCCGAACCGCGACTGAACGCCTTGATTGTCGAGGCTAACGCCACCGACCTGCGAACGATCGAAGAGGTGCTCAAGCTGCTCGATCAGCCCGAGAGCCCGGAAGAGGTTCTGGTGACCCCGCGGGCCCGGTTGATCCCGGTCTACAACATGGCGGCCGACGAGGTGGCAACGATCGTCAAGCAGGTCTTCGCCGACAAGATGCAGAGTAGCTCCAGTCGCGGCGGTGGCGGCGAGAACCGTCCCCAGTCCCCGGCAGATTTCTTTGCCGCCATGCGGGGCGGACGCGAGGGGAGCAGCCGTGGCGGTAGCGGCTCCAGCGCGGCCGCCAAGGAAGAGCCCGAGCGGATGACGGTCGGCGTCGATGCGCGCAGCAATTCGTTGATTGTGTTCGCCTCCGAGTCGACCTACGAAGAAGTGAAGATGCTGGTTGAGGAGTTAGATTCGATCGCCGGAGTGGCCGACGACGAGGCAACCGAGGTGGTTACGCTCGACAAGTACGATCCGCAAGCAATGAAGACTGCGCTGATGGCGATCCTGGGAGAGAACGCCGTTTCGAGTTCTTCGTCGTCGAGCAGCAGTCGTAGTTCGGGCACAACCCGGACCGGATCGACGCGAACGGGATCGTCGAGCCAGCCTTCCGGCGGAATGTCGGACGACATGCGCCGTCGGATCGAGTACATGCGTTCGATGATGGGGCGAGGCGGCTCGACCGGCGGACCGTCAAGAGGAGGAAGGTAATCGCCTTCTTCCGCGATTAGCGTCAAGAGGGCACTTTCCGCACCAGGCGGCTGATCTCTTTGAACTGCGGGGTGCCGGCCACTTGGCACCACTCGAACAGGGCCGCTTCGGTGGTGGTCAACACGGCGCCTGAGGAATCCATGCGCCGCAAGGCCGTGTCGCGATCGAGAGGGTTGCGCGAGCCGACGGCATCGACGGCCAGATAGACCCGCCATCCGTCGCCGAGCAGATCGAGGACCGTCTGCTGGACGCAGACGTGCGTCTCGATTCCGGCGACCAGGATCTTGTGGATCCCCTGATTCTGCAGCTCCTGGAAGACCTCGGGACAGCCGCTGCAACTGAAGGTGAGCTTGTCGGGGATCGGGCCGAGCCGTTCGGCCAGTTCGGGCACGGTAGGGCCCAAGCCCTTGGGATACTGTTCCGTGGCGACCACGGGTATCCCCAGGATCTTCGCCCCGTCGATCAGGCGGCGCGTGTTGAACACCACGCGGCGGTGATCGGCGATCGCGGGGACGAGTTTCTCCTGCACGTCGACGACCAGCAGGGCCGTCTCGCCGATCGACATCAATTCGGGGCTGCGCCGGAAAGCATCTTGTTCGTTCATGAGAAGCAGGATAACGGAGGAATGCGCCGGTGGGTAGCGGGGGCGTGAGGAATCCATCCGTGGGGCTGGATGGCGTTGCGTGATTCCCGGAAAAAGGGGACAGCCACCTTTTGTGCGAAGCACCCGAAGGGCCGTTCCGGCAAAAGGTGGCTGTCCTCTTTTTCCGGGAGAAGCACGCGGGGATGGCGTGCGGGCGAGCCTCTTTTCGTCGGTGTTGGGAATAAACCGTGCGCTGGCGGGATCTCTTGTTCTGAGGGGAGTCATTCTCTTCGAAACCGCGGGTGGCGCCGCCTTCGTCAACGAATTCCGGTTCTGAGGATGGAGGTTTACCATGAGATGGTACGTGATCGCGGTATTGGTTGGGTGCGTGGCGGTAATTGGATGCGGCAGGGCAGCCGATACCTCGCGGCAATTGTTGCCCCCTGCGGCCAGTGCCGCGGCGGACGCCGAGGGAGAGGGATTGCTTCCGATTCAGATCGTCGGCCCAGAGGTCGAGTTCAACACCGAGGCGTATGATCGGATTTACGAGAATCCGTTCCTGGTCACTCGCGACCATCCTCTTTCGACCTTCTCGATCGACGTCGACACGGCGTCTTACTCCAACGTGCGGCGGTTCCTCGAGAACGGCCAGTTGCCGCCCCCCGATGCCGTGCGGATCGAGGAGTTGGTCAACCACTTCGATTACCGCTACGAACCGCCTAAAGATGAGACTCCCTTTTCCGCCCAAGTGGAAGTGGCCTCCTGCCCGTGGAATCCCAAACACCGACTGGCCCGGATTGGGCTGAAGGGCAAGGAAATACCGGAGCAAGAGCGACCCGAGGCCAACCTGGTCTTTCTGCTGGACGTATCCGGTTCGATGGACCAGCCCAACAAGCTGCCCTTGTTGAAATCGGCAATGGGGATGCTGGTGGAGAATCTTTCGGACCGCGACCGGGTGTCGATCGTGGTCTATGCCGGGGCCGCGGGCGTGGTGCTGCCGCCGACGTCGTGTGAAGAGCGGTCGACGATTCTCGCCGCCATGGAACGCCTCCAGGCGGGTGGCTCGACCGCCGGCAGCGAGGGAATTCAGCTCGCCTATCAAGTCGCCCAGAAGAATTTCAACGCCGAAAGCGTCAACCGGGTGATCCTCTGTACGGACGGCGACTTCAACGTGGGTTTCACCAATCAGGGCGACCTGATTCGCTTGATCGAGCAGAAGGCCAAGGAGGGCGTGTTCCTCACCTGTCTCGGATTCGGCATGGGCAACTACAAGGACTCCACGCTGGAGAAACTGGCCGACAAGGGCAACGGCAACTATGCCTACATCGACACGATCCACGAAGCCCGCAAGGTGCTCGTCGAGCAACTGGGCGGGACACTGTTCACGATCGCAAAGGACGTGAAAATCCAGGTCGACTTCAATCCGGCCCAGGTGGGCGCCTACCGGCTGATCGGCTACGAGAACCGCCTGCTTCGGGATGAGGACTTCCGCGACGACACGAAGGACGCGGGCGAAATCGGCGCCGGCTATACCGTCACGGCGCTCTACGAGTTGATCCCTGCCGGGCAGGAGGCCGATGTGCTGCAGGCCGAGCCGTCGAAGTATCAGCAAACCGGCCAGCCCACGGAGGCGGCTGCCAGCGGCGAGTTGCTGACCTTGCGGCTCCGCTACAAGCAACCGGCCGGCGAGACTTCCGAACAGATCTCGTTCCCGGTCAGCGATGCGGGCATGTCGCTGGAGGGTGCGTCGGGCGATTTCCGGTTCGCCGCGGCCGTGGCCGGCTTCGGCATGCTGCTGCGGAATTCCGAACACCGGGGAGAGGGCACCTACGACCTGGTTGTTGAGTTGGCTCAGTCGGGCAAGGGCGACGACCCCCACGGCTACCGAGCTGAATTCGTGAAGTTGGTTGAGCTGGCCAAGGCGTTTCAGGGACGCCGTGGATAAACGGGGAGTGGGCGAGAGGCAAAGTATCCAACCGATACAGCGCCGGTTGCCGTATGTACGCCTCACAGGGCGTTTGCGACTTGCACCCCGGCTTGATCAGATTCCTCTCGTACAATCGTGGGTTGACTTGCGTAAGTACACGGGATATACTTTATATATCCCTATCTGGAGCCAACCGCGATGATCAAGACATTGACCAAGCACGGTAATAGCTATGCACTCGTGATCGACAAACCGATCCTTGAACTGATTCGGGCCACTCCCGAGACACCGTTTGAGATCATCTCGGACGGGCGTTCGCTGGTTCTGACTCCGGTGCGCGATGCCAAAGAGGAGAAGAAGTTCGACGACACCGTGGCGATGATTCACAAACGGTTCGGCAACGCGATGAAGAAGCTGGCGGAATAGGCCATGACGCCACCCCTGTTTCTGGACTTGGAACACATCCTGCGACTGCACCGCAGCCTGATCGAACACTACGGTGGTGCCGACGGAATACGCGATATCGGCCTGCTTCATTCGGCGACTTCCATGCCGCAGGCGTCGTATGGCGGCGAGTATCTCCATCGTAACATCTTCGAAATGGCAGCCGCCTACCTGTTCCACATTGTCCAGAACCATCCGTTTCTTGATGGAAATAAGCGGACCGGGGCTGCGTCTGCGATCGTATTCCTTGCCCTGAATGACATCGAGATCGACAACGACGAACAGGGCGTGGTCGATCTGACGCTGTCGGTTGCCACCGGCCAGGCGGGCAAGGCGGAAATCGCTCAGTTCTTTCAGACGCATTCTCACTGACGGATGCCTTCTGAACAGCCTTGCGATCTCAGGGTCGAGTTTCTCGGCTCACGCGCCCGCAGATTGCCGTGCAGCCCGCTCGCGTCCGAAGCGATCGGCCGTTTTGAGGGCGGCCAGCACGGCGTCGGGGGAGACGGGACACGATTCGTGGTGGATGGTCTCTTCTTCGGCGCAGGCCGCTTCGGCGACTCGGCGCAGGTCGTCGTTGCTTACGTCTCCCAGCCCGATATCTTGCAGCACGATGGGGAGGCCGACGGACTCGCAGAAGTCGTAGACGTTGCGGATGAGGTGGCTGGGCCGGTCGGTCAGGAAGAGCCCGGCCAGGACGCCGACGGCGACCTTTTCCCCGTGGAGGTAGGAGTGGGTTGCGTCAAGTTGGGTCAGCCCGTTGTGGATGGAATGGGCGGTCGCCAGCCCTCCGCTCTCGAAGCCCAACCCGCTGAGGAGCGTATTGGCCTCCACGACGTGATTGAGCGCCGGGGTGACGACCTTTTCCTGGCACGCCGTCCGGGCCGCGACTCCGTACTCCAGGATCGTATCGTAGCAGAGCCGGGCCAGGGCGTAGCCGGCAAGCGTTCCCACGCCGCCGCACTGATTGGGCGCGTAGGCCAGGCGGCACGATTCGGCCTCGAACCAGGTTGCCAGGGCATCGCCCATACCGGCCACCAGGAACCGGACGGGGGCCTCTGCAATCACGCGGGTGTCGACGAGCACCAGGTCGGGGTTCCGCGGCATGAAATCGCACCGTACGAACACGCCGTCGTCGGTGTAAATGACGGCCACCGCGCTGGTCGGCGCGTCGGTCGACGCGATGGTCGGCACGATCGCCACCCGGGCGCCCGCGGCACGGCCGACCGCCTTGGCCGTATCGATGATCTTGCCGCCGCCGATCCCCACGATGACGTCGCATTTCTGCGACCGAGCCACAGCGGTCAGCCGTTCGATCTCTCGCTCCGAGCACTCTCCGCCGAACCGCTCGACAGTCACGGCAAGGCACTTCTGCCACTCGGGTGTAACCGGCCTCCCTCGGGGCAGGAAATGGTTTTGCGACAAGGTGTTGCGTTGAATTGGTAGTGAAAGAAACGGCCTCCTCAGGGTAAACATTGGATTAGTACAACCATGTTTCCCCTG
>Ga0123331_1002254_pt1 | contig 14292 bp, 11 predicted proteins | sample BioC13SIPDNA_3_FD_89705 | JGI IMG/M metagenome (GOLD analysis project Ga0123331, IMG submission 89705) | Anaerobic biogas reactor microbial communites from Washington, USA - Biogas_R2_B C13 SIP DNA | ecosystem: Engineered > Bioreactor > Anaerobic > Unclassified | place: Washington, USA... | reverse complement strand
TTTGAGGTGGAAGAGGAGTAACCATATTGCGTATCCTGGTTCTAATCTTATTGCCCTGGTTGGCAATATTTTTACAATCGACAATATTTAGTTTTTATAGTATAAAAGGTACTACTCCAGATTTAGTTCTGGTTTTTGTTACCTTTTTTGCGCTTTTTAACACTGCAAAGAAAGGTAGTGGCTATGCATTTTTCTGTGGTCTATTGGAAGACCTGTATATGGGACGCTTTATTGGTCTAAATGCTTTATCTAAAGGATTAACTGCTTACATTGTAGGCAAGGTGCAGGGTAATGTTTTTAAGGAAAATATATTTGTAGGTGTTCTCGGAGTACTGGTAGCAACTGCCTTAAATTTCCTTTTTCTTTTCCTTATAAGCATTATGGTATTTGATGTATTTCACATTGACACAGGCATGTTGCACCACATTATGTACCAGGCTGTTTACAATACTATTGTAGCTATACCTCTTTATATTTGGTACTATAATTCATCTAATAGTGGTGTATTGAGGACACCTTGGAGAGTTTGACATGAAACCTAAAACTATTCAAACCAGGCTAAAAGTATATTCATATATTGTTATAGCATTACTGGCAATATTATGTATAAGGCTGGCGGTGGTGCAGCTTTTTCACCAGCAGGCCTACCAGACCCAGGCCAAAGAGAATCGTATTCGCCTGGTTGCAGTAAAGGCTCCCCGTGGGGAAATATATGCCCGCGATGGGGAAATACTGGCTAACAATGAGCTGGTCTATACCTTGAGTTTAAGCTACCTGGGTTTAAAGGGTCAGGATAATGTGGTGGACAATCTGGCCCAACTACTACAATCTGATTATCCGGAAATAGACAAAAACTACATTGAAGAGAAAATTAATCTGCAAAAATATCGCCTGTTTGAACCCGTTGTAATTATACGTGATATTCCCTGGGAGCTAGTCGTGGAGATAGAAGAGAACCGCCAGACGCTTCCCGGAGTTACCATTACGGTGGAACCATTACGTGCTTATCCTGAGGCAACTCTAGCCGGGCACGCACTGGGATACATTCATTCTATAAGTGCTGAAGAATTAGCCAGTAATGAGGAATCCAAGTACAGTATAAATAGTTTGATTGGAAAATCGGGAATTGAAAAGCAGTATGAGAAAGAATTGCGGGGAAAAGATGGTGCCCGCCGAGTTGAAGTTGATGCCAACGGCAGGCCGGTACGAGAGTTAGTGACGTTAGAGCCTTCACCCGGGAACAACCTTTATCTTACTCTGGATATGGAATTGCAGAAAGTACTGGAAAAGAGTTTGGATCAGGTTTTGCAGCAATTACAGGTGCGCTATCCCAAAGCCAAGGTAGGTTCGGCAGTAGTGATGAATGTTAAAACTGGTGAAATACTGGCAATGTGTAGTAGGCCCGCCTTAAACCCGGATGATTGGAAAGGCAAGCTTAGCAATGAAAAGGCATCCTACTATTATCCCCCTGGCAAGTACGACCCTATGAATCCAGGAGCAGAAACTAATCGCGTTATCCAAGATAGTTATCCACCTGGATCCACCTTTAAGCCTATTACTGGTATGGCAGCTCTGGATAGAGGTTCGGTAGATCCCCTGAGTTTAGTTAATTGTGGTGGTGCCTATTGGATAAAACCTAACATAAAATGTACCGGAGTTCATGGCAATGTCAACTACTATTCGGGTATGGGCACTTCATGCAATACTTATTTTCAGGAGATGGGACGCCGGGCAGGCAAGGATAATATTATTTATGTAGCCCGGGAATTTGGGTTGGGAAGCAAAACCGGTATTGATCTGCCTGATGAAAAGCAGGGCCTATTGCCTACACCCAAGTGGAAAAAAGAGGTTAATGAAATCATTTTAAATGATCGTCATGCAGTTCTGCTTAAACGCCTGGATGAAAAATATGATACTTTAGAGCAAGGGGCCATTGGTAATCAAGAAGAGCTGGAGAAACTAAAACAACAAAAACAAAAGGAAAGAAACCAGATAGATGCCGAACATGATATTAGATACCGCTTCGATACCAACTGGCAACAGTATGATACTTTTAATATGTCTATCGGTCAGGGTTACAATGACTATACCGTTATACAGATTGTTAACTATATAGCAGCCATAGCTAATGGTGGTTATTTAATGCGCCCGCATGTAATGAAAAGTATAGTTTCTCATGAGGGCAAAACTCTGAAAAAGGCAAAACCAGAGCTAGTTAACGAGGTTGATGTTTCACCCGAAAGTATTGCCATGACCAGGAGAGCTATGCTAGCAGTTACCCAACCGGGAGGTACCGGCCATTTTCTTTTTGCCCACTTCCCGCCCGAATTGCAGATTGCAGCCAAGACCGGAACAGTCGAAACGGGTAGGCAGGGAGATAACCAAAAAAAAGAATTTCACGGGGTATTTGTTGCTTTTGCACCCTTTGATGACCCTGAAATTGCATTTGCATCAGTAGTTGAATACGGTTATTATGGTTCCACTTCGGCAGGTTATGTAGCTAAAGATGTACTTGAACACTATTTTGGCGTCAAGGATCACCTGGCTGATGAAAAGGCTCCGTTAGAAGAAAAAGCCGATTCCACCGAACAGAGTAATGAAACCCAGTCGGTTGAAACTGACCCAAGATTACGCCCTCGCTAGTGACACAGGGGGACGGTTCTGGTGTGTCATTTCAAAAAAATGACACACCGGAACCGTCCCCCTGTGTCACTTTTTTCTGTGAAAGAAAAAGGTTTTAAGGTTGTATTATTAGTTAACGTGGAAAATGTTACTATATAGCAAGAGATTAGCTATGAGCGGGGAGGCTAAAGCGTGAAGAAGGTATTGGGGATTGGAGCCGCAATATTAGTAGTGGTATTGGGGCTAGGGATTTTTAACTATTTTTATTATTTCCCTCCAAAGCTGCCGGAAGCTAAAATAATAGAACTGGCAGAAAAACAATTGGAAAAAGATTTACCTTCCTATATGCGTAAGTACAGTGACCCCTATATGAAAACAACTCTGCACAAAATAAAAATACTGGATGTACGTGAATTGGGTCAGAAAACCTATCTTGTTTTTAAAGCAGATGTTCAGATGTCTGAAGCAAATCAGGGTTTTGGAGGGCCGCCTTTCCAAGCAGGAACTTATATGTTGGGTATAAGGTTGGTAGAGGGCAAACCCGGGGGCATAGTTTTGAAGGATGGTATGGAGTTTACCACGGAAATGATAAGTGGTGCTAATCCGGCGGAATGCGGGCTGATGCCTGATGGAGTATTTTATGGCTTTTGTAAAGACCCCCGGGTAGAGCGGGTAGTTTTGGAAATGAATGAGGGGAGCAAGATTGAGGCTAAGATGCAAAACCGGGTTATAATGGCCCAAATACCAAAGGGCCAAATCGAATTAACCCCCCGTTTTTATGATAAGGCCGGGATGGAGATAGAGCAAAACTGGGGTATGAAGATTGCATCTGTTTCCCAGAATGAGAAATATTACCGCCAGTATAATAATTATCCCCTGGAGTGGTGGAACATGAGCGCAGAGGAAATTGATATCCTGAGTCCGGGGATGGTTAACGCGGTCTGGGTATTTCCCGACCAGGAGAAAAAGAGTCTGGAAAAAGAGCGGGCTAATAAACTAATAGAACTGGTTAAATCAGGTATCCCCGTAGTTTTTGTGGGTATGAAAGATTTGCAGCAGTTGGAGGTTTTCAGTATAGAACCGAATAATATCCTGAATGCTGAAATCCCAGCCAGTGAAATGGAAGCAGTGTACCTAACTCAAAACGAACAGCAAACCTTGCAAGCCGGGGTAATTACTCTGGATGAGGAACAGGATTCCCCGGTATTAATGAAGACACTTAACCTGCGTTACCAGTTGGATTTACCGATTAAGACTCGTAATAAAACTGACCATGCCAGCAACGAAAAGGCTGAAACCGCTATACCCCGACCTGTAGCCCCGGCGGTAAAAGCTACGGTAACAGGCGAGGGGAGGAATTAAGGATGAGTAGGGATAACCTGAGAAAGAGCCCTGGTGGTTTTGGTTTAATCAGTTTGATAATAATTTTATTTATAGTCCTGGGCTTACCTAAGGTGGCAGGGGCTGAAGGCACCCTTTCTATGACTGCCAAAGCAGGTTTTAACGGTTATGTACGTACCGGTGAACCCGTATCTTTTGCAGTGGAAATTAAGAATCCGGGCCCGGAAATCAAGGGCAGTTTACAGGTAAGCTGTGATCAATCCGGTTCCCGTGTGGTATATAGCCGGCAAGTAGTTTTACCCCGAGGTGCCCATAAGAGTTTTAACCTTTATGCCTCCGATGACCAGAGCCAGAGTTTTAACCTTCGCCTTATGGTTGCAGATAAAGAACTGGTTTCCAGTCGAGTTAAAGTTACCCGCCTTCCGCCTCAGGAAATGATAGTAGGAGTACTATCAAGTAACCTGGAAGCTTTAAACTACCTGGGGGCAATGAAACTACCCGGGAATGCCCAGAGGGTTACGGTAATACACCTGGATGCTAAAGATATACCACCCAACTCTATAATGTTGGAAAGTATAGATGTTCTGGCTCTCACTGACTTCTCCAGCCATAACTTTAATCACGAACAACTAGTTTCGATACAAAGTTGGGTAGAAAGCGGAGGGGCGCTGGTAACTTGTGGCGGTGCCAGCTGGCAAAAAACACTGGGCTCCCTGCCCAAGTCATTACTTCCAGTACAAGTTTCCGGCAGTATCCAGGTCAGCTCTCTGGCGGAACTGGAAAAATGGACCGGGCAAAAGCTTCCAGCGGGAAAGAATATTATTCTTAGCCAGGGTCAGATTAATCGAGGTACTACACTATTAGCCAGCGGACAAAATCCGGTGCTGGTTGCCTCAAAACTGGGTCATGGAAATGTTTATTACCTGGCCTTTGATCCAGGTGCCAGTCCCTTTGATAATTGGTCCGGTAACGAAAATCTGTGGCTTAATATTATTACCCAGGGTGACCCTCACCAGACCATAAGTGCACCCCACTTGCGCTCCATGATGATGGAGCAGCGGCGCCATGAGATAGGCTGGGCCCTGCGTACTATTCCGGCATCTGATTTGCCTTCGCGGGGATTACTGGCTGCTGTATTATTACTCTACATTCTTATACTGGGGCCAGGGGCTTATCTGTTGTTGAAAAAGATTGACCGTCGGGAACTGGGCTGGATAGTCATACCCCTTATGGCTATATTGCTTTTTGGTGCTACCTATTATATGGGTTTCAAAAGTAAAGGGCGTGATGTCTTTACCCGGGTTATTTCCGTGGTACAGATGGAACCGGGATTTGATTATGCCCGGGTAAATTCATATATAGGCGCATTTGCTCCTACCCACCGGGATTTTTCCATTAATTTGAGCGGTAACTTGCTGGTAGATATATTGCCAATGGATTACTATCGGGATGGTCCGGTGATAGATAATGACAGTTTGCCGGTATTGGCCAGGGTGGAGCAGGGAGCGGATACCAGGGTTAGCTTCGATGATCTTAGCCGCTGGTCAACCCGTTCTATCGGAACCAGTAGTAGTATTTACCAGCCGGGTAATATTGAAGCTAAACTTAACAGCCAGGGTAATAGGATTACTGGTTCCATAACTAATAATACATCGCAAACCTTGAAGGATTGCATGATTTTTAGCCGCCATGGTTATCAGAAACTTAATAAGCTTAAACCCGGGGAAACCGCCCAGGTGGACCTGATGGTATATTTGTCAATGCAGAACCGCCCGGTCTACTATCGTTTGTTTGAATCCTATCCCATTCATTATCCACGAGGATTTTACCCGTTCAGGGCTGAAACGAACAGTAAAATGCGGATTATGGAAATGTACTTTAATAGAGGACAAGGGCAGGATAGTGATAAATTGTTGTTTATTGGCTGGTCGGAGGAAGAGGTTAAAGGTATTTTGGATAGTAGTGGATTAGGTAAAGTGTACCCCTCCACGGCCTATATATCACCAATGCCGGTTAACCTCTTGCATAATGATAAAGTATCGATCCCCCCCGGGATAATAAATGGTCGCATAATCGAGGTTAAGGCTAATCATTGTGAACAAAACTTACAAGGGGTTCAATTTGGTGGAGGTCCAGTTACTTTCCAGCTGGATTTGCCCTATGAACCCAGTTCTTTGCAGATAGAAAAATTTAACCTGCTAGCCCCAGTCGATAGTTTTCAAAGCGCCCGGGGGATAAAGATGGAGCTATACCAGTGGTCAACCGGAAACTGGGAAGAGGTAAAATATCAGTTAATGGGAAACCCGATTAAAGACTGGCAGAAATATTTATCTGAAAAAGGTAGCTTGCGCGTAAGGATAAGCCCATCTGCTACGGATGGTTTTGTGTATTTACAGGGAGTGACCCTTACTATGGAGGCTAAATACCAGAATCGTAGTCAACAGCCGGGTTTGATCACCGGCGAGGGGAGGTAATAAGATGCTGTTTATAGAAAACCTGTGCAAGCAATATGGAAAACTGACTGCGGTAGATAACTTATCTCTGCAAGTAGATACCGGAGCCATATTTGGCCTAGTTGGTCCCAATGGTGCCGGTAAAACTACCACCATGAAGATACTGGCGGCGCTTTTAACCCCAACTTCAGGCAAAGCCTGGATTGCCGGGGAGGATGTAAGCGCGAACCCGGCGCGGATAAGGCAACTGGTTGGTTATATGCCTGATTTCTTCGGAGTTTATGATGATCTCAAGGTGGACGAATATCTTGATTTCTATGCTGCCAGCTACGGTATTTCGGTTCGAGAACGGCGAATGATTATCGGGGATTTACTGGAACTGGTAGATTTGAGCCATAAACGTCAGGCTTATGTGGATTCTCTGTCCCGGGGTATGAAACAGCGCCTTTGCCTGGCCCGCAGCCTGGTTCATGACCCCGCTCTACTGATTTTAGATGAACCTGCTTCCGGACTTGATCCCCGGGCGCGGGTAGAAATGCGTGAACTTCTAAAAGAATTAAAATCCATGGGTAAGACCATTATTATTAGTTCTCATATATTACCGGAACTGGCTGAGCTATGTACTCATATTGCTATCATGGAGGCAGGCCGATTGGTGGTAAGTGGTACCAACCAGGAGATAGTAGAACATACCCGGACCGGAAGAACCTTGCAAATAAGAGTTATGGACCAGGGCGATGCGGCTGCACTTATACTGCAGGAGGAATTGGGACTTACGGAGATATCCTTTATTAACAATAGCCTGGAACTTCCCTTTAACGGCAGTAATGAGGAGCTTAATCACATTTTAACCCGCATGGTTAAAAGCGGTATCCCGGTGGTATCTTTTAGCGAAGGCAAAAATAACCTGGAGGATATTTTCATGCAGGTTACGAAGGGAGTAGTTCAATAATGAAAAGGCTAGTTCTAAACCCGGTGCTGGACAAGGAATTTCGTTCCCGCATGCGTACCTGGAAGTCCCCCCTGCTGATAAGTTTGTACCTGGGGACTCTGGCTCTAATTACCCTGGGTTATTACTGGACCCAACAGCAAAGAATTTACTACTCCGGTTTTGGACCTGATGTAGGACCCCAGATATATGTTACCCTGACCATATTTCAGCTGATGCTGGTTTCGTTTGTTACCCCGGCTTTTACCGCCGGAGTAATAAGTGGAGAGCGGGAGAAACAAACTCTGGATCTGCTGATTTGTACCCGGCTGTCGGCCACTTCCATAATTTTAAATAAATTATTGGCCTCGATAGCTTATATACTACTATTGATAATATCTTCATTGCCCTTTTTCGGAGTAGTATATTTCTTTGGTGGCGTATTACTAAGTGAAATAGCGCAGGTGTTTCTAGTATACTTAATGACAGCGCTTACCTTTGGCGCGGTAGGGGTTTTTTGCTCTACTATTTTTCGTAAAACTCAGGTGTCGGTAGTGGTAACTTATGTTATCGTCTTTTTCTTTCTGGCTGGTACGGCAGCCATAACTGCATTTTTGGTAAATGTTCGCCCCAACTTCGGTGGTATCCCGGCATTTGCCTATCTTAATCCTCTGGTAGCCTTGTATTCAACCTTTCCAGGATCTTTTGCTCAGGGTATGCCCTTAAACTTTGGCATCGGTTCAAGCAGGATGGTGGGTTTAAATGCTCCAGTGTCAAGCCTGCAGCCCTGGCATTATAATTTTATTGGTGATGGCATTATTATAGTAGTTTTACTATTTATTGCGGTATTGCTCCTGGACCCGGTAGGGCGCTTTTCCAGGTTAAAACGCTGGTTTAGACGGAAGAAGCCGGTCCAGGTTGATGGTGGGGATATTAATGAAGAAACACATAGTGAAGAACTACATAATGAAGCTGAGGCGTGAGAGGTGCAGTTTTAATGATCGGGAAATTAAGACTGCCTTACAACCGGTATGGAAACGTTTGCTGAAGCAGCATTTCCTGGTTAGCCTTTTACGGGGTTTGGCTCTGGCTATGTTAGCAGCGCTGATTTTGCTGATCTATTCTTTCCTGCGTCCCTGGGCCGATGTTACGTTTTATTGCCTGGTAGCGGCAGGTATTATAATACCGGTTACAGCTGTGCTGACGGTAATTTCACGTCCGGGTTTATGGGAAGCAGCCTGTCAGGTAGACGCTAAAGGCTTAAAAGAGCGGGTTAGCACTGCTCTGGAGTTATCCAATTCTTTTTATGATAACCCGATGCAACGTTTACAAAGAGAGGATGCCTTAAAACACCTGCGGGAAGTGGACGCTGCAGCTACTTTTCCTCTGCAAATGCCCCGGCGGGAGGCTAAGATTTTAGTGGTTTTGGCCGGATTCTTGTTGCTGCTTAATTTAATTCCTAATCCCTGGCAGGGAGAGGTAGAACGGCAAATGGCGGTTCGGAAAGAAATCGTTCAGCAACAAAAACAGGTAGAGAAAGTTAAAAAGGATTTAGAAAAGAAAAATGAGAAGGCCCCCTCAGCCCGGCGGGAAGAGGGCATTAAAGCTCTGGAGGAATTACAGCAGAAACTGAATTCAACTAAAAAACAGGAAGAAGCCATGAAATCCCTGACTGCTACAGAAGAACGATTGCAAAAACTCTCCTCGGATAAACAGAACCATGTAAACGGTGATGTGGAAAGGCTGTCCCAGGCGTTAAAACAAAGTGAGATAAGCCGGGAACTGGGTGAAAAGTTAGCTGCCGGTGACAGCCAGGAAGTAGAACAGAGTTTTGCCAAAATGGCTGAAAAGCTACCAACTATGGCCAGTGCGGATCAGCAGAAACTAGCTGCCAGCCTGAATCAATCGGCAGCCACCCTGAGTGATGGGAGCCTGAAAAACCAACTTAACCAGGCAGCCAGGGCCTTAAGCAACGGGTCAACGCCGGCAGCGGGCGGCCAATTAAAATCTCTGGGTGCAACTCTGGGTGCAATGAGTAGTCAGGCGGCAGTAAATTCGGATTTGGCCCGGGCCGGGTTAGCCTTGCAATCGTCCCGAATGGCCATAGCGGCTGCGGCTAGCAGTAGTAATAATGGGAATCTGGCAGCTACCGGTACTGCTTGCCAGAATCCTCAATGTAACACTCCTGGATGTAACGGAACCTGACAGGTAAGCGGTAATTCTCCTGGAGGGGGAAATTCACCAGGCAGCGGTGGTGGGCAGGGAACAAAAGCGGGAACTGGCGCCGGGGCAGGAGCAGGAGCTGGTGCAGGAGCGGGGGCAGGCATGGGTAGTACTAACCAGGATAACCCTCAACAACGAGCTTCATCCGGCGGACTGGCGGGAGGAAATCTGCCGGCAGATATGAATACTGCTGACTACGAAAAAATCTATGACCCGGTCCGGCTAGGAAGAGCTGGAGAGACCTCTTATGTAAAGGGTCAGGAGGGCAGCGGCCCCCAGCAGATCATAGATATAGATAATCCGGACATTATGCCGGATACTATGCGACCTTACCAGCAGGTGATAGGAGAGTATAGCCAGCTAGCACGGGAATCTCTGAACCGCAGTGTAATCCCGGCAGGGACCAGGGACCTGGTCCATGACTACTTTTCTTCTCTGGAAAATTAATAAGTAACTAGAATTTTATTCCACGCGGATCGCGTACCCATAGGGCACACTGATGTTCGCTATCGCTCACTATTAAGGGAGCGGATTATATTAGGATTTACGCGGATTTTTAAAATATTATTTGACCTTGGCTTCTATTTTCATCAGTGGTTGCGTGCCCTTTAGGAATGGCCCCCGGCCATGGGGGGTAATTAGGAATTAGGCAACTAGATATTGACTAAATAAAAGAGATCAGCGTAAATCATAAATAATCTGCGGAATCTGCGTGAATTATATGGACGAATGGGAGGTTTTTTGATGCAGGTAGAAGATTTTGCCCGGGTGGTTATGGAAATAGAAAAAGAGATAGGTCGGGTAATGGTGGGGCAGAGGGATATAATTCGTCAGACCCTGATTTGCCTTTTAGCCGGGGGAAATGTCCTCCTGGAAGGGGTACCCGGGTTGGGGAAAACCATGCTGGTCCGGACCATTAGCCAGGTATTATCCATGGAATTTAGCCGTATCCAGTTTACTCCCGACCTGATGCCGGCGGATATAGCCGGAACAAATATTTTAAGCGAAGAGGCCGGGGGCAGCAGGCACTTTCGCTTTCAGCAGGGTCCGGTTTTTGCCAATATCGTGCTAGCTGATGAGATAAACCGCGCTACTCCCAAGACTCAAAGTGCTTTGCTAGAAGCCATGCAGGAGAAGACGGTTACCGTAGGAGGTAAAACTCGAACCCTGCCTCAACCATTTTTTGTATTAGCTACCCAAAACCCGCTGGAAATGGAGGGGACTTATCCGCTACCAGAAGCCCAGATGGACCGGTTTTTATTTAAACTCCTGGTAAAATACCCGGGGGAAGAAGAACTTGCCAGCATTATTAATATCACCACAGGCAGTGATTCCCCTTTATTAAAACAGGTAGCAGGCGCGGATACCATAACCGCTATGAGCATCCTGGCCCGCGAGGTACCAGTTGGGGAAAGAGTGCTGGAAATGGCTACCCGTTTGGTGCTGGCTACCCATCCGGATAGTCAGTATGCCCCGGAAAGTGTTCGAAAATATGTACGTTATGGCGCCTCCCCTCGGGGAGGACAGGCTTTGATAGCTGCCGGTAAAGTACGAGCATTGATGGAAGGACGATATAATGTGGCCTTTGAAGATATTACCGAACTGGCCTATCCCGCCTTGCGCCACCGCTTCTTTCTCAATTTTGAAGGCGAAGCCCAGGGTTTGGTCACTGATGAATTAATTACCGATATTTTACAACACCTGAAAGGTTAGGAATTAGGGGTTAATTAGGGAAGAACTTTCCTTGTCATCCTGAACGGAGTGAAGGATCTTTCACCGGAATATCATATCAGACCCTTCGCTACGCTCAGCATGACACCCACGAAAGCCACGGGAATTTTCATAGGTGGTTGCCGTGTGCCCTTTAGGGTATGGCCCCAGGCCATAGGGGGTTAATGAGAAAATAGATTATTTTGCGGTTTGCGTCCTAAAGAGGTGTAATTTGTGGATAATGTTTTTGATCAGCAGTTCCTGGCCAGTTTGGAGCGGTTGTCGCTACAGGCCAGGAAAATTATTGCCGGAAAACATAGCGGGGAACGACGCTCACCCAATAAGGGGAGTTCAGTGGAGTTTGCCGATTTTCGCAACTACTCCAGCGGAGATGATTTTCGCCACATCGACTGGAATGCTTATGCCCGCACTGAGCGCCTTTTTTTAAAGCTATTTATGGAAGAACAGGACCTTTTGCTGACTGTTTTTCTTGACTTGAGCCAGTCTATGGACTGGGGAGAACCAACCAAAGTCAGAATGGCCAAACAGATTGCGGCTGCGTTTGCTTACCTGGGCCTGACCAGTTTTGATCGGGTAGCGATTGGTTGCTGCTCTGATAATTTACAGGCTTATTTGCCCCCACTGCGAGGGAGAGCGGCGCTTAAAAAGGTATGGGATTTTATAGCGGAACTCCCCTGCAAAGGCAACACTGACCTCAATAAATCCCTGCAGGATTTTGGACGTTATGCCCGAGGAGGGGGAATGTCCCTGGTCATCTCGGATTTCATGTCCCCGTCAGGTTACGAGGAGGGTTTAAAATATCTGCAGTACTTGAAACAGGATGTAGTTGTGCTACAGCTGTTGGCGCCGGATGAAATAACCCCACCCTTAAACGGGGACCTGCGCCTGGTAGATTGTGAAAGCGGTGATATCCGGGAAGTAACTGTTACCCAATTAGTACTTAAAGCTTACCAGCGCAAACTGCAAGAGTATTGTGAAGGAATCCGCAATTTCTGTTATCAACGTAACTTCGATTATTTACAGCTCAGCTCATCAGACCCGTTAGAAGACATTATACTACGCAGCCTTCCCAGCGCTGGTATTTTGGGGAGAAGGTAGATAGTTTGCATTTATTTAATCCGTTGGCATTAGGATTTGCCGTAATAATACCACTAATAATACTGCTGTACTTGCTAAAGCCGCGGCGTCAGGAGATGATGGTTCCCAGCACTTACCTCTGGGAGCAGGTGCAGAAAGATATAGAAGCCAGTAAACCCTGGCAGCGCCTTAAAAAAAACCTGTTGTTGTTGCTGCAATTACTGGCAGCAGCGCTGCTGGTAATGGCTCTTACCCGCCCCTATCTGCCGGTAGCTCAGGATAGCGCCCGCCATCTGGTGGTGGTACTGGACTGCTCGGCCAGTATGGCTGCCAGCGATATATCCCAGTCACGGTTTGACGAAGCCCGTCGGGTTGCCGGTAAAATGGCCGACCAATTGGGGCCCGGTGATTGTATGACCTTGATTGCCATGGAGGAGAAGCCGGGTATTCTGGTTTCTGCCAGCCGCGACCGTAAAGAAATTAAACGTCTGTTAGGCGAGCTCAGACCAAACTCAGGTAGTGCCGATTTGGAACCGGTCCTGGCCATTGTTTCAGCCATGTTAAAAAACGATAATAACATTTCCCTGCTTATTTTAACCGATGGGGGAGTAAAGCCGCTGGACAATCAAATCAAACTTTCTTGTCCGGTAAAAGTGGAGTTGATTGGCAGAAGTTCGGATAATCTGGCTATAACTACTTTGGCTACTCGCCGCCAGGGTCCCCAGGTAATTACTTTGGCCCGGGTGCAGAACTTCAGTAATCGGGAAATTCAAAGTGATATTGAATTACGAGCTCAGGAGATGCTAATAGACGTACGCACTCTAGTTATGAAACCCGGTGAAATACGGGATATTATTTGGGATGAATTGCCTCCGGGGGTGGAGTTAGTTGAAGCCCGGTTATTACTACAGGATATCTACTCCCCTGATAACCAGGCCTGGGCAGTAGTGCAGGTTGCGGGCAAGAACCGTGCTTTATTGGTCACCCCGGGTAATATATTTATGGAAAAGGCCTTGAACCTGAATGACGCTCTGGATTTGTACCGGACCAGTCCGGAAAACTATCTGCATCAAAATGAATACTATGACCTGTATATTTTCGATGGCTGGTTGCCGCAGCAGTTACCCCAGGCTTCCATCATAGTTTTAAATCCACCTGCCTCCAATCCTTTCTTTACCATAAATGGAAACAAAAAAAACATAGCTTCCATTACTGCCAGTGCCGATGAACCGCTTTTAAGATATGTGGATGTTAACGGCTGGCAGATGGCCAGTGCCAGTAATGTAAATCTGCCTGCTGGTTTCAAAAGTCTGCTCCAATATGAGCAGAAGCCATTACTGGCTGCAGGTGATTACCAGGGCCAGCGGGTGGCATTATTTAGCTTTGACCTTCATAACAGTAACATTCCCTTACAGACTGGTTTTCCCATATTGATAAATAACCTGGCTGCCTGGATGCTACCGGAAAGACAGGATAATGCCGGCGCAATCAGCGGCGATGAATACCGATTTGCTCCGCTAGCGAACAGCACAGAAATTATAGTGCTAAATCCGGATGGGAAAGAGGAGAGCTTCAAGACCCCCTTTCCGCCTGCTTTTTCCACTATAAAACCTGGTCCCTACCGTTTTACTCAGGTATCCGACGATAGGGAACATAGCTTTTATGTAGTTAAGAATAGTGGTAACCTGCTGGAGTCGAACCTGAAACCCCAAAACTTAAGCTGGATACTAACAAAACAAAAGCCGGTAAAAAGCATTAGCAACCGGGAATTCTGGCCTTTCCTGGCGGTTATATGTTTGTTCCTACTCCTGTTGGAATGGGAGGTGTACCGCCGTGGCTATTAGTTTTAACCACCCTCTCTGGTTGCTGCTATTACCTTTATTTGGGTATCCCTTGTATCTCTGGTATCGCAACAGT
>Ga0123331_1002248_pt1 | contig 14332 bp, 12 predicted proteins | sample BioC13SIPDNA_3_FD_89705 | JGI IMG/M metagenome (GOLD analysis project Ga0123331, IMG submission 89705) | Anaerobic biogas reactor microbial communites from Washington, USA - Biogas_R2_B C13 SIP DNA | ecosystem: Engineered > Bioreactor > Anaerobic > Unclassified | place: Washington, USA... | reverse complement strand
TGCAGGCAGGGGAATTGCCTGGGCAGGGGAATGACGGCTGGCGCGAAGCTGTGGAAGGTCTGGAGGATCACAAGTCGGGCGTGGGGTGCGTGGAGCTGGTTGTGTCGCTGCTGGATGGGGGGAAAGAGGGAGTGGCGACGGGTTTGTTCGGCGCGATGGCATGCGGCGATGGGGAAGAGAGGGGCGTCCGGGGCGGGTGGAGGGTGGGTCGGTGTGGCGGAGCGAGGCGAGTTCACGAAGGTCGACTTGTCGCACAGGACACGCCCTCCTTGGTCAACTTGGCGACTTGGTCTGGGTGCGACCGAACGCACGATGTGCAACTTGCCAATTGCCGCTCGATTCCGAGCAGACATGCGACCAGAAAGCCAGCCTACAGTGGCCGCTTCATGTACTGGACGACTTCACCGTAGTCACCACCTTCGATCGCTTCGGTCGTCGTATGAGTGATGTCCTCCAATTGCCCAAGCTTGCTGGTCCACTTTCCGTCCGGCAGTTGCCGCGCCGCATGCGTGTACATCATCGTGGAACCATAGAGGGCAAGCTTTTCGAAGCCTTCTTCCCGGACGCCGTCGTCGCACTCTTCGTAACCAAGGGACCTGAACGCTTCAACGACGTTACCGATTCCATGATCATCACGTGAAGAGTCAACCGGCCAGAACACGCCCGGCTGCCACCAACGTTCCGTGTTACAGGCTGCCCAGGCGATGCAGTTGTACCTGACCGTTCTCGGGCTGGTTACTTCGTGATTCTCGCCGGTCAAGTTGGGGAACAGATCCGTTAGATTCATTCTGCCAGCAGACCTCTATCACGCCCCCACTGGACCCACACACGGGCCGACGCCTCGACGTCACCGGCGTCGCTCTCGGAAACCGGGTTCTCGTCCGTAATGGCCTCCAGCGCCCAGAACCAATGATCCGGTTCCTTCTCCAGTTCTGACAAGATCAGAGGAACAACGTCGGGCCCCATGCCTATGATTTTCTGATAGGAGAACACCAGCGCGATTTGCGCCGTATTGGACAAGTGCCGTGTCTTCGATTTCCAGTCGTCCCGAAGTTCACGAAAACGCTCGTGGATGGACTCGGCCGCCTGTGTGGAAGACATTCTGTTGGACCTCCATGATGGCCTGGTTTCCGCCCCCTGCCGTGCAGGTAGCGGCATGATTCGGTTTGCCAACGCGAGCAAAGGGCAATTTGCAGCCGAAGGAACTGTAAGGTTACACGAGTCTCAAAACCGCAGGAATACCAGCTTCACAATAGCAGAGCGTGAGAGCAGATAGCATCGGCGGTCTCAGGCAGCGATCAGCAAGAGCGTGATACCTGACTCGTGCCGCGTCACGACTAGAATTCGGGTAGGCTTCGCCATAAGGTATTCTGCCAAAGGCAATTTCGGACGTCAGGACCGGAAAATCAGGTTGTGACGCTGCAACAGCAGGAGGAGCGGGACTGCACCAAGGGGCCGCCACTGCGCTTCCAACAATCGGTATGAACATGAGCCGGGCTACCCTCCTGTTGGGGGAATGATTCGCGTTCGAGGGTGTCTCATTCGCGCCCGGTTTTCACGAGTTCTTGGGACGTTGATTTTTGAGACGGGTATTTGGGACTCGCCGGGCCGGAGTTACGGTTGGAGACCGAAGAGGAACGCCATGCATCGGCAATGGAAGGTATGATGGGATTCCACACAGACGGTCAAATGGGTTAACCTGAATGACGGCGGGGGATACCTTGAGTGAAATCTGGGTGTCTCAGCCCGGTTCGCCAAGCCAACGCCCGCCGTCATGCCAGCTGCAGGTGGAAATTAGAGATTGCATGCACTTGGTCATGACGATAATATCCCATACAAGCCAATCGCAGGTGGGGGATTTGAGTGACAAGCATGAAGGCAACTCTCCTTTGCGTCACCGTACTAGCTCTTGCGTTTCTATGCACTGGCTGCAAGATGGCTGAATCGTTTGTTGCGGTTGAAGCCGACAGGCTGGGCCGGCAACATTCGACCGATCCCAGTGCGCAAGCACGGTGGGACAACGAGGCACGCTATACCGGGTACGGTCTTTCGCCTAGCATGCGTTGAGTCCTCGACGATCTAGAGGGGCATTGTGGCTCCTGTTGCCCCATCGGCCAGATCGATCCGCGGGGGCGGTAGTGTGCTCGATCGGGTCGGACTAAAGGGGGTCGCCCAGATTCATTCCGGGGTCACACGCCGATTTTGGAATGCTTGGGAATGCGAATCACAGGCGAAGTGGCAGAACGTTTGACAGGGCCAGTAACCCGTGTCCAAACCGTCCGGCGGGTGACGAATTGTCCCAACTACCCGTCGACCTTGGAACTCGCCAAAATACCACCGATTTCTGGGAACGATCTGCCCGCGTTTCTGCCCGTCTACAACCTACACGAGTCGGCCCCTCCAAAGAGTCAAAGGGCAATCTGGCAAGAGTTCGAGGACGCCGCGATCTATGGAGTTTGCGAGTCTGAGCAAATCCGATTGGTGTTGTCAGACTGATGGCGAGAAACGGTCCCGACTGCGCCGGTCACGTCGACCTGAGCAACGACGGGAGCGTTGAGCGTGGGCTGGGACGTTGTCGCGAACGGTCGGAGGTAGAAGGAGCTAGATACGGGAAGAGAACAACACAGAGGCACAGAGGGCACGGAGAAAGAGGAGAGGAAGGGGTGGGGGCAATCGAAGAGCGGCGACGAGTCGCACGCACTCCAAATACACTGGTCGTCGCGAGGGCTTCAGCATAGCCCGAGAAGCCTTGTGGGACCCGGTGTTGACACAAGCCGGAAGTGTCAGGAGTGATTAGAGTCTTTGTGCTGGACTTGTGCGCATGGTGCGCGCATGTTTGTGAAGACTGGGTTGCGGGCTTGCCCCGCTTTGGGATCACGAACGGCTTCCTCGGCCTTGATCGTAACCTTGCCAACTGCTGTCACAGCTTCGTAACCCGAAGCGTAAGTGAGGCAAGATGTTACCCTCCTCGCTTACGCTTCGGGTTACGATTGGTTCGGCAGGCTTATGATCAAGGCCGGCTCCCTCAGCAGAAATTCCGGCTTTTCGCCGCCAACTCCGTGAGCCGGCCGGAGAGGTCTTCCAGATAGGATGCCAGCACGTGGATCACTCGTCCCTCGCGTTGCAGCCGGCCGCGGACGAGCAGGATATTGGCTCGTAGGGCGACGTTGCGGAATCGCTTCCACACGTCGGGGCGGATGATCAGATTGGCTACACCGGTTTCGTCTTCCAAGGTGACGAAGGTGATTCCCTTGGCGGTGCCCGGGCGCTGGCGAACGAGGACCACTCCCGCCACGGCGACGGGACGATTCTTGGGCAAGACGCGGAGGTCGTCGGCCCGGGCGATCTTCAACTCGTCCAGGGCCGGTCGCAGGAAGCCGATCGGGTGCCGGCCTAACGTCATTCCCAAGGTGCGATAGTCGGCCAGCATTTCTTCGACCGGCTGGATCTCGGGAAGAGTGGTCGCTTGTTCCGGCGCGGCAGGCAAGTTATCGAAAAGGGGCAGCTCTTTCTTGTCCTGCCCGAGAGCGTGCCAAAGGGCGTCGCGGCGGTTCAATCCAAACGACTTGAAGGCCCCCGCCTTGGCAAGCCGTGTGGCGACCGCCCGGCTCAAGCCCGTCCGGCGTGTGAATTCTTCCATCGAACCGAAGGGGCCGTCGGTTCGGGCTTGCTCGATCGCCTCCGCGTGCGTCTGCGACATGCCGCGGAGAAGTCGCATTCCGAGACGGAGTGCGAGATGGAACATGCCAGGAGAGTTTACCGCCCCTTCAGGGCACATAGGATCTCTTGAATCCATCCCCGGGGCGATGCCCCGGGCTGATATGTCGCTGTCCCTTTGGGGCGAATTGGATCGGATGACTTCCAGCGTGCAGTCCCAGTGGCTGTGATTGACGTCGACCGGCCGGACCTCGACGCCGTGGTCGCGAGCGTTGCGAATCAACTGGGCCGGGGCGTAGAAGCCCATCGGCTGGCTGTTGAGCACCGCGGCCGTGAAGGCGGCCTGGTGGTGATACTTGAGCCAGCACGAGACGTAGACCAGCAGGGCAAAACTGGCGGCGTGGGACTCGGGGAAGCCGTAGTCGCCGAATCCGCGAATCTGCTGAAAGATGGCCTCGGCATACTCCTGGCTGAAACCGTTCGACCGCATTCCCTCGATCAACTTGCGGCGAAATTCATCGATCACTCCAGGCCGGCGCCAGGCGCCCATGGCCCGGCGCAATTGATCCGCTTCGCCGGGCGTGAAGCCGGCCGCCACGACGGCCAGACGCATCGCCTGTTCCTGGAAGAGCGGCACGCCCAGCGTCTTTTCCAGCACTTCCCGGACCGCATCGTTGGGAAAAGAGACGGGTTCTTCGCCGTTTCGCCGCCGCAGGTAGGGATGGACCATGTTGCCCTGGATCGGCCCGGGGCGGACGATGGCCACCTCGATCACCAGGTCGTAGAAGCAGCGGGGCTTGAGCCGGGGGAGCATGCTCATCTGGGCCCGGCTTTCGATCTGGAAGACGCCCATCGTGTCGGCCTTGCGGATCATGGCGTAAACCTGCGGATCTTCCGGCGGCACGGTCGCCAGCGTGAGCCGCTCGCCCGTGTGCTGCTCGATCAGGCCGAAGCACTTGCGGATGGCCGTCAGCATGCCCAGGGCCAGACAGTCGACTTTGAGGATGCCGAGTTCGTCCAGATCGTCTTTGTTCCATTGGATGACGGTCCGGTCGGGCATGGCGGCGTTCTCGATCGGCACCATCTCGCACAGGGGGCCCTGAGTCATGACCATCCCGCCGGTGTGCTGGGAAAGGTGCCGGGGGAAGCCGACCAGTTGATCGACGAGTTCCACAAGCTGCCGGCCGACCAGCGAGTCGGGATCGATTCCCGCCTCGCGGCAGCGCTGGGCCATTTCCGGTTCGGTACTGAAGTGCTCGATCCGCTTGGCGAGGTTGTCGACCCGGTCGAGAGACAGCCCCAGGGCCTTGCCCACGTCGCGCACGGCCGAGCGGGGCCGGTAGGTGATCACCTCGGCGGTCATGCCGGCCCGTTCGCGGCCGTACTTGTCGTACAGGTATTGCAGCACCTCTTCACGCCGTTCGTGTTCGAAATCGACGTCGATGTCGGGTGCCTCGTTGCGCTCGCGGCTGACGAACCGCTCGAAAAGCAGGTCGACCCGATCGGGATCGACGGCCGTCACGCCCAGGCAATAGCAGACGGCCGAGTTGGCGGCCGAGCCTCGGCCCTGGCAGAGAATCCCCCGGCTGCGTGCGAAGCGGACCAGGTCCCAGACGGTGAGAAAGTAGGCCTCGTAGTGGAGTTCCTCGATCAGGTCGAGTTCATGCCGGAGCAAGCGGCAAACCTTGTCGGGGATGCCGCCGGGGTAACGCTTCTTCGCCCCGGCCCAGGTGAGGTGCCGCAGGTGTTCGTTCGGCGTTTGGCCCGCGGGCGCGAGTTCTTCGGGGTATTCGTAACGGAGCTGGTCGAGGGAGAAATCGATGCGGTCGGCGATTTCAAGGGTGCGACGGAGGGCGCCGGGGGCGTCGGCGAATTGGGCCTCCATCTGCTCGGGCGATTTCAGGTAACGTTCGGCATTGGCAAACAGGTGCTCGGTCACCTCGGCCACGGTGGCATGATGACGCACGGCCGTCAGAACGTCTTGAAGGGCCTGCCGCTCGGCCACGTGGTAGCGAACCGCGCCGGTGGCGACCAAGGGAACGCCTGCCTTGCGGGCAACGTCCGACAGCTCTGCGAGCCGGCGGCGGTCGTCGGGGCCGTAGTGGAGCGAAGCGGCCAGGTAGCAGCGGCCGCCGAACAGGTTGTGATAGTCGTTCAAGTCGCGGCGAAAGCGGGAAGTGATTTTCGGTTCGGGAATCATGCAGGCCAGCAGGCCGTCGGCACGGCCGGCAAGGTCGTCGAACCGCAGCAGGCACTCGCCCTTCTCGGCCCGACGCCGACCTTCGGTGATCAACCGGCAGAGGCGGCCGTAGGCGGCCCGATCAGTCGGCAGGAGAACGATGGTTGCCGCATCTTCAAGAACGATTTCCGCCCCCACAAGCAGCTTGATTCCGGTCTCCTTGGCGGCCGTATGGGCCCGGACCACGCCGGCGAGGGAATTTCGATCGGTGATGGCAATCGCCCGGTATTCCAACTCCGCGGCTTGGTGAACCAGTTCTTCTGGATGCGAAGCTGCTTCGAGGAAGGAGAAATTCGATTTAGCGTAGATTTCGGCAAAAGGCATAGGATTCAAATCACCGCGAAGCGGTTAAAGTCTTAGTTCGTGATTTGTGCGCATGGTGCGCTCATGTGTTTGTGAAGGTTGGATTACGGGCTTGCGCCACTTTGAGAGTCGGTTATTGAAATGGGCGAGGCAACGCCGTATTTCACGTTTGCTTTGCGAACAGTACGCCGAAGGCGTTGAATCCCAAAGCCCGGCGTCGCGCAGCGCACGCTGGGTAGGAAAGGCGAGTTCCTTCTGTACCCCGAAGGGGTTCCATAATTCAATCCCACGCATACCGTTCATCGATTTTGATTCCGTATTTTCGGCATAGTCGCCGAAACTCGTCTTGAAACGTTTCTCGTTTATGGTGCTCAGATTGATTCGTGATGTATTGTTTGAGAGCATCAACATGGGATGGGCTCACCGAGAAGGCCCCATAACCCTCCTGCCAATGAAACGCGGAGAGCCTCCGGTCTTCTGTCTTGACCCATTTCGAAGATTCACGTTTCAACTCTCGAATCAACGTGGCGACATCCAACGTTTTGGACAACCGACAGAGCAGGTGCACGTGATCTTCCACGCCGCCCGTGATCAATGATGGCGAGCTCTGGTTTTTGCAGATTCCCACAAGGTATGCATGCATTTGCTCGCGGAGGCCGATATCGCGCAGAAAGGGCTGACGGTTCTTGGTGGAAAACACAAGGTGTACGTAGATCTGGACGAGGGATTGCGACATGATTCGCCTCGTTTTGTTAAACCCCTTCGGGGTATAGGGTTGCGCGTCTATCGTATCCCAGCGTGCGCTGCGCGACGCCGGGCTTTGGGATTTAACGCCTTCGGCGTATGTGTTGCGGAATCCCTGCGGGGTACGGAGGGAATTCGCCTTTTCTACCCAGCGTGCGCTGCGCGACGCCGGGCTTTGGGATTGAACGCCTTCGGCGTAGGAATATTGTTCTGTCTCAGTGAAACACCCCATGCAAAAACCACCCCCCGTCCGTTCGGCGGCGGAAGAGCCAATAACGCGTGCCGGTGGTGGTTTCAACGCGGTAATAGTCGCGGTGGATCGGTTGGCCTCGCCACCAGCCGGTCTGGATCCGTTCGGGGCCCCAGGATCGGGCCACGCGTTGCCGGCCGCTGGGCAAGGTGAAATGGAGCGGCGGGCCGTCGGGCACGATCGCCACGGCCGCCAGCCGGATCGGTCTCCGTAGAAGCTTGAGCGGCCGGGGCGGCAGGTCGCGGGGCGGGGTACGCCGTGGGGGGCGACGTTTGCCGACCAGCGATTCGTAGCGATAGGCCCGTTCCGGCTGGGCCTCGGCCAGCAGGCGGACCCCGAGAATGCGATCGCGGCCCAGACGGCTGGCCAGGCGATCGATCAAGTCGGCCGTTTGCCGGCTATGCTGTGAGACCGTCCCCGAATCGAAAAGTTCTGCCTGATGTCGTTCCAAAGGGGCCGTTTCCGTGAATCGAACGGTTGCCGTTTCGACCTTGCCGGGCAAACGGAGCCGTTCCAGCCGCATCTGCACCAGGCCGAACAGATGCTCGGCGGAGGCGGAAGGGCGAAACAGGCCGACCTCAAGGGTAAGGTTTCCCGACGTTCGGCAGTCGAAATGAACCTCCACTCGCAACGCTCCCCGGCCAGCTATCGTTGCCATCTGGGCGATGCGCTGGATGAGTTGATTCAGCACGAATTCCAGCGTCGCCCGATCGCCCACCGGATGTTCAAAAAACTGCTCAGCCTCGAATTGTTGCGGTAAGGGCAAGGCGACGATCGGCTCGTCGAGCCGGCCCGCGGCCTGGTCCCAGCGGCGGAGCAACTCCGGGCCGAAGCGGGCGTTGAAATCCGCCCGGGGAAGCCGGTCGAGTTGGCCGACCCGCTGCAAACCCAGTTGACGCAGCAAGTCGAGTATTTCGTCGGATAGCCGTAACGCAGCCAACGGCATTGCCGCCAGAAATTCGTCGGTGTGGTCTGAAGGAACAATCGCGACCGAAGGCGAAACGTCCTTCGCCCTCGACCCCGGCGGCGAATCGACTGCCCGCCGCCGCAACCAGCGGCACTCCAGGCGATCCTGCTCCTGCATTCCTCCGCTTTCTGCTTTTTGCTTTCCGCTTTTGCCATAGCGTGCAGCCGCCCAGGCGGCGCCGATGGTGACTGCCAATCCAACGCGGACCAAGATGCCTCGCCGAGCGAACTGGGTGAGGATGCGCCGGCCCAACGCCTCTTCACCGTCGAAAAAACGGGCGACTCCGGTTACGTCCAGCAGGAGCGAATCGGGTTCGACGGCGTCGTCCAGGCCGACCAGGGGACTGTAACGGTGACACCAGACGGCCAGCCGCTCCAGTGCTTCTCGATCGGCCCGCGGATCGTGTGGCCAGACCAAGTGGGTCGCACCTGCCGGGTGCGACTGGTTGAGAACCGGCGCAGGATCAACGGTCGCGTTGTAGGACAGGTTTGTAACCTGTCTGGACAGGATGCAATCCTGTCCTACAACCGTGATGGATTTGTCGGTCTTGGGCTTCGACCCTGAAATTGGTGTTGATCTTGATGACACCCGGCAGATGTCACCCACTTGTGACACCCGACAGGTGTCACCCACTTCGAGCAATGCGGCGGCCTCGCTCAGCGGCATGCCGACGGTGATCCCCAGCGCGCGAGCCTTGGCCGAACAGGCGGCCACGCGCCGGCTGCCGTGAACCGTCTCGTGCAGCACGATCGGTTGACGGCGATAGGATTGCGGGCCGCCAGGTTCAAACGGCTCGCCCCGATCGAGCGTCTGCCTGAGGACGGGCCAGTCGGGCAGCCAGATGCACAGGATGCGTTTCTTCGTGGAGTTCAACTTCGACGGTTCCATATCCGGCACCTCGGCGGCTGCGTAGCAAGTGGACCTTGAGCCGACGCACCTCGGCCGATTCGGGCGAGGGAACCGCCTCCACCCCCAGCCGCACCTCGGCCCAGGAAGGCTCCTTCCTCGCGCTCCAGGGGCGCAACAACAGGCCCAGCGCCGTGTGGCTTTCGGCCGCAAGCTGCAAACGGCGAAAATCGTGACTATCCAGCCGGTCGAGTTGAGCAACGGCCGCGGCGATCCCGGGACAGCGCAACACCTGCGCGAGTGCCCAGAGTTCGTCGGCTTGATTCTCCGGCCGCACCACCCACAAGTTGGCGATTTCGAGCCCCAGCCGCACTGCCGCCGGCGGATAAAACTCCTCCGCCGGATCGAACACGACGAGCCTTCCGCCCTCGCGGCAGGCTTCGCGGGCGACGATCAAGGCCAGACTGTGAACTCCACAACCTTCCTCGGCCGCCAGCCATTCAATCAAGCTCCCCCGACGAAATCCGCCGTCGGGCAACAGCCGATCCAGCTCGGCACAGCCACACGGCACAACCCCGTCTTTTTCTGTTCGCCGTCCGTTCTCCAAGCTCGTAATCTGCCGGCGCAGGTTCTCAATGAGTTGGGATGACGGTGGTTTGGTCACGCGCAGATTCCTCCTGGCGAATGGGATTTATTCCATTCCCGGCAGTTGTTTTCCGATCGAGAGGGAAGGTTGGAGGTGTGGTCTTGTGTACAGTATACATATGTATCTATGCGGCGTCAAATGGAATTATCGGCTGACGCCGGGAATTTCTTGACGGATCGGCATCGCCTGCCGTAACTCGTTTGCACACAAGCCTATCGGGCGCCCCCCCGATCTGTCATTCCCGCCTGCGCGGGAATGACGGTTGAGAAAGAGCCAACTATCGCAAGTGCGAAAAGAAAGCGACGACGAGCCGGCGCACTCCAAAGCTACATTTTCTCGACCACGTTGATGCCCAAGAGTTCCAGACCTTTCCGGATCGTTCGGGCGGTGAGGTCGCAGAGGACCAGGCGGCTCTGCCGAAGCTCGGAAGTCTCGGCCTTGAGCACCGGGCAGTTCTCGAAGAAGGTCGAGTAGCAGTTGGCCAGATCGAAGAGATAACTCGTCAGTAGATTCGGACGATAGTCCTTCAGGCAAAAGTCGATCGCTTCGCCGAAGCGCAAGAGTTCCAACGCCAAAGCGCGTTCGGCCGGCGTGTCGAGATAGACCCGCGGCCTGGACGCTCGCAGGGCTTCCACGTCGACCTCGCCCTTGGCGAAGATGCTCCGCACCCGGGCGTAGGCGTATTGCATGTAGGTCGCCGTGTTGCCGTTCATGGCCAGCATCTTGTCGTAGCTGAACACGTAGTCGCTCTCGCGGTTCTGCGACAAGTCGGCGTACTTCAAGGCCGCGATGCCGACTGTCTCGGCAATCCGGGCTCGCTGCTCGGGTGAGAGTTCGGGACCGCCCGGCTTGGCCTCGTCGTTTTCTTCGACGACCTTGGCCGCCCGGGCGACCGCCTCATCGAGCAGGCTTTCCAGTCCCACGGCATCCCCGGCCCGGGTCTTGAAGGGCTTGCCGTCGGTTCCGAGCACGGTACCAAAGCTGATATGCTTCAGTTCGGTATCTGCCATGCCCATGAGCCGGGCTGCGGTGAACAGGTGCTCGAAGTGCATGCTCTGGCGGAAGTCGACCACGTAGAGCACGGCGTCGGGAGCCCACTCCTGCATGCGGTAGCGGAGCGTGGCCAGGTCGGTTGTGGCATAGAGAAATGCGCCGTCTTTCTTGCGGATCAGCATGGGCACCTCGTGCCCTTCGAAGAACACGCAGATCGCCCCGTCGCTCTCCCGGGCGACGCCCTGCTCGACCAGTTCGTCGACAATGGCAGCCAGCCGGTCGTGGTAGAAGCTTTCGCCCAGGGTGTGATCGAAGGATACACCAAGCCGCCGGTACGTCTCTTCCAGCACATCGAGGCAAGGCGGCAGGAACTCCCGCCAGAGACGAAGGTTTTCCCCGTCATTGGCGTGGAGTTTGGCCGTCTCCTGAAGGACGGACTGGCTGATGTTCGGGTGCTCGGCGGCCAGCTTCGACAAGACGGGGCTCTCGTTGATCTCGGCAATCTTGCCCCTCAGCGCCGCCAGTTCTTCCTGGCCCTCTTCCACGTCCTTGCGAAGCTTACTGACCAGCTTCTTCGCTTTCTTGTCGAGTTTCTGGCCTTCCGTCGTGGAGACGGCCTCCTCCAGCCGTTCTTCGGCCTCGGTGAGCTTGCGGGCCATCGACTCGAGCTTCGCCTTGCCGTCGTGATAGTCCATCAACTGGCGGACGAGCCGGTAGAGCCGGGCCAACTCGCGGACGGAGTCTGACCGGTAGGCCTCGGTGTCGCAGAAGTGGCGATAGCCGTAGATGATCATGCCGAACTGGGTGCCCCAGTCACCGATGTGGTTGTCGGTGATCACCTTGTGGCCGGCAAACCGCAAGGTTCGCGACAGGGCGTCGCCGATCGACGTCGAGCGGATGTGTCCCACGTGCATCGGCTTGGCCACGTTGGGGGCCGAAAAGTCGACCACGTAGGTCCTGGGCTCGGCGGCCGCGGGCACGCCCAGCCGCTCATCGGCAAAGGCTGAAGTCAACTGATCGACGATCCAATCGTTGCGGATCCGCAGGTTGATGAACCCCGGCCCGGCCACCTCGGGCGCCTCGCAGAAACCGTCCACGTTGAGGTTGGCAACGACCTCGCAGGCCACGTCCCGGGGCGGTTTGCCGAGTTGCTTGCCCAGCGGCATGGCGAAATTGGCCTGGTAGTCGCCGAATTTCGGGTCCTGACTGCGGCGGATCATGCCCAAGAGCGGCTCGGGATCGACCTCGAGGGCGGCGAGGGCGGATCGGAAACGGTTTTCGAGTTCGGGAAGGATGCTCACGGCAAGTTGGGTAATTGGCTGGGGTAGGGTGCATCTTGACGCACCAAGTAACCACGCATTTGACTGGTGCGTCAAGACGCACCCCACAACCGACTGGTGCGTCAAGACGCACCCTACAACCGACAGGAGGGCAAGTGAAGGAATGGATCTCCTGTTTGTAACACAGGTTGTGAATGCGTCAAGATGCACGCGACGGTTTCGGCTTGACGACGCCTCCTTACTCACATACGCTTACAGTAAGGAGGCCGTGCCATGTCCATTATCAGGATCACAAGCAAGCGGCAAGCGACCCTGCCCAAGGCGCTGTGTGATGAAATGGGGGTCGAGCCGGGTGACTCGCTGAGCGTCGAACGCACACGGGTGGACGATCAAGACACGTGGATCATCCGGCCGGTTGAGTCGGCTCGAAAACCGGGATGGCTCGGCTCGCTCAAGTGCTACGCCGCCGGCAAACGCCACGACATGGATTCGATTCGTCGAAGCATCGAGGAGGGCCGGAGCAGTGCCTCGAAATAGGCGGTTCGGGCTCGATACTTCGGTGGTCCTGCGTCTGCTTACGGGGGAGCCGGAACCCCAGGCCGAGCGTGCGGCGCAGTTCCTTGTCGAAGCTCTGGACTCCGGCGACTGGCTCATCGTGTCGGACTTGGTGATTTGCGAGGCCTACTTCGCGTTGCACACCCACTACGAGGTTCCGAAGCGGGAGGCAATCGACATTCTGGCCCAGATGCTCACGGAGGGGCCGGTTCAGGCGGTCGACGGATCGCCCGTTCTCAACGTTCTCAAGGCATCTGCCAAAGGCTCCCAGAAACCCGGGTTCGTGGATCGGCTGATTCAGGCCCAGTATGAAGCTCTCAAGGCGGAGACGGTCAGCTTCGAGAAGGCGTCGCGGCGATTGCCGCGGACTCAGGTTCTGTGAGTCATCTTGTGCGACTCGTACGGATTCTCGTCCATGGCTCCAGACGTCTCGCGTTCCATCTGTTGCCGGATGTATCCAAACACGGTGGGCCGCGTTCCCGTGATTGCCGGTCATCGTCAAACGGAATAGCAGACCACTTCTGCCCAACAGCGATCTTCGCGATGGTCCACTTGGCGCCACCCTACAATGCTTCGGGCGTCTTGACGCTGGCCGGCTCGAAGGGGACTCGCTTCGCCTTGCCCCAGAGGTTCTCCAGGTCGTAGTACTGGCGGGTCTCGGGCTCGAACAGGTGGATGACCACGTCGCCATAGTCGAGCAGGATCCAGCGGCTTTCGTTGTAGCCCTCGATGCCGAGGCGGTGGTCGCCCAGACCCTCCTCGAGGGCGTGGTCGATTTCCTCGCTGATGGCGTGGAGTTGCCGGCGACTGGTGCCCGAGCAGATGACGAAGTAGTCGAAGAAGGTCGTCATGTCCCGCATGTCAAGAATGACGATATCGCGGCCGCGGTTGTCGTCGGCCGTCTGGGCAGCGATCAAGGCACGCTTCAGGGCTGGATTACTCTGATCGTCGAGAACGGCCGCTGCGCCGGCAGAAGTGTTCGTCACGATGGTCCTCTGGTTGGGGGACATGGTCAAGAATTCCGCTACTTCCCATTGTAAACCGAGCCCCGGAGCCCGCCTAGGTGGCAGTATTCCCTCGTAGGACAGGATTGCATCCTGTCCAGGACAGGTTACAAACCTGTCCTACGCCCTGCGCCGGGCTCCACACCGAGGGGACACGCCCTACCACGCGGGGGTTCGCGACGGAAACGGCCATCCTGTCTTGCCTCACGGCCACAGTCTCTACAATTCCAGGACGATGGTATGACGTATCGAGAATTCAGGAGCCGTGCGGCGCCCGGCACCTACAGTGAGGAGATAACCGATGGCTGATTGGATTGAGACCGGCAAGAAGGCCCCCGATTTCACCCTGCCCGCCGACGACGGCAAGAAGATCAAGCTCAGCAGCCTCCGGGGCAAGCCGGTGGTGCTCTATTTCTACCCCCGCGACGACACGCCGGGCTGCACGACCGAGGCCTGTGCCTTCCGCGATCTGAAGGCCGAAATGGCCAGGCTCGGGGCGACCGTGCTGGGCGTCAGCACCGACACCGTCGAAAGCCACGTCAAGTTCCGCGACAAGTTCCAACTCAACTTCCCCCTGTTGGCCGACACCGAGCACAAGGTGGCCGAGAAGTATGGCGCCTGGCGAGAGAAGACGCGTTTCGGCAAGACGTCGATGGGCGTCCAGCGGTCGACGTTCATCATCGACGCCGAGGGCGTCGTGCGGAAGATGTGGAAGAGCGTCAAGGTCGAGGGGCACGACGAGCAGGTCCTCAAGGCGTTGGGAGAGATCAATGACGAATGACGAAGGAATGAACAGGCCCGAAGTACCAATGGGCCTTCGGGTTTTGGGCTTTTTTCGTCATTTGGCT
>Ga0123331_1002227_pt1 | contig 14442 bp, 7 predicted proteins | sample BioC13SIPDNA_3_FD_89705 | JGI IMG/M metagenome (GOLD analysis project Ga0123331, IMG submission 89705) | Anaerobic biogas reactor microbial communites from Washington, USA - Biogas_R2_B C13 SIP DNA | ecosystem: Engineered > Bioreactor > Anaerobic > Unclassified | place: Washington, USA... | reverse complement strand
TAGATTGCACACGCGTTCCCCGAAACGCTCCCAGGCGCAACTCAATCAACTCGCGCAGCGATGGAAAACGCTGCCACCGATTGATAGTTCGTAGCAACTTATGCGGTATTGCCGATTTACACCATCGCGCCTGACCGCCTGGCAACTGGAACGTGGGCGGAACAGCGTGAGGACTATGCGGACAAGCTGGTGGCGTATGCCGAAGCGCACATCCCCGGCCTGAAAGCACACACCCAGACGCGGGTGATTATGACGCCGGAGGACTTTCGCCAGCGCACGGCGACACAGCATCATGCCTTTGGCGGGCTTGCGCCGTTTATGAACACCCCGCGCATCCCGCACCAGACGCCCATCGACGGGCTGTGGTTCGTCGGCGCGCAGAGCCAGAGCGGGGGCGGCGTTAGTGCGGTGATCCCGGCGGCGTATAAGGTGGCGCGCCAGGTTCACGTACAGGCGACGAGACAGGGAAGATAACTCGTAGTGATTGGGACACTTAGAGATCGGAGGGGACAATGGTGACTGCTAAGGTACAGGGTCTTCACTTTCGCAAGCTTGATCTCCACGTGCACACGCCGGCATCCAGGTGTTACCGCCACTCGCATACACCTGCTGAGATCGTTCAGGCCGCGATGGATTGCGGCATAGAAGCGATCGCCATTACCGATCACAATACTGCCGAATGGATCGACGACGTCAAAGCTGCTGTGGCGGCGTCAGAGGGGAACCCTTTGGTCATCTTCCCTGGTGTGGAGATTTCCACCCACGAGGGCTATCATCTTGTCGCGCTCTTTGATATCGAGACGACGCGCGCCGATGTGGAAAACTTCCTGGGCGCTATCGGGATTACGGCGGCGGCATACGGTCATTCTGAAGAGGTCTGCGAGAAAAGCGTATACGAGATTCTGGATTTGATTCACCAGCGTGGTGGACTGGCGATTCTGGCGCACATCGACACGTACCGTGGGGCGTTCTACGAGCTGGTCTCGTGCGCGGAGGACGGCAAAATCCGCGTTCCCAACACATGTGCGCGACTTTTTAACGACAATCGCTATGATGCTGTTGAGGTTGTCGGGACAAGATTGCCGGACGGCTTCGAAAAGATTAGACGCGAACCGGCGTTCTACTGGGCCTCTGATAACCCAGATCCAGAGGATGAAAAACACCATTGCAAGGATGGGATCGGCGCTCGCTACAGCAGTTTCAAACTGGATGAAATCACTCTTGAGGGCTTGCGCCAATGCTTTGCCGATCCAGAATACCGGATTCATCTGGGCGCTGTCACCGAAAACAATTGGCCGCATATCGCGTCGATGCGCGTTGGGCCAAACGGTTTCTTGAAGTATCAGAACTTTGGATTCCATCCAGGGTTGAATTGCCTCATCGGCGGCAAAGGGGTGGGTAAGTCGCTGGCGATTGAATTCCTGCGCTTTGCATTGGGCCAACCTTCCCGCAACGCCGACCTTCACAAAGACCACGAGACCAAGCTGGACAGGCGTTTGCTGCCCGGCAACACTGTCGAGTTGGAGTTTCAACTGGCGAACGGCGCGACGTATGCGCTCAAGCGGACTTACGAGGGTCACGGCAAAAGTACCTTCCGTTGCACGAATCAGGCCACAGGTGAAGTCTATGCTGGTGACATCGCCCAACTCTTTCCCATCCTGGCTTACAGTCAAACCGAGGTGGTCAAAATCGCCGAAGATCAACAGGCGCAGCTTCATCTGGTGGATTCGCTGTTCGATGCGCGTCCCTACCAGAAGGAAATCGAGGGTATACAGGCCGAATTGCGCAAAAATGACCACCTCGTGACACAGGCATTGTTCGCGCGCACCAGCCTGGAAGAAGCCCAGACCGAGCTGTCGACGGTCGAAGAGAAGATCGACAACCTGGAGGCTTTGCTCCAGGGTCCGCTGTCGCAGTCAATGCGCCGGGCGGAGGCAAAAACCGCCGTTTTGTCCGGCTATCTGAGCTACCTCGACCACTTGATCCACTTGCGCACCCAATACAGTGCAGAAATCACTGCGCAACGCCCACCTGCCGTGCCGGATGACCTTGCCGATGATGCGCTGTTGCGGACGCAGTTGCCGTCACTGCAACAGGCATACCGGGCCTTTGAGGACGCACTGGCGCAGGCGAAACCAGCTCTGTTTGCGGCGCGCGAACAGATCGCGGTGGCGCACGCTGCCTGGCAACCGGAATTCGAGGCCGTGCAGGCGTGTTACAAGGCGCAGCTCGACGGCAGTGACCGCGTGCAACTCGAGAGCGAGCGTAGCAATCTGGTCGCCCGCCGGACGCAGATCCGCCGGCAGGTCACTCAGTATCGCAAACTGGCTGAGGAGGATCTGCCCGGACTGTTGGTGCAGCGCGCTGCACTGCTGGATCAACTTGACGTGTGTCATCGCGCCTATTACGAAGCCCGCCATCGCAAATTCGAGACGCTCACGGCAGCCTCGGAGGGTAAACTGCGGCTGGCGTTGGCCCACGCTGCCAATCGCAACGCTTACACCGAGGCCGTTAAGAGTTGTTTGCGGGGCAGCGGTCCCGGGGCGATTTCCACAGCCAACCGGGAGAAAATTGCGGAAAACGTGTCGCCACGGCTATTGGGCGAGCAAATCATTGCGCGTAATAGTGATGCACTGGCGGATGCGACGGGCCTCACCGCCGAAATGGCCCGCCGCGCCATGGATAAATTTTGGGACGCGGATGACTTCGAGGCCGTTTTGGCTCTGCAGTACGCGCACTATCCCCAGGATGTGCCGTCTATCCAATACAATAAGGGGCGCGGGCAATTTGCCGAGTTAGACGAACTCTCCGTTGGACAGAAAAGCACCGCCCTGCTCATCATTGCCCTGTGTGACGGGACGATGCCCGTCATCATCGATCAGCCGGAGGATGCACTGGACATCGCCTCCGTCTGGCAGGACATCGCCGTCAAATTGCGTGCCAAGAAATCTGGGCGGCAATTTATTCTGACGACGCACAATTCCAGCTTGGCCGTTGGGGGAGATTCGGACGAATTCCTCGTACTCACGCCGCAATCCGGCGAGCACGCCAAGGTTGCGCATCGTGGGGCAATCGACCGCGACGACGTGCGGCGTGCCGTCATCGATCACCTCGAAGGGGGCGATGAACCCTACAAGCTGCGCCAGCGCAAATACAACATCAGATGAACTGCTGGGTCGGTTGAAAAATCGCCTTCAACAGGTACAATACATGGTAGGATTTTAGCTTAGTGAGGAGGTATAGACAATGTATAAATTAGTACTCATTCGCCACGGCGAAAGTGTGTGGAACAAAGCCAATCTTTTTACCGGTTGGACCGATGTCGATCTCTCGGAGAAAGGTGTCGAAGAGGCGCGTGCGGGTGGGCAAGCACTTTTTGAGGCCGGCTACACCTTCGATATCGCCTTTACGTCGGTGTTGAAGCGCGCGATTCGCACGCTGTGGATGGTGCTCGACGAAATGGATTTGATGTGGATTCCCGTGCGCCGCGCGTGGCAGTTGAATGAGCGTCACTACGGCGCGTTGCAGGGCCTCAACAAAGCCGAGACTGCCGCCAAGTACGGCGACGATCAGGTGCTCGTCTGGCGGCGCAGCTACGACGTCCCGCCGCCCGCGCTGGAGAAAGACGATCCCCGCTGGCCCGGCCACGACCGCCGCTATCAGGATTTGGATCCTGCCGATGTGCCGTTGACCGAGTGTCTGAAGGATACCGTGAATCGGGTCTTGCCCTACTGGAATGACGTGATTGCGCCGACCATCAAGTCCGGCAAGCGTATCGTCATCGCGGCGCACGGCAACAGCCTGCGCGCGCTGGTCAAACACCTGGACAACATCTCCGACGACGAGATCGTCGGCTTGAACATCCCCACGGGCATCCCCCTGGTCTACGATTTGGACGCAGACCTGCGCCCGATCAAGAGCGAGTACCTGGCCGACCCCGAAGCCGTCAAACAAGCCATGCAGGCCGTCGCCAATCAGGGCAAGGCGAAATAACTGCGTGAAACATAATGCGTGATGCGTGAACAGCTTCTCACGCATGACGCATAATACAATTATGAAACGTTGGTTGGACCCTGAACCCGTTGCCGTTCCCCCGGCGCTGGCCGAATTTGTCGGCGGGCATCCCCTGGTGGCTGAGACGTTAGTGCGGCGTGGCGTGCAGACGGTGGAGACCGCACGCGCCTTTTTGGACGCCGACGCCTATACTCCGACCCCGCCCACGGCGCTGCCCAATCTGGCGCAGGCCGCCGACCGCATCGAGCGTGCTATCCATGCCGGGGAAACCATCTGCGTCTGGGGCGACTTCGATGTCGATGGGCAGACGGCGACGACGGTGTTGGTGGCCACGCTGCGCGATTTGGGCGCGCGGGTTATGCACTACATCCCCGTGCGCGCAACGGAGTCCCACGGGATGAGAATCCCCGCACTGGAACGCGTGCTGGATCAGGGCGCGCAGCTGATCCTCACCTGTGATACCGGTATCGATGCGAATGACGCGGTCGCGTATGCCGTCGAGCGCGGCGTAGATGTCATCGTCACCGATCACCACGAACTGCCATCAGAACTTCCCTCTGCCTATGCCATTGTCAACCCGCACTTGTTGCCCGCCAAACACGCTCTAGCTTCACTACCGGGCGTTGGCGTGGCGTACAAACTGGCTGAGGAACTCTACGCCCATGCCGGGTGCACTGAGGGAGCCGCCAAACACCTCGACCTGGTAGCGCTAGGCCTCGTTGCCGACGTGGCCGTGTTGGATCGCGACACCCGCTATCTCCTGCAACGCGGTTTGGTGGCGCTGCGCCAGACTGAGCGATTGGGCCTCCAAGAACTGATGAAACTAGCGCGTATCAACCCAACGTATCTGAGTGAAGAGCATATTGGCTTTGCGCTAGCCCCGCGGCTCAACGCGCTCGGACGTATGGATGACGCCAACGTCATCGTCGATTTCCTAACGACGACCGATCTGACCCAGGCTCGCATCTTCGCCTCCGAGCTGGAAGCGTTGAACGACCGGCGCAAGATGATCGGCGACCAGGTCTTCGCGGCGGCACAGGAGCAAATTGCGCAGAATCCAGCATTGTTGGAAGAGACTACGCTTGTTCTCGCAGCCCCTGAATGGCCGGTCGGGGTGATTGGTATCGTCGCTAATCGCCTGGTCGAACTGTATCACCGCCCCGCCATACTGATCGCCATCTCGCCGGAAGGCCTGGGGTACGGCTCAGCACGTTCTGTCGAAGGGTGCCACATCACCGAAGCCCTGGCAACGCAGAACGACCTGCTGCGCAGTTACGGCGGTCACGCTATGGCTGCCGGACTGTCATTGGCGGCTGACGACATTCCCGCTTTTCGGCGTGGCCTCTCCCGCGCGGTCAAAGCGCAGATTGGCGAGACGCCGGCGCAACCCGCATTGCAGATTGACGGCTATGTACCCTTGGCTGATTTGTCCCTGGATTTATTGGCCGACCTGGAACGTCTTGCGCCCTTCGGGGCAGGGAACCCGTCCTTGACTTTGGCGACGCGCGATATTCGTGTGACGGCGCAGCGTCCTTTGGGACGGGATGGGCGTCATTTGCTGCTCACCGTAGAAGACGCTGATGGTGTCGCGCAACAGGTCGTGTGGTGGCGTTGGGATGGTGCAGCGTTGCCCGAAGGTGTGTTCGATCTGGCCTACACTACGCGCGTCAATGACTTCCGGGGCCAGCGCGAGTTGCAAATCGTGTGGGAAGACGCCAGTGAGATCATGCCCACTATTGCTCCAGTGGTGGTCGAACGCCCACGGCTGGAACTCGTAGACTATCGGTGCGAGCCGCATCCTCTCACTTTGCTCAAGCCATTGCTGACTGCGCCAGCCCTGCAAGTCTGGCGTGAAGGACCGGCTGCCGCTGATATCCCCGGCTGCGACCGTCATGAACTTGTCCCGGCTACGACGCTCGTCATCTGGACGTTGCCGCCCGGTCCAGACGTGTTGCACGCAGCGCTGGCGAAAGTATCACCTACCAAAGTTTATCTTTTCAGTGCAGGGGCGGGACTGGATCAATTGGAACCTTTTCTAAAGTACGTCGCGGGCGTGGCAAAATATGCGTTGAAAAACGCTGCTGGACGATTGGATATCCCTCGCGTGGCTGCGCTGATGGCCAACCGCGAGTCGGCGGTCCGGCTGGCACTGGCATGGCTTGAAGCTCAGGGCCATATCACCATCGTCGCCGAGGGCGATACCACCGAGGATGATAGTTATGTTCTGCTCCGTGCCGGTGGTAATCGAGCTGACCAGTATGCCGATCGTATTGCGGCCCGACTTGGCGCTTTATTGGATGAGGTCTCAGCCTACCGGCGTTATTTTATGCAGGCCGAAGTCGAAGTTGTACGAACGTCGTTGCTGGAAAACGGACAATAACAGTTGGTGGCTTTGAGAAACGAAGCGGCTTTGAGAAACAAAGCGGCTTTGACTTGACAGGAAAACGTCCCGTGGTAAAATCCCCTCTCGTGTGAGGGGATGGCCTGAGGCCAGTCCTGGGCATAGCCTGAAGTAGCTTGACAAGAAAACGAATTGTAGTAAACTGTAGCTTACAAAGTCATCAATAGACAGAGGCAAGACTGGCGGGGGACTGCCAAGTTGTCGGGGCCGATGCAGGGGTGCGGAGGGCACAGCATCGGCTTTACTGTCGGTGGACCTTAACAATTGCAGAGTGACAGGAAGGACGGAAGCGGGAAACGGTCAATAAAGAATCCGTAGCCGAGAGGCTGCGGAATTACTGACGGAGAGTTTGATCGTGGCTCAGGATGAACGCTAGCGGCGCGCCTAATGCATGTAAGTCGAGCGATGAGTTTCTTCGGAGACATCAGCGGCAGACGGGTGAGTAACACGTGGATGACCTGCCCTCAAGTCTGGGATAACGGGTGGAAACACACGCTAATACCGGATAGACTGCTGGGGTCGCAACCAGCAGTAAAGCGGTAGTGCTTGAGGAGGGGTCCGCGGCCCATCAGCTAGTTGGTAGGGTAAAGGCCTACCAAGGCGAAGACGGGTAGGGGGTGTGAGAGCACGACCCCCCACAATGGGACTGAGAGACGGCCCATACTCCTACGGGAGGCAGCAGCAGGGAATATTGCACAATGGACGGAAGTCTGATGCAGCGACGCCGCGTGGATGAAGGAGGCCTTCGGGTTGTAAAATCCTTTTCGGGGGGAAGAGGAAGGACGGTACCCCCGGAATAAGCGTCGGCTAACTACGTGCCAGCAGCCGCGGTAATACGTAGGACGCGAGCGTTATCCGGATTTACTGGGCGTAAAGCGTCTGTAGGCGGACTTGTAAGTTGGACGTGAAAGCTCCGGGCTTAACCCGGAGAGGCCGTTCAATACTGCGAGACTAGAGGGCGTGAGAGGGGAGCGGAATTCCCGGTGTAGCGGTAAAATGCGCAGATATCGGGAGGAACACCAGTGGCGCAGGCGGCTCCCTGGTACGCACCTGACGCTGAGAGACGAAAGCTAGGGGAGCGAACAGGATTAGAGACCCTGGTAGTCCTAGCCCTAAACGCTGGATGCTAGGTGTGGGGCCGAACAGGCTCTGTGCCGCAGCTAACGCGCTAAGCATCCCGCCTGGGGAGTACGGCCGCAAGGCTAAAACTCAAACGAATTGACGGGGCCCCGCACAAGCAGCGGAGCGTGTGGTTTAATTCGATGTTACACGAAGAACCTTACCTGGGATTGACATGGAGGTGGTAGGGAAGCGAAAGCGGACCGACTCTTCGGAGAGCCTTCACAGGTGCTGCATGGCTGTCGTCAGCTCGTGCCGTGAGGTGTCGGGTTAAGTCCCGTAACGAGCGCAACCCTTGCCCTTAGTTACAAGTGTCTAGGGGGACTGCCGGCGGGAAGCCGGAGGAAGGTGGGGATGACGTCAAGTCAGCATGGCCCTTATGTCCAGGGCTACACACACGCTACAATGGATGGTACAAAGGGCAGCGAAGCCGCGAGGCGGAGCGAATCCCGGCAAAGCCATCCGTAGTACGGATAGCAGGCTGCAACTCGCCTGCTTGAAGCTGGAGTTGCTAGTAACCGCGCGTCAGCGATAGTGCGGTGAATACGTTCCCGGGGCTTGTACACACCGCCCGTCACGTCATGGGAGTCGGTAACGCCTGAAGCCGGTAGCCCAACGCGCAAGCGGGGGCGCTGTCGAAGGCGGGGCTGGCGACTGGGACGAAGTCGTAACAAGGTAGCGGTACCGGAAGGTGCGGCTGGATCACCTCCTTTCTAAAGGGAACGAGGCAAGCGCGAGCTTGACCTCAAACAAACCTCGTCTTCCCCTTTCCTGTCACTCTTCAGTTGTTAAGGGTATCCTTAAGGGCCTGTAGCTCAGTTGGTTAGAGCACACCTCTGATAAGGGTGGGGTCCGTGGTTCGAATCCACGCAGGCCCACAGTGTTGGTGCGGGGATGTAGCTCAGGTGGGAGAGCGCCTCCCTTGCACGGAGGAGGCCAGGGGTTCGAATCCCCTCATCTCCACCTGTTCTTTTGGGCTGTGTGAGGTGCATTTGACCATTTTTGTGGTGCGTTTGGACAGCTAGTAAGTGCTGGTATTCGGGTGGTGTAAAACCGACCTGTGTGCCAGGCCGGTTTTTTGTTGCTCTTTAAGTGATCAGGTGGACAGCTGGCGGTTGGTGCGCGACAGTGTGATGCGCTTCAACCGCCAGGGGTTGACCTTGGAAGAGGATGTCTGCGTCCTCAGTACATTAACAGATGAATAGGCACAAGAGCAAGAAGACGAAGAGAGTAAGGAAGTGAGAGCATCAAGGTCTCCGTATCACGGAGAAGCGAATAAGGGCGCTTGGAGGATGCCTAGGCGACAAGAGCCGAAGAAGGGCGCGGTACACTGCGAAAAGCCTCGGTAAGCCGTGTGCAGGCGAAGAGCCGGGGGTACCCGAATGGGGAAACCCCCCTGGAGAGGTCCAGGGACCCAGCACTGAACACATAGGTGCTGAGGAGGGAACGCGGGGAACTGAAACATCTTAGTACCCGCAGGAGAAGAGAAGATTCCCCGAGTAGTGGCGAGCGAAAGGGGAGCAGCCCAAACCCGACCTGTGGAATAGCCTGTCAGCGTTGCAGGGCGGGGGTAGTAGGAGCTGGGGGCGTCGTGACAGCGACGCACAGGAGTGAGAAAGGGAGCGGCTAATCGAAGGACACTGGAAAGGTCCGCCAGAGACGGTGACAGCCCGGTAGATGAAAGCGGGTCCCCTCCTGCCAGGATCCTGAGTACCACGGGGCACGAGGAACCTTGTGGGAAGCAGGGCCGACCACGGCCCAAGGCTAAATACTCTTGACGACCGATAGAGAACCAGTACCGTGAGGGAAAGGTGAAAAGAACCCCGGTGAGGGGAGTGAAAGAGAATCTGAAACCAAGCGTCTACAAGCGGTCGGAGCACGATACCCCATAGGGGTTAGTGCGACGGCGTGCCTTTTGGAGAATGAACCAGCGAGTTACTCTTGGTTGCGAGGTTAAGGCAGAGACAGCCGGAGCCGTAGGGAAACCGAGTCTGAATAGGGCGCGGGCCATAGCGATATGGTCGAAGTAGTCAGGAGTAGACACGAAACCAGGTGAGCTACCCATGTCCAGGCTGAAGCGAGGCTAAACCCTCGTGGAGGGCCGAACCTTTCACCGTTGCAAAGGTGTGGGATGAGGTGTGGGTAGGGGTGATATGCCAAACGAACCTGGAGATAGCTTGTTCTCCCCGAAATAGCTTTAGGGCTAGCCTCGCGGGATGAATGTTGGAGGTAGAGCACTGGATGGGCTAGGGGGCGCAAGCCTACCGAACCCAACCAAACTCCGAATGCCAACATTAGAGAACGCGGGAGTCGGACGGCGAATGATGAGATCCGTCGTCGAGAGGGAAAGAACCCAGACCGTCGGCTAAGGTCCCGAAGTGCCAGCTAAGTGGGAAACGTTGTGGGATTGCCGAGACAGCCAGGAGGTTGGCTTAGAAGCAGCCACCCTTTAAAGAGTGCGTAATAGCTCACTGGTCGAGGGGTCCTGCGCGGAAAATATAACGGGGCTCAAGCTGGTCACCGAAGCCGCGGGGGTGCACGCGAGTGCATCTGGTAGGGGAGCGTTGTGTACGTGATGAAGCTGTACCGGAAGGAGCAGTGGAGTGTACAGAAGTGAGAATGCTGGTATGAGTAGCGAAAAATATGTGAGAACCATATTCACCGAAAGCCCAAGGATTCCGACGGAAGGCCAGTCCGCGTCGGGTTAGTCGGGCCTAAGCCGAGGCCGGCAGGCGTAGGCGATGGACATCCGGTTAATATTCCGGAACCACAGCGCGAGAGTGAAGGGGTGACGCAATGCGGGAAGTCAACCTGGAGGATGGCAGAGCCAGGCCAAACGTGTAGGCCGTAGAGGGGGGTAGGGAAAACCGCTCCCGGAGGTCGAGGCGTGAAGGGGAGCCGCAAGGCGGAAGTGACCGTACCGGGTTGCCGAGAAAAGCCTCTAAACGGTGAAGGCGCTGTGCCCGTACCGCAAACCGACACAGGTGGGTGGGTAGAGAATACCAAGGTGAACGAGGAAACCTTCGTCAAGGAATTAGGCAAATTAACCCCGTAACTTCGGGAGAAGGGGTGCCCCTGATCGTGAAGGATGCACATTTGGAGCGATTGGGGGTCGCAGTGAAAGGGCTCTAGCGACTGGTTACCAAAACCACAGGTCTCTGCGAACGCGCAAGCGGAAGTATAGGGGCTGACACCTGCCCAGTGCCGGAAGGTTAAGGGGAGGGGTTAGGCGCAAGCCGAAGCTCAGAACCGAAGCCCCGGTGAACGGCGGCCGTAACTATAACGGTCCTAAGGTAGCGAAATTCCTTGTCGGGTAAGTTCCGACCCGCACGAATGGTGTAACGACTAGAGCACTGTCTCGACGAAGGACTCGGCGAAATTGAAGACGCGGTAAAGATACCGTGTACCCGCAGCAGGACAAAAAGACCCCGTGGAGCTTTACTGCAACTTGGCACTGAGTTAGGGTGTAGTTTGTGTAGGATAGGTGGGAGGCGAGGAAGCCGGGACGCCAGTCTCGGTGGAGCCATTGGTGAAATACCACCCTGACTAGACTTTGACTCTAACGCTCCGCCGTCAACCGGCGAGTGGACCGTGCCAGGCGGGCAGTTTGACTGGGGTGGTCGCCTCCCAAAAGGTAACGGAGGCGCCCAAAGGTTCCCTCAGGTGGAATGGAAACCCACCGCAGAGTGCAAAGGCATAAGGGAGCTTGACTGTAAGGCTGGCAGGCCGCACAGAGACGCAAGTCGGGCTTAGTCATCCCACGGTACCGAGTGGAAGGGCCGTGGCTATCGGATAAAAGCTACCCCGGGGATAACAGGGTGGTAGGGCCCAAGAGTTCACATCGACGGCCCTGGTCGCCACCTCGATGTCGGCTCAGCACATCCTGGGGCTGGACAAGGTCCCAAGGGTTGGACTGTTCGTCCATTAAAGTGTTACGCGAGCTGGGTTCAGACCGTCGTGAGACAGGTCGGTCTCTATCCGCTGTGGGCGTAGGGGACTTGCGGGGAGTTGCCCTCAGTACGAGAGGACCAGGGTGAACGGACCGCTGGTGTGTCAGTTGTCTCGCCAGAGGCAGCGCTGAGTAGCCAGGTCCGGCAGGGATAACCGCTGAAAGCATCTAAGTGGGAAACCCGCCCCAAGATGAGGTCCCCCATCCCTATAAGGGAGTAAGGCCGCTGGAAGACGACCAGTTAGATAGGCGGGAGGTGTAAGCGCCGCAAGGTGTGTAGCTAACCCGTACTAAAGGCCGAGGGCTTCTGTGTGGTACGGAGACCTGGGTGGTCTGACGAGAGACGTTCAACGTCTGAACTTGTGAAGTGCCTAAAGTGTGAATAACAGTTCCTTGGTGATTTGAGCGGCGAGGGTACACCCGGTCCCATCCCGAACCCGGCAGTTAAGCTCGCCTGCGCCGATGGTACTGCCCTGGTAGCGGGGTGGGAGAGTAGGTCATTGCCAAGGAACTGTTTTCTTATGTGCGGTTTGCTCTCTTGACGGAAAAGCGAGAAGTGTTACACTGTTTCTTGATATTTTGATGGATGAGTGTAGTAGGGTTGAACGTGCATAGTAAACTTTGGTTTATGATTGTGCTTCTTTTCCTGGGACTTCTGACAGGCTGTCAAGGTATCGAGGTGGAAGGTGCGGGTCATGCTCCAGTGATTATGTCGCCTTCTGTAACCGAAGCACATGTGATGCCTTCGTCAGAAGTACCGGTTACGCCGACAACAATGCCGCCTACGCCCTCTGCGACCCCTGAACCAACACCATTACCGTTACCTACGCCTACTCCTTTCTCCTGTTCCTACCTCCGTGGTCGTACCGAATCGACATCCTTGGTGAGTGGCACAATGCGCGAACAGGTGCGCTTTTTGGTGCATCTGCCACCATGTTACGACGACTATCCCGACAAAGCCTTTCCTGTGCTGTATATGCTTCACGGTTGGCCCCTGGATGAACGGCATTGGATCACGCTAGGGATTGATGAGTTGGCAGATGATTGGGTCAGTCGAGGTATCGCTGGACCGTTTATTGTGGTGTTGCCCGGCGTGGGGTCCGATGGCCTGTATGTGAACTCGAGCGGTGGAGCCTGGTCTTTAGAGGGAATGTTTGTGGATGAACTACTTCCACTGGTCGATCAGACTTACCGAACATGGCGCGATCCGGCTGCCCGTGCGATCGGGGGTATTTCACGGGGCGGCGTGTGGTCTTTGGAGATCGCGATGCGTCACCAAGACCTCTTTAGCATTGTGGGCGGCCACAGCCCGGCGCTGGCTCTAAACCGGCCTATGCCGCAATACGATCCTTTTTTGCTAGCAAAGGAGGGCACCACAGGGATGCGCATCTATTTGGATGCTGGGAGTCTGGACTGGGCCAGGGCCTCCACATTACAGTTTTATGATGTGTTGGTCGAGTATGGAGCCGATGTGATTTATCAGGTGCATGAAGGCGGGCACGTCGATGCCTTGTGGCGGGGCGGTCTGGTGGATTATATCGATTTTTACACGTTGACATGGCCCCGTTCTTTTGATGACCTGCCGCTTTGGGAAGGACCGCCGCCGGTAGTCGATGCGCCGTAGTTGGCGCGCCGTAATGGCTATTGTGGAACGAAAACAAAAGGGAGAGCGACAAAGGCTCTCCCTTTTCCTTATTTATAACTGGGGTGCTTACTTCTGTCTCCAAAGACGCAGCAACGCCGCAATGTCATAGGTGGGTACCTTGTCCTTTTGTGCAACCAGATCATTGAGTGCCTGCATCGCGTTGGCAATGTTTTTGTGACTCTTTTCGCCATCTATGGCGATTAACGCTTGCCACAGCAGTGAGAGAATAGCCATCAACGTGTCGAAGGAGGGATAACCCGCGGGTGTCTTGGACGGCGCAACCAGGTTGATATCAGCCTGTCTTGCGGGCAGCAAGGTGGGACTGGTGGTGACGGACATCGTGTGTGCGCCGCGTTCTTTGGCGGCGTTGAGCAAATGCCCGATTTCACTACCCGGACCTAGTCCTAAAGAAATTGCGACCAACAGGTCATCAGGCTCGACTGCGTGTAGCAAAATGGCTGCCTGTGCGTAGTCGGCGCGGACGGGATAGGTTTCTATCCCCAGGAGGCTCAGGTACGTACTCCACAGCACAGCCACGCCGTACCCTTCCGCAGCGCTGGTGACGAAAACTCGTGGGGCTGCATGGATGGTTTGTGCAGCCTGTGCGATCTGTGCAGCGTCTGCCTTCATATCCAGGGTCCGGTCGCTCAATTCGTCGATCAACGTGGTCACATGCGCAGTCAGACCATCGGTTTCGGCCGCGCCTTTTTGATAACGCAAGGCTAACTGTTGGTTGATATAACGTTTGATCTCCCGCGAAAGCTCACGATATCCAGAATAGCCCAGTTCCTGCGAGAAGCGTACAACGGTCGCCGGATCAACCCCAACGCGACGTGCCAGTTCTGTCGCCGTCAGGAAACCGACGTCAAGGGTGTTTTCGAGAATAAAATCCGCGAGGATGCGGAAACGTGGTGAGAGTTCTTCGTAGTTGTTTTGGATCTTGTCGCGAAACATTATGAACCTCCTTATTTATATGCTTATATGAAACTTTGCAAAGTTCTGAACTATCTTCAATGATACCATTGCGGGAAATGCGTGTCAATACTATTTTCTTTTTGGTAATTGTTTTGTAACGTTTTGTTAATGATCGGTTTAACCGCATAAAATAGTATAACAAAAGTAGGTAAAACCTCGTCATGGGGTTGCCTTTTGCCGTATCCGGTGTATCATAGCCAGGTTATGGACAGATATGTACGCATCGCACCCTCAATACTTTCCGCCGATTTTGCCAATCTTGGCGTGGCTGTTGAGATGGCGGAAGCTGCCGGCGCGGATGTTATCCATGTCGATGTGATGGATGGGCATTTTGTGCCG
>Ga0123331_1002220_pt1 | contig 14494 bp, 14 predicted proteins | sample BioC13SIPDNA_3_FD_89705 | JGI IMG/M metagenome (GOLD analysis project Ga0123331, IMG submission 89705) | Anaerobic biogas reactor microbial communites from Washington, USA - Biogas_R2_B C13 SIP DNA | ecosystem: Engineered > Bioreactor > Anaerobic > Unclassified | place: Washington, USA... | reverse complement strand
TTACTTATTTCCAATATTAGTCCTGATAGTTTCTTTAAGCGGCCAGGTTCACGCTCAGGAGATCAATCTAAAAATGAAACTCAAAATTACGATTAATGAAAACAAGATCTTCACAGCCACGTTGGAAGATAATGCAACGGCAGCCGCATTCAAAGAAATGTTGCCGTTAACCCTGGATATGAGTGATCTTCATGCCAACGAAAAAAAATTTGATCTTCCAAAAAGACTGCCTACGAAAGATTTGAATCCGAAAATGATTCAGGTGGGCGATCTAATGATCTGGAATTCCCGCACGTTGGTACTCTTCTACAAGAGCTTCCCGACATCCTACAGCTACACAAAAATTGGCCGCATCAATGATGCTTCCGGGATTGCCGGTGTCGTTGGGCCTGGAGATGTAAGGATTAGTTTTGAATTGGAATGAATAACCACTGCTGTCCCAACGTTTGAGATATCCTGGCCCGAAAGTTTTTTGTTCTGAGTGATTTACAGAGGAAATCGAACGTGATCGACTTGAAATCAGCTGCGATGAAATGTGACCTATCCGTGGAAACACGGAGGGGCTTCGCAGATGTATTCAGGGCAAACGGTCTTTGCGCAATTGATGGACTTCGCGCCGGCGCCGGAGTTTCGGAAATGTGTGACGCGTTACCGCGGCAATCACAAGGTGAAGAGCTTTTCCTGTTGGGACCAGTTCCTGTGCATGGCGTTTGCGCAGCTGACCTATCGGGAGAGCCTTCGAGACATCGAGGCCTGTCTGCGTGCTTCGGGATCCAAGCTCTATCACATGGGGATTCGAGGCAAGGTATCGCGCAACACGCTGGCTCACGCCAACGAGACGCGCGATTGGCGCATCTACGCCGATTTCGCCCAAGTGCTGATTGGTACGGCGCGGCATCTTTACGCCGAGGAGGATTTTGGGCTTCGGTTGAAGCGTACGGTTTATTCATTGGATTCAACGACTATCGACCTTTGTCTGTCCTTGTTTCCCTGGGCCACGTTCCGAAAGCGCAAGGGCGCCATCAAGCTTCACACCCTCTTGGATGTACGAGGAAACATCCCCAGCGTAGTGATTATTACTCCTGGTACTGTGCACGATGTGAACATCCTCGACCAACTCGCATTCGAAGCCGGAGCCATCTACATTATGGATCGCGGCTACGTGGATTTTTCGCGACTGCATCGCATCCAGGAATCCTCGGCCTTTTTCGTCACTCGGGCAAAACGCAACTTCCAATTCCAACGGCTCTATTCGCGTTCCATCGACAAAGGCGCCGGACTTCAATGCGATCAGACCATCGTTCTCACAGGTTTCTACAGCCAGAAGGACTATCCCGACAAGCTCAGACGCATCCGCTTTCGGGATCCGGACACCCAGAAACGCTTCGTCTTCCTGACCAACAATTTCACCTTGGCGCCATTGACCATAGCAAAACTCTACCGGGCCCGTTGGCGCGTCGAACTATTCTTCAAATGGCTCAAACAGCACCTGCGCATCAAGGCCTTCTATGGCACGAGCGAGAACGCCGTCAAGACCCAAGTCTGGATTGCCATCGCTGTATACGTGCTCGTGGCCATTGCCAAGAAGCGGCTCGGACTCGAACAGAGCCTCTACACAATTCTACAGGTTTTGAGCGTGACCCTTTTCGAGAAAACGCCCGTTTTACAGGCCTTTTCCTCGGAAACGGCAGACCTAATCGAAACCGAAAACCCTAACCAGTTGATTTTGTTTGACTAACGTTGGGACAGCAGTGATGACGGATACCAACGGGATTCTGGTTTTGACGCCGGAGAAGACGAGCATTGACAACGCCTACAAGTTTCTCCGGGCGTCGTTGTTTCGGCGCGTGGAGCGGTTCTATCAGAGTCCGGAGCTGGCGCTGCTGTTGAAGCGGATTGAGAGCCTGCGCGAGTTTCTGGAGTGCGTGAAGACGTCCAGCACGTTTGATGGGGAGACGAAAGAGTCGGTGTGCAGCGAACTGGTTGCGCTGGCGCGGGCGATGAAACCCAAAATTGTGGTGAACCGGGCCCGTAACGCGTATGAGGCGCAGATTGCCGCCAACATTTTTGCGAAACATGCGCGGCAAAACCTGTTGATCGAACCCGAGAACCTGGGGTATATGGTTTTTGATAATCGGGTGTCCGAGACGATAAACTCAGGGATGCCCCTGGTGGTCAGTTATCCGAAGCTCAAGATATCGCAGTGCATTGCCGATCTGGCAAGCCGTTTGGGGTACTTCTAACCGTTCAAGAGAAGGATGGAAGCCCGTGAAGGACACGCCGCAACACAGCATGAATCCCCCGGATGACAAAGGGGGCGCGCCGGATACCTATGAAGACCTGGCGGAAGCCAGCAAAGGGCGCGGTGGGCTCTTTGGCCGGGTGAATCAGGCGTTTCAGGATGCGCTGACTTCCAGCCGGGGCACGCGGGAGCGCTCGCCGGTGGAGGAGGCCGGTGACGATCCCGCGGTGACGGCGGACGACCTGGCGATCCGGCGGGCGAAGACGGTGAAGCCGCAGCGGATGATCGTGCCGGAAGGGGTGATCATCGACGGGTCGATGACGAGCGGGTCGGAGACCGAGATTGCGGGCCGGGTCGAGGGCGACGTGACGGTCGAAGGGCGCTTGTACCTCGGTGCGAGCGCGCTGGTCTCGGGCAATGTGCGCGCGACCTCCTGCCGCGTGGACGGGCTGGTGGAGGGGCGGATGGAATGCACGGAAGAACTGGAACTCGGCACGTCCGGCCGTCTCAATGCGGACACGATGGCGGGGAAACGCATCATTCTCGCGGGGCAGGTGTTTGGAAACGTCGCGACCGGCGGAATTCTGCGGCTGGTGTCCTCCGGACGCTTGACGGGCGACATACGCGCCCGGCGCCTGATCATTGAAGAGGGTGCGCAGTTCAATGGCGGCTGCACCATGCGCGCGCCCGCGCAGCGGCGCGAGGCGCCCAAACCGGAGTGAAGCCGCGACGACCGGTATGGAGCGTGACGCCCCGGCCGCGTTTGAGGGGGCCCCAATGACGCAGAGCGGCGCGACTTGGTGTTCTCGCGCAAACCGCACGTCCGCCGCTGCGGCACGCGAGCACCCGGTCCGGAATGCCACATGCGCGGTTTTCTCCGTGATCCTCGCCCCGATGTTCCTGGTGTTTTTTCCCATGGCGCCTGCGTTCGGAGAGGCGTCCGAGGGGGTGACGCTTCGCGCTGAAGGCACCGCCGAAGGTACGGGCGCGGAGGCGGTGCGTGAGGCGGATGAAAACGGAGTGCTGGCGGCGATGGGGGAGTATCTCCACCAGTACGCGCCGGCGGGCGACATCCGGGTGTTCAAGGATCTGCTGGAACGCCCGCGGCGGTATGTGCGTTCGTTCGCGCGTCTGGACACGGAGGTTGAAGACGGCGTGACGGTGGTGACTCTGCGGGTGAGCTTCGATGAAGACGCGATCCGCCGCGAGGCCGCGTCCGTACTGCTTCCCCAGGTGGTGACGAGCGCGCGGGTTCTCGTGCTGATCGCCGAACGGGGCATCGGGGCGGAGCGGCTCACGTTGACGCGCGACGGCATTGCCGGGGACGCGATCGGCGGCGTATTGACCGAGGCGGGCCTCAGAAGCGTGTTCGGCGCCGGTGTGCTTTTGGAGGAATATGATCCCGACGCGCTTCTGGCGCGGCTCTCGGACGATACGGCGATACGCGCCCTGTTGCGGGAGAACGCCGCCGATGTCGCCGTAACCGGCCGGGCGAGTCTTCAATCCGGCCTGGCTGCCGCGGGCTCGAATCTGCTCGAGCACCGGGCGGAAATGGAGCTGCGGATTGTGGGGGCGACCGAGGGGGCATACACCCTCAAGTCAGATGCCAAGATTCTGAGCGCGGAACTCGAGCGGGGCGCCGAGACGGCGTTGCGCGACGCGTGCGCCCGGATCAAGGACGAGGTAATGCCGCTGACCGTGCTCGCGGCCGCACAAAGCGAGGCCGGGTCGGGCGTGTTGATTGCGGTGAGGGGGGCCATCGATGATGCGGGCAAGCGGGCCATCGTTGACCGGCTGAAGAACGTGCCGGGCGTGGGGGACGTGGAGGAGTTGCGCCCGGCGGAAGGCGTCGTCCGATTCTATGCCCCCTACACGGGTGAGATCGGCCCCCTTTACCGGCATCTGACGTGGGAAGCGTACCAGGGGTTCCGTTTGTCGGCGGAACGGGTGGTATCGCGGGAAGTGCGGCTCGAAGCGATCCCCACGTCGTGAAAAAAAGAAACGCCGGGCATCGGTATGCCCGGCGTACGGTGTGAGCGTTGTTCGCCTACTTGCCCGCGTTCTGGGGGCGCGTCTTGACGTACTTCGTGAACTTCCCGGCTTTGATGTACCGGGCGCAGACACGGACGGTGCGCACGCGGCCGTTCTCGTCGACGACGCGGATTTTCTGGAGGTTGGGTTTCCAGCGCCGCTTCGAGATCCCGGTGACATTCTGCCCGATGCCGCCCTCGCGTTTAGCTTTACCGCGCCGCACGACGCGTTTGCCGACCTGGGGGCGCTTTCCACTGTAATCACATACTCGCGACATGCCATTCTCCCTGATGCTTTTCAGCGGCGTGTTTTCAACCGAATCCAGACCCGGTGGGCCGCTCTGCAGTCTTTCCTGTCCGGATGCGCGCGCTTTTCCGGCTGTGTCATGAATGGTATAATCCGGCTCACGCGCACAGAGGCGAAAGTCTACCACACAACCACACGGGTTTCAAGGTTTTCGACCGTTCTGGCGGCTCCGGGGCCGCAACGCGTATTCTACGGGTCTTGAGGCCATCCTGACAAGAAACGGCGACGGCGATGAGGTGCGATCTGTTGAAGCGAATTGCGCGGTGGGGAGCGGCGGCGTTTGTGGTGGCCGTCTGTTGCGGTTGCGCGCACGCGCCGGGGCGGATGCTGTGGCGCGGGTCCGCTCCACTGGATCCGAAAGCCCGGGTGGCGCTTCGCGCGCTGGCCGATACCCAGACCCGGCTGGAATCGTTGCGGGCGCAGGGCGTGTGTATTGCCGCCGCGCCCGAACTGGTAGGCAAACGCAAGTTCAATGTGACCGTGCTCTATCGGGCCCCGGGCGACCTGGCGGTGCGCGGGTTTGACTCGACCGGCATGTCGGGGCAGTGGCTCCGCCTGGTGGTGGTTGACGGCCGGCTGGACGCGGAGGTTCCCGGACTTGCGCTGGACCCGGCCGGTATGCTGGGCCGCGCGCCGGCCGATTCAATCGCGAGGGAGTTGTTTCGTCAGGAGGACTGGGCGAACCTCAGCGACCGCAGGGTTCGGGTGATCGAGGAGAACGCAGGTCACCCGGAGCGCCTGACGCTGCTCGTGGACAAGCAGTTCGGACTGTTGCGCCGCGTCGTGCTGGAAGGGCCCGAGTGGACGCTGCGGCAGAGTGAACTGCTTGACCGGAACGGCGACGCCCTTCTGCGGGTCACGTGGGACGAGTACGCGGAGAAAGATGGCGTGCGCGTACCCGCGGCGTTCGAGACGGTTTTTCCGAAACGGGGATTGTCCCTGAAATTTTCCCTGACAACATCGAAAATCGTGTGCAACCCGGAGCTGGTGTCCGGGGATTTTGTGCAACAACATGAGGACGCAACGTGAGCATATGCATCACCGATCTTCTGCCGGATGAGCTGGCGGAAGCACTGGGACTCAAGGTGTATCAGGCGAGGCAGCTTTTCCGCTGGGTCCACGCCAAACAGGTTTTCGATCTGAATGCCATGACCGACCTGTCGAAGAGCATGCGCGAAGAACTCCGGGAACGCATCACGCTGCCCCAGATCCAGCCCGTTCAGACCCTGGACTCGCGCGAGGCGGAGGCCACGCGCAAGTACCTCTTCGCGCTTCACGACGGCCAAACGGTGGAAGCGGTGGCGATCCCGGAAGGCGGGCGGCTGACGCTGTGTCTCTCGTCGCAGGTGGGCTGTGCGGTCCGGTGCTCGTTTTGCGCCACCGGCCTGTCGGGGTATGTGCGGAGCCTGAGCCCGGGAGAGATTGTTGAACAGGCGCTGCACCTGCTGCACGGACGCGACCTGCAGGGCCGCACGCCCAACATCGTGTTCATGGGCATGGGCGAACCGTTCCGCAACTACGATGCCGTGGTCAAGGCGATCCGGATGCTCATGCGGAAGGATGGGCTGAACATCGGTGCGCGAAAGATCACGGTTTCGACGGCGGGAGACGTGCCGGGCATTGAACGGTTCGCCGCGCAGAAATGGCAGGTGCGCTTGAGCGTGTCCCTGCATGCCGCCAACGACACGCTGCGTTCCAACCTGGTTCCCCTGAACCGGAAATATCCGCTTGCACGGCTGATGGAGGCGGTGCGCGCGTATTGCGACGCGGCCGGACGGCAGGTCACCTTCGAATGGACCCTGATCCAGGGGGTGAACGACTCCGCGAAAGACGCGCAGGAACTGTCGGCCTTGATACGCGGGCTGCGGGCCTTCGTGAACCTCATCCCGTACAACCGCGTGGAAGGCCTTTCCTACGAACCTTCTTCCCCCGAAGCCTGCAAGGCGTTCGCGGCCCGGCTGGAAGCCGCGGGGGTGAACGCGACGTTGCGGCGTGAGCGCGGGGGAGACATTAACGCGGCCTGCGGCCAACTGCGGGCGCGCCGGATTGCCGGGCCGGAGGGCGTCTAGGGTTCCAGCCCGAGTTCGTGTTCGAGCGTCGTCTGGAGGCGGTTGAGCGTGGTTTCCACTTCTGCCCGGAGACGTTCGATGGCTTTGGGCTCCCCCTTCGGCGGAGGATAGATGGGTTCGCCGAGGACGGTCACGAGCCGGGCGAACGGCTTGGGGACGAGCAGCCTGTCCCAGGAACGCATGCGCCAGCAGGGCGAGGCCGCAAACGCCTGCGGAATGATCGGGAGACCGGTGCGTATCGCAAGAATGGCCGCGCCCGGTTTCGCGACTCTGCGGGGCCCCCGGGGACCGTCGAGCGTCAGGCCGATGGCGGGCACCGTCTCGGCCGCCCGCTGCATTTGTCTCAGTGCTTCGTGCCCGCCGCGGGACGACGAGCCGCGCAGTGCGTACAGGCCAAAACGGCGAACGACGCGCGCGGCCAGCTCGCCGTCAAAACTGTAGCTGGTCAGGGTGTGGAATCCCGTGTTGCGGTGGCGCCAGGCCGCCAGCCCGAGGGTTTCGTGCCAGATGGCGAGAAGAGCGTGCTGTCCGGCCGCAGTGAGGTGCTGAAGATGTTCGTGGTCGCGGTCCTCCTCGCGGCACGTCGCGCACAGGGTTTTGTAGGCGCCCGCGATAAGGAAACTGCCCCCTGCCAGCACGGCGCGTTGCCGGAACGTGAAGGTCAGTGGGCTCTGATAGTCTAATCCCGGCTGACTCAACGGGATTCCATACCCCGGATCAGTTGGTAGATGACCCGCGTTCGCGGTACAGGCAGGGCGGCTATCTGCGCCCGGCGGATGATCTCGCCGCTGAGGCTTTCGATCTCGGTGCGTCTTCCCGCGCGAATGTCTTGCAGCATGGGGGAGATGCTCTGCGGGAACTTGTGGCAGAGTTCCTCGGTCTCTTCGACGAGGCTGTAGGCGAACCGGTACCCCTCGGTGGAGGCCACCTTGACGCTCTCGACCACCAGGTCGCGCACCAGTTGCCGTACTTCGGCGATTTCGAGCAGGGCGCCGTTACGGATGTTGAGCAGGGCGGTCAACGGGTAGATCGCGTTTGACGCGGCCACTTTTTCCCAGAGGGTCTGGCCGGGCGCCGCCGTGACCTCGTAGCGGAATCCGGCCGCGCCCAGGGCCTTTTCGGCGGCCTCCGTCGGGCAGGACGTCCACGAGCCAAACGCGGTCCTGGCGGCGGCCGTGTGCGTGACGCTGCCTTCGCCGTCGAGCATGGCGGCTTCATGGGTGACGCCCGCCAGGACATGGGCGCTGCCTACGGCGGAACACAGGGCCTCGGTGTTTCCGAGACCACTCTGAAGCGTCAGCACCGGGACGCCCGCCGGCAGCGTGAGCGCGTGCGTCACGTGCGATTTAACAAACACGATCAGCAGGTCCTGATCGTCGGGAATCGCCGTGGAGACTGCCGGATTGGCCGACAACGAACCGGTGTCCGATTCCACGCGAATGCCGGCCGCATTCAAGCGCTTGGCGCGATCCGCCCTGTGATCGACGAGTGTCGTCTGTACGCCCCCGTTCGCGAGCCGCGCCGCGAACAAGCATCCCATCGCACCCGGACCAATGACAGACACTTTCATGGTGTTCCCTCGGCTCCCTTTGGCTGGCGTTTCCCGCTGTGCTCCCTAGCTTCCCGCTTTCCGTGCCTCCTGGGGGACGAACGCCTGGGAGAAGCGCGCCTGTTTTTTCAATTCGAGGCAGGCTTTGACCGCGCCCTCTCGGTCCGCATACCGTCCCACGTACAGCCGGATAAGTTTTCCGTCGGGCGACGTCTCCAATTCTACATCAAGCCCGGCATTTTCCCGAACGTCTTTTGCATAGGCGTCGGCCTTCGCCTTGTTCGCCGATGAAAAGGCGATCAATTGAATGCTGTAGAAGGCGCCCTGGGCAGGAGCGGCGCCCGCCGCGGGGAGGTTCTCGGGTGGAAGCTCGATTTTTTCAAGCGAGACCGGGGCAGCCGTTTCCGAGCCCGCCGCGGGCTGAGCCGCCGCGCTGGGCTGGGCCGGCGTGGTCTGGCCCGCCGGGGGGGCTGAAGTGGACGAGGCCGGTGCGGGCGTCGCCGATGCGGTTGTTGAAGGAAGGGTCACCGGCTTGGGGCCGCTGGCGGCCGCGGGTCTGTCGGCGTCGACGGGGGACGGGGCCGGAAGGTTGGTCACGGTGGTTCGCATTTCGGGCTGGGCGCTGGCGCTATCCGTAGGGGCCGGGACGCGGCTCAATGGCGCGCTGTCGCCGCCGGCCGGCACCTGTGTGCGCGCGCCCGCCGGGGCGTCGGACGAGGGCGTGTCCTTCCGGGCGATGACGTCTCTGCGGGGGCTTGTCTGCCGGCCTTCGGGCGCGGGCGCGTCGCCGCGCGGGGCGGGTGTGGACGTCCCCGGGGCTTCGGGGGCGGGAAGCAGTTGTGCGTTGCCTTGCTGCGCCTGGTTGCCGGTCAGTACCGGTTCGAAACGAGACGTGACGACGCCCAGCAGATAGAACACGAGAGCGCCAACCAGCAGGGCGCAGACCGCCCCCACCATTTGTCCGCGGGTGAGCTGAATTACCGGCTCCTGGTCCGCGCCTTGTGATTGTGTCTTACCCTGCTGCCTCATGTGCCGTCTCCATGGAATCCGTTTTTGCTTCGTCCGTCCGGGTTTCGGAGGGGGGTTCGCCCTCCGTTTGGACGGTTTCCAGTTCCCGCAGGCGCTGCAAGAGGGCTTGCCGCCCGGCTTCGAGTTCCTGATAACTCAAGCCGGGGTCGCCCACCTCGATGAACCGGTTGCCGATGCGGTCGGCAAACAGCGCGATGCGGCTCTCTCCTTCGTCGGTATCAAATTCCTTGATCAGCCGGAAGACCTTCTGCCTTCGGAGCAACTGGGCAGCCAGATAGGCCTTGGCGATCTCTGCACGGTCTTTCGATTCCGCGGATTCGTAGAAGGCTTGCCGCAACGGGGAAAAGACCTCGGGCGGCTGCTGTTCTTCGACCTTCGGGTCGATGTACGTGGTAGACCACGCCGCAACGGCGTGTTGCGTCTTTTCGGAATCCCAGTGGGTCTTGTCGTAGTCGTTGCGCACGAAGGCCTGGTCCTGGAGCCGGATCAGCGAAAAGATCTCTTCTCCGTGCTCGAAGGGGCGTTCACACTCAGAACAGGCCCGTGCGCTCTTGGTAATCTTGATTTCCATACTATCCCAGGCTATTCGCCGTTGTTTTCGGAGGGTTTTCGGGCCCCCACAATACCAGCCCCGATTTTAAACACATCGACGAGGATTTTTCTAGGTAAATCGAAGACCTGGACCACTTCGCTGGTGGTTTCGAGGGCCCCGCTGACGAGGGTGATGCTTGGCGGGGGGAGGCTGGCCAGTTCGCTCCGGGGCCGCAGGGTTGGGCCTTTGATCCGGAAATCCAGTTCCAGATTCCGGTTGGCGAGGCGGTAGCCCTGCAGGGTGAAGTTGTCGCGAAGCGCCGGGATCCGTTCGGCGGTATCGGGGGCGATGGCGAGCTTGATGGCGTAGTCCATCTCGCCGCCGGTCACGTAGGTGCCGTCGCCCGTCACATTGATGCCTTCCGCGACCAGTTCGACCCCGTTCGTAGTGACGACATCGTTCTGGAACGACACGTTCGAGGCAAGCCGGTTGAATTGGAGCGAAGGGGGGAGGATTCCCGCGCTCTCCTGGAGGGGCCCTTTGAACTGGGCCAGAAGAAAATCGGCGTTGAAGCGTCCATCGCTGACCGTAAACCGACCGTCTCCGGCGAGGGTGTGGGGGTCGTCGCGGTCCATGGCATAGGTGACGTTGCCGTCGACCGTGCCTTCAAGAACGCCGGGGAACTTGAGGTGGTTCAGCAGGGGCGTGGCGGGGATGTTCTCCCAGGCGAAGGTGGTCGTGTACGCGTTCTCGGCCCGGGCCAGCGCGTAGCTGCCCTCGACGCGTCCTTCGCCGACGCGCGCCTGGAACTGCCGCACACCCACCCGGGAATCCGTGGTATAGGCTTCTCCCGTAAACGCGTTGCCCTCCCAGGGCGGGGCAAGCAGGTGGTCCGCTTCGAGGTGAAATACCCAGTCGCGGGGCACGGGGGGGAAGCGGTCAATCAACTCGGGCGGGCATTTGACGGGATTGAACCATTTGACGCCGAAGGGGGGCGTCGAGGCGTCGGCGGCATGGAGCCAAAGTTCGCCGGTGGACGGCGTGCCGCGGGTGAGGGCCAGGCGCAGCCGGGCATCCTTCATCACATGCGGGGTATCGAGTCCGTCGGGCAGAAGATGCAATTCGTCCAGATGGCCCTCGAGCAGGGCATGCCATTCGTTCGGCTCGGCCTTGTCGCGGATCCACTCATAGGACGCTTTGTGGATGGCGCTGCCGTGCGGTTTGTACGGCAGGCGGAGACACTTTGCAATCGTGGCGATATCGGCCGTGTCGGCTGTGGTCAGGGAGCGTTTGAGGCTCCATTTCCGCCCGGCCCGGGCGAGATTCAATTCCGCGTCGAGTGTGGTGTCGGCCGCCTTGACCTGGCCTTTCAGGGTAATTTCTTTTCCGGGCTTGAGAGCCGCGTTGCCGTGGAGGGTGACGCCCAGGCCGGCGGGCTTGCTGAAGAACCACTTGTAATCGACCTGCGCCTGCGTCAGTTCGGCCATGAACTCGGCGGTGGTCCGTTCGGGCCGGAAGTCGGCCGAGGCCTTGACAGTCGCGCTTCCGGACAGCGTGACGTCCTTGATGGCGACGAGACGGGTGTCCTCCAGTTTCGCAATGGCGCCGTTGATGGACGCCGATCCCGTTTTGTCGGCGAAATTATAGGTTAGTCCGCCTACGATGGCGTTGTCCTGAAAGACAAAACTGAGGGGCTGGATCTGGACCGAGCGGTCTTCCAGACGGACCAGTCCGGAGATGTTCTGGGCATGCACGCCATACTGTTTCTGAGTCACCGTGCCGTCGGCGATAGTGAGGGCGGCCCGCGCGATGCGCTCCTGGGAATCCCAGGCCCCTTCGATGTCGTCGAGCGTCATCTGCATCGTGGGGAGGCGGGGGTCCGTGGGTTGAAACTGGAGGGTTCCGCCGGCGGCGTTTGCCTGTGCACCGATGCGGAACTGCTCGATGTTGCCGTCAAGGGAGAGGGACACCTCGTAGGGTTCGGCCAGTTGCAGGTCCAGTTTGCCATAGTCCTGAAGCCGCCCCATGACGGCGAGGTCGAGGATCTCGGCCAGGGGCAGGCGGGAACTTTCGAGGGCGAGGGTGAAGCTGGGGATCTCGTCCTGGAAGGAGACGCTGCCGGAGAGCCTCCCTTCGCCGATCTGCGCGGATTTCGCAGAGGCCGAGCTCAGGGTCAATTCGCGCGACAGGGCATTGTAGGACGCGAGGATGTCGAGGGTGCCCGTAGCCGGGGGGAGAAACGGAGGGTGATCGCGAATGGTGAGATTCTCGAACGCCGCCTCCAGGGAGACCATGAGCGTTTTGTCCGGATAGGCCACCACGCGCGTCTTGGGCCGGGCGATGCCGGTCTGGACAACCCGCTTTGACGCCGGGAGGAACACGTTGACGTCGGCGCTGGTGAGGCGGGAGGCCTCGACCTTGAGGTCGAAGTCCGCGGGCGACGCATAGAGCAGATTCGCCTTCAGGAGGTTTTCTTCGAGGCCGTTGAGCAGGCCGGCTGCGTTCGCGAGGATCTGCTCGGTCTCCGGCAGCCTGTAGACGTCGAAATCGAGGTTCGTGATAGCCAGCGTGGTATCGCGAACGACGTTCTCAACCTGGAGCGTGCACTGTTTGCCGAGCACGCGAAACGCCCCCATGGATGCGAACGGAGCGGCGCCGTGAGAATTGAAGGGAAACTTCTGCGGGTCGTACCAGGCCTCTCCGGGGAGCCGCCGGACATGAAACACGGCATGGTCGAGCTCGATGCGTTCGACATTCAGCTCTCCGTAGAGGAGGCCGACGATGTCGATGTGGATGTAGACGGAGGGAATGCGGACATTCGCCACGGGCCCCCCTTCGGGGGCGAGGTCGATGCGCAGGTCGTCGATGCGAATGCCCCGAAGGCCCGCGACCGCGACCGAATTCGCGTCCAGCCCGATACCCGTACGGGATTCGGCGGCTTCGAGAGCCATCTGGCGGACAGATTCCAGGCGGTACTCGATAAACAGCGTGACTGCGGCGAGCAGCCCGCTGAATACGAGTAGCGCCAGGAGCCAGATCCGGGTGTAGCGGCGGGCATGCCCGCTCCGGACGGTCCGTTCTTGCAGAGCGTGTTTAGTCAGAGACTTCAGCCTTCTCTTCCTGCGAATTGGCGTCCTGGCCGGCCTCATCGGGACTGTCGAGCCAGGTCAGGCCTTTGGCCTTGAGGAGTTCGCTCTTGAGCCTCTCGACGATCTCGGGGTGATCTTTCAGGAATATGCGGGTGTTCTCACGTCCCTGGCCCAGGTTTTCCCCGTCGAGGGAGAACCACGACCCGCTCTTCTGGATGAGCTTGTCGGCGATGGCCAGATCGAGGACATCGCCTTCCTCGGAGATCCCTTCATCAAAGAGAATCTCGAATTCGGCCGAGCGGAATGGGGGACTCAGCTTGTTCTTGACCACTTTCGCGCGCACGCGGTTGCCCACACTCTCTTCCTTATCTTTCACGGTGGAGATGCGTCGGATTTCGATGCGCATCGAGGCGTAAAACTTGAGGGCCTGGCCGCCCGTGGTCGTTTCGGGGCTTCCAAACATCACGCCGATCTTCATGCGGATCTGGTTGATGAATATGACCAGGGTCTTCGACCGGCTGATGGCCGCGGTGAGCTTGCGGAGGGCCTGCGACATGAGCCGGGCCTGGAGACCCATGTGGGAATCGCCCATGTCGCCTTCAACCTCGGCCTTGGGCACCATGGCCGCGACGGAATCGACCACAATGATGTCGACGGCATTGCTGCGGACCAGCGCCTCGCAGATTTCCAGGGCCTGCTCGGCGGTGTCCGGCTGCGAAACCAGCAGGTTGTCCACGTCCACCCCGATCTTGCCGGCAAAGGAGGGATCCAGGGCATGTTCAGCGTCGATATAGCAGGCGATGCCGTTCTGTTTCTGGGCGTTGGCCACGGCGTGCAGTGCCAGCGTGGTCTTTCCGGACGCCTCCGGGCCAAAGATCTCCACCACGCGGCCCCGGGGAAACCCCCCGACGCCTGTGGCGATGTCCAGAGAGAGGCTTCCGGTCGAGATAGCCCGGACCTTCTGAACAAAATGATCGTCGCCGAGACGGAGCAAGGTCCCGCGTCCGAATTGTTTTTCCAGTTGGGCCACAGCGATGTCGAGCGCCTTGTTGCGTGCGGTATTGTCATCCGATTTAGCGGCCATAGCGAACTCCTCGTTGGACTTTATCTGAAAAAACTTTCACCATTAGGCCTATGGTGCCACAAGCCGTGGCGCTTGTCAAGCGGCAACCCGGAATGCATCTATTCTATCCCTTTTTGAAGGGAAGTCCAACGCTTTTCTTGCCGGGCCGGAGAGAGAAATCCCGCGGATGCGGCCGCTGGCACTGGCGAGACGGTCGGAAGGCCTCCGGCCTCCGCCAGGGCCGTCCACGCGAGGCGCTCGGTACCCAGACTGAGACCCAGGGCTTCTCGCACATGGCCGGCGTGCACGGGTTGCCACGGACAGGCGGACTGTCTGACCGTCAGGATTCCGGGGGGAGCCGGGTGAAGACAGATGGGAGGGAAGACGGGGGGACAAGGGGTGGCAGTACAACCTGCTGGCGAGGGTGCCAGAAACAGGTCTGAAACAAGCGGGGCTGCATTATCTATTTACAGAAGCCCGTCCATCACCGCCGGGGCCTCCGCACGCTGAGGGCGTCTCCCGGCCCGTTTCAGGGCAGAACTCATTGAAGAAGGGCTTGAGATGCCACCCAAGGCCGGAAAAGC
>Ga0123331_1002195_pt1 | contig 14613 bp, 10 predicted proteins | sample BioC13SIPDNA_3_FD_89705 | JGI IMG/M metagenome (GOLD analysis project Ga0123331, IMG submission 89705) | Anaerobic biogas reactor microbial communites from Washington, USA - Biogas_R2_B C13 SIP DNA | ecosystem: Engineered > Bioreactor > Anaerobic > Unclassified | place: Washington, USA... | reverse complement strand
CGCGTCGATGACGCCCTGCGGAACGCCGGCCTGCTCGACCAGCGCCTCCGCGATCCCCACACCCTCTCCGCCGGGCAAAAGGCGCGCCTGGCCATCGCCGGCGTGCTGGCGATGCGCCCCGCCTGCCTGGTGCTCGACGAATCCACCGCCATGCTCGATCCGTTGGCGCGGCGCGAGGTGCTGCGCCTGCTGCGCGACCTGCACGCCGATGGGCTGACGGTGGTGGCCATCACCCATTTCATGGACGAGATCACCCAGGCCCAGCGCGTCCTCGTGCTCGACGCCGGCCATGTGGCCCTGGAGGGAACGCCGCGCGAGGTACTGGCGCAGGCCGACGTCCTGGAGGCGTTGGGCCTGGCGCTGCCCCCTGCCGCCGTCATCGCCCGTGGCCTGGCGGCGCGCGGCACCAACATGTCGGTCGGCGTCGTCACCCCCGAAGAGCTGGTGGCCGCCGTCGTCGCGCGGGCGAGGGCAGCCTGATGGCCGACCCCGCGGTAGTCATCGAGCATCTGGGCCACACCTACCTTCCAGGGACGCCACTGGAATCCGTGGCGCTGCGCGACGCGGGCCTGGAGGTGGCGCGGGGCGAGATCGCGGCGCTCATCGGCGCCAGCGGCGCGGGCAAGTCGACGCTGGCCCACTTTACCAACGGCCTGCTGCGGCCCGGCGAGGCGGGGCGCGTGGTGGTGTTCGGCCAGGACACGGCCTCGCCATCCCTCGATCTTGCCGCGCTGAGGCGACGCGTGGGACTGGTGTTCCAGTACCCGCACCAGCAGCTGTTCGAGCGCTATGTGGGGGATGACGTGGCCTACGGGCCCTGCCAATTGGGTCTGGATCGCAAAGCCGTGCGCGAGCGGGTGCGCTGGGCGATGGAGGCGGTGGGCCTCCCCTTTCAGGCGTTCAAGGATCGGCAGACCTTTTCGCTGAGCGGCGGCGAGATGCGGCGCGCCGCGCTGGCCGGCGTGCTGGCGATAAGGCCCGAGCTGCTCGTGCTGGACGAGGCCACCACCGGCCTCGACCCGCGGGGCCGAGGCGAGGTGCACACCCTCCTGCGCCGCCTGCGCGACGAGGAGGGGGTCACGGTGTTGCTGATCTCGAACGACATGGATGAGGTGGCCGAGGTCGCGGAGCGGGTGACGGTGCTCCACGAGGGACGCACCGTGCTGGCGGGGGAGGTGCATGAGGTACTGAGCCAGCACGACGCGCTGGCGGGCGCCGGCTTGACGCTCCCCACCGCGGCCGAGATCGTCCGCGCGCTGGCGCGGGAGGGGGTAGTCGTTCCCGGTCGGCCGATCACGGCGTGTGAGGCGGAGGAGGCGCTGTGGCTAACGCTGCGCTCCTGAGACACGTCACCATCGGGCGGTACCTCCCCACGGGGTCGGCCGTACATCGCCTCGACCCGCGCGCCAAGCTGGTGGCCATCGCGCTGCTCGTGGCGGCCGCCGTGGTCGCCTCGGGGTACACCACCAGCGTCCTGATGGTGCTGGTGGTCGCCTCACTGGTGCCGCTGTCGCGACTGCCGGCGGAACAGGCGGTGGCCAGCGTGCGCCCGGTGATGCCGCTGGTGGCCGTGCTGGCGGTGCTGCAGCTGCTGCTCGGAGGCACGTCCGGCGCCGCGGCGCATGAGGAGGCGCTGGCCGCCTGGGGGTTCATCCGCATCACGCCGACCAGCATCCGGGTAGTGGCGATCATGGCGCTGCGGCTGGTGAGCTTGATGGTGTTGGTCAGCCTGCTGACCAGCACGACGACGCCCGGGGCGCTCACCATGGGCGTCGACCGTCTGCTGCGCCCCCTGGGCGCCGTGGGGTTACCCAGCCACGAGATCGCGCTGGTGATCGCCATCGCGTTGCGCTTCCTGCCGATCCTCGGCGAGCAGATGGAGGCGATCATGCTGGCGCAGGACGCCCGCGGCGTGGGCCAGGGCTCCGGAGGGCGATTACGCCTGCTGGCGAACGCCCGGCGCATGGCGGCGTTGGTGGTGCCCCTCTTTGCCGACGTCTACCGGCGGGCCGACGAGATGGTGATGGCGATGCTGGCGCGCTGCTACCACGGCGGCAACGGCCGCACCAGCCTGAACGAACTCCGCTACCGCCCCGTCGACGCCGCAGCCGTCGGTATCGCGCTGCTCGTCCTAGGTGTCGTGATCGCGCTACAGGGGCTTGGCATGCCGTAGAATATCCATGAATAACCACAGAGACCCCAGAGTACCCAGAGACCGCAGAGGAGAGCCCGCCCCCATAATGCTGTGTTCCTCTCCTTCCTCTCTGTGCCCTCTGCGTTCTCTGCGCCCTCTGTGGTCAAGAGGTCTCGCACAGTAGGAGGATTGCCATGAGCGCAAGCATGTCGCGAAAGGAACGAACGATGACCAGGCATGACGACGATACGGCCATGCTTACAGCGCAGCATCGCGGGATTCGCCGGGTGGTGGTGGCCGGACTGCTGCTGGCCATCACCCTCCTCATGGCGTTCACGCCGGTGGGGTTCATCCCCACGCCAACGCCGGCCGGCAGCGCCACCATCGCCCACCTCCCGGCCATCATCGGCGCCATCCTCGAGGGGCCGCTGGTGGGCGTGATCGTCAGCCTCGGCTTTGGCTTCGGGAGCTTTTTCAGCCCGCTGGTGCCCATCAAGGACCCGCTGGTCATCATCCTGCCGCGACTGCTCATCGGCCCCGTGGCCTGGTGGGTGTTCGCCGTCCTGCGGCGCGCCCGCGTCGGGATGCTCACGGGGATGCTGGCCGTGCTGCTGGCGCTGTTGATGGCGTTCAGCTACCAGGTGGCGCAGCAGACCTTGTGGCTGGGGATGGTCTTGGCCGTGGCCTCGGCCATCGCCATCGTGTTCCTGTTCGTGTGGGTACGCCGTGAGGAATCCGCCGTCGTCAGCCTGGCCGTGGCGGGGGCGGCCGGCTCGCTCACCAACACGGCCCTGGTGCTGTCGGCGGCGACCCTGCGCGGGTACGTGACGAGCGATGCCGCCTGGGGGATCGCCATCGCCCAGGGCATCCCCGAGATGTTTGTGTCGGCCGTCATCACCGCCGCCGTCGTGGCCGCCGTCCGCCAGATCGGCACGCGGCGCGGCGCGCGCATCTAGGTGGGAGGCGAAGGCGATGCTGCTCTGTGTCGATATCGGCAACACCAACATCACCATCGGCCTCTACCGCGGCGAGGAGCTGGTGGCGCACTGGCGCGTCAGCACCGATCAGCAAAAGATGCCGGATGAGTACGGCATCCTGCTCCTCAGCCTCATGGCGCGGCAGGGCCTTGAGTCGTCCGAAATTCGTGGGGTCTCGGTAGCCAGCGTCGTGCCGCCGGTGACGGACATGATCCTCGAGATGCTGGACAGCTATGTGGGCGTGGAGCCGCTTCTGGTGGGTGCGGGGATCAAGACCGGGGTAGCGGTGCGCTACGACAACCCCTACGAGGTGGGGGCTGACCGCGTAGTGAACGCCGCCGCGGCCTTTCGCCTCTACGGTGGCCCGGCCTGCATCGTGGACTTTGGCACGGGCACCACCTTTGACGCCCTCTCGGCCACCGGCGACTATCTCGGCGGCGCCATCGCGCCCGGCGTGCGGGTGGCGGCCGAAGCGCTGTTCTTGCGCACTGCCAAGCTGCCCCGCATCGACCTGACGCGGCCGCGCAAGGCGATCGGCACCAACACGGCGGACTCGATGCGCTCGGGCATCCTCTTTGGCTACGTGGGCCTCGTGGAGGGGATGGTGGAGCGCTTTCGGCGCGAACTCGGGCCGTCGATGCGCGTCATCGGCACCGGCGGCCTCGCCAAAGACATCGCGCAAGAGACCGACGTCATCGAGGTCGTGGACCCCTGGCTGACGCTGAAGGGCCTGCAGATCGTCTACGAACTCAACAGGGGGGCGCGGTGATCCTCGAAGGAGCCAACATCGTCCTGGGGGTTACGGGCGGCATCGCCTGCTACAAGGCGGTCGACCTGGCCAGCAAGCTGGTGCAGGCGGGCGCAACGGTGGACGTCATCATGACGGAGGGGGCCACGGCGTTCGTCACCCCCCTCCCCTTCCAGACGATCACCAAGCGGCCCGTGTCCATCGACATGTTCCAGCTGCTGCGCGACACCGACATGGCCCACATCTCCCTCTCGGCGCGGGCCGATGCGCTGGTGATCGCCCCGGCCACGGCCAACACCATCGCCAAGATCGCCCACGGCCTGGCCGACAACCTGCTCACCAGCACCGTGCTCGCCACGACGGCGCCGCTGGTGGTCGCCCCGGCCATGGACGCCGACATGTGGGCCAACCCGGTGACGGCCGAGAACGTCGAGACGCTGCGGCGTCGCGGCGCCACCATCGTGGGGCCGGGCGAGGGGCGACTCGCCTCCGGACGCATCGGCGCTGGGCGACTCGTCTCGACGGAAGAGATCATGGCCGCCATCCGCCAGGCCTTGGGGCGCCACGGCCCCCTGGCGGGGCTGCGCGTGGTGGTGAGCGCCGGCGGCACGCAGGAGCCTCTCGATCCGGTGCGCCACCTGGGCAACCGCTCCTCGGGCCGCATGGGCTACGCCCTGGCCGAGGCGGCGCGCGACGCCGGCGCGCGCGTGACCCTCGTCACCGCGCCCACGGGCTTGCCCACGGTGTACGGCGTCGAGACTGTGCCGGTGCGCACCGCCGCCGAGATGCACGACGCCATCATCGCGCGCTTGGACGAGACGGAGGTACTCCTGATGGCCGCCGCCGTGGCGGACTATCGCCCCGCCCGTATGGCGGAGCAAAAGATCAAGAAGCAGGACGGCGCGCTGACCCTCGAACTGGAGCGCACCGTCGATATCCTGGCCGCGGTGGCCGAGCGGCGCGCCGGGTCGCGCGACGATAAGGTGATCGTCGGGTTCGCCGCCGAGACGGAGAACCTGCTGGAGAACGCCCGCGACAAGCTGGTACGCAAGCGGCTCGACCTGCTGGTGGCCAACGACGTCTCGGCCAGCGACAGCGGGTTCGAGGTGGCCACGAACCGCGTCACGCTCCTCACGCCGGACGGGGGCCAGGAATCGCTGCCCCTGCTGCGCAAGGAGGAGGTGGCGGAGCGTATCCTCGACCGCGTGGCCGCGTTGTGGAGGGCATCCCATGGCTGACAAGACGACGCTCGGACTCTTGGCGCCCGGTGCGCTGACCGACGTGCCGGGGATCGAGGTGGGGCACGCCGATGACGCGACGGCGCTCACCGGCTGCACGGTGGTGCTCTGCCGCGAGGGCGCCATCGCCGGCGGCGCGGTGCCCGGGCTCGCGCCAGGCACGCGCGAGACCGACCTGCTGCGGCCCGGGTCGCTGGTGGAAAAGGCGCACGCCGTGGTCTTGACGGGCGGCAGCGCCTTTGGGCTGGCCGCCGCCGACGGCGTGATGCGCTACCTCGAGGAGCAGGGCATCGGCTACGACACGGGGGTGGCGCGGGTGCCCATCGTGCCCGGCGCCGTGCTGTTCGACCTCGCCCTGGGCGATGCCATGGTGCGCCCCGATGCCAACATGGGCTACCGCGCCTGCCGCGCCGCCCGAGCGGACGAGGCGCGCCAGGGGAACGTGGGCGCCGGCATGGGCGCCACGGTGGGCAAGGTGTTCGGCATCGGCCGGGCGACCAAGTCGGGGCTCGGGACCGCCAGCCTACGGGTGGGCGCGCTCATCGTGGCGGCGATGATGGCGGTGAACGCCTTTGGCGACGTGGTGGATCCCGCCTGCGGTCGAATCGTCGCCGGCGCGCGCGGGGCGGACGGCGAGGGATTCATCGATTCGTGCGTGGCGATGCGGACGCAGCTGGCGAACGGTGCACCCGCGCCCCAGCACGTGGGACAGAACACGGTGATCGGCGTGGTAGCGACCAACGGGCGGCTCGACGTGGCGCAGGCGAACCAGGTAGCCGCCGCCGCTCACGACGGCCTGGCGCGCGCGACGCGCCCATCCCACACCCTGTTCGACGGCGACGTCATCTTTAGCCTGGCCACGGGGCAGGTGGACGCGCACCAGGCTCTGGTGAGCAGCCTGGCCGCCGAGGCGGTGGCGCTGGCCACCCTCAACGCCGTATGGGCAGCCGCGCCCGCCGGCGGGCTGCCGTGCGCGAGGGAGCTGTAGCGGTCGGCGGTCGGCTATCGGCGGTCAGTTGGCGGCTTTCCGCAGTGACGACTGGCCGTTGGTTATTAGCTCTTGACCCGCGCGAAGCGGCGCCCATCGCTTGCATGGTACGACAAGCCAAGAGCCAACAGCCAATGGCTCGTATCCAGCGATAGCACAGCCGGTGGCGGGAAACCCGCCACCGGCTCTTTCGTGCATGCAGATCGTGCGGCGCGCCCGCCCTACGGCTGGAGGTTCACCTCGACCGACGCCAGGTGCTCGATGGCGCCGTCTCGCGTGCTGATGCTGTACACCTGGACGCGGCCGGCCTGGGCCGAGGCGGGAGGCGTGAACTCGACGGTGCCGGTAAAGACGCCCAGGATGCCCGGCTCGGCGTCGATCACGGCAAAGCCCTGGCCGACGACCACCCCGGCACTATCGATCACGTCCACCGCCAGCGTGTTCTGCATCGAGCGGCCCCATCCGTTGATGATCATAGGGCTGCTGACGCTGGCCGTGGCGCTCGGGTTGGCGATGATAATCGCCTCCTGCACGTTCGGCGGCGTGGTGCCCGGGCCGGGGGCCGTGCCGTCGCCGGGGCCCGGGATAACGAGGCGCTGCCCCACAAAGATCAGGTTCCAGTTGGTGATGCCGTTATGGGTCGCCAGGTCGCGCACCGTGACGCCATAGCGGGCGGCGATGCTCAGCAGCGATTCGCCCGCCTGGACGATGTGCACGGTGAGGCCGGGCCCCGCGGTGGGTTCCGGGATGAGCAGGCGCTGTCCGACGTAGATAAAGTTCGCGTTCGTCAGGCCGTTGGCATCGACGAGGGCCTGCACGGTGACGCCATACATCCGGGCGATAGACGATAGCGTCTGCCCCTGCGTCACGATGTGGTACCGTGGCTCCTGCGCCGCGGCGCCGAGCGTTACGGACAGTAGGAGCACAACGACGAGCACGAGTGTCATCAGACGTCTTCTGACCATGGAACCCTCCTGGATGTGAGGCGCCACGAGATGCCGCACCTGCTTAAAACAGTATATCATACAGCGATAGGAGTGGCAAGGGCGAGACGGGTAAAAAAGCCGTGAAGATGACAACATAGGTACAAGAGGTAGCCATAGGGAGCACTCGCGGCTGGCGTTGGCGGGGGCCACGCGGCACAGCCTGCGCGAGTACAAACACGACAGAACCCGCGTTGACACGACAGATTGGCACAGCTATAATGGGAGCGGCTGTACCCCTTCAATCCAGCAAAGAGGAGGCACCCGGATGTCCCTGGACTCGAACCATAGAACGCCACGCCGTGGCAGAGCGAGTCAGGATCTCTGGCCCAAGTGGATGTGGATCGCGGTGCCGGTTCTGGTAGTCGTCGTCGTGGCGGGGCTGTGGTGGGCCATCTTTTCGCCGTCCGAGGCCGCCACCTCTGAACCCACACCGACTGCGACCATGCGCATCATCCGGGAGCAGCCAACCCAGGGCCCCACCCTGCAGAGCACGTTGCCGGCCCTCGAGCCGACGGCCACGCGCCCGGTGCTTCCTTTGCCCACCTTTACCAACGCTCCGGCGGCCGTGTCAACGCCCACGTCGAGCACGCAGATCGAGACGGCGGCGTCTCTCAGCGTCGGCAGCCAGGCCAAGGTGGTGGGCACCGGCGGATCGGGCCTCAACGTGCGCTCGGGCGCCGGCATGGGTAACGCCCGCGTCAAGACGCTGCCCGACGGCACGGCCGTCGAGGTGATCGGCGGGCCCAAGGACGCCGACGGCTTTACCTGGTGGCAGATTCGCGACCAGGCGGGCGTGACCGGCTGGGTCGCGTCCAAATACCTGGAAGCGTCCTCCTGAGCGCCCGCGCCAGAGTGCGCCGGCCTCTCGCTGGAGGAGGGCAGCCCTCGACTACGTGAGGGGTAACAGACTTGTCCGGGACAGAGCGCCGCTCTGTCCCGGTTGTCATTCAGGGGGCTGCCACGGCAGCGCCACTCGGGAGGGTCACGATGTCGGAGGACGTGACGGAGCGCATCGAGCGCCTGCGCCGGCTGATCCACCTCTACAACTATCGCTATCACGCGCTGGACGATCCCGCCGTTAGCGATGCCGAGTACGACGCGCTGATGCACGAACTGCGTCAGCTAGAGCAGGAACGCCCGGAGCTGATCACCCCCGATTCGCCTACGCAGCGCGTGGGCGCCGAGCCGTTGGCCGAGTTCCAGCGGGTGCGTCATCCCCATCCCATGACCAGCCTGGCCGACGCCTTTTCCGTGGACGAGGTGCGCGCCTGGCTGGAGCGCGCCAAACGCCTCCTCCCCGAGGACACGCCGCTGAGCTTTGTCGTCGAGCCCAAGATCGATGGCCTGGCGGTGGCGTTGACCTATGAGAGCGGCGCCCTGGTGCGCGCCGCCACCCGCGGCGACGGCACGGTGGGCGAGGATATCACCGCCAACGCTCGCACCATCCCTACGGTGCCACTGCGCATCCCCGTGGATCCCGACCACCTGGGGGCGCCGCCGGCGCTGGAGGTGCGGGGCGAGATCTATATGCCGCGCTCCGCATTCGAGCGCATGAACGCCGATCGGGAGGAGCGCGGCGAGGCGCCCTTTGCCAACCCGCGCAACGCGGCGGCGGGCTCCGTGCGCCAACTCGACCCGCGCATCACCGCGACGCGCCCCCTGCAGCTGTTCGCCTACGGCGTCGGCTATTCAGAGGGGATCCGCCTCGACACCCAGGGCGAGACGCTGCAGTACCTCGAGCGGCTGGGCTTTGCCGTAAACAGCGACATCCAGATGATCGAGGATTTCGAGCGCGTTTTGGCCTATTGCGTCGAGTGGATGGACAAGCGTGATGCCCTCGACTATGAGGCGGACGGCGTCGTGATCAAGATCGATAGCTTTGCCATCCAGCAGCGCCTGGGCGTGGTGGGCAACGCGCCGCGCTGGGCGGTGGCGTTCAAGTTCCCCTCGCGCGAGGCCACCACCGCGCTGCTGGACGTCGGCGTGAACGTGGGGCGCACGGGCGTGCTCACGCCCTATGCCATCCTGGAGCCGGTGCGACTGGGCGGCGTGATGATCCGCCAGGCGTCGCTGCACAACTTTCAGGACCTGGCGCGCAAGGACCTACGCGTCGGCGACACCGTCATCGTGCGGCGCGCCGGCGACGTGATCCCGCAAGTGGTGGCGCCGGTGGAGGGCCTCCGCGATGGCAGCGAGGTGCCCGTCGAGCCCCCCACCCACTGCCCCGTGTGCGGCGAGCCGGTGACCCAGGAAGAGGAGGAGGTGGCGATCTATTGCGTGAACGCCGCCTGCCCCGCCCAGATCGTGCGACGGGTGGAGCACTGGGCATCGCGCGGGGCGATGGACATCGACGGGATGGGCACCAAGGTGGCCGAGCTATTGGTGCGCGAGGCGATCATCCGCGACGTGGCGGACCTCTATACGCTCACGGCGGAGCAGCTCGAGGAGCTGGAGGGGTTCGCACAGAAACGCGCCGAGAACCTCATCAGCGCCATCGACGCCAGCCGCGAACGCCCGCTGTGGCGCGTGCTGACGGGGCTGGGGATCCTGGGAGTGGGCAGCCGGGTGGCGCAGGTCCTGGCGAACCACTATCGCTCGCTGGACGCCCTCCTGGCCGCCTCGGAGGAGGAGTTGCAGGTGATCCCCAACGTGGGTCCGCACACCGCCCACGACATCTGCGCCTACTTTGCGCGCGAGCGCAACCTGGAGGTCGTCGCCAAGCTGCGCGCCAACGGCGTGCGCCTCGCCGACGAGGCGCCCCAGGCCGAGACGGGGCCGGCGCCGCTGGAGGGGCTGACGTTCGTCATCACCGGCACGTTGCCGTCCATGAGCCGCGAGGCCGCCGCGCGCCTCATCGAGGAGCACGGCGGCCGGGTGGTGGGGAGCGTATCGGCCAACACGAGCTATCTCCTGGTGGGCGAAAAGCCGGGCGGGAGCAAGTATAACAAGGCGCAGCAGCTCGGCGTGCCGATGCTGGAGGAGCCCGATCTGCGGGCGCTGATCGCCGAAGCGGCCGGCGATGCCGCCAGTACTCCTGAAGGAGCGGACCGCGCCGAGGGCGATGACGGCCCCGGGGATGCGGCGCGCCAGGGCCGACTGGTGATGTAGCCGATGGTATGGTGACCGATCTGGCGGAGGTTCTGGACGAGTTGCGCGCCACCGGCGAGGTGGCGACGCGCGTCACAGAGTGGCGCGTGCTGGCGGCGCGCGAGGCGCGCTACGGCCCGACGCCGGAGGCGCTGCACCCCGCGGTGATCGAGCTGCTCGCGCGGCAGGGGATCGAACGGCTCTACTCCCACCAGTCCCGAGCCGTCGCCGCGGCGCTGGCGGGGCGCAGCGTGGCAGTGTGCACCCCCACCGCCTCGGGCAAGAGCCTCTGCTACCACTTGCCGGTGCTCGACGCACTGCTGCGCGACGAGGCGAGCTGCGCCCTGTACCTGTTCCCCACGAAAGCGCTGGGACACGACCAACTGCACGCCCTGGAGGGTTGGACCGATGCCCTTGGGCTGGAGGGCGTCGCCCAGGCCTACGACGGCGATACCCCCTCGGGCCGGCGGACGCGCGCCCGCGCGGACGCGCGCGTCCTCGTGACGAACCCTGACATGCTCCACGTGGGCATTCTGCCCTATCACACGCGCTGGCGGCGCCTGCTGGCCAACCTGCGCTACGTGGTGATCGACGAGATGCACCACTACCGCGGCGTGTTCGGCAGCCATGTGGCCAACGTCCTGCGGCGGCTGCAGCGCCTGTGCCGGTTCTACGGGAATACGCCCCGCTACGTGTGCTGCTCGGCCACCATCGCCAACCCGGAAGAGCTGGCGTCACGGCTCACCGGGCAGGACGTGACGGTGATCGATGACAACGGCGCCCCGAGTGGCGAGCGCACCTTTGTGCTGCTGAACCCGCCCATCGTCAACGCCGAACTCGGGCTGCGGCGCCCGGCGCTGATGGAAGCGCGCGCCCTGGCCAATCGCCTGCTGGCGCGCGACGTGCAGAGCGTCGTGTTCGCCAGCTCGCGCCTCGGGGTAGAGCTGCTTCTCGGCTACCCGCGCGCGGACGCCGCTGCCTCCGGCCGGCCGCCAGAGGACGTCCGCGGCTATCGCGGGGGCTACCTCCCCGCCACGCGGCGCGAGATCGAGGCGGGGCTGCGCGACGGGGCCGTGCGCGGCGTGGTGGCGACCAACGCCCTGGAACTGGGGGTCGACATCGGCGGGCTGGACGCCTGCGTGATGGTGGGGTACCCTGGCACCATCGCCAGCACGTGGCAGCAGGCGGGGCGCGCCGGCCGCGGCGCCCGCCCCAGCGCAGCCTTTCTCGTGGCCTCGTCGTCGCCTCTGGACCAGTACATCGTCACGCATCCCGCCTATCTCCTGGGGCGGTCGCCCGAGCACGCCCTCATCAATCCCGACAACCTGGCGCTGCTGCTGGAACACGTACAGTGCGCCCTGGCCGAGCTACCCATCGCCGACGGCGAGGCGTTCGGCGGAGACGGCCTCGCCGAGATCTTGGCTGCCCTGGAGGAGGCCGGCCTGGCGCGTCACACGCGCGGGCGCTGGTTCTGGGCCAGCGACCGCTACCCCGCCGCCGAGGTCTCGCTCCGCGCTACCAGCCCCGACGCCGTCACCATCGTCGCCGAGGATGAGGATGGCGCCCGCCGCACCCTGGGGCAGCTCGATCGCGCCGCCGCGCCGAGGATGATCCACGAGGGCGCCATCTACCTGCACGAGGGACAGCAGTACGCCGTCGAGGCGCTGGATTGGGAGGCGGGGATCGCTCAAGTTCGCCCCGTTTCGGTCGATTACTACACTGAGGCGAGTCAAAGCACTCGCATCGCTATCGAACGCACTCTGACAGAACAACACCGCACCAGCTACGACCTCGCCGTGGGCGAGGTGCTGCTCACGACGCGCGCCACGGGGTACCGTCGGTTGCGGCTCGGCTCCATGGAGCACCTGGGGTGGGGCGACATCGATCTCCCCGAGCAGACGCTCCTCACCTGGGCCTGCTGGTTGACGATCCCCGAGGTGGTGGTGGAGCGCCTGCGCGCGGCGGGGCTGTGGACGGGCGAGCACGTAGCGTCGCGCGGCCCCGATTGGCCGCGCCAGCGCGATCTGGCCCGCCGGCGCGACGGCTACCTGTGCCGGTGGTGCGGCGCCCCGGAGCGCCCGGGGCGGCAACACCACGTGCACCACGTAACGCCGTTCCGCGAGTTCGGCTGGATCGCCGGCGAGAACGAGAACTATCGCCAGGCCAACCGGCTGTCGAACCTCATCACCCTCTGCCCGAGCTGCCATCGCCGAGCCGAAGAGGGAGTGGCGGTGCAGAGCACCCTGGCGGGGCTGGGGCGCGTGTTGGGTCACCTGGTGCCGCTGTACCTGATGTGCGATACGCGCGACGTCGGAATCATGACGGACGTGCAGGCGGAGCAGACCGGCCTGCCCACGGCGTTCTTTATCGATCGCGTGCCGGCCGGCATCGGGCTGAGCGAGCAGGTGATGGCCCTGTTCGATCCGCTTCTGCACAGCGCCATTGAACTGGTGCGCGACTGCCCCTGCAGAGCGGGCTGCCCGTCGTGCATCGGCCCTGGCGGGGAGCCGCAGGCCAAGAGACAGGTGCTTCACCTCGCCGAGACCCTGCTAGACGACATGCCCTAGGGAGCCAGTGAGCGTCTCGTGCGTTATATCGAGTACCATGAGGGGGCGGCGACGCGGCCGCAGCCTTCGATTACCGCAGGTTGCCGCCGTTGGCGGTAGGCCGCCCCTGGCGAGACTCCGCCCATAGCGGTGCGCCGGCTTGGGGATGTCGGTGTCGCATCGCCAAGGTAACGTCTGGCACCTCTCTTCCGCGAGCGTGCGGCGACCATGCGCAGAGGTCGGTGAATGACGATCCCAACCAGTGCTCCGCAGCACCTCCACGCCAAGGCCGATGCCGGCCTGGGCGAAGGCGCGCAGCGTCGCGGCCTCGCCTCGGCGCTGGCCGGCCTGGGCCACGACGACCCCGGCACGGTGGCGGCGATCCGCCGCATCTCTGGCCTGGCGTCCCTGGAGCGACGGTTGGCCGGGGCGACCAGGGCGAGCGAGGTGATGGAGGCGTTGCTGGCGGCCACGCGCGAGATCGTTGGGCCCGCGCCGACCTATGCCGTCTATCCCGAGGGCGAGGGGAATGCCCTCCGCCTGTTGCGGCGGAGCAACGCGGGCACGCAGAGCCGCCTGCTCGCCGATGGCCCGCAGGGGACGGCGCCGGCGCACGATCTTGTTTACTGGCAGGGCGCGTTGCGCGCGGCACGCGATGCCCTGGCCTCGCCGGCAGAGCCCGGCGACGACGCCTGGCTGGCGCTCCCCCTGCGCACCGCCGAGGGGACGCTCGGCGTCCTGGGGGTGGCGATGCCAAAGGATCGCGGTCTGGCCGCCGATGAGGAGGCCGGCTTGCACTCGGCCGTGGAGCTGAGCGCCGAGGCGCTGCAGCGGGTGAATCTGCGGCGCGAGCGCGACGCCTTGCGGCATAGCCTGGAGGACACCCAGGCGCAGCTCGAGCGGCTGAGGGAGCGCGTCGTGCTCTCGGAGAGCCTGGCCGCCATCGGCGAACTCGTGAGCAGCGTGGCGCACGAGCTGAACAACCCCCTCACGTCGGTGATCGGCTTTGCCCAGCTCCTGCAGACCCTCGACGTGGACGACGACATCAAGTCGGACCTCGCCATCATCGACAGCGAGGCTCGGCGCTGCCAACGCATCGTGCAGAACCTGCTCAGCCTGGCGCGCCAGCAGGAGCAGGAACTGGCCAGCGTCCAGATGAACGAGATGGTCAACCGTACGCTGGAACTCAAGGCGTACTCGCTGCGCATCGACAACATCGAGGTTCTGGTGGACCTCGACCCCCGCGTCCCGCCGGTACGGGCCAACGCCTGCAAGCTCCAGCAGGCGCTCCTCAACCTGGTGAACAATGCTCATGAGGCGATGGTTCAGGCGCACGGGGACGGCACGCTCCTCATCCGCACCGAGCCGGCCCTACTCGACGACCGCCCCGCGGTGCGCGTGAGCATCGCCGACAATGGCCCGGGAGTGTCGCCCGAGGTACGCCGACGGCTCTTCGAGCCCTTCTTTACCACCAAGCGGCCGCAGAACGGCACCGGCCTGGGGCTTGCCATCTCGCGGCAAGTCGCCGACGAGTGCGGCGGGCGCTTGATCCTGGACGAGGGCTATACGGCGGGGGCCAAGTTCGACCTCGTGCTGCCCGTCTATCAGGGCACCGCCATGGCCGCCGCGATGCCGGCCATAGAGCCCTTTACCGTGCCGCCGGAGGAGATCATCCAGCGCCCCACCGGCGCCCGTGTACTGCTGGTGGACGATGAGATGGACCTGGTGGATCTGGTGACGCGGGTGCTGGCCGATGACGGGCACGTGGTGGAGCACGCCCTCGGCGGGCGCGAGGCGCTGCAGCGCCTGGCCAACGAGGAGTATGACCTCGTGCTCCTCGACATGCGCATGCCGGGGCTGAGCGGCCAGGACGTGTACCGGGTGATCGAGCAGGACTACCCCGGGCTGG
>Ga0123331_1002139_pt1 | contig 14873 bp, 10 predicted proteins | sample BioC13SIPDNA_3_FD_89705 | JGI IMG/M metagenome (GOLD analysis project Ga0123331, IMG submission 89705) | Anaerobic biogas reactor microbial communites from Washington, USA - Biogas_R2_B C13 SIP DNA | ecosystem: Engineered > Bioreactor > Anaerobic > Unclassified | place: Washington, USA... | reverse complement strand
CGGCCCGATCAAACCGCGGACCTTCTCCCGGACCGATGACAACGACTCCAGGCCTTCCAAGGCGAAGCTGTCTCCAAGGATGTCGAGAGCCAGCAGCAATGCCCGTGCCATGAGGGGGGAGAGTCGCGCGGGCTGGGCGAATGTATCAGCCATCACGTCCCTAACCACCGTTACCCCGTCCGGGCCCGCTTCGGCGGTGAGAGCGTAAGTGCCCCCACCGTAGTTGACGAGGTTGATCAAGGATAGGTCGGTCTCGACCTCAGCTCGGGTGAGGCCCAGATCCTCCTGTAGGGTCTCCCACGTGATCACCGGCGGCCGCTGTTCGTCCACGAGGTAGTAGAGGAGGGTCATCGCCCGGGCCAGGTGTTCCGGGGCTATGGCCGCCGTCTTCTCGTCAGTCTCTGGCGGCTGGGGGTGCAGATCTGGTTGGCTCTGCCGGTAAGGGCCGCCGCCGGCTGCCGCGGCCGGTGCCGGTGCGGCCCGTGTCACCGGGGCGAAGGTTGCCACAGCCGGTGGACCGTCGGGCTTCTCCCCCTCGTGAGCCGCATAGACCACCTTGAGAGACTCCCGCAGCCGTTTTCGCAAAGCAGCCGGTTCGAGGAGCTCTCCGCAGCCGCCCAGTCCGACGACCCAAGAGAGAAGCACCGCCTCGTCGGCGTAGGGCACGTCGAAAAGCGTGCATCCATCAGCATCCTCTCCCAGGCGGCTCACGTGCCGTGCCAAGCGTTCCACCCACCAGGAGAGGTCGTCATCCACTCTGATGATCGCGCTGCCGCGCGCCGGACCTATGAGCCACGGGGGGCGGGCGCGATACTCATCGGGATCGAAGTCGGACGGTATGGAGAAGTCGCGAGGTCTCTCGCCGGTGAAGCGGACGGCGCCCTGGATCCGGGCCAACCGGAAGGTACGGATGCCGTCTCGGAGATGATCGTGCCCCACCACATACCAGTGCCCCTGGATGAGGTAGAGACAGTAGGGATCGAAAGTGCGTTCGCGGAGTCCTCCGTCCCCGGACGTGTAGGAAAAGCAGACCGTCTTGCCTCGGGTAATAGCTTCTTCGAGCCGTGCTAGCTGCTTCCCCGCCCTGCGCGCATCCTCGTCCGGCGCCAAGGCGACAGGTAGTTCCCCCAACTCGGGACCGGAGAGATCCTGCCGTCCCCGGAGGATGGCGGTGAGAGCCAATCGGAGGGGCCGAGCGTATGCGAAGCGCCCGTCTAGGGCAGCGAGGGCCAGCGAGAGGGCGCGCACCTCCGCAGGAGTGAAGTCCATAGATGGGAGCCGGAAGTCCTCCTCTGACAGGAGGTAGAGTTGCGCCTCCGCGGCCTGCGGCGCTTCAGCTCCGCTGATGGTCCTAATCTCGATACCTATCTTCTTCAGGTCGGCGCGATCATTGTGGAAGCGGCGGACGAACGTCTCGTCGCTCATCTCTGCATACCCCTCCACCGACTCTTGGACCTCCCTGGCGGTGAAGGGCCGTGCGCGGCTGAGAAGGAACGACACGAGAGACAGCTGTCGTACGAGCTTGTCTTCGTCACGGCTCATTACGTAAGACTAGCGCACAAGGAACGCAAAGGTCAGCATCCGTCCGGACTGAGCCTTACAATGGCTGATGATATGAGTGCCTGCTACCACGATGGACCGACCCTTATCTTGGGGCCCGCCAACTCCGGGAAAATAGGGCGTGTCCTCAGATGGTGGGAAGAGAGGCTCCCCAAGAGAGCGGTGCTCGTGGCACCGACGGGGCCCGATGCCCGGCGGCTGTCTCTGCGCATGGCCCGCCGGACAAGGGGGTTGGTCGGTCAAGACCCGGCTCTTACTTTCGACGGTCTGGTGCGCCTCATACTCAGCCGGTCGCCTCATTACGCCACCGATTTCGAGCGCGCGCTGATCGCGGCGCGCCTCCTCCGCGACACCGAGCTGGAGGGTCTAGCTTCCTTGGTGCATCTCCCGGGGGCGAGCGTGGCCCTCGCTCGGTTGCTCGAGCAGTTGGGCCAGAGCGGCAAAGACCCGGGGGAACTCGACAAGGTGTTGGCCCGTTGGGGAGCCACCGATCCGCAGGCGGGTTCCCTTTCCCGTGACATCCGGAAGTTGGTGAAAGGGTATGTACAGGCGCTTGCGGGACTTGCCCTCAGCGACCGGCCCTCTGTCGTGCGGGAAGCCATCCCCCGCGTCCCTAGTTGGGATAGGCCGGTGGCTTTGTACGGCTTCACCTCCTTCACCGAGGGACAGAGGTTGCTGATAGAAGAATTATCCGGTCGAGTGGATGTCCTCGTGGCTTTCACTCACGATCCGGCAAAGACGCTGAATCTCACCACCCCGGACGAGATGTCTTGGTGGCGGTCTCGGGCAGGCCAGATCATTGAGGCGGAGGTCCGCACGCGCGCCTATACGTCTGAGTCTGTCGCCTACCTGGATCGGTTCTTCATGGACGAGGTCGACGGCCACCCGCAACCACCGCCGGCGTCATCGGAGGGGAGGGGCGTACAGTTCCTTCTCGCGTCCGGGCGGCGTGCCGAGGCGGAACTTGCGGCAGAGAAGATCGCGGATCTCCTCCGAGGTGGTCTTGCGCCGGGAGAGATCGGAGTCGTTGTCAGGCACGTGAGGCAGTGGAGCGGCCTCCTGGCCCGGGTCTTCGACTCGTGCAACATCCCGTGCCGTATCGACGATCGTCGCACCCTGCGGGAGACGGGTCTGGGCCACGCTTTTCTCAAGGCTCTGCAGGCCGTGGTGCGCGATGACGCTGAGGCCCTGCTCACATATCTGAGGAGCCCTTACAGCGGTGTTACCCTGGAGGAGACCGCCGACCTCGAACTGATCTATCGGAGAGGCGTATCTCGAGGAGCAAGGGCAGTGGCCGAGATCTGTGAGAGCCTGGTGCCCGGTCCGGCAGATCTGCTCTGCCCGGTGAGCCGGCTCTGGGAGATTATCGAGCCAAGTACTCCGGGGCCGGAAGGCGCGCCTCCCAGTGTGCCTGACGGAGGTCCCCTGACCTTCGCGCCGATGAAGGCGGAGGGACTGGTCCGAGACATGTTCCTAAGCAGTCTGCGGCGCAGTCTTCCGTGCTCCCGGGCAGCGGAGGAGGACGCCCGCGCCTTCCAGACGCTGCGCGCCGCCATTACGGCGATTACAGGGATGGTCGGTGGAGATGCCTCTGGTGTCTCAAAGGACGTCTCAGCCGAGGGCTCGGCTGACCGGCGGACTTCCGACCCTGAGAACCGTCGCGTTTACAACCCTGAGAATCGCGGGACCTGCGACAACGAGGTGCGGGGCTCGTCCACGCTGCTTGACCCTGTGCTCATTTTGCGCTCCCTGGCGCAGGCCGTTGTCTTCGGCGGCGAACCGGAGAACGACGACGCGGTCCAGGTTCTGAGTGTCCAGAGGGCGCGGGCCCGGCGCTTCCAGGCGGTGTTCGTCTTGGGCCTGGTGGATGGGGAGTTCCCCGGGCCAACGGACTCACCTTCTCTGCTCAGCTCCGCCCAACGAGCGCGACTCGACAGGGTGGGTGGAGGCGGGATCCTGCCGATCGAGATCGACCAGGAGGCGGCGCTCTTCGCGAGCGCCATATCACGACCCTGGCGATTACTCTTTCTCAGTGCGCGCGACGCTGAAGACGATGGGTCTGAGTGCGTGCCTTCACACTATTGGCAGTCGGCTCAGGAGTTGTTTGGTTTGGAACAGTCCGGCTGCGCCCACCGGACGCTCGCCGATCAGGTATTCGCGCCCGACAGGGCCTCCTCCCGACGTCATTACTTGCGGGCGTGCGCGGCCTGCGGCCGCGCGCCTCACCCCGCCACCGCCGGGGCGCAGCCGTCGGCTGCGCCCCGGCGGTGGGTGGGCCCGCCTACCCAGCTCACCCATCCGATCGTTCTCGACGAACTCCGTTCTGCCGAATGCTTCAGCCCTTCAGACCTGGAAGCCTATGCAAGTTGCCCTTTCAGATGGTTTGTGGAGCGAGTGATAGGAGCGCAAGAGCTCGATGCCGGGCTCGACAACCGGGTTGTGGGCGAGTTGCTGCATAGAGTCCTCAGCATGACCTATCAGGAGCTCTCCGCCGCAGGTCTGCTGCCGCTTCACGCTGAAAGCGTGGAGGAGGCGAAGCGGACGGCATACGCTCTGATCGACGAGCTCACACGGAGTGAGGAATGCCCGGGCAGTCCGGCAGAGCGCCGGCTGACAGCCCGGCGGCTGCAACGTTTGTCTCGAAATGTCTTCCTGGCGGAAGCGTCGGCTCGGAGCAGTCTGGTTCTCTCGGAGACCGAGATGTGGATAGGTGGGCGGCACGGCATCGATGTTGGCGACCTCAAGATCCGGGGGAGGATCGATCGGGTGGATAGCACTCCGGACGGGCAAGGACTCTTCATTCTTGACTACAAGAGCGGCTCCATACCCGCCGGTAGCGCTCTGGGCACCGAAGACGGGCTGCAATTGCCGCTGTACATGATGGGCTTGGCCGCAGAACGCCCCGGAGTTGAGGTGGTCGGAGGGGCGTATCTCTCTGCGCGGGATGGCAAGTGGTCCGGTTTGGTCGGGAAGGAGAGGAGGGAGATCTTCGGCCCGGCGATGCGGGGTCTCACTGTGCTTAGTGAAGAAGATAGGGAGGAGCTCTTCCGGGCCACCCATGAAGTGGCTGGGGAGGCGGTCGCGGGCATGCGGGCGGGCATCATTGCTCCCCGAGCCGACCGCAAATGTCCTTCGTGGTGTGACCTGGGGCCGGTGTGCCGGGCTCATCGGGGGAGACAGGGGCGATGAGGCCTCAAGAGACCTCCAGGCTTTCGCGGTTACAGGAAGCGGTGGTGAGTGATCCGCGCCCGCGCATCTTGGTCTCAGCGGGTGCGGGGAGCGGCAAGACCCGTCTTCTTGTTGCCTACTACGTGCGGGCCTTGATCGACGAGGGCATACCGGCGGAGCGACTGGTCGCCGTGACCTTCACCCGCAAGGCTGCAGGCGAACTGGCCGATCGCATCAGGGCCGAGCTGCGGAGTCGAGGGCGACCCGATCTCGCCTGGTCACTTGATGCTTCCAGCATCGGGACCATACACAGCCTCTGCCGGCGGCTCATCAAGGAACGGGCGCTGGAAGCAGCTGTCGATCCGGCCTTTGGGGTGCTGGAGGCTGAGGCGGCAGCTCTGCTCGAGGACCAGGCAAGTCGCCAAGCTTGGGAAATAGTGATCGAGGAACTCGAGGAGGTGGAGCTCGAGGCACTCGCCTGTCGCGGTGAGAATCTGCGCACCAGGATCGCCCCTCTCTACGACCGCCTGCGGGGCATGGGGCTGGAGGTTCCACACCTAGACATCGCAACTGAAGCTTCAGAGGAAGCAGCACGTTCCCGCCTGGTCGCCGCAATCAACGCTGCCCTCGCCGCGGCTGCGGAGTTGGACCGGCAAAGCGCCACTCTGAAGATCGATCTCGACCGTCTGCGGGATTGCCTTGCCTGGCTGGAGAGCCTGGCCGCCGTCTGTGAGCCGGAGACCGCTCTGGATGCGACGGCAGGTTTCTTCCCCAGTAAGAGGACGAAAGCCTTGGAGCCGGTGTTCGAACCGGTTCGTCGGGAACTCACCTGCTATCGCCTTGCGCTCGCGGAGAAGCAGCTGCGGCCTCTTGCAAGCGCCATGAACAAGTTGCTGGCGGAGTTCCACCGGCAGTATGAGGCCAGGAAGCTGCAAAGTGGCCTGTTGGACTTCTCCGACCTCGAGCTGCGCGCCCGTGCGCTCGTGTCCGAGGCTTCCGAGAGTCCTTCCGCGGGGGAGGATTCGACCGCGGGCATACCCGGCTTGCGGGTCCTCATCGATGAGTTCCAGGATACCAACGAGCTGCAGTGCTCCATTCTGGAGGGCTTGGCCTCCGCGGGGCTGCTGATGGTGGGAGACGCCCGCCAGAGCATCTACCGCTTCCGTGGAGCCGATGTCGATGTTTTCCGTCGGCGGGAGGCTGAACTGGAGAGGCTGAGCCCCGAAGACCCGGTAGGCGCTCTCCACAGGCTCGATGTGAACTACCGGAGCCGTGAGGAGATCCTTGGTTTCATCAACCGGCTGTTCGCTCAAGAGGGCTTCTTCGGAGTGAGTTTCGTGCCGTTGCAGCCGCCCAGTCCCGACGAGGAGCGGGTGGCGCCCGTCGAACGCAGACCTGGCGTGCAGGCCGGTGGCCCGCAGGCGCCGCCGACCACGCGCCGGACTGCGGCTGTCGAGATCTTGTTGGCCGATCGGCAGCGGCAGGGTGAACCGGGAGCGCAGCCCACGTCGCTGCAGGAGGCTGAGGCCCGGGCGCTCGCCGAACGCATCCGCGGGCTCATCGACGAAGAGGGGTATGCGCAGCGCGACATCGTCGTCCTTCTGCCCGTGCAGACCTACGTCGACCAGTATCGCCAAGCACTGCTCTACTGCGGCGTCGAGGTGTATGTGGTCCGAGGCAAGGGCTACTACAGTCAAGAGGAAATAACAGACGTCATCTCGCTGCTGCAGCTCCTGGTGAACCCACACGACGATCTGGCGTTGCTCAGTGTGCTACGTTCTCCCCTGGTGGGGCTGTCCGATGATGGTCTCTATCTTCTCGGTCGCGAAGGGCGGCGAAAGAGGCGCTCACTGTGGGAGACCGTCCGCGGCGGGAGCGCGGACGGTCTGGTGGGCGAAGACCGGCGCCTTCTCGCCGGCTTCGTGGAGCTTCTGGCCGGGCTGAGAAGTCAGGTGGGGCGGCCGGGTCTGGCCCGTCTCATCGATGACTCCGTAAACGCTTACGATTACGATTTGTGTCTGCTTGCCTCCTCGGACGGCAAGAGGCGGTTCGCCAACATACGCAAGCTCATGCGCCTAGCCGATGACTTCGAGAAGCTGGAGGGACCGGATCTGGCGGGTTTTGTCACGTCGCTACGTTCGATGGACGAGCTCAGCGACCGGGAGGGAAGCGCTCCCACTCTGGCCGAGGGGGAGGACGTGGTCAGAGTGATGACCGTACACCAAGCCAAGGGACTGGAGTTCCCTGTGGTGATACTGGGCGGCCTGGGGTCGGATGTCTCTCGAGGCGAATGGACCGAGTTCGTAGTCGGTGACGACGGGCGAGTGGGCGTCTTCCTCAAAGGCTCTCAGCACAGAACCTACGAAACGCACGATCTGCATTGGGGGCCGGCCGTGGAGATCGTGGAGGGCGAACGTCGAAGAGAACATGAGGAGGATGTCCGCCTGCTCTACGTCGCCATGACTCGGGCGGAGGAACGGCTGATCCTGGTGGGCGCGAAGCCGAAAGAGGAGGGTCTGGAAAGGTGCAGGATCGGGAGGATACTACTGGCACTGGGTTTGCAGGACCTTCCCCCGGAGGGTGGGAGTGTCGCCCTGGAGGGGCTGGACGCGTGTGTGACGCACATAGCGCCGCCGCCGGCTCCCGAGAAGTCGGCGGCAGAGGAGGATCTTACCCTCGGTATAGTCTGTGGCAGCGCAGAGTATGCTGATGCCCCGACACTTCTGGAGGCCCCGGCAACGCGACACACGCCTGGGCACGTCAGCTTCTCAGCGCTGGCTGCCCATCAGCGATGTCCTCGGCAGTTCTATCTGGAGCGGGTGCTACACCTTGACTCGGCCACAACCCTGTGGACGACGGGCGCCGGGAGCTCGGACCGTCCGTTCGCCGCCGCCGATAGTCTTGGCGGGCTTTCAGCAGGTGACGAAGAAGAGGTCCTTCCCGCCGCGGGGGACGAGCTGCTGGATGAAGACGAGCGGAGCGCAGGACGGGACGTGGGATTGCTGGTCCACAGACTGCTGGAACAGTCGCCGCCCGGAACGGGACCGCCGTCAGAGGAGTCTTTGCGGAGCCTCGCCGACCGGTGGTCGAGCGAGTCAGGGACGTCGCTGTCCTCGGCTGACCTCACGCGGAGTATCGCTCTTGCGAAGGCCTTCTGGGAGTCGCCACTCGTCGAACTGTTGGCCCTTCCCGCGACCATGCGCGAAGCTCGGTTCTTCTTCGCCGAAGGGGATATCGTCGTTTCAGGGGTCATGGACCTGGTCTGTAGAGGCGACGACTGCTGGCGCATAGTCGACTATAAGACCAATGCTTTGAACGGTCGCTCCCCGGCCGAGTTGGCGGCCGGGTACGCGATGCAGGGTGTGGTCTATTCACTGGCGGCGTTACTTTCGGGCGCACCAAAGGTCCGGTTGGATTTTGTGTTCTTGGAGCGACCGGCAGAACCCCAAGCGGTGGAATTCGGCAAAGAAGATGTCTCCCGGCTCAGAGACAGGCTTGCCGAGGCACTTGTAGGCCTCAAGGAGGGAGACTATCACCCCAAGCCGGGTGACCGATGCCGGTACTGTCCGGTTGCAGAGGTCTGCTCGACCATGGCCGCCTGGTAGGCGATGGTATACAATAGGCGACCGTTGGGTGGCGAGAGTGGCAGGCACCGACGAGGAATCTGCGGCGGGGTGTAGCGCAGCCTGGTAGCGCGCATCGTTCGGGACGATGAGGTCCCGGGTTCAAATCCCGGCACCCCGACCATCAATTCACGAAAATCACCACGAGTACATGCGCACCCGTCTGATCGGGTGGAGGTGTGTCCGTGTCCCGCCCTTCGGCGGGCTCGGAGGTGGTCGAAGTAGTGAAAGTGTAGTCCGAAACGGCGGGTGGCGGCGTCCGCTGCGCGGAGAGCACGGGAAGGTCTCTCTTGTGCTCCATCAGCCGCGTCACTGCGTCGGCGGCCGGTTCGGGTGGCTCCATTCCCAATACCACTTCCAGTTCGGCGGCCGTCCCAATAGAGCGCAGCAGGTCTACGAACTTCTCGGCGTCTTCACGCGGGACAAGAGCAGCGAAGACCGGATCGCCCGGTGAGAGGTCTTCGGCTAGGGGTTCCAAACCGGTGAGCGCGAAGACCTGTTCCATCACCGAGGCCGACGCTCTCTTCGCTACGGCCGGATCACCAGAGTCTCTCGCCAGCAGATGGAAGTAAGCCGGAGTCTGCATCTCGTGAAGGCTTGCGATCATGGTCTCTCTATTCTCTATGCCTGCTGCCGCGATCTGGGCCGTCGTGTCTTCTACTCCCGGCGGCAGTGCGGTGGTCTCGGCTGCGGCCGCCGTCGTGGTCGTCTCAGCCGCCCCGGTGGTGGTAGCTGTCGGTGCGGCCGTGGTCGAAGGAGCCGCGTTTGTCAGCTCCACTCCGAGAACCTCTTCGCTTCCTCCGTCGTCGACGGCAGCCGCCGAGGCAGTGTAGGCCACGACGGTGGTGGTTGCGTCCACCCTGGCCACCTCGTCGCCGCCGTCCTCCCGCAGTAGGCCGTAGCCGACGACGGCCAGCAAGACTGCCATCACGCCGATGGTGGCGGGTACCCAAGGCCTGATCTTGCGCTGCCATATCCGCGACCAGCCGGAGCGTTCACCTGAAGGCCGCCGAACCTCTGCGGGGCCTGTCTCGGGAAGAGCCGGCATCTTGCTCATGATCTGGTACTCGAGCCCGAGCGGAACCTCTTTCAGGGGGATCTCCTCCAGCAGGGCGATGACGTCCCGTTGGACCCGCAGCCGGGCAGCACAGGTAGGACATGCATCCAGGTGCCGTTCGATGGCCGCTCTGGTTTCGGTGTCCAGAGTGCCATCCAGGTAGTCGACGGCCAGTTCCTGCCAATCGTCCACGTGGCCGGAAAGCGGACCGGCGGCCGTCATCTGATCACCATCGTGACTACTGCCCCTCACCATCACATGTCTTCCTCTGGTTCATCCTGTGGTGTGACGCCTTTCGGAGATTCGTGGTTCCTACCAGCCGAGGGCTCACCGGCATGACCGGCGCTCCCTGGCCCCTCATAACCTGCCTCTAAGAGGGCGGCCGCGAGAGTCTCCCTTGCCCGAAAGATCCGCGATTTGATGGTCCCCTCCTGGACCCCCAGGATCTGGGCGGCCTCGTCGTAGGGATAGCCGAGCAGGTCACACAGGACGACGGCGAAGCGGAACCCTTCGTTCAGACTCATGAGGGCCTTGCGTAGCGGGTCGGATAGCCCGTCAACGGCCGGGTCGATACCGCCGCGGCCTGTAGCCACCACCTCAGCCGGTCCAGTGGGCCCCGAGAGACTATCCAGGATCTCTGAATCCATGGGTTCGGTCTTCTGCCGGCGCAGGTGATCATAGGCAGCGTTGACCACGATACGGTGGAGCCAGGTGCCGAAACGGGCCTCACCCTTGAAGGAGTCCAGATTCCTGAAGGCTTTGATGAACGCCTCCTGGCAGACGTCGGCGGCGTCCCAGGAGTTGCCGAGGGTGCGCAGGGCCAGGTTGTACGCGCGGCGCTCGTGTCGGCGATAGAGCTGGGTCAGAGCATCCTTGTCTCCGGAGCGGGCGCGCACCACGAGTTCGAGGTCGAGATCGGCCTCTGCGTCACGCACGTATTCCGTCGGGCTCAAGCTCTCCCAGCTCCTCGGTCCGTCTTCGGTCACATCCCACGTCATTCTAGCAGCGCAGACTATGGTAACGTCGCTGTTAACATGGCTTGGAAAGCGTCTTGGGATGGTGATGAGTCGGAGGTAGAAGGTCTCATGGATGAAGAGACAAAGGATCAAGAGATGGGTGGTCCGGCACACGGCGATGACGATTCGGCCGAGGCTCAGATTGCCGAAGACGCGGAGATGATGCGGCGTCTGCAGGAAGAGATCCGCAACCTGCCGGTGAGTGAGCATATTCTCTATATGATGCACTCACTTTCGACGCTGGCGGTCGGTCGCATGGGGGTGGCCCCGGACACTGCCGAAATGAAGGACCTCGACCAGGCACGGATGGCCATCGACGCCTTCAGAGCCCTCATGGCCATCGTGGAGCCGGCACGGGCGGCTGAGGAGATGACTGCCCACCGGAGTATGCTGTCGCAGCTCCAGCTGGCATATGTGAACTCGCTGGAGAAGCGAGAGGCGGAACCGTCTGCCGGGGAGGCGAGCGAAGCTGAGGGAGAGGGCGAGCCGGCGGCGGAGAGCGCTGGGGAATCCCCAGGCCAAGAGGCATCTTAGGGAATAAGCGGCCCAAGGCGCTGAGCGGCCCGTGATACTCTGTCCTGCGCGCCGCCCAGCGGTGTCGGGATGCGGTGAGGGGCGGTACTGAGATTCGCTACCGAAGGAGGAGCATGTCGGTTCAGATTGGCATCATCGGGGGGAGTGGGCTCTACGACATGGCCGAACTCACAGATCGAGAGGAAGTCCGGCTGTCGACTCCCTTCGGCGAGCCCAGCGGTCCTTATGTGACCGCGACCCTCCGCGGCCGCCGGGTGGCCTTCCTGGCGCGTCACGGAGCCGGGCACCGGATACCACCCTCAGAGCTCAACTTCCGCGCGAACATCTACGGCTTCAAGCTTCTTGGGGTCGAGCTCATCTTCTCTGCAAGCGCCGTCGGTAGTCTCAAGGCGGAATACCCGCCGCTGGACGTCGTGATCCCCGATCAGTTCTTCGACAGGACTCGAGGGCGCATCGGCACCTTCTTTCACGGGCAGGGCGTAGCGGCCCACGTCTCGCTGGCCCACCCGGTTTGCCCCGAGCTGAGTCGCGTAGCTTACGAGTCGGCGGTTGCGGTGGGGGCACGCGCTCATATGGGTGGTACCTATGTGTGTATGGAGGGACCTCAGTTCTCCACGCTGGCGGAGTCGCGGCTCTATCAGAGCTGGGGAATGGACGTCGTGGGGATGACGAATCTGCAGGAGGCCAAGCTGGCCCGGGAAGCGGAGATCTGCTACACGACCATCGCACTCGTGACCGATTACGACTGCTGGCATCCCGAACACGACCAGGTGACGGTGGATATGGTCGTTGCGAATTCGGCACAGAATGCCCAGATGGCGCAGCGGCTCATAGCGGAGGCCGTGGAACGGGTGCCGTTGGAGCGAGCTTGCGCGTGCGTGAGTGCCCTCGCCGCGGCCATCATTACCAGCCGGGAGGCCATCTCCGCTGAGGCCAAGCGGGATCTTGCCCCCATCATCGGCAAGTATGTCGGGTGAGGCGGGCATGAACCCGGTTCTGGCCGTGGGTTCGGTAGCATTCGACACCATCAAGAACCCCTTCGGTGAGGCGGCGCGTGTGGTGGGAGGGTCGGCGACCTACTTCTCGGTGGCTGCGTCCTTCTTTACCGACGTGCGGCTGGTCGCGGTGGTGGGGGATGACTTCGGCGACAGCGGAGCCTCTCTTTTCGAGGGGCGCAAGATCGACCTTGCGGGTCTCCAGACTGTGCCCGGCGAGACGTTCCGCTGGAAGGGCGAGTACGGCTTCGACCTCAACACCCGGGAGACCATCTACACGAAGCTGAACGTCTTCGAAGGCTTCCAGCCGGTGATCCCGGAAGGTTACCGGTCATCTCCGTTCGTCTTTCTGGGCAACATCCATCCCCGCCTACAGCTTGATGTCCTTGACCAGGTGACGGCCCCCAGACTGGTGGCCGCCGACACCATGAACTTCTGGATCGAGGGCACGCCGGACGAACTGGGCGAAGTGTTGAAGCGGGTGGACGTGCTCATCATCAACGATGAAGAGGCACGGGAGTTATCGCGCGAGTCGAACCTTGTGAAGGCAGCGCGGGCTCTGCGGGCGATGGGCCCCTGCACCGTGGTCATCAAGCGGGGTGAACACGGCGTATTGATGACTTGCTCAAATGATGGAGAGTTCTTCGCCGCGCCTGCTATGCCTTTGGAGGATGTCTTCGACCCGACCGGAGCGGGTGATACCTTCGCAGGCGGCTTCGTCGGATCGCTGGCAGCGTGTGGAGAGGTCAGCGATGCCACGCTGGCCCGGGCCATCATCTACGGGAGCACGCTCGCTTCGTTCGCGGTGGAGGACTTCAGTCTGGACCGCCTGCTGTCTCTGACGCAGGAGGAGATCACCGAGCGCTTCCGGTACTTCAAGCGTCTGACCTACTTCGACGAGAGCTGATCCGGTTCCGGTCAGTCCGCCGGGGGTTCGGCTTGAGTGGGGGCAGGTTTGCGGGCTGCGGTTCTTCGTGAAGTCGTCTTTCGCGGCGGTTTGGGATCATCCGTCGCTTCAGTGGGGGACGTCTGTGCCGATTCTTCAGCGGCCGCTGTTTCTGCCGGTGACCCTTTAGTGACCTGAGCAGCGGCTTCCGCGTCTGCTGATGCTGCGGGCTCCTGGGTCTCCGCGGGTGTGGAAACGGTGGAGTAGTCCACCAAGATCTTGCCACCCTCGCGGCGGACTGTGGCGTTCTGGATGGCTGCGAGCACCGAGGACTTGCGGGTGTCGTCGGTCTCTCCGGCGAGTTGTAGGTCAGTCTCCAGCACCTTGCTGTAGAGTTGCTCGACCAGCCGTACGGACTCGTCCTGGTTCAGTTGGAGGGGCTTCAGCAGTCCTGCCACCTTGGCCAAGATGGCCTTCAGAGCGATGAGGGAATCCCCTTCCTGGACATCGGTCTCCCCGGCCCGGCGCTGTTGTTCGTCCTCGGGTTGGTTGTCGCGGCGGTCGCCGCGGCGGCCATCATCCCGTCGGTCTCTCTTACTCACGTCCGCATCCTCTCGTTGTCTGCGCGGTAGAACTCCACGGCCCTGCTTATGCCTTCGATCAGGTCCACCTTCCATCTCCACCCCAGTTCATTTTCCGCCTTTGAGGCGTTCAGCGCGATATGCTGGACTTCACCCGGCCGCACCGCGGCGAAGAGTGGCTGCTCATCGGAGCCCACAGCTTCTTGGACTGTCTGGAATACCTCAAGGTCGGTCACCTCGATGCCCCGCCCCAGATTGTAGATGGCGCCGCCCGGGCTGTTAAGGGCAAGGATGTTCGCATCGACGATATCGCCCACATAACAGTAGTCCCGGGTCTTGCTTCCGTCTCCGAAGATGACCGGTTGTCTTCCCGTCAGGAGTTGCAGGGCGAAGATGGCGACCACCCCGGCCTCTCCGTGCGGGTCTTGCCGGGGTCCGTAGACGTTCGGGTAGCGCAGCACCACGTACTCCAGGCCGTGGTTCTGCCTGTAGGCGTAAAGGTACTGCTCCACGGCGTGCTTGCTGACTCCGTAGGGCGAGACGGGATCGATGGGGTGGGATTCATCTGCCGGCATGTAGCACGCTTCCCCGTAGAGCGCCCCTCCGGTACTTGCATACACGACCCGGTCGACCGAGTACCTGACACAGCACTCGAAGAGGTTGATGGAGCCCCCTATGTTGACGTCGGCGTCATGCTGGGGATCCCGTACGGACTCGGTCACGTTGGCATGGGCCGCATGATGGATCACCATGTCCGGGCACTCCGCTTCGAAGACCTCTTCGAGCGCCTTGTCGCGGATATCGATCTCGTAGAACGTCGCCGCATCAGGGAGGTTCTCGCGCCGGCCGGTGGACAGATCGTCCACGATAGATACCTGCTGGCCGAGCGACAGTAGTCGGTCGCTGACGTGCGAAGCGATGAAGCCGGCTCCTCCCGTAACCAGTATCCTCATGTGCTCTCCTTGTTGAAAAGTGGCGCTCTCCCGCGCCGACAAATGCGGTCCGGGATCTCGCGCCTGCACGCATGCCCTATCAGCACATCCTTACCAGTGTAATGCAGAATGAGTCCCGAAGTCAGGAATGGGGACGATGTTCGCGGGGCGAAAGTAGGGAACGATACGGTATACTCTCGCGGCCGAGGCCAGAGGATTGCGGCTGGCGGGACGTGGCGCAGCCTGGTAGCGCACCTGCTTTGGGAGCAGGGGGTCGGAGGTTCAAATCCTCTCGTCCCGACTATGGCGTCGGTGCAGCAGCAGAGAATACGCAGGCGGGTGTAGCTCAGTTGGTAGAGCTCCAGCCTTCCAAGCTGGTTGTCGCGGGTTCGAATCCCGTCGCCCGCTCCTCGGGCGCCCGCGGGTCGCAGCGGTCGCGTCAGATGTGCGCCTGTAGCTCAGCTGGATAGAGCAACGGACTTCTAATCCGTGGGTCGCAGGTTCGAATCCTGCCAGGCGCG
>Ga0123331_1002070_pt1 | contig 15184 bp, 10 predicted proteins | sample BioC13SIPDNA_3_FD_89705 | JGI IMG/M metagenome (GOLD analysis project Ga0123331, IMG submission 89705) | Anaerobic biogas reactor microbial communites from Washington, USA - Biogas_R2_B C13 SIP DNA | ecosystem: Engineered > Bioreactor > Anaerobic > Unclassified | place: Washington, USA... | reverse complement strand
GCCCTCGGGGTGTTCACGATTGAGGACACGGCGCCGACCGGCGACTACTGGGCACAAGTCATCGCCACGGACAACAGTGCGGCATCTGTCACGAACACGATCAACTTCAGCGTCGTTCCTCCGGCGGTCAAATACACCATCACGGTGGCCGAGACCCAGAATGGCTCCGCGACGACCACGCCGGCGGACGAGGCCGAGGCGGGCGCGACTGTCACGATCAACGCCACGCCGTCCGACGGCTATGTTGTGGATGCCTACAGCGTCGTGGGCGCCGATACGACGGTGATCGGAACCAGCAGTTCCTTCGTCATGCCCGGTCAGGCCGTCACGGTGACGGTGACATTCAAGGAGCATACGGGCAGCTCGCTGATCATCTCCGAAGTGACTGATCCGCAAGACAACGCCAACGCCAAGTTCGTCGAGCTGTACAATGCCGGAGGATCCGCCGTGGATCTGGCGGCGGGTCAGTGGCACCTGGCCCGTCAGGCCAATGGTAGCACTTGGGCCAACGTGGCCTTGACGGGCACTGTGGCGCCGGCCGGGAAATATGTCATCATCTACAGCGCCTCCAACTTCGCCGCAGCTTATCCCGGGGTGACCCCGGACCAGACGGCCGGCTCGGTTGTGACCGGTAACGGGGACGACGGCTACTTCCTCTATAGCGGCGGCGATAATACCGCCGGCATCTTGGAGGACGTCTATGGCGTGCTCAACGAGGACGGCACCGGCATGACTTGGGAATACACGGATGGCCGGGCGGTTCGCAATACAGGCATCACAGTTGGCAATCCGACCTGGACAGCCGGCGAATGGACCATCACACGGCCGGAAATAGCCGCCAATATGACCCCGAGCGTGCATCCGGACGGGCCGGCGGTGCTGAGCGTGTCGTTCGACAAGGCCGAAGGGTTCCAGATCGCTGAAGGTGCCGGGGCCGCGATCACGGCCAACGCCGTTAATGGCACCGCGCCTTACACCTATGCGTGGACATCGTCAATGCAGCCGGCCGACTATGCGGCCGTTGACAACGTCTTCACCATTAACGCCGCGGCCCCCACGGGTACCTATTGGGCGCAGGTGGTGGCCACGGACAATGCAGCGGCCAGCGTCACCAACACCATCAATTTCAGCATCGTGGTGGTGTCGGATACCGCCACGCTGCCGATCAACGAAAGCTATACCGCGACGTTTGACTGGACCACGCTGCCCGGTTGGACCGGCGTTGGCATGACTACCTATTCCGACGGCGATATGTCGTTCAATGCGAACGGCGACATGCTGACAGTGAAATTTGACGCCGCCCCGGACGAGCTGTCGTTCTCCCTGCAAGGACGCGACACTACCGCCGGAACCGCGCCAATGAATTTCGTGGCGGAAGAGTCGGCAGACGGCACGACCTGGACCCCCGTGGAGACGATCGATGAGAGCGTGGTTTCGACCTCCCAGACAACCTTCGGGCCCTATGCCCTGTTGGCGGCCTCCCGGTATGTCCGCTGGAACTACGTCAATAAATATGCCTTCAATCTGGGCTTGAACAACGTGGTTATCACGTCCAGCGGCGCCCCGGTCCCGACCGTCGTCATCAGCGGCGATCTGAGCGTGACCGTGAATGAGGAGATGAGCCTGACCATCACCCTGCAGAACGGCACCGCGACCGAATGGTGGATCGACCTGACGGATCCGGATGCGATCGCGGACAACAGCTACGGCTGGGTTCCCGCGACCGGCGCGTTCACGTTGACGCCGACCAAGGTCGGCAACTACACGCTGACGGCCACGGCGGTGGATGGGGACTTGAATCCCATCGACAGCGACACCGTCACCATCGAGGTGTCGCCAGCGTCGGGAAATCCGCCCATCGTGTCCATCACCTTCATCGCGGGTACGGGTTTCAGCTTCCAAGTGCCGGAGGGCTATACCCTCTACAGCGTGGAAGGCGCCAGCGCGTTGTCTGGCGACACCTGGGCGTGGACGACGCTGTCGTCGCCCACCGACTACACGGTCAGTGGTTCGACGATTACGATCCTGCGCGCCCCGGCGGATAAGCGCATGATCCGCATCTGGGTCACCCCGGCGCCCTAAACGGCGCGAAGCGTTGCGCCACCGCCGGTCCCGTTCGCGGGACCGGCGGTTTTATTTTGGAGTGCGGGGACAACGACCAACGGGAGGCGGCCCCGCTTTGGCTGCTGGGCTGTTGGCTGTTGGTTCGGCTGCCAAAAACTCCAAAGCGGCGTGGCGCTCGCGGAGCCTCGCTTCCCGCCGCCCTCCGAATGACGCCCGAATGACGCCCGGCCGTTTGTCTGGACTTTGAGACAGGCCGGGACTACGCTGTTATCGGCAGAGAAGGTTTCGACACATGTGTTCCAGACAGATGGAGATGACAATCCATGGATTGCGCGGCCACACCGGCCGGGTGTTGCTGATCCTTGGGTTTTCGTGCGTCGCGCTGTCAGGAGCCGGTTCGGGCCGCGCGGAAAACATGGCGATCGCCTGGCAAAATGGCGTGCCATCGCTGGCATCGGAAGATTGGCCGGGTTATCGCCTCGTTCTGGAGCAATCCGATTCGCTCGCCAACTGGGAGGAAACGGCCCGCGTTCGCAGCCGCCTTCGGCCCTACGTGGATGTGGCGGCCAGCCATCACGCCGCGCGGTTCTACCGGCTGGCGGCGACAGCCCTGCAGTCCTCGGACGACTGGTCCAACCAATTGATTCCGTCCGGCGGCGAATTGTTCACGCCGGGCTTCGGGAGCGGCCTTGCGGCGATCCGGTTCGCCAAATTCTCGATCTTGCTGGACCAGCCTGACCGCATCTATTTCCAGGATTCGGCCAAATGGCCGTACCATTATCATTTCGCCGTGGCCCGGCTGCCGGGTTATGCCGAGATGAGCGTCCTGGAATACGATGCCCAGGCGCTGTTCCCCGGTGTCAACCAGCACATGGCCATCGGCACGGTGATGCGCGCCCCCGATCCCCAGGTGCGCGAGGTGGGCATCGAGATCGTCGGCGCGGAGCCGTTCCCGATCGAACAGGTCGCGGATTGGATCGAAGCTGTGCAGCGACGCCTGGTGCTTGAGGATGGCTGGCGGACCTTCTACATTCCTTCGGCCGAGCAGCGTGCCGCTGCCGAGGCGGGAGCCACGTTTCTGGCCGCGCGCGGCATCGCGCTGGATTCGCTGTCGCGCTGGGTCAGCGGGAATGCCGGTTATTCCCCGGGCTGGGCCTTTGGCAAGCTGGTCTTTGTGCCGGGCGCGGAAGTGAGTGACGCGCTGGGTGCCGGGCGCTTGAACCTGATGGACATCCTTGTGACGGATTATGTTCCGGCAGAATTGCCGGTGCTGGCCGGCTATCTGGCCCTCGAACCGGCCACGCCTAATTCCCATCTCGCGCTGCTGGCGCGCTCCTTGGCGTTGCCCTTTGCCTACGCCAGTGGCGCCGGCCTGCAAGCGGAAATCGCCAGCCTGTACGGCAAAGAGGTGCTCCTTGTCGTCGAGGAAACCAATGGGGAATGCCGGATCACGCTGACCGACACGACCGGCCTGCTTACCCCAGAGCGCCGGCAGGAAATTCTGGACAGCAAGAAGGGCGGGACACTCGACATTACCCCCAAAGCCGCTGCCGGCACGAACAGCCTGCCTGTCGATCCGCTGACTCCCGCCAGCATTTGTTATGTCGGAGGGAAGGCCGCCAACTTCGGCTTTCTGCGCCGGAGCCTGCCCGACGACACGCCCACGCCGGTGATCGCCTTCACGTTCGATCTCTGGGACGCCTATCTCGCGCAAACCCTGCCCGGCGGCAAGACCCTCGGCGCGGAAATCGATTCGCGGCTGGGGAGCTACACCTATCCGCCCGACGTCAACTCCCTGCGCACCAACCTGGCCGCCATCCAAATTCTTTTCACCGACGTGGCGGATTTCGACGCCGGCCAACGCGCCGACATTCTGGCCGCCCTGCAGGCGGCGGGCTTCGGTGGGCGCAAGATCCGCTTCCGCAGCTCGACCAATGTGGAGGATGCCGAGAGCTTCAGCGGGGCAGGGCTCTATGACAGCTACAGCGGATGCCTTGAGGACGATCTAGACGGCGACAATTCGGGGCCCAGCCTGTGCGATCCTGCCGAGCCCAAGGAGCGCGGAGTCTTCCGGGCGATACGCAAGGTCTATGCCGGTTTTTTCAATGAAAACGCGTTTCTCGAACGCCTCCGCCATGGCGTCGACGAATCGATCGTAGGCATGGCGATTCTCGTGCACTACTCGGCGCCGGATCCCGATGAAATGGCTAACGGCGTCGCCCTGCTGGCGATTGACAAAACCGGCGGGGTGCGTCGGGCCAGCGCGAAAATCGTGACGCAACTCGGGGCGGAGTCGGTGACCAATCCGGATCCTTCCAAGCGGCCGGAAACGGTTACGACGGCCTACACGGGCACCAATACCGCCGAAGCTGTCCTCACGCTGGTCGAGACCTCGTCGCTCACGACCAACGGCGCGCCGGTCATGCCGTGGGAGGACGACTACCGGATCCTGCTTGACCAGCTCGACACGGTCACGCACGCCTACGAGGACTACTATCCCGCCAAGTCAGTCTTTGAGCTGGATTTCGAATTCAAGCGTTTGGTGCCCGGCGACGTCGGGCTGAAGCAAATCCGCGCCGTGCCCCATCCGGTGCCGGTGCCGCCACCGGAGATCCCCTGACATGACGATTCCCCGCCAAGCTTGGCTTCTGGGTGTTGCGCTCTTGGCATGGCATGTTCCATGTGCCGATGCCCAGCCGAAGAATATCACGGATTTCGCCACGGAGACCGGCCAGGTCGCTCTGGCATGGGAACCCACCTGGCCGCCCTATCTCGTGCAATCGTCCTCCAATCTGGCCAGTTGGTGCGATCAGGGGGAGTTGATCACCAACAGCCCGGCATGCACACAGGCGGCCGCGCAGGCGGAGGCCTGCTACCGCGTGCGGCATCTGAATCCGACCAATGAACTGGGCGCTTTCTTCGGATTGATCCAAACCCAGCAGGGCGAGGGCGGGGAGCCTTTGGGCCGGCACCGACTCAAATCCCGCTGGTGGCTCTACAAGCCGCAGGGAGCGCTCTCCAATTCCCCTGCCGCGTTCTTCCGCCAACTGATCGTGTTCTACCAGCACATCGGAGGTGATGGCGTGGAGACCTTCGCCGGGCGGTTCGACACGCTGGGCGCCGTGGCCACGCCGGGCGATGCGGACCTGCTGACCGTGTCCTGGACGAACGGAACGGAGAAGGATCAACGGAGCTTCACGTTGACCCTCAATTTTCCCTACAACGTCAATACCGACCGGGCGGTGCAACCGCTGCCCAGCGATCCCGACTGGCACTTGCAATGCATCTACGCCACACCCCAACCGGAACTTGACATTTATGCCTTGACCATGGAAACCACGACCACCGATCAGGTGTACCTGGTCCAACTGGCGGACGCCGACACCAACAGCTACATCTCCCCATTGCGGAACTATTCCGTTGTGGACGGCGGAATAACGGTGACCCATTCCTACATGGATGGCCTGGCGCTGTGGCAAGGCTCCCCGCCTGTGATCTTCATGACCCACATTCTCGACCGTTGGATGGCTCCGACCGTTGTTTCCGGCGGCGGCTTGCCGGACTTCAGCACGGATAGCTATTTCTCCCGTACGCTGTTGCCCGGCCACCACAATTTCGTGGAAAGCGTATTAATCGAACCGGCGCTCGATCCGGCCTTGAACGAGGATGTCCGGAATGCCCTGTACGACGCCAATGTCCGCTACATCCATACCCAACATGCATTTTACGGAGGCATGGGGGGCGACAACATCCTTCTGATCGGCTTCGATGGCTGGATCAGCCTGCCGTGACGGCCGGCACGAGCCTAGACGCTGAACTTGTCGTAGAAAATCCGGTCGGGCGTCATGCCGCGCGCGAAGAGGACGGCCATGGCGGCATCGATCATGCCGGGAGAACCGCAGAGATAGGCCTCTTGGCCCGTCAGGTCGGGCAGATGCCGCGCCACGGCATCGGTCACCATGCCGCGCTCGCCCGGCCACGGAGAGTCCGCCGGTTCGTGGGACAGCACGGGAATGAACCGGAACCACGGCGCCTGCCGCTCGAAATCCGCCCACTCGTCGAGCAGGAACAAATCCTGGCGGGTGCGGGCGCCGAAGAAGAATTTCGCGGGGCGCCGGATGTTCTTTTTGAGCATGTCGTGAAAAATGGCACGAAGCGGGGCCATGCCGGAACTGCCGGCAATGGCAATCAACGGGGTCGCCGTCTCCGATAGATGGAAATTCCCAAAGGGTCCGCGGAAGGCAATGGCTTGGCCGGGCTCGAGGTTCCGGTGGATCCAAGTGGAGGCCAGGCCGTTGGGCACGTGGCGAACCATGAATTCAATGTGGCCGGAATCGGAGGGTTCGGTGGCCATGGAATAGGCGCGCAGCACGGGTTTCGCGGGGGGCGGGGCGACGGCCGCCTCGAACTGGACATACTGGCCGGCGCGGAAGGAAAATGGCGGTTTGGCATCCACGGCGATGCGCAGATGGGCCACGTCGGGGGTCACGAGGATTTTGTCGACGAGTGTACCGGTGTGCCGGCGGACAGCGAGGATTTCGGGCGGGATGGCAATGGCCACGTCGCCGCAGAGGCGGGCTTGGCAGGCGAGGCGCAGCCCTTTGGCGCGGTCCGAGCCGAGGATCTTGTTTCCCTCCGCCTCCGTGGGGGGAGTCAAATCGCCGGAGGTGATTTGAACGGCGCAACGGCCGCAGAAGCCACGCCCGCCGCAGGCGGAGGGCAACAATATGCCGTGGGCGGAACAGGCTTCGAGAATCGAAGCGCCGGCGGCGACTTCCAACGGTGCGCCCGCATTGATCACGAGGGCGGGCATGCTACAAATGGAAATCACCGGCGGCTTCCGGCTGGTAGGGGATATCCAGGATCCGGATTTGGCGGGGGCCGCCGGGGGTTTGCCAGGTGATCGTGTCGCCCTTGGCATAGCCGAGAATGGCGGTGCCGATGGGCGAGACGACGGAGAGGCGATTCTGCGCCACATCGGCCTGTTCGGGGAAAACGAGGGTGTATTCCGAGGTTTCGCCGCTGGCGACATCTTTGACCACTACGCGGGAGTTCATGGTGACGACGTGGGGCGGGACGGATTTGGGATCGACGGTTTCGGCGTTGGCCAGCTCGCGGGCGAGTTCCTTGAGGAACGTCTTGTCCCGGTTCTCGGCGGCCAAGGCGGATTCCAGCATGTTGTTTAAGCGCTGGCGATCGGTGGCGGTGATGTAAATTTTACGGGTGCTCATGGCAGGCTCCTTTCGGGAGGGGTTTCAGAGAATCTTGAATTTCGGGAGGTCCTGGATATCGATCATGCCGGCCAGGGTGCCGTCGGCATGGAGAACGACCAAGTCGTCGAACCGGTGCTGCTGGAAGACGGCGAGGGCATCGGCCGCCAGCCGGCCGGTGCGCACGAAACAGGGATTGCGGGTCATGAGATCGGCGACGGGCCGGGTCTGGACATCGCTGGCGCCGCCGGCGAGGTAGCGGCGCAGGTCGCCATCGGTGAGGAGGCCGAGGACCTGGCGGGATTCGTCCACGACGACGACGACCCCGGCCTGGGCCTTGGTCATGGCGATGACGGCATCGCGGACGGTCGCGGTTCGGAGGACGGCGGCGATCCGGTCGCCGGTCCGCATGATGTCGTCGACCTTGAGCAGCAGCGCGCGGCCGATGGCGCCGCCGGGATGGAAGCCGGCGTATTCCTCGCGGGTGAGGCCGCGAGCCTCGAGGAGTGCGATGGCGAGCGCATCGCCAATGGCCAGCGCCACGGTGGTGGAAGCGGTCGGGACGAGGTTGAAGGGGCAGGCCTCGCGCGCGACGGAGGCATCGAGCACGACATCGGAATGCCGGGCCAGGGTTGACTCCCGGTTTCCGGTGAGGGCCAGGATGCGCACTTCGGTGCGTTTGATGATGGGCAGGAGATTGACCAGCTCGTCGGATTCGCCGGAGTAGGAGAGGGCCAGGACGGCGTCGCCGGGCCGTAGCAGGCCGAGGTCGCCGTGCATGGCCTCGGAGGGGTGCAGGACATTGGCGGGGGCGCCGGTGCTGGTGAGAGTGGCGGCGATCTTCTGGCCGATGTGGAAGGATTTGCCGACTCCGGTCACGATGATCTTGCCGCCGCCGGCCAGGGTGTGCTCCAGCAGCTTCACGGCGGCGTCAAAGGCGCCGTCGAGCCGTTCGCGGGTACGTTGCAGCGCAGCGATCTCGACGTCAAAGACCGCCTGGGCTTTCTGCAGATGGGAAGCCGATGCCTTCATTTGTCTCAAGAATAGCGGACCGATGCAGCAGGGGCAAGGAAGGAAGCGGATTCGGATGTCCAATGGGGAAGGGGGGGGGCGGGTCAGTCGTCGATGCCGACGCGAAGGCGGAAGGATTTTTTTGGGGGGAGGGGGTAGAAGTTGGGGAGGCCGATCCATTCGGCGCGGTTGGAGGAGAGGGGAAGGGATTGCCAGGCGAGGTTGGTTTCGGTGGGCCAGGCGGGGTCGAGGAGGTTGGTGGAGGATTCGACGCGGAACCAGGCGGCGGTGTCGATATCGGTGCGCCAGGGGATGGTGAGGAGGGGGGAGCCGTTGGATGAGGCGATGGAGAGGGGCGGTCGGTCGGGAGAGGAGGGGGGGATGCCGGTGGCGTAGGCGACGAGGTTGGGGATGCCGTTGCTGAAGGGGTCGTCGTCGTAGGCGCGCTGGGCGGCGGGGATGCCGAGGGCGTCGGCCCACGCGGCGTAGGGCTGGAAGAGGGTGAAGGGGAGGGAGGCGACGGCGTGGTTGCCGAGGTCGTTGATGACCTCGACCTGGATGGAATAGGGGCCGTCGGCGGCATAGGAGTGGTCGAGGGAGGCGGAGGCGGAGGTTTCGATGTTTGTCGAGTCGCCGAAGAGCCAGCGGGTTTGGGCGATGCTGCCGGGGGAGTTGGAGAGGGAGGCGGTGAAGCGGACGGTGCGGCCGGTGATGATTTGGGCGGAGAGGGCGGCGCGGGGCTCGTCAAAACCCCAGGTCCAGATGCGGCGGAGGAGATTGCTGCGGGAGGCATAGGCGGGGGTGTTGTTGACGCCTTCGAGACCGAAGCTGGCGACGAAGGCACGGACGAAGGAGGAGACGCCGGGGCGGTCGAGGATGGGCTGGTCGCGGTGGACGAAGGCGAGGAGTTCGCTGCCGGTCGAGTAGGCGAGCCACCGGGTCCAGGGGTAGAAGAGGACATAATCGCGCCATCCGGCCATGGCGACGTGGTTCATGTTGGATTGGTTGTGGGCGCCGTCAGCGGAGGGGCCGAGGTCGAGGGCGAAATCCGGGGGAAGGGGGGAGGAGTCGGCGGGGGTGACGAGGGCGGAGGGTTGGGCGCCGCCAGTGACGCTGTCGGCGACGTGGTAGAGGCCGAGGACGCCGTCGCGGAAGAAGGAATCGGACAAAGTGGCGTATGCGGACTGGCCCATGACGAGGACGAGGCCGCCGTCGTTGGCGAATTCGGTCAGGCGGGAGGCGTCGCTTTCGCGGAGGGAGGAGGTGGCGGCGGCGCCGTTGTCGCCGGTGAAGAGGAGGACGGCGCGGTAGGCGTGGAGATCTGCGGCGGGGGGGATTTCGGACCCGGAGATGTCGAGGACGTCGTAGGACAGGCCCAGTTCGTCGAGGGTGGAGGTGTAATAGGAGCGGTAGTCGGGGAGAAAGTATTCGGAGGAGCTCAGGTCGAAGTCGAGGAGAAGGACGTCGGTGGTGCGGGGGGCGGCGACGGCGCCCCAGGCGGGCAAGTGGACGTGGTGGACAGCGCCGCTGAGGACGAGGAAGCCTTGGAGGTCGCCGGGGGCGGCGGAAGCGGAGGAGAGGGAGGCGGTGATGACGGCGGATTCGCCGGGGGCGAGGGAGAGGGAGGGGGGGGAGAAGGCGAGGGCGTCCCAGTCGGCGATGTGGGAGGGGCCGCCGGTGGTGCACAGGGCGCGGAGGGTGAAGGTTTCGGCTTCGGAGGCGATGTTTCGGACGGTGACGACGATGGGTGCGGGGTTGGTGCCGGCATCAACCTGGCCGAAGCTGAGGCTGGGGGGATCGAGGAGGAGGCCGGGGTCGATGGCGCGGGCGAGGTCGAGGGCGCCGGCGCCCATGTCGAGGGGTTGGGCGAGTTGGGTGTGGGCGTTGTCCAGAAAGACGTCGAGGAAGCGGGCGGTGCCCATGAGGGCGGACTTGATGTCGACGTTGGACCAATCGGGATGGAGCTGGCGGAGGAGAGCGCCGGCGCCGGCGACGTGGGGGGAGGCCATGGGGGTGCCGCGCTGGCGGCGAAGGAGGGATTGGGCGAGGGGATCGCGGGCGAGGGGGGGGGCGTCTAGTTCGACGATAAGGCGGTGGGAGCGAGGGACGCCGCGGGCGGGGTCGGGGGGATGGGGGGAGGAGGAGGCGAGGGAGGAGAGGGTCAGGGTCAGGAGGGCAGAGAGGGAGGCGAGAAGGAGGGAGCGGGGGACGGAGGGGCGGTTGAGGTGGTGGATCATATGGATTTTCCGGTTGCGGGCCGGTGGATGGGCAGGGGGCCCGAGCCGTCGGGCCGGTCACTTTTGATGGAGGCACAATCCGGGCGCGAGCGCAACCGCCAACGGGAGGGATCACTCTTCGCCGGTAATCTCGCGGAGAACGTCTTCGAGGGTGATGAGGCCGATGACTTCGTAGCGGTCGTCGGTGACGAGGAACAGGGGCAGGCGGGTGACGCGCATGCGGGGCAGGAGGTGATCGACCGGCAGGTAGGAAGCGACGAGCTGCGGCGGGCGCATGTAGTCGGTAGCGGTCTTGCCGGCGGGATGGTCGTCCGCCAGCAGGTCAAAGATGTGGACGACGCCGACGAATGATTTCTGTTCGGGATCGTAGACCGGCAGGCGGTTGAATTCGCGGGTGCGGGCGACGGCGAGGACTTCCGCGGGCGTGGCGGAGGCGGAGACGGTGGCCATTTTGTCGCGCGGGGTCATGAGGGCGCTGCAGGTCTTGTGGGTGAGGTCGAAAACGCCGTGGATCATCTTGGATTCCTCGGGGGTCAGGACGCCGGAGCGGGCGCCTTCGCGGGCGAGGTGGAGCAGCTCCTCGCGGGTGACAAGCATCTTGTCTTCGACCTCCCTGGCGTCGCGGTGGGGCAGGACGCGGCGGACGATGGCGTTGACGACGAACGTGAGGGGGCGGAGGAGCCAGGCGGCGAAGCGCAGGACACGGGCGAAGGGGATGGTCCGGCGGGCGGGCGCGGCTTGGAACCAGGCCTTGGGGATGTATTCGCAACCCACCAGCGTAACGAGCAGGAGGAGGCCGCCCGCGGCGGCAGCCCCGAGGGCCCCGCCGAGGCGCTGGCCGAGGGCGGCGGCCAACACGGCGCTGCCGACGTGCAGCAGGTTGGTGCCGATGAGGGTGGTGCCCAGCAACAGGTCGGAATGGGTCAGAAAATGGCGGATGATCGCCGCCCCCGGCACCTGGCGGCGGACGTAGTGCTGGAGGCGCAGGCGGTTAATGGAAATGATGCCGGTTTCGATGCCGGCGAGGAAGGCGGCTCCAGCGAGGCAAAACAGCAACAGGATGACTTCGAACGCCATCATGCCGGATCTCCTTCGCGGGGGCCGTCGAGCTTTTCGATGTGCGCCAGGGTCACGCGCAGGCGGATCGTTTGCATGACGCGGACGCGGACGCCCTGGGTCTGAACCACGTCATCTTGCTTGGGTACGCTGCCGAGGTGTTCGGTGATCCAGCCGGCGAGGCGGTCGGAGGTATCCGCCTGCAGATCGAGGCGCAGTTTACGGTTGATTTCCTCCAGCGAGATGTTGGCGTCCACTAGCCAGGCATAGGGGCCGGCGGACTGGAAGATGGGCCGGGGTTTGGACAGTTCGTTATAGATGTCGCCGGTGATTTCCTCGAGGATGTCGCCGCGGGTGACGATGCCGGCGACGCCGCCGTATTCATCCACGACGACTGCGATCCGGATTCGGTCTTTCTGGAAGCGGCTCAGCAGGCGGTTGAGGGGCACGCTTTCGGGGACATACACCGGGGGCACGGTGGCCGCGGACAGGGAATGGGCGGGGTCGAGCAGGAACTTGCGCACGTCGAGGAAGCCGGCGATTTCGTCGAACTGACTGCGGTAGAGGATGAGGAAGTTCCGGCGGGCCTGGCGGGCGGCGGCGACGGGGTTGGCGGAGGGGTCGTCCAGGTCGAGGCCGAGGAAATCCACCCGCGGGGTCATGACGTCGGAAGCGTGCAGGTCCTCGAGGTCGACGATGGCCTTGATCATGGCCAGTTCATCGGCGTTGAGGATGCCTTCCTCGCGGGAGATGTCGAGGACGGTTTCGAATTCCTCTTCGGAGAGCGTTTTGCCGGACGGCTGGAAGAGATGGGCCAGGCGCCGGCTGAAGAAATCGAGCAGATAACGCAGGGGAGCCAGGAGCCACTCGAAGAAACGGAGGCCGGGACCATAAAAACGGACGATGAGGGCGGTATGGAGCAGGCCGATGTTCTTGGGGCCGACTTCGCCGAAGAACACCAGCAGGATGGTCACGGCGGGGATGGTCACGGCTTCGCTGTAGGCCGGGATCCAGTGTTCGGCCATCAGATAGCCAACGTTCGCCATGGCAAGATTGACCAGGGTGTTGCCGATGAGGATGGTGGAGAGCAGGCGCGTCGGATTGGCAAGCTGCGCGCGCAGGCTTTCGCCGGTGGCGGGCCGCTGTTCGGTGATCCGCCGCAGTTGCAGGGGGTCGATCGAGAAGTAGGCGGTTTCCGCGCTGGAGAAGAAGGCCGAGCAGGCGAGCAGCAGCAGGAAAGTGACCCCGAGGAGGATCGTCATCGATGCTCCCGGAGTCGGCCATCAGTGAAGTTGGACACAGGTTTCACTTTCCGCAATCCGAAACAATGCGTATAGTAACAAGACATGGTCAAAATATCCATCACAACTTCGCGGCGCACGGAGTGGGTGCCCGTGACGCGGGAAATCCAGGCGGCAATTGCCGCGCGGCCGGCCTGGGACGGGCTGCTGCACGTGCATTCGCCCCATACGACGGCCGGCGTGACCGTGAACGAGCAGGCGGATCCGGACGTGGCGGCCGACATGGAGAAGGCGTTGTCCCGGCTGGTGCCGTGGAACGCCGGCTACGCCCATGCGGAAGGCAATTCGGCGGCGCATATCCTGACGTCGCTGGTGGGAACATCGACGCTGGTGCCCGTGAAAGGGGGGCGCTTGGCGCTGGGCACCTGGCAGGGGATCTTCCTGTGCGAATTCGACGGACCGCGAACCCGGGAACTGTGGTTGACGCCGGTCAAGGAGGCGACATGAGGGGCCGGAGATCAGAGGGCAGAGGACGGAGGGCAGGGGGGGCGGTGTTGGGCGGGTTTCTGCTGCTGCTGGCAGGTTGCGGACAGGTCCCGCCGGAAAAGAATTACCAGGCGGGGATGGCCGCGCTGCGCAAGGGCGATTTGATGGAAGGCCAGGCCCGGCTGAAAGCGGCGCTCGAAGGGGATCCGGACGGGACGTTTGCGGCGGAGGCACACAACTGGCTGGGGCTGGCAAACTGGCAGTTGCAGCATCTGCCCGAAGCCGCCGCTCACTTTGAAAACGCCTCCAGGCTGAATCCCGCGGCGTTCGAACCGGTGTACAATCTCGGTTCTCTCGCCTTGGAGATGGGTGACATGTCGCGCGGGATTCCGCTGCTGCGGCGTGCGGCGGATCTCGATGCCAAGGACACCCGGGCGCTGCTGAGGATCGGCGATTGGACCACGCGCAACGGGCGCTGGGACCTGGCGAAGCGGATGTATTTCGAGGCGCAGAAGCGGGACCCGCAGTCGGCCGCGGCGGTGACGGGCCTGGGCCGGATCGCCCTGTTGGAGGGCAACCTATCGCCGGCCGAAACCTATTTCATGCAGGCACTTGAAATGCGGAAGGATTATCCCCCGGCGCTCTACAACCTCGGCGTGCTGCATGCCCAGGCGGATGGGCACGGTGAACAGGCGCAGGAATATTTCCGGCAGTATCTGGCGGCGGCGCCCCGGGGCGAACGCGCGGCCGTGGCCGCCCTGCGGGTCGGCGGCCAGACCGTGGAGCAGACTTCATTCGGGCCCTCCACCGCGCCTCCGCCGCCCAAGATGACAGCGGGTGTGCTGTGGACACAAGCGCAGGATGCCTTGGAGGCGGGCGACCGAGAACAGGCTTATCGGCAGGCCCTGAACGCGATGGAACTGGCCCGCGAAGGCGGGGATGCCTCGCAGTCCGGCGAAATCCTGCGCCGGGCGCTGGAGGTCTTTGGCGACCGGGCGGCGATCCAACTGGAGGCGGGACAATATTGGATGAGGATGGGCCAGCCCCGGCAGGCGCTGGATGCCTTGATGAAGGCCCAGGCCCTCGAGCCGGAGAACTCCATGGTCCTGCTGGAACTGGCCCGCGCATCCGCGGAGTTGGGGGAATATGACACCACCGTTGTCTCCCTGCGCAGGCTGGTGCAACTGGAGCCGGGCAATCCGGATGCCTTGTGGACCTTGGCGGAAACCTATGGCGACCGGCTGGGAATGACGGGCCGGGGGGCCGCCACCTACCGGGATTTTGAACAGCGTTTTCCTTCCGATCGCCGCGCGGGGGAAGTCGCCGGGCGGGTGCAGGCGCTGGAAGCCGCCGCGGCGGCCATCCCAGTGCCCACCCCGTAGGGAGCGGCGCCAGGCAACAGGAGCAGGCATGAGGTCAACAGCAGCGCAGGCGGTCGCCGCCATTCCGATGATGCAGGTGGGGCCCGTCCGGCTCTGCGGTCCCGAAGTGGAAGCCGAGGTGCTCGTGCCGCTGGCGACCTTCGAAACGCCGCTCTGGCCTTCCGTTGAGCGCGGAGCGCGGGTGACGGCCCGGGCGGGTGGCATCCGGGCGGTGGTGTTCGACGAGCGCATGAGCCGCTCGGTGCTGGTGACCGCGCCCGATGCACCGGGGGCATTGCAGCTGGTGACATTCGTGCAGGCGCAGCGCGGCGAGCTGGCCGCCGTGGCGGCCGGCACAAGCCGGTTTGCCCAGTTGCAGGATATCCATTTTGAAGTCGTCGGCCATCTGGTCTACATCCGCTTCGAGTTCTCGACCGGCGATGCCGCCGGGCATAACATGGCCACCCGCGCGGCCGAGGCCCTGCTGAACTGGATTCTGAAACAGCGCCCGGAATGCG
>Ga0123331_1002020_pt1 | contig 15397 bp, 13 predicted proteins | sample BioC13SIPDNA_3_FD_89705 | JGI IMG/M metagenome (GOLD analysis project Ga0123331, IMG submission 89705) | Anaerobic biogas reactor microbial communites from Washington, USA - Biogas_R2_B C13 SIP DNA | ecosystem: Engineered > Bioreactor > Anaerobic > Unclassified | place: Washington, USA... | reverse complement strand
TCTGGAACCACAGCTTGTGCCGCGCCGCGACCGCCCGCGCCTCGTCGAGCAGTTCCACGCAACGCGGATGATCGGTGGCGGGATGGTTGTCGCTCGGTTTATCATCCCAGCCGATCAGATCCTCAACGTAGACCCGCAGGGCCCCCAATCGCACCGCCATCTCCACGAATGCGGGCAGCTCCTCGATGTTGTCGGCCATCGCCACGAATGACATCGAAATGCGAGGCTCGCTCAGCCCCATCTCCTGCTTCATCGCCACGAGGCGCTCGATGTGGCCCATGACCCGCTCAAAGCTCCCGCCGCGAATCCGCCGGTAGGTCTCAGCCGTGGCCGCGTCGATCGAGAAATTCATCATCGGTACGATCTTCGATTCGAGTATCGAACGGCACTTGGCCTCCGTCAGGGCCTGCCCGTTGGTGAACATGTCGAGCGTGACCCCAAATTCGCGGGCGACCTCGACGATCCGCTCGAACTCCGGATGCAGGAGGGGATCGCTGTCGCCGGCGCTGAGGGTGACGCCGTTGATGGTCGGAGCCGCCTGGAGCATCCTGCGGAAATCCTCTATATTCAGGTGTTCGAGACGCCCAGCCCGGCCTTCGCGGTGCGCCCCGAGGCACATCCGGCACCTCAGATTGCACTGCCCGCCCACGAACTGGATGTTCAGGAATGACGGCAGCAGCAGCAGCCGGCCGTACTGCCTGGCCCACGAGACTTCGTTCCAATGCGCACGAAGAAACTGACAGATGCTGCCGTGATTGTTGCCCCGGAGCAATCGATGGGCCAACAGGGCCGCCACGAGGTTGTGAAACGCCAACTGGCTGGTCGGCGCGAGGTTCCGAGCCTCTTCCAGCCGCTTGATCCCCGACTGAATATTGCTGCACGCCAGTTCGGTCAACCCAAGGTCGCACAGCGCAGCCGCCGCCGAATGCTGCGCCAACTCCATGACCCCGGCGGCCTTCCCGCTGGTGATGCCTTTGATGATCTCCGGATTGGCCAGATGGTAGCGGGTCAGGTCGTGGGGGTCCATGAATGCTCCAAATCTGACATTAAGTGTTATTTATGATAATCTATATTAATAATAAGCGATTGGCCTAGGATAGGCCTTTGTTTTTATCGGTACCTTCGGGCTGGCATGTCCAGTGGATTGGGCAACGCACCCTATACCGGTGGAGTTGACCATTATCATCCCTACAAACACTTGATTAGCGACCTCGCCCATGGTATCTCTGTAGGAGAATTGACATTGCCTGTCAGGGGTCCCAAGTTCTGCAAAAGGAGAATGCCATGCTCTACAAGACAATCATGACGATGACCTGCCTGGCCCTGGTGTTCGGCCTCTACGGGTGCAACGCCCAAGACCAGACAGCCGACGGCGAGGCCGCCCAGATCGTCTGGTACTACCAGGTCAAGGCGACCGACAACAGCTTTGCCGAAATCGCCGAGAAGGTCTACGGCGACCCCCAGTACGCCCCGCTGATCGCCGAAGCCAACCCGACCGTCGAGGAAAGCGCCCTGGCCGTCGGCGACCGCCTGATGATCAAGTCGCGAACCGACACCGAAGGCCGAGTAGTCGAGCCGCGAGGCTGCGACCGAAAGAAAATCTACTAGTTCAGGCGCGAACGTCGCCTGTGAACAACTGACCACAGCCGTGGTCCGACACCGTCGCCCCTGTCTGGGCAACGGTGCCGGTTGCGGCCGCTTCTTGTGAAATGTGCCTCCTCTCCAAATCCTGTCCTCCCGCGTGTTCCGCGTGATCCGTGCCGTCTTGGAACGCAGTCTCATCAACGCAGGAAGCCCCGCTTCCTCACGGCCACAGGAGGGCGATGGTGATGATGATCCACATCACGATCCCAACCAGAAACTTGAGGTTGATCCCGATGAAATGCCCGATCCCCGCCCCCGCACCGGCACGCACGGATTCCTCAAGTCCTTTCCCCGCCGAGAGTTCCATGACCCACGCCCCGGCAAACGCCCCCAGACAGGCCCCGATCACCGTGCCCAGAACGGGAATCGGAATAAGCCCGGTAAAGACCAGCCCGCCCAGAATCCCGCCCACAATGGCCCCGACCGCCCCGCGCCGCGTGCCGCCGACGGTTCGGACGGCCACCGCTGCGGAGAAGAACTCCAGCAATTCACCGAACAGCGCCAGGGCCAGCAGCACGATCAGCGTGGCCCGGGCGAACGGCTGATCGCCCCAGTAGGCCCAGGCGAAAATCCCGGTACACAACAGCATCAGCCAGTTCCCCGGAATGCCCAACAGCCCAAGACCCAGCGAGACCGTGTTGGCCACAACGAGCAGGACCGCCCAGAGGTAGAACATCGCATGCCTCCCCAAATCTCCGTTCCAAACCGATTATAGTGGCCCGACATCGGAGGCGACAGCGGTTTTTGCACGGCACGGGATTGCATTCACGAACGCCGACGGTATTCTGAGGCATTCCGACAACGCGGTTGGACGGCAAGTGCGAATCGAATGGGAGCAGAACCATGCGACTGGAAGAAGCAGGCGTGATCTGGACGACCCCGAAAATCTCTCGGCCGCTGGACCAGGTCGCGGTCCAGTTCGTCTGCGAAGGGCTCAACGGACAGCCCGTCGAGTTCGAACTCCTCGACGGCGAACATCAGCCGTACTTCCGGACCACGGTGGACTCGCAACCGGGTCGGGCCGACATCTCCGTGCAGCCGGCAGGGATGCTTGGCGTGCATTACGTCGTGGCCCGGACCGTCCTGCCAAACGGCCATCCGTACGAACGCTACGGCTGCTTCCGCGTCGAAGCCCGCACGACGATCGAGTCGGACGATCCGCGAGTCGATGAAACGCTGCGATTCCTTGAAGAAGGGCTCAAGCTCGCCGTCGACGTCGTGCAGGTGGACGGCAAACCGATCACCTACATCAAGTGCGGCGACAACACGTGGGACAACCTCGCCTGTCCAGCCTTCGCAATTCCGGCCCTGCGCTACTTCATCACTGACATGAAGACCGTCTTCGAAGCCATCTACGATCACCAGTGGCCCAGCGGCTGCCTGCCGGACCACGTCTACGGCGACTCCCATACCGGCTGGGAGGGCCAGTCCAAAATCCGATCCATGATGGCCGACCTCGAGTCCGGCATGATCTCCACGCTCTACAAGGGCTGGGTCGCCCACGGCGACGACGCCTGGGTCCGCAGCCTGCTGCCCAAGATGGAAGCCGGCATGGAGTACGTCACCACCGATCCCCAGATGTTCGACAAACAACACGGCTTGGTCAAACGTCCGCACACCATGGACGAGTGGGACTACCAACTCGGCGACACGAGCTGCTTCATCAACGAGAACAGCCGCTTCGTCGTGAGCCAGGGAGACGCCTCCTCGATGTTCGAAGCCTGCGGACTGCTCGCCCTCCTCTTCGAAGCCACCGGAAACCCCCAGCGAGCGATCTTCTGGCGAAGCCGCCAGGAACACTACCGCCGGACCGGTAACCGCGTGTTCTGGGATGGAACCAAGTACCGCCATCACATCCACCTCGACGAGGTGGACCACGGAACCTTCAACGAAGACGATCAACTCGTCATGAGCAACTCATGGGCCATCACCCGCGGCTTCGCCGATCACCAGCAGGCGGTCGCGATCATCCGCGAATACCTGCGGCGCTGGAAGCAGACCGGCCACCGCTACCCGTGGTGGTCGGTCCAGCCGGGCTATCCCACCGAGACCACCTTCGGACCCGGAGTCTACGCCAACGGCGGACTCTTCCCCTGGGTCGGTGGCGAACTGTGCCGCGCGGCCTTCGAGCACGGTATGGAAGACACCGCGATCACGCTGCTGATGGACTTCCACGGCGCCGTCAAACGCGACCACGGCGCCGTCTTCACCTGGTACGACAGCGAAGGCAATGCAGGCATCACCTCGACGAGCCAGACCAACTACGACGGCTGGGGAATGCAGCCGTGGACCCAGGCCGTCATCGAAGGTCTCGCCGGCGTCCGTTCCGACGGCAAGCTCTTTGATCGCGTCGTCTGCTGCCCGCGATGGCCCGCCGCCGGCGTCGGCAACGCCTTCGTCACCGCCCACTTCCCAGCCTCCGACGCCTACTTCGCCTATCGCTACGCCGCCAGCCAGGATCAGATCGAGCTGACCTTCGCGGGAACCGGCAACGCCGTCCAGTTCCGCCTGCTCCTGCCCAAAGGCTGGCAAACGTCCAAGGCCCGCCTCGACGACCAGATCCTGGAGTTCCAGGAGGAAACCATCGAGGAGTCGCGGTACATGCTGGTCGATGCGCCCATCCAGGGCGTGCGCCGCCTGACCATCACCGGTCGGACTTCAGGTTGATGTGGCACGAAGCCAGCCCGCGCTTCTCCAGATACTGCTGGTGATAGTCCTCAGCCGGGTAGAAATCGCCCGCGGGCACGATCTGAGTCACGACAGGACCCTTATACCGCCCGGACTCCTCAAGCCGCTCCTTCGAGGCCTTCGCCGCTGCCTCCTGCTCCGGACTATGAAAGAAGATGGCGGAACGATACTGCGTGCCCACGTCCGGCCCCTGACGGTTCGGCGTCGTCGGATCGTGCAGATTCCAGAACAGCTCAAGAAGCTGCTCATAACTGCCCCGGCTGGGATCGAAGCGGACCTGCACCGCCTCCGCGTGCCCGGTCCGACCCGTGCACACGACTTCGTACAACGGATTCTCCACGTGCCCGCCGGTGTAGCCGACCGTCGTCTCGACCACGCCCTCGACGTTGCGGAACGCCGCCTCGACGCCCCAAAAACACCCAGCCGCAAAGGTCGCGGTCTCGACGTTACTCTCATGGTTCTGCCCGGCCGGCTGCGACGCGGGCGACCGATCCTTGTGCTCGTTCATCGCGTTTCCCTCCCCGCCGCTGGGGCATCCCGTCAGAGTGATGATCCCCAGCGAGATGAAGATAGCGTATATTCTCATCATTCGTTCGTCCCACCAATTGGCGAACCGCAATCCCTCTGATGAATTGTAGGCGCACAGGCCTTGCCGCCCGCATGCCCGATGGTGGATACATATCAAATGAACGGACCCGCCCCAGTCGTGGAGCGGGTCCGCAGTCTGACGATACAGTGAACGCTAACCGCAGTGGCTGCACGAGTCGCACTCGCACGTCTCACACGTGCAGCACTCGCACGGGTCGCATTCGCACGGGTCGCACGTGCAGCACTCGCAGCATTTGGCTTTTTCAGCCGCCTGTCCGCAACACGCTCCGCCCGCCAACGCGACCGTTCCCGCCGTCAGCGAAAACCCCAGAACCAACACCATCATCAAAACGAACATAGTCTTCATGTTTGATTCCTTTCATCGAGACATTTCTATACGCCTGCAAAACCAACGAACAACGTGGAAAGGAATCAAACGCTCTTCGGAGGCGGGGTCGGCGGGCGGATCGAATGCTCCACCGCCGACGGGTGGGGATGATCGAACGCGATAAAAACCGGCTGATCCTGAACGACCGCCGGCGCCAGACACGCCAGAAAGACGGAGGTCACGCATCCGCACGAACATGGCACCTGGCTCTCATCGCAGCAGCCGTCCCCGGAACCCGGCTGCGGACTCTTCTCCGCCTCGTCGCCGCTGCGGCAACAGGCGTTCTCACAGCATGCGCAAATGGTCACAGCGTCCGTGGATGGTACGGACTGTCCAACGACGGGCCTTGCCGACCCACCATAGACAATCAACGGGATGATCACCAGCACCATTCGCATCGCTTTCACCTGCCCGATTATACGACCCGCCGCAAACGCGGTTCAAGACACAGTCACGGGACGTGCAAGCGAACTAGGTCCAGATAGCGCTATAACAATCGAAAACGCCTGAAGTTGTGGCAAGAACCTCGGTCATGGCACTTGATCTGAATCAACGGCTCGAGCCTCCGCCCCTTTCTCCGCCAAAGAAGATCGCGGCGATGTCTTGTGCGACAACAGCCATCGCGGCCGCTTGATAAACTCGCCGTTCTCAAAGGTCTGCTCGACCCGCCCGCATTTCTCCAGACGATCAAAGCAACTCCGCATGCAGCCGCGCGACCCGCCAATCCCATAGCTGCCGTCGCCGCCCCATTCCTTGAGCGTTGCGTGCCCCTCAATCACGTACCCCGACCCGTCCTCCTCCGTCCGACGCCACCGGCCCTGCGAGAACGGCCAGCAGATCTTGTAGGCCATGTCCTCGCTGATGCTCTGCCGGCTCACGTCGAACTCGTAGCCCGGAAACGTCTTGTGGATAAACGGCGAAACCCGCGGATCGCCGCCGTGATAGCTCAACGTGCACCGGCCCATGTCCACGTCGCCCCATTCGTACGTCTTGTCCTCGATCCGAACCTTCACCGTTCGCCCGTCTCTCACGTGCGGAATCGCCGCCGACGGACACCCCTTCACGCACGCCATGCACCGGTCGCACAGCGTGCCCGGCTCCACCAGCGGATCCGGCGCCAACTCCGCATCGGTGATGATTGCCGCCAGCCGCACCCGCGGCCCAAACTTCCGGGTCAAAAACACCTTCGACCAGCCCATCTCGCCCAGTCCAGCCGCCGTCGCCACGATCCGGATCGCCATGTGCACGTCCGGCGCCGGCGCACCGGGCCGCACCGGATCGATCGGCGGCTGAACCTCCGCCGCGCCCGGATAATACGGCACCGCCTCCCAGCCGAAATCTTCAATAAAACACGCCGTCTCATACACGCCGCGCGGAATAAAAAAGCTGTTCAGCAAACCGTGATACCCAAAGTACGTGTAGTTCGGCCAGTACGTGCCTTCCTCGATGCCGCGCCAATTGCCCCGCAGAATACGCCGGGCCACCGCAATCACCGATCGCGCCTCCGGAAAAATGCTCGCCGGATGCATCCGTTGCGGGGCGTCCTCGAACCGCTCGATGTTTGCGATTCCCACCAGGTCCAGCCCGTGCCTGACGGCGGCGTCCTTCACCATCTCTGCGGTCAGCTTCGCCATCTCAGCGACCCTCCACCAGCGAAGTCCGCCCGCCCGCGTCCACCTGCCACGCCGGCCTCTGCCGCAGCGGATTCGTAAAGCGATTCCTCACCCGCCCGGTCTCGTTCAGGTGATGCACGCACGTCCGCCCGCAGATCGCCGCCAGCCGATCCGGCAAACCCGCTGTGTGATAGCGATTTGGCCACATCCCGTTCCGGCAGTTCCGACACAAATCCCAGTTCGTCTCCGCCACCAACATCTTCTTGCCGCAAATCGCGATCTCCTTGGCATTCTCGATGCTCATCGCCCCCAGCGGACACGCCTTGACGCACTCGCCGCACCGGTCGCACACCGCCGTTTCGCGGATCGGGTCCGCCGCGAGCTCCGCATCCGTCAGAATCATCTGGATCTGCTGACGCGGTCCGAACTCGGGCGTCAAGAACTCCCCGCTCAGACCGATCTCGCCCAATCCCGCCCGGACCGCCGCATCATAGAAATCCACCATGACGTTGGGCGGCGGCGCATCCGGCCGGACCGCCACGCCCATCGCCGGAACCTGCGACGGCAGGTTCGTCATCGGCACCGCCTCATACCGGTGATCCTCCAGAAACGTCGCCACCGTCACCGTGGTCAACGCCAGAAACCGATCCGGCACCCAGTTCCGCGCGTACTGATCGAACAGCGTGAACTGCGTCCCCTCCTCCACGCCCCGCATGCAGCCGCGAACGATCCGCTTGCCGATCACGATCACCGACCGCGTCTCAGGAAAAATCGAACTCGGATGATGCTCCCGGGCGATCCCGTCGAACCGCTCGATCGAAGCAATCCCGACCAGATCCGCTCCGGCCTCCTTCGCCGCCGATTTCAGCGTCTGAGTCAGATTTCCGTTCACGTTTCCACTCATACCGAAAAGCCCTCCAGAGTAAGTCGACCGGCGGCATGGCCCATAGCGAACGACAGACCGGCCGCCGCCTTAACTACCGCGCGCTTGTACGCTTCCTGATCCCGCTGATCCCAGTCTTCCTTGTCCGTCGACGCCCCCAACGCCGCGATCACCGCGCCGCGGCAGTTCCGAACCACCGCCGCCACGCCGACCACCGACGAACCATCGCCCCTCTCCCGCACGATCACCGCCACGCCCGTCCGCCGCGCCTCCTCAATCGCCGCCGCCAGACCCTCATCCGCCGAACCGGGAACATGCCGCAGCCGTTCCTCAACCGACATCTCCGCCAGCATGGCCCGGCCCATCGCCGAATCGTGCAGCGGCAACGTGCTGCCAAACCCCGGTGAACTGGCGCTATATACGCCCGCCGGATACGCCGTCTCCACGATCAGCACCTTGCCAAGATGCCCAACGCCCAGATAGCTCGGCGACCTGGTCCGATCCGACAGATCGTGCAGATACGCCAGCCCCGCCCGCCGAACCTCCATCCGCTCCAGAATCGACGCCGAAAGCTCCAGCGTCCGAAGCCCGATCCGGTACGACCGCGTCCCAGCGTTCTGAACCACGTACCCCTGCTCGACCAGCGTCTTGAGCAATCGGCAGGCCTGACTCTTACCCAGCCCCGTCAGCTCCGCCAGCTCGGCCAAACTGAACTCCCGCGCCTCACCCGCCAGAGCCTCTAGTATAACTATCCCTTTTAATAAAGTATTGTGCATGTCTATATCCTATATGGCAATATAACCACTGTACATTGCCATATAGGAAACGCCAAGCCCAAAATCGCGCCCATGCCGAAAAAAGTAGGGTGCATCGTCCCGACGCACCAGTTCACTCTACCGAGAACTGAGAACGACAGGCTGCAGGGGAAGCAGGGGCCCCAGGTCACCGACGGCCGGCCGCGCGTCGCCCTGATCGATCGCGATCGGACGAGGCGTCAGGTTCAACAGAAACGTCAGCGTCCGCCCATCACGGTCGGCGACGGTGTAGTTGACCAACCCCGCCTGCGGAGCCACAGCCGGAGTAACCGCCGACGTGATCGCCGAACCCAGCGACTCGAGGGTCGTGTCTTCGGAAAGCTGGACGATCTTCGTCCCCGCCTCGCGGGCCGCATCGAGCCACACCGCTGGGACATCCGCCCCGTAAGGCAGGACAACCGTCCGGTAGCCGTCAGCCGCCCTCTCAGTCAACGCCTCCAGCGGCAACACATCCACCAGATGCCCGGAAAAACTGCACAGCTTGTACGCCTCACGAAAACCGATCCCGTCGTCGATCAGCAGCACGTCGGGCTCAGCCGTCTGAAACGCCGACACGATCGGGGCCTCTCGCTGAAGCTCCTGACCGGCGTGCACCAACGCGCGAAGAGCCCACGGCTGAGAAAACGTGGTGCCTTCGTTGTGCTCCGTCCGCCGGCCCCAGACCCACAGATACCACGCGTCCAAACCCAGCACGCCTCGCCACCACCGCACCGCCCGTACGTACTCGCCGGTCGGAATCTGACCGTAGAAGATCGAATGCTCCTCCGAGTCGACGATGGGTTTGTCCGGCGCCAGCGACCGGAACTGCTGGGTCTGAATGGCGGTGCTCCACGCGTCGATCAGCAACCCGTCGCCGTCGTCGCCCATCCGCGGGTAGCAGTCCGAGCCGCTGGCCGTCACAATCCTCGACAGCGCCGTCCGGTCCGCCCCCAGAACGTGCCGGTAGCCGCCGTGAATCTTCGCGTAGGCCGGACGGCTGGCGTCGTGCCGGCCAAGCTCGTCCATGTACCAGCGGTAAAACCGCGCGACGCGGGCATGATGATACGCGTACAGATCGGCCGCCGCAGCCGGATTGCCCGCTTGATGCTCAACCTGCTCAAACGACGCAAAACCGCCGTCCCAAGCCGCGTTGAGCCGCTCGATCTGACCGTATTTGCCAACAAGGAACTCTCGAAAATCAGCCGGCGCGAAATCGCCGAACATCGCGTACCACAACTCATTGCTCAGGTCGTAGCTCGCCAGAGCCGGACAATCCTTGACCGCGGGAATCAGAACCGCCAGGTGCCGCGACATCAATTCCCGCAGACCCTCGCTGTCGACGTTCCACGGCATAAACGCGTTACGCTTCCGCCGAAGCTCGCCCGCGTCCAGGTCGCCGTACCGCTCGAACGCCCACGCCGGAACGTAGTGCGGGCTCAACAGCAGATCGAACGCCAGGTTCAGTTCCTCCGCGAGGTCCAGCAGCTCCACCATGCTCTGCGGCACAGCGGTCTTCTCGGGCTCCGGCAGCGTCGAATTGGGACCGATCTCGGTCGAGAGGCCGGTCAGCCCGAGACTCGCGTACCGGCGAAGCTGCTCCGGTCCCCAGTGCCCGCAGAACCCGCCCGGATAAACCGCCGTCTCGCCGTTGTGGAAATTACCGTCGCGGACCGTCAGGCCCGTCCGCCGCACGTCGGCGGCTTTGGCCCACGGCGACTGGCCACCAACCGCCTGGTCGATCTGCTTCGCCAGATCGTCGGCGAGTTGTTCGATAAACCGCAGTTGCCGAGCCGCCCGGACGTGGCGCTCCTCACCGAGGTCGGCTCGGATGTGCTCTACGAACATCTCGATCATCGCCGCGTCCCAGCCGGGATACGCGGTATCGACGCCCTCCGGCAGGGCCGCCAGCTTCGCCTCCAGTTCGGCGAGCCGACCGGCAAGCGCATCGCACCGGCCCCTGATCCACGCGCCCGCCTCGTCGAACACAGCCGTGAGCTCATCAAAGCGGACGACATAGACGCCGTCGCACCGAAACTCGCCCGCCCGGTGCGGCAGGTCGAAGGCGATCGTGGCCACGTCATCGAGCACGCCGTTGCCGCCCAGGTACAGAGGCGCGAACTCATCGCGATCGACCGTCACGTGGGCCCACGGGTCGATGTTGGCGGGCCGGCGGCTCTTGCCGTCCAGATCGGCCACCAAAGCCGTCCCGTCACCGTCCTGGACAATCATGCGGAGCTTGGGGTTCTCGTGGCCGTACCGCGGATCCAGTTCGAGCATCACGTAGAAGTGCCAGTACCGCGGCACGCGATCCAGGTCCACCCGCCGCGACAGCAGGCACGCGCCCGGATCGGACTTGACCACCGCACAGTCGGCCCGAAGGCTGCCCGTCCCCGTCTTGCGCTCGATCGGGTCGATCGAAAGAGTCACCGCGTTATTGGAACGCCACGGCGCCAGGCCCTCGCACTCGTCCAGAAAAACAACCCCCGGCGATCCCTCAGCCAGGGCGGCAACGGACGAAATGGCCAGAATCACGCACACGAACGCGAATCGGAACATAGTATTCTCCATCAGGGTTAATCGGCGTCGGTCTCGCTCGGCGTGGTCTCCAGCAGCAGATGGTAAAGCTGGCAGTTCTCCCCGTCGATCCGGAGGCGAATCGCCCGGTTGAGATGCTCAGCCGGCACGGCGAACCGGTGAACGCCGGGCCACGACCGGCCCTCAGCCATCGTGACAAAGTCCTCATCGCCGCCCGAGAGCTGAACCTTCCACGGTCCGCCGGCATGCGCGCCGACGTGAAGCGTGAAATTCGCCTTGCGGCAGCCGGACAGGTCGAACCCGTACTCGATCCTGTCCGCGAAGCTGACCGATGGACCGCCGGCGGGACTGGACTTGAGGTACCGCGACTCGATCCAACTGTTGCCGGTAAATTCAATCGCCTGTCCGGCGCTGATGCGAATGGTGTCCTTGTAGCTCGAAATCGGCTTGCCGCCCGCTTCGCCGCGAACCAGAATCGGGTAGACATCCGCCTTCACGCTGGAAGGAACCTGGACGGGAAACTCCAGCACGGTCGAACTCAGCGGAGCGAGGCGGTAGGGCATCTGCCGGCTCAGCCGGATCGTCGGGCAGACCAGCTTGACCCACCCCTCTTGTTCCCCATCGGTGCAGTTGTACACCGCGACGGCAAGCTTTCCGGACCCGTGCGACAGATACGCCCGATGCGTGGTCTGCGGAACTACGATCTGGGCCCAGACGAACGAGTTCTGCTTCTCGTCCCGCCGGACCTCCGTGACCCGTGCCGGTTTGGCCGGTTCAATCTTGGCAACGGCCGCCCGAGGCAAATTCAAAAACCGCGGTTCCGGCGTCGCATCGAGCTTCAACTGACCGGCTTCATGCCGGACCGTCTCGCGACTCCCATCGAGGCGGACGATCTGCACTTCGGTCGCGGGGCGGACCGGCAGTTCGACGCCAACCGTTTCGAGCGTCGGCGACCAGACCACGATCGTGGCGTTGGCCGGCTGTGCATCGTCGGCAAAGACGAACGCCCGCCCGCCCTCGACCGCAATCCGCCCGATGAACCGCTTGGCCGACAGGTGCTCCACGATCAGCTTGTAGGCGTAAAACGAAGCCTGTCGCCGCCCCTCGCCGTCGTGCAGCCCGTAGTTTTCACCCCAGCTCTTGGCGTTGTACCAGAACAGCCGCTCGACCCCGCAATGGTCGAACGACCGAAAGAACGTCATCGCGATCGCCAGCAGTCGCGCCTGGTCCGCCTCGCTGATCTCGCCCTCCACAGACCAGCCGAACTCATTGAGCCAGATCGGCTTGTGACGGTCACCCATCGCATCCATCACCCCGCGAAGCGCCGCGATCCGGTCCGCCGAATGGTATCCCTCGTCGAACGTCCGGCTCCACTGGTACGGATGGGCAGCCATCACGTCGAAGTAGTCGCCCGCGCCCAGTTCGTAACACCGCCGCACAAACTCCACGTCGATGCCCGCCTGCCCGGGAAACAGCACCACCGCCTCGCCGTCCGCCTGCTTGACCGCGCAATACGCCATCTTGGTCATCGCCACGAGCTGATCCACGCCGCCCCCGAAAAAAACGCCCCGCCCGTTCGGCTCGTTCCACACCTCATACGCCGGAACCCGACCCTTATACCGCAGCACCTGCGCGCGGACAAAGCGGTAGTAGTCGAACAGATCCCTCGGCGGATAGGTGTGCTCGCCCCCAGGCCCGCTGCTCGCCCACGACGGTGTATAGCACAGAATCGGTACCGGCGTAAGCCGGTTCTTCTCAAGCCACTCCGCCAGGTCCGAATCCGAAGCCGACCAATTGAACCGGCCCGGTCCCTCAGCCTCAATCACGTTCCACGACCCCAGCGGCGTCGCCCCGCCGCCGCACCGGCACCAGCCCAACCCGATCTCGCCGATCCCATGCCACGGGTTCACCACCCCGTAAGGGTTCTCCCACGGCGGCGAAACCGGCGCGGTGGCGGACTGTGCGGGCAGCGCCGCCACCATCACAACAACGGCTATCGTCAGTGTGGATATCATCGAATTCGGATTGCAGAAGACAGAAGGCCTACTGCCGCTTGTCGAAAACATCGGGGAACATGCGGCCCTCGGTGTTCCACCACGGAATCCACACGAAGCGGATCTCGTCCGGCGTGATCCTGAATGGCGCCGCCGATCCATCGAGATAGCCGACGTTAACCGCGTTATCGTGCTGAACCGCCCAGGTCTCAGGGTAATTGATGTCAATCACGTCGGCGATGAACGAACGCCGGGCGATCTGCTCGTTCTCAGCCGCGCTGATGGTGGTGGGCGTGTACCCGGTGCTTCGCCCGTCGATGTTCCTGATCGTAACTCCCCACTGAGAATGAGGATACTGCTGCTCGTGGAACCAGTTGCGGCTGTAGTAGCTCGCATTGATGTACCGGGTCAGGTCGGTGTTCCAGTTGTTCTCGTACGAGTGGAGACGGTCGCGCGGGCAGAACGCCTGATGACCGTCGGCCACAAAACCCGTCTCATAGAGCAGTCCCCAATCCGTCCAACACCCAACGCTGTCGCCGTCCCAACGCATCCCGGCAATCTGGCCCTGCGACATGAACACATGGTCATCGAACGGCGTGTCGAACAACTCGCCGCCGTGGTTCTCAGCGTAGAGAATCGAGGCCGTGACGATCTGCCGGAGGTTGTTCAGGCACAACACGTTGCCAGCCGAGTTGCGGGCCTGCTGCAACGCCGGCAGCAAAATCGCGATCAGCACCGCGATGATCGCCACCACCACCAGCAGCTCGATCAACGTAAAACTCCGGTCTCGCATACGCCTCCGCATGGCTTGCCCTTTCATGGTCAGCGGCCGCAGTAGGTCCAGAAAATTCACGGTATCGCAATCGGTGATTCCAGGTGCCAGTAGTGCATCGGTTCAAGTCCCCACAACGGATCAAGTATCCCGGTCCGCCGAACCGAACCGTCGTGATAGCCGACGTTGACCGAACCGGAGTGAATGTGCGAGACAAACTTGAAGTGCATGGCGTTGACCCACGAAATATAGCCCTGGGTGCGTCCCTGCGTCCAGTAGTTCCTGACCTCGGAGTAGATCGGGACGGCGGGACTGATGCTGGTGGCTGGGACGTTCACCCCAGCCAGGTAGGGGTTGATGCCGTACTCGCCGTCGGCGTACTCGAGATATCCGGGGTTGCTGTTCATGGCGGTGCCCGGTTGGGAGGGACAGTCGAGGATGCGCCCGTCGTACGCGAAATACGGGGCGATACGGGCGGGCCACCGAGGGCTGTGCCAGTAGAAACCCGAGCCGCTGTCAGCCGTCCGGATTTCCCCGCGAGGCATCAGGTCGTGGTAGTCGTTGCGGTATCCCACGGTGGCGATCAGCATGCTGCGAAGGTTGGTCTGGCACAACGTCGCCTGCGTCTGCTCCCGCGCCGCGGCAAGGGCCGGAAGCAGAAGGGCGACCAGCACCGCAATAATCGCCACCACCACCAGCAGTTCGATCAGCGTAAATGCCACCGATCTCGATTGGCTCCGGTTCATCGTCTCGACCTTCTTCCAATGGCTCCCGATCAGCCGGTGCTGCTCTGGCGAACCTGCAACTCCACCGGCAAAACCCGATGCATCGGCCGTCGGACCGCGCCCGTCAACTCCTGATGCAGCAGCCGCGCCGCTTCGTAGCCCAGACGCACGCCGTCCTGATAGACGCTCGTCAACGGCGGCTCAAGCATCTGGCAGATCGGCAGACCGCCCGAACCGCCCACAAACACGTCGCGTCCGATCCGCAAACCCGACTGCTCAGCCGCCAGGTACACGCCCTTGCCCACGTAGTCGTTGCTCGCGTGAACACAAGTCACCGCCGGACGGGCCTCCGCGAACATCCGCAACGCGGCGCGGCGGGGATTGTCGAATATGTCCTCAAACGGCAATTGGCACGACTCGAATTCCGGAACCGGCAGCTCCCAGGCAAACCGCTCCAGTTCGCCAAAGTTGTGCTCCTGCATCGCCGCCGCCCAGCCGCGGCACCGCTCGTGGCACGAACTCGGAATCTGCGTCGACCCGACGTAGTGCACCGGCCGCTGGTGCGTCTCGATCAGGTGCCGTGTCACCCGATACCCAGCCGCGAAGTGGTCGGCTGTGACCGCGCTGGTCTCGATCCCGGGAAGCACGCGGTCGACAAACACGACCTTCAACCCGGCATCCAGCGAGCTGCGAACCGCCTGGCGGTACGCCGGACTGTCGAACGGCATGATCAACAGCCCAGCCGTCCCCTCCGGCGGATGGGCGATCGCATC
>Ga0123331_1002011_pt1 | contig 15437 bp, 12 predicted proteins | sample BioC13SIPDNA_3_FD_89705 | JGI IMG/M metagenome (GOLD analysis project Ga0123331, IMG submission 89705) | Anaerobic biogas reactor microbial communites from Washington, USA - Biogas_R2_B C13 SIP DNA | ecosystem: Engineered > Bioreactor > Anaerobic > Unclassified | place: Washington, USA... | reverse complement strand
TGAAAAAAGCTAAGGTAAAGAAATCTTTATCGGGGATTATGGGTGCAGTGCTGCTTTTAGGTCTGCTTACAGCCTGCGGCAGTGCTAATGCGCCTGAAGTCAGCACAGAACCGAATGCACAAGCAATGGCAGCGGAAAAAGTGCTTCACATCGGCGAGCTTTGGGCAATTGATGGTATTGATCCCGTCAATCAAGGTACTTTAGTAAAAGAAAAAGCGCTTGTGACCGAAGTGCTTTGCGAAGCCAATGAAAAATTTGAGCTTATTCCCGGTCTTGCGACAGAATGGACACATACTGACGATAACACATGGGTGTTTACCATTAGGCAGGGCGTTAAATTTCATGACGGGACAGCTATGGATGCAGAAGCAGTGGCGTGGTCTATTAACAACGCATTGGCAGTCAATCCGACTCTTGTAACTTCAACGAATATCTCGAGTGTCAGCGCCACAGGCGATTATGAGGTCACAATTGCTACTTCAAAGCCCAATGCGGAACTTCCCGAATATATGCACCTGTCCGGATTTGGCATTATTGCGGCAGGCACCTATGACAACAGCGGAAATTTTGTTTTGCCGATTGGTACCGGTCCTTATAAGGTGGATACCTTTAACAATTCCACCGGAGTATTGACTGTTATAAAAAATAATGATTATTACGGCACAAAGCCTTCTATTGATAAAGTTGTTATAACAGGAATGACTGATCCGAGTACCCGTGCTTTGGCTCTTGAGTCCGGTGAAATTGATTTTACCTGCGACGTTCCTTTCAATGAGACAGACCGCCTGGATGCCCTTGATAAGATCCGTATCGAGAAATATGTAACCGCGCGTACATACTGTATAAACCTAAATTGCGGTGATCTTTTCAGTGACAAGAAGGTTCGGCAGGCGGCATCTCTGGCAATGGATCGTGAGACAATAGCAAACGATGTTTTGTATGGCTGCGGCAGTGTGAGCAAATCTATGTACACCGACAACATGGCGTGGGACAACACAGAAATCGACGGGGCTGCTTTTGACTTGGAGCAGGCAAAGAAATTGATGGCAGAAGCCGGTTGGAGCGATAGTGACGGCGACGGATATCTGGACAAGGATGGTCGTGTTTTTGAGTTCACTTTAATAACCTATACACAGCGTCCCGGTCTTCCTCTGATTGCGGAAGCTTTGCAGGCACAGCTTAAAGAGCTTGGCATGAAAGTCAATGTAACCACTATGGACAGCTCTGCAATTACTGAACATATTAAGAGCGGTAAAGAGTGGGGGATGTATCTTTCCGGCAGCGCAACCTGCATGGCTCCAAGCTGTGTATATTTCCTGGAAAATAAATATTACAGCTCCAATATTTCCGCATATGGGTACTCCAATGCGGAGATGGATTCTATGATAGATAAATGCAAAACCGAATTCGATACTGCCGAACGTTATGAAATAAGCAAGCAGATTCAGGCTCTTGCGATGGATGAGCTGCCGGTAATATATGTCTGCAACTATGGTGTGGCATACGGATTCAACGAAAAAGTCTCCAATTTCAAATTCAACCCCACTGCTCATGACTATATGTGGAATGTTGATATTCAAATAAACTGATATCACAGGGCTGCTTTTGGAGCATTAACTGCTGATATGGCCGGGGGGCGGGGATATCATAATGCCCTGCCTCCCGAATCCGATATCCACTATGAAATGGCATGCTGTGCCGTTTCTTTGAAATTTAGGGAAATGATTATATGCTTAAATTCGCTGTTAAACGCGTTGTTGCCTGTTTTTTCGTGCTTATTGCGGTGTCCTTTTTATCATTTATTGTTTTGAGCCTTGCACCGGGCGATACGGCGGTAACTATATTGACTCATACCTTCATCGGCTTCGACGATATTATTCATGATGCCGATGTCCAGACAGTTTCCCAATTATATAATCTGGACAGTCCTCTTATATTGCAGTATTGGGCATGGCTTAAAGGAGCGCTGCTTGGGAATTGGGGAACTTCCTATGTACATAATGTGCCTGTATGGAGCCTTATCCTCAGCAAGATACCCTACACCCTTTTTCTGGGGCTTATTGCCTTTTTCGCTGCTTTTATAATCTCGGTTCCTATGGGCTTGTATGCGGCCGCACACCGCAACGGAGCTTTCGATCATATAAGCCGGTTCGTTACGATATTTTTCGGTTCAATCCCGAATTTCTGGCTGGCTTTAGTACTGATTATAGTCTTTTGCATTAAGCTGAACTGGCTGCCTGTCACAGGAATAGGCTCGCCCTTAAATTTTATTCTGCCCGGAATCACGTTGATGGTCGGCATGATACCGACGACTTTCCGCATTACCCGTTCAAGCATGAGCGAGGTCATGGGGCAGGACTACATTGCAACCGCAAAGTCAAAGGGACTCACGCCGCCGCAAATAGTTTCAAAACACGCGCTGGTAAATGTTGCTCCATCCGTAATTACAATGGCGGGACTGGAAATCGGACATATACTCGGCGGCTCTGTAATTGTCGAAACGATTTTTGTGTGGCCGGGGATAGGGAAACTTCTATATGATTCGATAATATCAAAGGACTATCCAATGATGCAGGGGTGTATTGTTACCATTTCTCTGGGATACATCATTGCTATGTTTCTTGTAGATGTAATTACCGCATCTATTGACCCGCGGATTCGCCTGGGGGGTAGCAGAAATTGAATAATAAACTTGATGGTTTTCGCCACTTCTGCCGGCGAAACTCGCTTTTTGTAATTGGCAGCATCTCAGTGATATTAATTTTGTTTACAATGACTGTCGGACCATCGCTATGTACACATGATCCGAATGCCGTCAAGTATTCGGAAAAATGCATTTCGCCCTGTGCCGAGTACCCTTTCGGAACAGATTTCAGCGGAAGATGCGTTTTATGCCGCGTTATCTACGGCGCACATATTTCTATCGGCGTAGCTTTGGTCGTTGTCGTGGTCGGTGCATTCATAGGAGTGACGGTCGGCATTGTAGCCGGATATGCGGGAGGTGCGGTTGACTCTATACTGATGCGGCTCGTGGAAATAATGCTTTCTTTCCCGGGAACGATTTTTGCATTAGCGGTATTGGGTACGCTTGGAAACGGAACGATCAATCAAATTATTGCTTTAACTGTCGTACGATGGGCGCACTATGCGCGTCTTGCAAGAGGGGAAACACTGACAGTTATGAACTCCGACTATATTCAGGCAGCACAAGCCATCGGAAACAGCAGGCTGCGAATAATTGTGAGCTATATCTTCCCAAATATAATCGGACAAATTATTGTAATCGCAACGCTGAGTATCGGTCCTGTTATTCTTGCCGGGGCAGCTTTAAGTTATCTGGGGCTCGGTGCTCAAATCCCAAGCCCGGAATGGGGTTTGATGATCAACGGGGGAAAAGAGTATATTCGGCAGGCTCCGTGGATTACACTGGCGCCGGGCATGGCAGCGGTTCTTACCGTCTTTGCCTTTAACTTGCTGGGCGAAGGAATCGGAGATATGATTGACCCGCGCCTGAAAGAAAAAGCGGAGGCAGACTGATGGACAGCAAAATATTGATTCAAACAGATCATTTATATGTGCAGTTTGCGATACCTAATGGAAAAGTGTGCGCAGTCAACGATTTAAACCTTTCAATCAAAGAAGGAGAAGTTCTCTGCCTTGTTGGTGAAAGCGGCTGCGGCAAATCGGCATTCGGCAACTCGATCCTGCGTCTGCTGCCGGACAATGCGACTTTACAGGGACATATTTACTATTACGGTAAAGATATAGTCCGAATGCCGGAAAAGGAGTTCCGTTTACTTCGCGGCAAGGAGATTGCATGCATTCCACAAAGTGCGGCTACCAGCCTTAATCCGCTTATCGAATGCGGCAAGCAAGTTGATGAGGTATACCTTCTGCATAAGGAGAAGAACAAAAGCGCAGCAAGAAAAAACACACTCCGGCTTTTTAAGATGCTTGGTCTTCCAAGGCTTCCCGAGCTTGCAGGTGATTATCCGCATGAGCTTTCGGGAGGCATGAAGCAGCGCGTTCTCGTAGCCATGGGAACTGCCGCCGAGCCGAAATTTATTGTGGTAGACGAGCCGACCAAAGGACTCGACTGGGCACGTAAACATGAGGTTATCGAGCGCATTGGATATATGCAGTCTATGCATAATTCCGCTATGCTTCTAATTACGCATGATTTTTCCGTTGCAGAGCTGTTGTCCGACCGCATTGCTATTATGTATGCAGGCGAAGTTGTAGAGCATGGAGAAACAAAGCAAGTGCTTCAAAAACCTCAGCATCCGTATACAAAAGGGATAATAAGCGCCTTGCCGCAAAACGGATTCAAAGCGATAGAAGGTTTTTCCCCGGCACTTACCGAAATCCCGTCCGGATGCAGATTCCATCCGAGATGCCCGAATGCAACCTGCGAATGTACCGTTCAACATCCCGAGCTTCAGAAAATCAACGAACCAAATCATGTTTCGAGGTGTCTGTATGCTGGAGTTTAAAAATGTTACTAAACAATACCACAGCGGTGTTTTTGGCACATATATTACTAAGGCCGTAGACAGTGTAAGTTTTTCGATTGATGCCAACGAACGCATTGGCCTGCTTGGGGAGAGCGGCTGCGGAAAATCTACAATTGCAAGATTGGCGACAAAGCTGCTGTATCCGTCCAAGGGGAATATTGTATTTAACGGAAATGATATTAATAGGATGTCCGCCGGTGAAATCAAAGAATATCGGCGAGATGTTCAGATTGTTTTCCAAAATCCCCAGCAAATATTCAATCCCCGGATGAAACTATATGATACAATTGCAGAACCGCTGCGTCTGTACAAGCTCACAAAGTGCCCCAAAGAGGAGAAAGAGAAAATTGATGAATATATGTCAATGTTCGGGCTGACGGATGATATTCTCAGCCGTTATCCTAAGGAAATCAGCGGCGGGCAGGCACAGCGCATTGCGATTATGCGTATAATTATGCTTGAGCCGAAGCTGATAATTGCCGATGAACCCACGACAATGCTTGATGTATCTGTTCAGGCTCAAATCCTTAGGCTGCTTCAGAACATAATGGATGTTAACAAAACTGCCCTGCTCTTTGTCTCTCATGATCTGGATGTGATCCGCGCTATGTGCCAGAAGATTATAGTGATGAAGGATGGACGCATTTTAGAGATCAATACAACAGAAGAAGTTTTTGAACACCCCAAAGATGAGTACACGAAATTCTTAGTCGGAAAAACGAATTTGTATAATGTGCAGTCGGTTTTTACTGCATAGCTTGATTTGGCAAGTGTGAACATTGCTTTTCTGTAACTGTTCAAAATTCCAGACTTCTGCGCTTCATAGTGGTGGAGACCGGAGCTGGAAAACGCCTGTATATAATAGCAATGAGGGTCGCGGTTTTGCCATGTTAAATCAGGCGGATATTAGTAGTTTAATATTTCAGCTCAACAGCAACGTAAGAACCTGTGCGAATAGATTGAAGTCTATTCGCACAGGTTCTATTATTTTGATTTTATCACTGCAAATCAAGTGCGGATTTTCGGCATTATGGTAGAATGGAATCAATGGAATATAAGTACGAGCCGTCTTGAGCAGCGCAGACTGCTTTCATATATGCAGTTGCTTCTCGTTCACCTAATAAGCAATATGAGAATAAAGGTGGCAATTGAAATTCTGAAAGACAGACTTGAGGATTCTGTTTGTTATTCAAAATTCTCAGGACTCTTATAAGTCTCTTTGATCCGCTTCGTCAATTCTCGCAAAAGTGGTCTCTGAGGCGAGCTGGTGCGGTAGCAGCAGTGGCACTTTCCCATCAGCACTGGGTCGACGATCTTGCGGATGACGACGTCCGGGTTCGTAATGTGCGGGATTTCGCAACTCAAAAGCGTCACGACGATGTCGTCACGTTTGAGATGGTTTATAAATCCGACCAGATTTGTTACATTTGCCACATACTGCGGCCAGACATTTGACTGCTCGCAGTAATGCTGCAAATGCAAAGCAGCGCAGTTCGTATTGGAACCGGTGACGGTCTTTACGCCTTTAAGCGCGGAAAAGGGGACTGGTCCTGTTTCTGCCGCCAATGGGTGGGTTTTGAGCATGACAATGCAGCCAAAATCCTCGCGGAGCAGCTCATGTTCAAGCATTGTGTCGTCAAAAGGCTCGAGCAAAAAGGCCATGTCGACCTTTCCCCGGCACAGCAGGCGGATGCACTCGACGCCGGGGCGCTCTTCGATCACAAGCTCCGAACCGGAGAAGTCCCGGGCAAGTTCGGACAGCAGACTGACATCGATATAGTTTGACATGCCGTCCGACAGCGCGATAGTAAGCTTTGGCGCAGCTTTGCACTCCTGTGTGCTGCAGATATCGCGGGCTTGTTCAAACCGATCCATCATCTCCTGCAGTACAGGATAGATCTGATGACTTACATCGGTTGGAAGCATTCCGGTCTTCTGCCGGATAAAGAGCTGCACGCCAAGCTCTGCCTCCAGCCCCCGAATTTGCCGGCTGAGGCATTGCTGCGAAACATACAGCCTTTCGCTCGCTCGGGAGAGGTTCCGGGTGTCGTAGACCATCAGAAAGGTCTCTATCGCCTGTATCTGCATAGCCTTACCTCCTTTTAAAACGCAGGCAAAACAAGTATTTTCACTCTTATATTACAACTTTTTGTTGTAGATAAGCAAGACATTTTATGCTTTTCTTTATTTCTGTTATCTCTTATACTATACTTTAGATAAAGTGCCTAAATAATATCATGGTAAGGAGAAGCACTTTGGCAGTATCAGAATAAATATCAGTAGGAGGACAAAAAATGGCAGTCAGAAAAAACTTGATCGAGCTGTGCGAAAAGATCAGCGACGGTCACTACACAATCGACGAGGATTGTGCAGAGTATAAGCTCTTTGAAAACTGGATCACGGACGACCAGATCGCCGTCCTTTTGGCGATGGATCTTCTGCAGCCCGCTTTCCCGGAGAGCATCGCGGAAGCGACCGGCTTCTCGCCCGAGAAGACGCTCGATCTTCTGCGTGAGCTTGCCGACATCGGCGTCATCGCCAAGGTCGAAAAGTTCGGCATGGAAGTTTTCATGATGCTCGTCTACGCGCCCGGTGTCTTTGAGTTTATGCTCGTCAACGAGGAATTCTGCAACGAACACCCCGAAGTTCCGCGCTGCTTTCAGGGTCATGCTACAAAGTCCATGGAGAACTACATTGCCGGCATCCCGATGGGCGCGGGCGTCATGCGCACGATCCCGGTTGAAAAGGCTATCCCAACTACCACCGAGCAGATCGACTTTGACCGCGTGAGCTACTACATCGAACAGAACAACAACCACATCACGCTCCTGCCTTGTCAATGCCGCCGTGTGCGCCGCTTTATGAACGAAGGCGGCGGCGACCTTGAGGGCGCCGCGGACTTTGAAACGGGTATGTGCATGTTCCTCGGCATGGCCGCCGACATGTTTGTCGCCAACGGCCGCGGCTTCAAGATCACTAAGGAAGAAGCCTATGCAAAGATCAAATATTTCGAGGAGATTGGCTGCGTTCACCAGATTACCACGCTTAACAAGGGCGTTTCCGTCGCAATCTGCAACTGCATGCCCGGTACCTGTCTCGCCCTCGGTGCAACACAGTATTTCAACACGCCGGATGCCTCCCGCTCCAATTATGAGGCTGTTGTTAACGCCGAAAACTGCGTTGCCTGCGGACAGTGCGTAGAAACTTGCCCGAACAATGCCTTGAAGCTTGGTCAGAAGGTCTGCACCAAGACGCCAATCGAGCACACGCTTGCCGACCTTCCGCGCGACACCGAGTGGGGTCCCGAAAAATGGAACGTCAACTATCGCGAGAACCGTGAAAACGTCGTTGAGACCGGTACGGCTCCCTGTAAAACGACTTGCCCTGCCCACATTGCCGTTCAGGGCTACATCAAAAAAGCCGCCGAGGGCAACTATATCGACGCCCTCGAACTCATTAAAAAGGAAAACCCGTTCCCCGCGATCTGCGGCCGTATCTGCCCGCACAACTGTGAAAACGAGTGTACCCGCGGCGACATCGATCAGCCGGTCGCCATCGACGAGATCAAAAAGTTCATCGCCGATAAGGAATTGGAATCCGGCTTCCAGTTCATCCCGAAGAAGCTCCACAACTACGGCAAATCCATCGCCGTCATTGGCTCCGGTCCTGCCGGTTTGTCCTGCGCCTACTACCTCGCGGCGGACGGATACAAGGTCACCGTCTTTGAAAAGCAGCGCGTTGTCGGCGGCATGATGATGCTGGGCATCCCATCCTTCCGTCTTGAGAAGGACGTTGTTCGCGCCGAGATCGACGTTTTGCGCCAGATGGGCGTCGAGTTTAGGACCAACTGCGAGGTTGGCAAGGACGTCACGATTGCCGAACTCCGCAAACAGGGCTTTGAGGCCTTCTACATCGCCATCGGCGCTCAGGCAGGACGCAAGCTCGGCATCGAAGGCGAGGATGCTGAGGGCGTTATGTCCGGCGTTGAGTTTCTCCGCAAGATCAACCTCTGCAAAACAGTTAAGCTTTCTGGCAACGTAGTCGTCATCGGCGGCGGCAATGTCGCTATCGACGTTGCCCGGACCGCTACCCGCACGGGTTCTGAAAATACCTCTATGTACTGCCTTGAAAGCGAGAAAGAAATGCCCGCTTTGCCCGAGGAGCTTGAAGAAGCCCGCGGCGAAGGCATCGCTATCAACAACGGCTGGGGTCCGAAGCGCATCATTGTCGAGGACGGCAAGGTAACCGGCGTCGAGTTCAAAAAGTGTATCTCTGTCTTTGACAAGGATCACAAATTCAACCCGCAGTATGATGAGAGTGATGTCATCACCGTTCCGGCGGACTTCGTTATCATGAGCGTTGGTCAGAGCATCGATTGGGGCAACCTCCTCGACGGCGAGAAGGTTGAGCTTGGCGGAGGCAACACAGCGAAGGCGGACTCTCTTACCTATCAGACCGCGCAGCCGGATATCTTTGTCGGTGGTGGCGTCTTTATTGGAACGAAGATTGCCATCGATGCGATTGCGGCCGGCAAGGAAGGTGCAATCTCCATCCACCGCTCCGTATGGCCCGGACAGAGCCTGACCATTGGCCGCAACCGCCGCATTTTCAAGTCACTTGATAAGGATAACCTCGACAAGGACGCCATCAAGGCGGATGGATTTGACAGCACGCCGCGTCAGCGTCCGCTGTACAGGAAAGAAAACGCAGGCAGCTTCCATGATGCCCGAACGACCTTCACCGAGGAGCAGCTCAAGAAAGAGACCGCCCGCTGCCTTGGCTGCGGCGCCACCATCGTCGACAAGAACAAGTGCATCGGCTGCGGCGTCTGCACCACGCGCTGCAAATTCGATGCCATCCATCTCATTCGCAGCTATGATATCCAGAGCGTAGAATTCTTCGACCGCCACGAGGCCCTTGCCAAGTACGCCGAGGAGCGCCAGCACAATATCACTGTTCGCAAGGCAGCGAAATAAGCACAGACAGCGCTTTTTAAAGTCCGCGGCACGGACGGACATTCCGGTTAGAAGAAACTGTTTTCTTATCTCTCTAATGTTTTCTCTTGTTTGCTTTCACGTTATCATTATTGCAGACATTATCTTGTCTTTACATATTCGCTAACAGTTGTCTTCTCATAGCAGCCGATATGTTTCTGCATTTTCGCGCCGTGCTGCAAAGCAGACCGGTCCGCACTTTTCTTGCGGACCGGTCTTTCTGCATCTCTGCGGCATATATAGTCTGCCGTTTAATCGCTTGATCTACATTATAAAAATTATAACTTTAACGGCGTCTATACTAGTTGTTTTTATTAATTATTGGCAGTATTATATGTTTTTAGCTTCTTATTCTTCTCCGTCCGGATGCAGAGTGAGCACACGATCTGCATGTCTTACTGTGTCCGCGGCGTCAAAAAGACCATCGAGTGTCTGCGGAAGCTTCTTGGGTTCAGCTTGAAAGCCTTGTCCGCCGACGCTATTCTGCACGTTTTTCCGGCGGAGGAGAACGGGGACATTTTCGCTTCCGGAGGATCGATGCGGCGATTTCAAGCCGGAATTTCGGCGCCCAAAATCAAAATTCTGCATCCCTTATGAAAACCACAAAAGCCCGTCAGCCAAGGGCTGACGGGCTATGGTGCCGGTGACCGGGATCGAACCGGTACGAGGTTTTATCCTCACGGGATTTTAAGTCCCGGGCGTCTGCCAATTCCGCCACACCGGCATATGGAGGCATGAAACTGCGACACTCCGTATGTTAACACGATGAGCGTGTGCTGTCAAGTACGTGAAAAGCTAAACGGAGCACATGTTTTGAGCTGTATTTTTCTGGTCTTTAAGCCGATGCTTCAACTATGATTATATCCGCTTTTTATTCGTCAAAACTGTGGATGAGCGTTTTTGGCAAACTAAGCGTAAAAGCTTGGATTTGCGCCGGTGGGGCAGGTGAATTTAGTGTCAAATTACGGAGCTTTTTCGGCTTCTGTATTGCCCGCAATTACTTAATCTGTTATAATATTAATCTGTTTAGTAAAAAATCCGATATTCTTAATCAATTTAGTGCTTTTGGGGCATTTTGTGTGGTTAAGGGGCACGGTTTATTCATAAACCCGTGCGGAGCGTATGCAGAGGAATGAAATGGAACATAATGAATGGAAGCTGCCTTTATGCACTGATGAAATAAATACCGTACTTACGGACATGGGATATGCACCTCTCTTGGCGGCTGTCTTACAGGCGAGAGGTGCCGATACACCCGAAAAAGCAAAAAGCTATCTGTTACGCAGCGAGGAACTGGTATGCGATCCGATGCTGCTGAGTGATATGGAAAAGGCTGTAACGCGCATAGAGCTCGCCATAGAAAAAAAGCAGAAGGTTGCCGTATACGGCGATTATGACGTTGACGGCATCACGTCCTCCTGCCTGCTTTTAGATTATTTCAGACGGCGCGGTCTTGAATGTGAGGTATACATACCGGACAGGCTTTGCGAGGGCTATGGCGTAAACGAAAAAGCAATTGAGATCCTTTACCAAAAAGGAGTGGTTCTCGTTGTAACTGTGGACTGCGGCATAACCGCAGTCTCTGAAACCGAGTATGCGAAAAGCCTCGGAATGGACATAATCATCACAGACCACCACGAATGCCCGCAGTCTTTGCCCAAAGCTGTTGCGGTCATTGACCCGAAACGCCCAAACTCCGAATATCCATTTGAGTTTCTTGCCGGAGTAGGGGTTGCATTCAAGCTTGTCTGTGCTTTGGAGAAGGACCTTAAAGCGCCTCTTGAACGTTATGCTGACCTTGTTGCTGTAGGAACTATTGCGGACGTGATGCCGCTTATCGGGGAAAACCGATATCTGGTGTACAAAGGGCTTAGCAAGCTTAAAAATAACCCCAGAGCGGGATTTGCAGCACTTTTAGAGGAATCCGGAGCCGCAAGAAAACCTGTATCTGCGGCAACAGTGGGCTTTATGCTTGCACCGAGAATAAACGCGGCAGGCAGGCTTTGCAAAACCGAAATATCACTCAAGCTGCTTCTTTCCGACAAGCAGGGGGAGGCATACTCCTGCGCAAAGGAGCTTTGCGATTTGAACCGTCGCCGTCAGGAGCTGGAAACAAAAGTTTGGGAAGACGCTTTGGCTGTCCTCACGTCAGATGATAAAGACAGACCGATTGTTTTGGAGAGCGAAACTTGGCACCCCGGCGTTGTCGGAATTGCGGCATCTCGTCTGACGGAGGAATTCAAGGTTCCGACTATAATGATCTGCATTGGAAGCGAGAACGGAAAGGGTTCCTGCCGCAGTTACGGTGATTTCAACCTTTTTGAAGCACTTTCAGCCTGTTCCGAATACCTTGAGAGTTTCGGAGGGCACGCTTTTGCGGCCGGACTGAACATTAAGACAGAGAAGATAGAGGCGTTCAGGAATGCTTTGTCCGAATATTACAGGCGAAATCCGCCCACAGAGCATCCCGCAATCGAGCCTGAGCTTCTTATCAAGAATCCGTCTGTTCTGAGCATAGAAGGGGTGAAGTCACTCGATGAGCTTGAGCCCTGCGGATGCGAAAACGAGCGTCCTTTAATGTGCATCTGCGATGCGGTGCTGGAAAGCATTACACCGGTTGGCAACGGCAGGCATCTCCGCATGCGCATTATGAAAAGGGGCATACATTTTGACTGCGTATTTTTTTCGCATTCACTTGATAGTCTGAATGTCAAAGAGGGGATGACCGTTGATATCTGTTTTACTCCGCAGATTAACGATTTCCATTCGCACCGCAGCGTCCAGCTGCTTATAAGCGATATACGCCCCTCTGAAACGCTCAGAAAGTGCCGCGGCATTCTTGAACGCGGGGAAATATGCATTGATGAGCTTCGGATTTTCCGCCCGAAAAGGGATGAACTGGCGAGGGTGTGGCGTACGATAAAACAGTTAGGAGGCCACATAGAGTTAAGCTATGACGAGCTTGCCCGAAATTGTAAGCTCAGCTTTATGGAACCTGTTAAATTTTGCCTGTGCATAAAGATATTTAATGAGCTGAAATTGCTTAAGCTCAGCACACAGGACGGGCGCATCTGCGGTTTTGCCTGCGACAACGGAGCAAAAACTGACTTGGACAGATCCCCGCTTTTCAGGCTGCTGTGGGACAGCAATGTGAGAGCGGCGTTTAGAAAACAGGTTTCAGCAGAGAAATAAAACAGTATTACGAGGTATATAGATATGCAGGAAGACAGTAAAAGGGAGTTTCTTTCCCCTGAAAAAATGTATGAGCAACTGGAAAAGAGCGTTCTTGAATATAATCCTACCGCAGACATCGGGCGCATTCGCGCAGCTTACGAGTGTGCGGTCATAGCCCATAGCGGGCAAAAGCGCAAGGAAGGTTCTGATTACGTTACTCATACCATAGCGGCTGCGCAGATATGCGTTGAAATGGGTCTTGACGAGGACTCTATTATTGCCGCACTTTTACACGACTGCATTGAGGATACTTCGCTTGCTTACCATGACATCGAAAAACAGTTTGGAACCACCGTAGCGGATATCGTCGAAGGCGTTACAAAACTGACGCGCGTCCAGTATACAAGCAAAGAGGACGAGCAGATGGAGAACATGCGCAAAATGCTGATGGCTATGGCAAAGGATATCCGCGTTATCCTTATAAAAATTGCCGACCGTCTGCACAATATGCGCACCATGGAATTCCAGACAAAAGAAAAGCAAAGAACAAAGTCTCTTGAAACGATGGAAATCTACGCGCCTATTGCCCATCGTCTTGGTATGCAAAGGGTCAAGTGGGAGCTTGAAGACCTTTCGCTTTTATACCTTGACCCTATAGGCTATAAAGAGATCACCGATACTCTCAACGCACGCATGTCCGCTCTTGAAGTTTTTATGGAGAGCGTTGAGCAGAAAATAAAGGCAAGGCTTGATGACTGGGGAATTAACGGCACTATCTCCAGCCGAATAAAGCATATTTACAGCATTTACCGCAAAATGTATTCCCAGAACAAGCAGATAAATGAAATTTTTGACCTCTGCGCTTTCCGCGTCATAGTCGACAATATCGCGGACTGCTACAACGTTCTGGGACATATCCATGATATGTATAAGCCGCTTCCAGGCAGATTCAAGGACTATATTTCTACTCCCAAGCCCAATATGTATCAGAGCATACACACAACTGTAATCGGCTCCGAGGGCATCCCGTTCGAGGTGCAGATACGTACATGGGATATGCACCATACAGCAGAATACGGCGTTGCGGCACACTGGAAATATAAGTCTGGAGATCAGGGTGTCAAAATGGGCGATGAGGAGAAATTCGCGTGGGTACGCCGGCTTCTTGAGGCACAGGCGGACAGCGATGCGCAGGACTTCTTCCATGACCTGAAAATCGATATGTTCTCCGACGAAGTTTTCGTTTTTACTCCCCAGGGCGATGTGATTAATCTTCCTGCGGGCGCGACTCCGATTGACTTTGCCTATGGAATACACTCTGCAATCGGAAACCGTATGGTAGGAGCGAAGGTAAACGGACGTATTGTTTCCTTTGACAGGGTTTTGCAAAACGGAGATATAGTAGAGGTGCTGACTTCAAAATCTGCACCCGGACCAAGCCGCGATTGGATGAAAATTGCAAAAAGCGGTTCGGCAAGATCGAAAATCAAACAGTGGTTCAAAAAAGAAAAGCGTGAGGAGAACATCATAAACGGCAAAGCCGCGTTTGAATCCGAACTTAGGCAGGCGGGTATATCCATGGCGGCAGTTACGGATGAGGAAATACTTCCGCACATTCTGAAAAAGCTCGCCGTTTTCTCGCTTGATGATGTTTTTGCTTCTATTGGCTATGGCGGCATGACCGCCATACGTGCAGTAAACAAAATAAAAGATGAGATCGCAAAAAGCCAGAAGCTTCCGCCGAAGACCACGATCGAGAGGATAACGGAAAAAGCAGAACAGCGCAAGGGACAGCAGATGGAAAAGCACTCCGTTCATGGGGTTCTGGTTGAAGGGCTTGATAACTGCCTTGTTAAGTTCTCGCGCTGCTGTACGCCTGTTCCCGGGGATGATATTGTCGGATTTATAACAAGAGGCTACGGTGTTTCTGTGCACAGAACAGACTGTAAGAACTACCTCATGAGCAAAGACGACCCGAAAGACGGAGGGCGGTGGATCAGTGTAAGCTGGACGGATGCGCCGAATGAAAGCTACATCACGACTATAAAAATCCTTGCCCGCGAGAGAAGCGGTTTCCTTATGGATATTGCAACGGTCTTGAATTCCCTGAGCGCAAAGGTGCTTAGTCTTGCCGCAAGAGACTTGGATGGGGTAAAATCAACGGCAGTTGTAACGCTTGAGGTAAAAAACTTAAATGACCTCGATATCATAATAAGCCGTCTGAAAACGATACCGGGCGTTTCCGAAATAACGCGAGCCGGCGACTAAAAGTTTTTCCTATACGTACGGGATTCGGAAAAATAAAACGGAATTTTTATTATCATCAAACAAAGGAGAACAAGGACTATGCGTGCGGTGGTCACAAGAGTTGACAGTGCCTCTGTTATGGTCGGGGGAGAGACAGTTGGGCAAATCGGAAAGGGTTTCTTGGTTTTGCTTGGTATTTCAACAGCTGATACCGAGGCGGAGGCGGATAAAGTCGCTGACAGGCTCTGCGGTCTTCGCGTTTTCGAGGATGAGAACGGAAAAATGAACCTTTCACCCGATAAGGTGGGGGCGCAAATGCTGATTGTATCTCAGTTTACCCTTTATGCAGACTGCTCGTCCCGAAGACCGGGTTTTTCAAGGGCGGCAGGAGGAGCGGCAGCAGAACCTTTGTATGAACGCTGTGTTGCAAAATGCCGCGAGCGGGGCTTCACAGTGGAGTGCGGCAGGTTTGGTGCGGAGATGAAAGTCTCCTCTGTTAACGATGGTC